>WNFA01003474.1_pt1 | contig 17917 bp, 15 predicted proteins | sample 5400481 | NCBI WGS metagenome assembly WNFA01 (sample SAMN13153340, study PRJNA577476) | soil metagenome | isolation source: 120 cm saprolite under Douglas fir tree site 2 hole 1 replicate 2 | place: USA:California | collected 2015-04-18
AATGCACATTTCAGCACGCAGCCTGGCGACCGCAAGGGTCGCCACTACATTTCAGCACGCAGCCTGGCGACCGCAAGGGTCGCCACTACATTTCAGCACGTTCCCTATCTTTCACACAAAAAATGAACCGCACCCCTGAGCTTTGCTAACCTTAGTGGAGCCAACCTACAAGGAACAGAGGGCGGCCTTATGCCTCTTCGTCTTTGTCTGGCTCTTGTACTAGCAGATCACCTATCGGTACCTTGAGCGCTTTGGCTATGCGGTCTAGTATCCTGGTGTCAATAACTCTGTACGGATCGTTCCAAAGCTCATTGACAGTCTTATAGTTAATCTCTGCACGCCTCGAAAGCTTCGTACGGCTAAACCCCTTCGCCTCTGAAACCTCACGTATCTTGTGACGCACTGCCATTTAATACCGCTCCGTGTTTTTACCAATACTACCAGAAGGTGCTGGTTGACAGTAGCCTGATAAACGTGGTACCTTGTGCTGATAGTATTTCATACTAGTATGAATCGGCAGTTCGAGGAGGTTTCTTCAATGCAAAAGACGCTTTACCTGGCAACCTTCGATGTAGGATACACGGACATACTACGTGTTATCTATGCTGCCGATGAAGACGAGGCACAGCAAAAGAAGAGAGACTTAGAGCGTGAGATAAACGCACCATGCAAGCACCTGGAACATTATCCGAACGGTTTCCGTTTGGTGCTGTCTACCATACCTGGCACTGTGGAGGTGGCAGAAAAATGATCCTAGTCAAAGAGCAGCACGAGACAAAGGCGTCACCAAAGCTCAGATAGCCAGAGCATCCGGCCTTTCACACGCTACTGTCAGGCACTACCTGGAACCCTTTCTACCATTCCCCCTTACAAACGTGCAAACATAGAGTATACTGATAGGCGTGAATGGACCATAAGAGAATCCTAGATGAGCATTTCATGGTGATACGATATACCAACATGATCGGTCGGCTCGCCACGCTCGGCCTGATCACTGTCCTGCTTGCCCTTACGGGCTTTGCCATCTGGACGACGGTGATTACACTCGAACTCTCCGACGCCGTCAGGGAAGCCGTATCAGTCAACGATCTATACGAGCGAGCACACTTTGATCTTGCCACCGAGGAATCGCTCGAGCACGAGTACAGCTTTGAGCCCAGTCTCGACGTCCGGAGCCAATTTCAAATGGCAGCTGCTCTGCTGGTCAAGGATCTCAAGGCGGCATCCTCCAACGAGGTCGGAGACCCGGTAAGGGACCACGAACTAGTGGCACGAGTGCTTTCTGAACATCAGCGCTACCTGCTCGCTGCATCCCAGCTGTTCGCGGCTGTGGACGCAGGCGATAAAGCGCGGGTACTCGCTATTGACCAAACCACTCTTGATCCGCTCATGAAGCAGATGCAGCAGCAGGTCAATACCCTTGCCAACGAACATAGCCAGGAGGCCAGCCAACGTCTGACTGAGCTCGAACAGACCCAGCATAGGAACTTTACGATTACGCCAATCGTGTTTAGCATTGGCCTGGTGCTGTTTGGTCTCTGCTGGGGTGTGTTGCAGACCTACCGCCGCAAGCTCGATGAGGCCAAGCAAACCGAACTTACCCAGCTCGAGGAGACGGCTCGCGTGAAGACACAACAGGTGGAAGAACAACGACGGCTGAACCAATTGAAAGATCAATTTATTGCGAATGTAAGCCACGAGTTACGAACGCCGCTCACAGCAGTCAATGGATACATAGAACTGCTGAGCGACAACCAGGGAAGCATTGATACCCCTACCCAGGCCAGCTTTATTCGCCATGTCAGGCAGGCGTGTGACGATCTGCTGGTGCTCACCAACACAATTCTTGAGGCCAGCGAGGTGGATCATGATCTGGTAAAGATTTCCTGCGAACCAATATCTGTTGTCCCGGTTGTGCAAGAAATCCTGACCACCTTTGATCCGCGCGTCGTGCAAGAATACACGCTAGAGGTGGATGTTCCAGAGCAGGTGACCGTTCTGGCTGATGAGCAGGCTCTGCGGCAGGTGCTACGCAATCTCCTCTCGAATGCGTTCAAGTATGCCCCCAAAGGGACTCCAGTCAGTATTCGTGCAGTGGTCGATGTGCATCCCCAGGTGTGTATCTGTGTGCGAGATGCTGGTCCAGGTATTCCTCCTTCCGAATTGCCGCTCCTGTTCCAGAAATTTGTGCATCTGAAGCGTGATCTGTCTGGGACGGTGCGAGGAAGCGGTCTGGGACTCTACATCAGCAAGCGGTTAATCGAGGCGATGCATGGACAGATCTGGGCCGAGAGTTCAGGCGAACCGGGAGAAGGAAGCTGCTTTTGTTTCACCTTGCCCAGGGCCTGTGATCCCGCTCCCTGAGATACATCGGATTGTAGAGACTCGTATGTTTGCTCACCAGGTCTTCCTCTTCTCTATGCAGGGACGCCCCGCTGAGATGAGATTGACCCACAAAAGTGGGGCAAGGTCATAAAAAATTCCCCCAGCTTTTTAGGCTGAGGGAAGAAGTGGCGTACCCGAGAGGGCTCGAACCTCCGGCCTACAGATCCGCAATCTGTCGCTCTATCCACTGAGCTACGGGTACAGGCTTGTAGAAGGACAGCGATGTCCAGATTTATTCTCTCTGGATATCTTTTGTCTTGCGGCCATTATCTGTTTCCGTACACCGAGTATATCAGAGTTAAACTTGCAATGTCAAGTAAAAAGAAGAAGCTCTCCCGCACCGCCACTATCCCGCTTTCACTTCACTGCCGTCGCCTTGGATGCCAAAGCCATTTACACGTCTATATTCTTCAGATATACTCATGCATATCATGCCCAACTAGGCGATGTCTATATGAAGCATGTGGTGAATGGGTGCGTGCGTAATACGTCCGTTTTACAATTCTTTTTTGAACTCATCCATTCAAGGCTCTCAAGCCATACCTGGAAGGCAGCATTGCTGTACGCATTGTCGTCTGCAAATCAACGTCTAAAAAGGTGCGCGGCAAGATAAGTTTTTGTACTATTGCCTCTCACTGAGAGAAGGTGCAACGATGGGATGGCTTTACTCATTCTGGCAGTATATAAGAAAACATCGGGTAGCTGCCATAATCACTGCATTCGTCCTAGTAATGGGACTCATCTTTCCTGTTGCCGTAGGCTTTGGCACAGTATGGTTTACCCATACACAGCAGCAACGCGATCAACTACTTGCAGATCAGCGGGCTCAAACGGAACGTGACATTGCAGTAGATAACCAGCGTCATGCCGTGCTACAAGCCTACATCGACAAAATGTCGGAACTCCTTCTTAATGGTCATTTGGCTGAGCGAACAGCAGATGGTCAACCAAAACCAGTAGACAAGCAGGTACGTGATGTCGCACGAGTGCGAACAATAACCGTACTGGTGCAGTTAGATGCGCGGCGTGTTGGCTACGTCTTCGCGTTTTTACGTGAAGCAGAACTTATGTCAGCGACAAAAGACGACAATGCGATAAGCTTGAAGAATGCTGATCTTCATGCAGTCAATTGGAGTCAAGCCGACCTGCGTGGAGCCGACCTGCGTCAAGCCAACCTCAGCGGAGCGTACCTTCAGAGAGCCGACCTGCGTCAAGCCAACCTGAGTGGAGCCGACCTGAGCGGAGCCAACCTCAGCGATGCCATTTTTTTCAGAAAAAGCTATGTCACCAGAGCCTTCGGTGGCACCATAATACTACCTAACTCTGCCAACCTGAGTGGAGCCGACCTGAGTGGAGCCAACCTCAGCGGAGCCAAATTTACTGATGAACAACTAGCTGAAGTCAGGTCGCTTAAAGGCGCAATTATGCCTGACGGAAAGCAACACCCATAGCGGCTCCGCCCAGCCTGCTCTATACAGACTCATCAATTATGTGATGGAGGACATGCAATGCTGAAAAGGCTTCGCTCCTGGTGGAAGAACACCAGTAAAACACTGGATGTGGTCGTTATCCTCATGCTTGTAGTCCTGCTTGCGGTGATTATGGTGAGTATCCTGGGCTACGCATACAATTTGAACTGGTCTGGCCTTCACGGGAAAACGTTCTGGGACTGGCTACAGCTATTGATTATTCCAGCAGTGCTAGCCGTGGGCGGCTACCTGTTTAATTACACGACCAGCAGGAACGAGCAAAAGACTACGCAGTTACGCGATCAAACCGAACGTGACATCTCGTCAGACAATCAACGTGAAGCGGCGCTACAAGCGTATATAGATAACATGTCGGAGCTTCTACTTGAGAAGAATTTGCGTAAATCAGGAGAGGATGATGAGGTACGGAAGATAGCACGTGTACGAACACTTACGGTGCTTCCGCGCTTAGACGGACTGCGTAAAAGAAGTGTACTCAATTTCCTGTATGAGTCAGGTCTTATTGACAAAGGAAAGCGTATCGTTGATTTGAGTGGAGCCGACCTAAGTGGAGCCGACCTGCGTGGAGCCGACCTGCGTGGAGCCATCCTGGATTTAGCCAAACTGAGTGGAGTCTACCTGGATGGTGCCTACCTGAGTGGAGCCTACCTGAGTGGAGCCATCCTGGATGGAGCCTACCTGAGTGGAGCCATCCTGATCGGAGCCGAACTGAGTAGAGCCAACCTGGCTGGAGCCGACCTGACTGGAGCCGACCTGACTGGAGCCGACCTGCGTGGAGCTTACCTAAATCGTGCCGACCTGCGTGGAGCCATAGTAACTGAAGAACAACTCAAACAAGCCAAGTTACTCAAAGGCGCAACCATGCCTGATGGGAAAAAGCACGTCTAGTGACCATGCTCGGTCTGCTATACTCAAGCTGATCAATCACGTGATGGAGAAGATGCGATGATAGCAAGGCTTCATTCCTGGTAGCAGAAAGCAAACAAGATATCGATATGTGAGAAAGGATCGAACTATGTCAGATATCAAAGGATTGAAAAACGGTTTTGTCGAACTTCCTGGTGTGCGGCTCTACTATGAAATTGCCGGAGAAGGGAAACCGGTCGTCTTTCTTCATGGTGGTTTTCTTGATGGGCGGATGTGGGATGAGCAGTTCCAGTTCTTTGCACAGCACTACCAGGCGATTCGGTATGATATGCGATGTGCAGGCAAGAGCGAGACCACTCCTTCAACAGAACCTTTTACTCCTTATCAAGACTTATATCTTTTTTTGCGCGCTCTCCATATCCCGAGGGCCACGCTTGTTGGTCTTTCAGGAGGTGCTCGTTTCGCTATAGATTGCTCCATTGCCTATCCCGACCTGGTGCAGAAGCTTGTCCTCGTTTCTCCAGGCATGAGTGGGTATAAGTTTCTTGACGAGTGGACGCATAAACGCAATGCAGAACTGCGACAAGCGCTTTCGCAGGGAGATCTCGCAGGCGTGGTTGAGATATTTTTGACCATGTGGACGGATGGCCCGTATCGTACTCCTGAGCAGGTCGATCCTGCCGTGAGAGAACGCATTCGAGAAATGGCGACCCATACTTTTCCCTTGACCAGACTTGCCCCCAATTTCAAGGAGCTGGACCCTCCTGCCGCTGGTCGTCTCGCAGAAATGCATGCCCCGACGCTGGTTGTGCTGGGTGATAAAGATACGTCCGATATTCACGCGATTGGGAAACTGTTGCAGGAACAGGTTGCCAGAACAGAGCTGGTGATGATTCCTGATGTGGGTCACACGCTAGTCATGGAAAAACCAGTTGAGTTTAACGCAGCGGTTGATCGCTTTTTGCGTGGGTAAGAGGAAGGATGTAAACCCAAATGGTCGTATTTGAGCGAAAAAAAGCGGAGACAATAACAGGGCCTCACGACAGGTCCTGTTATTGCCTCTGCTTTTAGAGTGCCACCCGTGCGTATATTCTACTCCGCATTACACAATGCATATGCGGAGCGTTCTTGCAGAGTGGCACCAGCCCACGATGTAATATACCGCCAGGACTCGATTGACATCCGTACTAGGCGAGACCGTTGATCACATCTTGGGCCCGACTCAGAGCTTCGCGCCGGACGTAGTAATACGCCCACAGACCTCGCTTGCGGCAGTCCACCAGACCGGCATCTCTGAGTATCCTGAGATGATGACTGATAGTAGGTTGTTCCAGTGTGAAGCTTTCTACGATCTCGAAGACGCACACTTCGCCTTCATGCCGACTGAGCAAGCTCAGGATGCGCAGACGCGTGGGGTCTGCCAGCGCCTTGAGCAAACGCGCCTGGGTAACTGCCTCATCTTCGGTCAATGCGGGTACAAATTTAGGCGCAATGCCGATGCCTGTATTGACCATAGGCGCACGATGGTTTAAAACACCCACTGCGCCTGGAGAACCAGAAGGTACAGGCATGGTCCTGGTTGTGTTAACCTGATTCATGGTTGTTGCCATTGACTTCCTCCTTCACCATCCACCCAACCGGGATGCGAATCTTCAGATAGAGCCTGGGGGTACCTAAAGTCAGTATACTCGGGTATCCAAATTTAGACAGATCACTATACACAAAGGCTCGCTTCCTCTGGAAAGCGAGCCCTGCGTGCCAGGTCCTTTTTACTGCTTCTCTTCTGTTCGCACCTTGAGGTGCAGTTCGCGCAGCTGCTCTTCGTCAACAGGCGAGGGGGCATTCAGCAACAAATCCAGTGCGCTCTGCGTTTTGGGGAAAGCGATTACCTCGCGGATATTGTCTTCGCCGGCGAGCAACATAACCAGGCGATCGATACCCAGCGCGATACCGCCATGGGGCGGGGCGCCATACTCGAACGCTTCCAGCATGTGCCCGAACTGCTCTTTGATCTGTTCCTCGCTCAACTTCATGAGCGAGAAGACTTTGTGCTGCAGCTCTGCCACATTGATACGCACACTCCCGCCGCCGATCTCATAGCCATTACAAATGATATCGTACTGCCTGGCACGGATATGCAGCGGATCGCTGTCAAGGCGATCGATGTGCGCCTGGTCCATCCCCGAGAAAGGGTTGTGCTCCGCTTCGTAGCGCTGCCCTTCCGCGTCAAAATGCAGGAGTGGGAAGTCGACTACCCAGCACAAGGCCATTTCGTTGGAGTCAATCAGCTTTAGCCGTTCGCCCAGCTTCGTACGCAGGCGGAAGAGGACATCATTGCAGACTTTGGCGCTATCGGCAACGAACAGGAGCAGGTCGCCCGGCTGGCCCTCGAGGCGGTCGATGATCGGCTGGATTTCAGCAACAGACATGAACCTGGTCAAGGGCGACTTAATCTCACCGGCCGCACCGATGGCCAGGGAAACCAGTCCCCTGGCGCCCAGCATACGCGCGAACTCGGTAAGCTCATCGATTTCTTTGCGGCTATATCCCGCTGCTCCCGGCACGCGGATGCCCTTGACCACGCCGTTGGCAGCCAACGCGCTCTTGAATACGCCAAAGTTCCCGGCAGAGGCCAGGTCAGATATCTCTAGCAGCGGCAGGTCAAAGCGCAGGTCAGGATGATCTGTACCGTAGCGATTCATGACATCCTCGTAGCGCAAGTGCGGGAAGGGCCGTTGTTTGATACGCTTGTTCGTCGTCGTCTCGATCAGGTGGATCAATAGACCTTCGATGAGGGACATCACATCCTCTTCAGCGACGAACGCCATCTCTACATCGAGTTGAGTGAACTCCGGCTGGCGATCGGAGCGTTGATCTTCATCGCGGAAACAGCGAGCAATCTGGAAGTAGCGATCCAGCCCGGCCACCATCAGTAACTGTTTGAGTTGCTGTGGGGATTGCGGCAGCGCGTAGAACTCGCCAGGATAGAGCCGGCTTGGAACAAGATAGTCACGTGCTCCCTCGGGCGTGCTCTTCATGAGGATCGGCGTCTCAATCTCTAGAAAACCCCGTTCATCCAGGTAATCGCGGATGACCTTTACGACTTTGTGACGCAGCACGATATTATCGCGCATCCTGGGGCGTCGCAAGTCAAGGTAACGATATTTGAGGCGTAAAGATTCGTCCACCTGGATATTGTCACTGATGGGGAATGGAGTTGTACGTGCCGGATTGAGTACCTGTATCTGTTCGGCGACCACCTCAATCGATCCTGTACACAAGTTTGGATTCTCCGTGCCTGGGAGGCGGCGGGCGACGGCGCCAGTCACCTGGATGACATACTCCGAACGCAGCTCGGAAGCGACTCTATGGGCTTCCGGGGAGCGTTCAGGATCACAAATCACCTGTGTTATGCCATAGCGGTCGCGGATATCTAGAAAGACGAGGCCTCCGTGATCTCGACGTCGATTCACCCAACCCGCCAGTGTCACTTTTTGCCCGATATTATTTATGTTTAACTCGCCGCACGTGTGCGTACGAAAAAATACCTCAAAACCCACTATATTCAAAATTCGCGGCAGACAGCATCCCGGTTATACAGCAGAAGGAAGGCCTCCGTCGCTTCTCCTTTCGTTGCTACTTCTATTTCCATGATACTCTGGCATCAGTTTGATGAGAGTCCTGTGATGCGTTACTAGACGCATGTGTCCTGAACTTGCGCATTCGTGTCGATGGCAACGAGGCTAAATACAGACGCAGTTTTCTGGGCCAGAACAAAGGCAGCGCCACTCCTGGAGTTCAGTGCCAGGCCTTTCATCTGCGCGAAGAGGTCAGACGACACGTATTGCCGTACGAGCTGGAGCGTGACGGGATTGCCGGCGCCAGCGGTGGGAGCAGGCTGGAGGTCAAGGACGCGATGACTGGCCGTATCGGCAATGTAGAGATGGGGGAAGGTTCCAAGGGAGTTTGTCGTGAGGGATGCTGTACTCGAGACCGTTAACTGCGTAGAACCTGCCTGCACAACAGAAGTAGAAACTGTTGGAACTGGTGTCGCCGGTGTGAATGCCGCCTCGCTTATCCCAAGGGAAGGAGCAATGGATGGCTGCACCAGGACATTGGTGGGCGAGGGCGCTTTGATGGGTAACGGCGCAGGGCCTGTATTGGTCAATTGCAGGCTCTGCACGGAGCCATTGGCCAGCAAGAGGAAGAGCAAGCGATTAGGGAAGGCCGCGAGACTGATCAGGTTCGACGAGAGCGCGAGCTGCGAGCCCTTTGGACCAGCTTTGAGCGTGCCCTTGGCCGGGTCAATCGTAAAATCGAGGAGCAGCGCATTCTGCGCGGCATTGGCTGCCGGGGGAGAGGTCAGGACCACGTAGACATCGGCGCCCCGCGCTGCTACCAGGGTCGGACTTTGACCATTGACAAGCAAGGCTTTGTCGATGGAGGCAAGCGTTTTCAGTTGTTGCTGGCCCGGCAACAGGAGACCGAGCTCATAACTAGTGGGCGTAGCCTGTTTCAACAGGACTGCCAGCTCTGTATCGCTGCTGGTGAAGTCGATCAACTGTGCATTGCCGGGGAAGGTGAGTGGGCTGACAAGACTGCTCTGGCCGCCGAGTTGTTTGAGTTGATACAACTTGCCATCCTGGCCCAGGGCATAGGTGATATTCTGGGCCGTAGCAAGACGCTGAGCGTGCGTGCCGGTACTGCCATCATTGATCGGGGTCGCAGTGGAGACTGAGGGGCAAGGCAAAGCCGTGACCAGAGCGCGCTGGTTGTAGGTATGGATGGCAGCCTTTGCCGTGGTCGTCAGACCGCCTTGCAGCAGGCGAGTAGCCTGGGTGCGTTGGGTATCACTCAACTGACTGCTCAATAAGCCCTGCAACTTTTTCTGAGCAGAGGCGAGCTGCTGTAATGCCAGAGCGGGATTGGTACTCACCTCGCCTTTGGCTCGGGTAACCAGCGACTGAGCCTGTTGCAATGACTGCGTTACATCAGGGCCAGTAGTAGCGTGTAAGAGCAGATAAGCTGCTCCACCTGCCGCTGTTATGAGCAGCAGGATAATCAATCCCAGCGTCGGATAGAACAGGCGGCCACGCCTGGTACGTGGAGCACGTATGACGGGCTGTGGAGCAGTATCGACATCGGAAGCTGTCAATGGCCCGCTGGAAATACGCAGGGGGCTGCTGCGGCTATTACCGGCTTGTACAGGGAACGTCAACGGCACCGTGCCAAGTGGTCCCGTTGTCCTGGCCTCTGTACCAAGTGAGTATCCGCCGACAGGAACTGGGCGATGCCCATTGGGCTGATCGCGCCCAACCTCCTGCACACGCACAACAATGGCGGTGATATTATCGGGACCACCGTTCTCGTTTGCTCGTTCGACCAGGTGATAGACACTTTCCTGGGGCACAAACTGGTCGACGATCCTCTGCAGGTCTTCATCACTCACAAGTCCAGACAGGCCATCCGTACAGAGTACCAGAGAGTCGCCTTCCTGTAAGAGCTCAGCAAAAACGTCTACCTCGACATCTGCCTGCGTGCCCAGGCAGCGTGTGATCACATTCCTTTGCGCATGCGTACGAGCCTGGTCTTCTGTTAATATTCCGGCACGCACCTGCTCGGCCACCCACGAGTGATCTTGCGATACCTGGCGAACCTGGCTACTGCGTATAATGTATGCACGGCTGTCACCAACGTTGGCAATGTAGGCCATATCGCCGCGCAGGACGGCAGTGACGCATGTTGTCCCCATGCCAATACGCGACATGTTCTCTGCGGCTCTCTGGTGGATCGACACATTTGCACGTTTGATCGCATGCAGCAAAGAAACAGCCACATCGTCGCTGTCATCCTGATAGTACACGTTGCTCACCGTATCTACGGCGATCTCGCTCGCAACTTCACCTGCCGCATGTCCGCCCATGCCATCGGCAACAATGAACAACGCGCCTTTCTTTGTCATCACCTGCGGGTCTTTCGGGATGACATATGCCATATTATCTTCGTTGTGTTCACGCTTACGGCCAACATCTGTTAGCTGCGCAACGTCTATACGAAGTTGTTTGGTGGCCAACGCGCTCTTCTCCCGTACAGTGGAGTATCCCTGATGGGTACCCCCACTCGATTTGTGCGTTATACCGGCATCCACCTTCGGGATGCTCTTTCTAAAATGGTAGCATGGCGCCACTACCAGTCACTTGAACTTTAGGTTATAATACACCGATGCAGAGAAAAACGCAACGTACTATCCACTTTCGCGGGTCATAACGTTCTTGAGCAAGCAACCATGGCAGGGGCAAGCCCTGGTCCCGCGATAAATCGGGGACCTACTACTATGACACGACTACGTTGGCTTGCCAAGGCGTCTCATGGTAGTGGCACCCCTTGCGGGTGCCATGTCCAATTGCACCGTATCTTTCATTCGCCAACAAAGTTCTCTGAGGATGAGTATACTCTTTGCTATCTAAGCTTGCAAGAGATAGGACATATGGCAGGAGGTTCCGTTTAGGAAATGCAACTTATACCACTAGGTGAAAATACATGGGTCATACAGGGCGGGGCCAACATTGGCATTATTGCATATGAAGGGCGCTGCCTCATTATCGACAGCGGACTCGACAAAGATGCCGGGCGCGACATCCTCAAACAGTTGAAGAAGCTCGATCTCACACCTACGGCATTACTGGTCACTCATGCCCACGCCGATCACTTCGGCGGCGCGCATTATCTCATACAGCAGACAGGTCTGAAGGTATATGCTACTCGTGTCGAGGCTGCCGTGATGTCAGGCCCTATCCTGGAACCGCTCTATCTTTTCAGCGGCGCAAAGCCGCCACGAGAGCTGCAACACAAATTCCTGCTGGCAAAGCCTTGCCTGGCAGATACCATCCTGCAAGGGAACGAGCAGGAAGTAGATTACATTCCATTACAGGTCATGACTCTGGCGGGACACAGCACAGAACAGGTAGGAGTTGCATTCGGCGATATCCTCTTTGCCGGTGACACATTCCTGGTGCCTGAGATTCTCGATAAGCATCGCATTCCGTTCTATAGCGATGTGCAGGCAGGACTTACGACGCTTACCACGCTGAAAACACAAATTGCTGCGTTTAAGCATATAGTTGCGGGACATGGCGAGATTTATACCTCAGCAGAACAGGCCGGCCAGGCCATTGAATATACCATCGCACGTCTTGAGAGTATACTAGATAATATACGGGCAGCACTTGCTGATGGAGAGCCTCGCCAGGGTGCTGATATCTTGAGCGCCGTTGCGAGTCGACAGAATGCAACCATCAATACACTCTCACAATACGTTCTATACAATACGACCATACAATCGGCGCTCAGTACACTCTACACACGCGGCGAGATTTATCCTCTTTTCCGAGACAACCACCTGGAGTGGCAAAGGGGCGAAAAGGCATAGGCTTGTTACCTTGCAAATTCCAGGCACGTTATCAGAATGAGGAGATCATGCGGACATGCACGTAGGTATCAATGCCCAGTTGTTATCATTCAGCCAAAATTATCGAAATGGCGGTATCAGCCACCATATACGTTCTTTGCTAACAGCATTAGCTAAATGGCCTGGTAAGCACGAATATACTGTGTTTGTCAATGGACAAGATGTGATAGAGCGCCTTGCGGCTCGACATCCCCAGATTACCTATGTTCCTGTTCCATGGCCAGAAGGGCAGCCGACGTCCAGGATCGCGTGGGAGCAGTTTACTCTGCCGTCACTGATCCGCCAGAAACACATCGATGTTTTTCACTCGCCAGCCAACGTGCTCCCGGAACTGCTACCCCGCAACAGTGCAGGAGTCGTCACACTGCACGATTTAGCGTTCCTGCGCTTTCCGAAGGTGTTGACGCGCGCAAAGCGGCTGTACCACCGGACCTTTACCATACGTAGTTTGCAGCGGGCGACGATGATTATCAGCGTCTCGGAGAGCACGAAACAAGATGCCATTGAACTCGTGGGCATCCCTGCCGGGCACTTGCAGACGGTTTATGCATCCATTGATGAGCGTTTTTCAAGTATGGCAGCAGAGGAAGAGATTAACGCCTTTCGCCAGAAACATGGTCTGTCAGAGGATTTCTTGCTTTACCTGGGAACGTTGGAGCCACGGAAGAATATTACTACGCTTATCGAAGCATATGCATATTTGCGCAGAGCGTACTCCCGGACAGAAAAGCTTATACTCGCGGGAGGAAAGGGCTGGCTCTACGAGGCGATTTACGAGAAGATTGCACAGCTTGGCCTGCAAGGGGAGGTAATTTTCCCCGGCTTTGTTGCCGAAAGCGAGCAGAAATTATGGTATTCTGCGGCCTCTGCTTTTGTGTATCCATCGCTTTACGAGGGCTTTGGTCTGCCGGTAGTGGAGGCACTGGCCTGTGGGATTCCCGTTGTTACTTCAAATGTTTCTAGCCTGCCTGAAGCAGGAAGCGATATAGCGTTGTGTGTTGAACCATATAGCGTGGAAGCAATGGCAGAAGCGCTTTACAAAGCGTTAACTGATCAAGCGTTCCGCCAGCGATGTCGCGCCATGGCAGCGGTGGCGGCGCAGCGATTCTCTGCGCAAGCGATGGCTGAGCGAACGGTTGGCGTGTATGAACAAGCAGCAGCGCTGCACAGCTCACGACGTGTCTCATTCGTTTAGTAGGATGTAATTAAAACGTGAATAGCAGCAGATTGTCACAAACAAGCAATATCAGCACTACCAGGGAGCGAGTAGGAAGCGTAGATACGATGGGAGGAGCATCCGGGCAGATAACGAAGGTGCTCTCGCGGCGGCGTTCGTACCGTCACCAGTGGCATATTATCGAGGTTATCTCTATACTCTTATTGGACGCGCTACTGGTGACCCTGGCTTTCTCTGCGGCTTACTATCTCCGCTATAAAGTGCTCTTTAATAAGACTAATTTACACTACTTCATTCGCAATATTTTGAGCGGGGTAGCGCTCAGCCCACACGAGAAAGATGTATTTGCGCCTTATAGCAGCTTTGTATCGCTCGAGATAGGTATCGTGGTTGGCCTGATTGCAATTTTCGCCGTGCGGGGCCTCTATAACATCCGGCTTACCGGCACCTGGTTTCGCCAGGTGTGGACGATCGTCAGTTCAACGACGATGGGCATGGCATTTCTGATTAGTTATTACTTTGTTTTCCAGCCACCTTCTAACTCACGCCTGCTGGTACCATTTGTGTGGTTGATGGCTATCGCTGTACTCTGCGTGGGGCGCCTGATCGTCTCAGGGATTATGGGAGCGCTTTATCGCGTGGGGTTTGCCGAGACGCGACTGCTGGTTGTCGGTTCGGGACGACCAGGCAAGATGATCATGCAACATATAGCCGCGAACCCCAGCCTGGGCTATTCTATTGTTGGCTTCCTGCACGATATGGATGAGCCGCCAAGCGACTTCGGGCGCTTTAAAATGCTAGGGACGCTGGATGACCTGGGTATGGTGATCCGCTCGATGCAGATCGACGAGGTCATCATTGCTCTGCCTGCGCACCTACACCAGCAGTCCATCCGAACAGTGCGCCTGTGCGAGCGTGTAGGGGCGTCCTTCAAGCTCGTGCCGGATCTCTACGAGCTGAGCCTAGCGCGCATCGATATGGAAGCAGTTGAAGGCATACCGCTGATCAGCATCAAGCAAGTATCGCTCAACTCGGTACAACGCGCTATTACACGCGTCGTGGATATCGTGGTAGCGACATTGCTGATGGTAGCCTTCTCTCCCATCTGGCTGGGCATAGCGCTACTGATCTGCCTCGATTCGCGCGGCAAGGCCATCTACAAAACAACGCGCATAGGCCTGAACGGCAAACCATTCCAGATGTACAAATACCGCACTATGTACAAAGGGTCAGATGAGTTAAAGGCATCCTTGATGGCTCAGAATGAGGCCCAGGGGCCGCTCTTCAAGATACGCGACGATCCGCGCATCACTCCCATGGGCAGATTCTTGCGTCGCAGGAGTTTTGACGAAACTCCCCAATTCTTCAACGTTATTCGCGGAGAGATGAGCCTGGTAGGGCCGCGCCCGCCCCTTCCCAGCGAGGTTGCGCAATACGAGGAGTGGCAAAAAGGGCGGCTGGCCATCAAACCCGGCATCACCGGGCTGTGGCAGGTACGAGGGCGCAGCGACATCAGCTTCGATGAAGGAGTGTTGATGGACCTTTACTACATAGAGAACTGGTCATTACGGCTGTACTTCCAGGTCCTCCTACGCACCATTCCGGCCGTTCTATTCGGCCGAGGAGCATATTGATGAAAGTAGCGCTAGTTCATGACTATCTCAATCAAATGGGAGGCGCGGAGCGCGTCGTCATGGCCTTTCACCAGATGTTCCCGGATGCGCCTATCTACACCTCCATTTATGACCCGCAGCGCGTGGACCCGGCTTTTCAGGAGATGGATATCCGTACTTCTTTCATGCAAAAGTTTCCCCTGGTGACGAGACATCACCAGCCTTACCTGCCTTTCTACCCTTTTGCGATGGAGAGCCTGGACCTGCGCGATTTTGAGCTTGTGCTCAGCAGTTCAAGCGCCTTTGGCAAGGGTGTGATTACTCGCCCCGGGACAATGCACATTTGCTACTGCCATACGCCTATGCGCTGGTGCTGGAACTACCGCGAGTATGTAGAACGCGAGCAATTAGGCGGTATGGCACGGCGCGTACTGCCTTTGCTGATTACCGGATTACGCGTGTGGGACCAGGTGAGCGCGATGCGGGTTGATCACTTCATTGCCAATTCGCCCGTCGTAGCCGAGCGTATCCAGAAATATTACCGTCGAGACGCTGTGGTGATCCCGCCGCCGGTGGAGGTGAGCCGCTTCTCCTTCGATCCGGCCGCAGAAGTGGAAGATTATTTTCTCATTATCAGCCGCCTGATACCCTATAAGCGCATCGACCTGGCAATAGAGGCGTGTAACCGGCTGCGCCTACCCCTGGTAATCATTGGCGACGGGCGCGATTTGGAGCGTCTCAAGAGGCTGGCGGGCCCGACCATCCGTTTTCTGGGCAGGCTCTCTGACCAGGAGGTGCTGCATTACTACGCGCGCTGCCGCGCTCTGCTGTTCCCGGGCGAAGAGGATTTTGGCATCACGCCGCTGGAGGCGCAGGCCTGCGGGCGACCCGTCATCGCCTATGGCAGCGGGGGTGCCCTGGCCTCGGTCGTGGAGGGGATTACAGGGGTATTTTTCTATGAGCAGACCGTGGATAGCCTGGCAACAGCGCTAGCCTCATTTGATGAACGTAGATACGAACCAGAGACTATTCGCAGCCACGCGTTGGAGTTTGATATGCCGCGCTTCCATCTGGCGCCGCATATGGCTGGTGGCTCTCATTGTGGGAGTAGTTGTCCTCTATATTGGCTATGAATACTACCATGTAGGCAGGCATCCTGGCGGGCTGTCAGCATACCAATCCACTATTACCTACCAGATTGGTTTGCAGGCGAGCACCAAGGGGACAGACCCCAGCTACGCCGACAACATTGCGGTCTCGGAGGCGTTGGCCGACACGCTTGTGAAGGGACCTATCCTGACATCGAGAGAGTTTGATACGCAGGTCTCGCAGCAAGTAGGCCTCGAAATGAGCCAGATCATACAACGCTACGGACCCAATCCCGACCTTGGCAACTGGCAGGATCCTGCTGCTATCGGCGCAGCACTGAATGCCACGAATGATCATAGCCTGGTGACGGTGAACGTCACATGGACTACTCCTGCAGGAGCATGGGCCATCGCCGAAGCCGTCGGCGATGTGAGCACAAACAATATCGGCACGTTTCTCGACTATGTGATCACTAACAACGCAGCGCATTCCTCGCCTAACTCGAATGTACAACCGGCAGTATCAGCGCGGGTGATCAGTGACGCGACAAATGCTGTAAAAGTTCCTGGCACATTTACAGAAAAAGCGGCCACCTTTGCCATACTGTTACTGGTAGCACTCATTGTTGGGATTGCGCTCATGTTCCTTGCCGACTACCTCGATGACCGTATCTATGGCAAAGAAGAGGCGGCAGACTTGCTCCAGCTTCCCATTTTCGGGGAGTTGCCACGAGCAAAGGCAGCAGAGCAAGTAAAATCAAAGCAGCGTCTACAGTCACCTGCAGCGTAGTTGAGAGCCTGGCAAGCTGGGCGAGGGCAAGCCTCGCCCCTACATTTTGTCAAGCCAACGAAGTTCTAGAGAGCAGGGCTTTTCGCTTGACAAAATAGTAGAACCAAGTCTATAGTACAGTGGGCGAAACGGGCAAAGGGGAAAGCCGGTGTTACTTGATTTCTCTCTTTGTGTGTCGCCTGGCACATTGAATAAGGAGCTTCTGTCGTGGGTATTCCCCCGGATGAGCAATTTACGTTGCTCACAGACTATGATACAGGCAGTGCTTTTAGCGAGTCTTACCGTACGTTATACGTAAATATCCGCTCAACCTGGGATTACGATTCTACAAAGGAATCATCTACGCCGCAATACCATACCTTGCTCATTGCCACGCCTACAACTTATGCCGATTATACAGCGGTGGCAGCAAACCTGGCTATTGTGGCAGCTCAAAGCGGCACCCCAACTATCCTTGTCGATGCAGACCTGAGAAACCCCCGGTTGCAGCAGCGCTTTGGCCTGAGTCAGAGCGCGGGGTTGGGTGAGCTACTGGCAGAAGAGGTGATTACGCCACAGAAAGTAGACTCGTACTTGCAAACGACCTTTGTCCCTGCTCTGCGCCTGCTCTGCGCAGGCACGGCAAAAGCGCAGGGAAGCGCTCTCTTGCTCTCACCGAGGCTGGAAGAAGTGCTTTGCAACATTCGTCACCTTGTGGAAGAGCTAGAATCCAAAACAGGTATCGTTATTTTTAATAGTCCACCGGTGCTAAGCAGTGCTGATGCATCGTTGATCGGTGCGCTGGTGGAGCAGACCTTTCTGACCATTGCAACGAGGCATACGACACGCACACAGGCAAAGCAGGCACAGGAACAATTGCAGCGCGCTCATGTGAAACTCGCTGGAATTATCATGTTCGAATAGAATGCAGCCCTTCAGAAGATCATGTCTTCACCGGTAGGAGGACAAAGCATGCAAGGACGACAAGACTCAGGCAAAGAACCCAGGGAATGGTTTGTCAGCCCGGAACCCGCCTCGGTCAATGGTAGGGGAAAGCATC
>WNFA01001720.1_pt1 | contig 17911 bp, 13 predicted proteins | sample 5400481 | NCBI WGS metagenome assembly WNFA01 (sample SAMN13153340, study PRJNA577476) | soil metagenome | isolation source: 120 cm saprolite under Douglas fir tree site 2 hole 1 replicate 2 | place: USA:California | collected 2015-04-18
GTTACGAACTGACTTTTGGCGTCGGGGAATACTTTGCCGGGCGGCAAGTGGCGGTGTCGGATCCGCCGTTTCTCGATTCTATTCCATTGCGGTTTTCGGTGAGCGACCCCGAAGGTCACCTCCACGTACCGCTGTTGGTCACGCCCTGGAGCTATGCGACCTATCGGGGGAGTTAGTCCTCATCCCAAGGCCGCATTCCATGGCCGCGCCGAAGCGGCCATGCTTCCGTACAGCGCTTGCCCGGTGGCACAAACGTTGCTCATTATTGGGCCGGACCGGGGTGAAACGAGACCCGTGCGATATAGCCGGCCGAACTGGAGGCTCTCAAATGCCGCTCATCAAGAACAAATATGGCAAAGGCCGGGTCCGCGTCATGCGGATTCATCGTGATGGCGACAAGCACGAGGTCAGCCAGCTCAACGTCAAGGCGATGATCGAGGGCGACTTTGCGCGCGCCTATACGCATGCCGACAATTCCACGGCGGTCTCTACCGACACCATCAAGAATGTGGTCAATATCGTCGCGCGCCAGAACACCGGCCTCTGCACCGAGGAATTCTGCCAGGTGCTGGCGAAGAAATATCTCGATACCTATCCGCAGGTGGCCTCGGTCAACGTGACGGCGCATGAGACAAAATGGAGCCGCTTGATTTTCGGCGGCAAGCCGCACCCCCACAGTTTCGTGCTCGACAGCAACGGCAAGCCGTCAGTCGAGGTGACCGCAACGCGGGAGGGATCGACGCTGACCTCGGGTATCGACGGCTTTACGTTCATGAAGTCGACCCAGTCGGGCTGGGAGAATTACGTCACGGATCCCTATACGACGATCCCCGAGACCCACGACCGAATGTGCGCGACCAGCATGGTGGCATCGTGGAAATGGTCGTCGAAGCCGGCAAACTACCCGGCCACCAACGCGAAAATTCTAGCGACATTGCTGGAGGTTTTTGGCACCACCTACAGTTCAAGCGTGCAGGACAGCCTGTACAGGATGGGCGAGGCGGCGCTGGTGGCAGTGCCGGAAATTTCAGAGATCAGCATGGCGTGCCCGAACATGCATTTCATCCTGATGAACCTGTCGGCGTTCGGGCTGGATAACAACAACGACGTCTTTCTGCCGACCGACGAGCCGCACGGCCAGATCGAATGCACGGTGGGTCGGGGGTGATGTTTCTATACCTCGCCCCGCTCTTTGCGGGGAGAGGTCGAAGCCGAAGCGTAGCGAAGGCTTCGGGTGAGGGGCCGGGCATTGCGCTCGACACAATGGAAGGACTCTCAGGTCGCGCAAATCGCGCCGCTCAGACCGCAGGAGTACCATAGCGCTTGCTTCGCGACCCGAGAGGTCTACGCCTCGGTAAAGCAGTGCCTTGCCCCTCACCCGGATCGCAAGGGCGATCCGACCTCTCCCCGCAAAGAGCGGGGAGAGGTGAAGGAGCGGTGCGTTTCTACGATCCGACCTTACTACCAAACTTCTCATGCAGCATCGGCCATAGCCGGTCGGGCTTGAACGGCACCGCCGTGAAGCGGATGCCGGTGGCATCGGCCAGTGCATTGCCGAGCGCTGCGGCGACCGGATTGTAGGGACTTTCGCTCATCGATTTGGCGCCCATCGGCCCCAGGCTATCGGTGGTATCCGCGAAAAACACTTCGGTGCGCGGGATATCGGCGAACGACGGCAAATGATAGTCGCGGAATTTCGGATTGACCACGCGGCCACGGTCATCGATCACCATCTCCTCATAGAGCGTGGCGCCGAGCGACTGCGCGACCCCGCCCTCGATCTGTCCGCGGCACTGCATCGGATTGGCGACCCGGCCGGCATCCGCGGCGTGGACGCTTTTGAGGATCTTGATTTCCCCGGTGAACTTGTTCACGGCGACGCGAAAGCCCTGGACGTTGAACGCGACCGACCGCGGCGTGCCTGCCGAGGTGCCGGTCGCGCTGAGCGCGTGTCCCTGCGCGCGGGCGGCTTCGGCGAGCTCGGAAAACGACAGCCGTTGCCTGCCGCAGACCGCGGAATCGTTTTCCAGCACGCAAGCATCGGGATTTGTTTTCGTCGCGGTGGAAGCAAAAACCCTCAGATCGTCGGCCAGATTTTCCGCCGCGGCCTGCGTCGCGCGTCCGGCGACGAAGGTGCCGGCGCTGCCATAGGCGCCGGTGTCGTGGCCGCCATGCGCGGTGTCGGACTGCAGCAGGCGGATTTGATCGACCGTGGTCGCCAGCGCGGTCGCGGCGATCTGGCGATGCACCGTGGTGGTGCCGTTGCCGAACTCCGCCGTTCCCACGGTCAGTTCGAAGCCGCCGTCGTCCTGCAGCGAAATTCTGGCGTCGGCCAAATGCCCGCCCGGCGGCACGGTGTCGATCATGGTCAGTGCGATGCCGTCGCCGATCAGCCAGTCGGCGGAGAGTTCCGTGTTCGGGCCATCGGCCCGCATCGCGCGCTCGACGAGATCGAGGCACTGATCGAGCCCGTAGCTGCCATAGAACACGTCGGTATGCTCGGGGCCGGGAGGCGACAGCATCGGATCGCCCGGTTTCACGATGTTGCGGCGGCGGATTTCGTAAGGGCTGATGCCGAGCCCCTTGGCCAGTTCGTCGATCGCGGCTTCCACCGCCAACAGCGTCTGCGGCAGACCGTAACCCCGGAACGCGCCCGACGGCACGGTGTTGGTATAGGCGACGACGGCATCGACCTTCTTGTTGGCGCAATTATAGACGCCAAGCGACTCGCCGCACGAATGGAACAGCACCGGTCCGGCATGATTGCCATAGGCCCCGGTGTTCGAGAGCACGTCGAGCTGCAATGCCGTCAGTCTTCCATGGCTGTCGGCGCCTGCCTTCACGGTGATGCGCATCGGATGCCGCGTCGAGGTCGAGATGAATTGTTCTTCGCGGGTGAGTTCAAGTTTTACCGGCCGTCCTGTCCTGATGGCGGCCAGGGCAAGAATGTCTTCGACGAACATTTCCTGTTTGCCGCCAAAACCGCCGCCGACGCGTTCGCAGAACACCCGGACCTTGTCCGGCGGGAGGTCAAAAATTTCCGTCAGCGCGCGCAGCGTCAGGAATGGTACTTGCGTGCTGGAACGCACGTTCAGGATGCCGGTCGGATCGATCCAGGCGAGCCCGCCATGGGTTTCCAGGGCGGCGTGCTGGACGCGCTGGGTGGTGAACGTTCCCTCGTAGGTGACCGCGGCCTGGGCCAGGGCCCTGGCGACATCGCCATACTCGCCATGGGTTTCCGCCACGATGTTGCGTTGCGCATTCGCGACGCGATGGTCCGGCGTCTTGTCGGGGTGGAGCCGGGGCGCGCCCGCTGCGATCGCCTGCGCCGGATCGATCACATCAGGCAGAACGTCGTAGTCGACCTTGAGGCGGCGGCAGCCTTCCTCCGCGGCGGCCTCGGTTTCCGCGACCACGGCGGCGACCTTTTGACCGACGAAGCGGACGATATTGTCCAGCACGCGGGTGTCGTCCGGATCCATCCAGGCCTTCTCGTGCCGCGCGGTCGAGAACAGCCGGTCCGGCGCATCTTCGAAGGTCAGCACCGCATGCACGCCGGCAACGGCCAGTGCCGCGGTCTTGTCGATCGATATGATCTTTGCGTGCGGATGCGGCGCGCGCAGCATCTTGATATGCAGCAATCCCTCGATCACCGTGTCGAAGGTGTAGCGCGCCGCGCCGCGCACCAGCTGCGGGCCGGCGGGTGCGGGCAGGCTGCGGCCGAAGGCGGTGCCGGCGGCAGCGCCTTCGGTATTGGTCTTGCCGTTAAGCGCGTCCTCGATCGCGCGATAGCCGGTGCAGCGGCACAGATTGCCTTTCAGCGACGCGCCGAGATCCTGTCGCTGCGCCTGGTTCAGGGATGCGCAGGTCAGAATCATGCCGGAGGTGCAGAAGCCGCACTGGAATGCCTGCGCATCGAGAAACGCCTGCTGCATCGGGTGGGTGCCGCTGTCCGGCGCGAGGCCCTCGATGGTGGTGACGGCATGGCCCTCGGCGCGGAACGCCGGGACGATGCAGCTATGCACCGGCTCGCCATCGATCAGCACCGTGCAGGCGCCGCAATCGCCGGCATCGCAGCCTTTCTTGACGCCAAAATGCCCGAGTTCGCGTAAAAAAGTTCGCAGGCATTGCCCGGCCTGCGGACGTTCCGAAAACTCCTTGCCGTTGATCTGATAGCTCATGGCGGTGCGCCGCCCAGCAATTCGGCGCGAATTTCTTGCGCCAGGCGCAGCGTCATGTGCTTGCGCCAGGCCGGCTTGCCGTGGACGTCGTTGTGGTAGAGGGCATCGGGGATGCGATGCAGGATCGCTTCGCGCAGTTCACTGGCGGCTGGAATTTCGGGAAACGAGAGCTGGACCGGCCGCGTCGTGGATGCCGTTACCGTCAATGCCGTGGCGCCCGCGCCGGTGACGCTGCCGATCAACAGCGCCGCCGACCGGCCGACCGGGGTCAGCGATATCTGGCGAAACGCCGAGCGCCGTTTCAGCGCCGGGATCGGAATGTCGATCTGCCGCAGCAGATCGCCCGGGGTGAGAACGTTGCTCTGGTTGCCGGTGACGAAGTCGGCGACGCCGATTTTCTGCTCGCTGCCGTCAGCCTTCCAGACCGTACAGATGCCATCGAGCGCCGCCGTCAGCGCGATCATCGGTCCGGCCGGCAACGACATGCAGAGATTGCCGCCGACGGTCGCGGTTTTCCAGATCTTGAATGACGCGAGAAAGGCGCGGCAGCATTGGTCGATCAGGGGGGCGGCGATCCATTCGGGCGGGCAGGCAAGCGCGTCAAGCTGGGCGACCGTGCAGGTCGCGGCGATCGTCAACCCGGTGTCGCCGATCGCGAGCGCGGGCCATCTGAAATCGGTGAGATCGATCAGCCGCGTCAGATGGACCTGGGGTTCCGAGAACAGCCAGGTGCCGCCCGCGAGCCAAGCATGGCCTGCCGTCCAAACGGGCAGTTGTCCCCGCGTTTGCGGGTGCGCGACTTCGATGATGGTGTTCAGATCCATGAATATACCAGAGCTTTCAACGAGATACTTCTCCCTGCTGAAGTCTTGCAAAACCGACGCCAACTGTCCTTTCAGGATAGGGTTGGTCTTTGAATTGCAAGGGCAAGTGTGGCAACGCTTTTCAGGCATCTTAATCCTTCGGAGAAGCTTCACGCCATGGATCAACCGCGGGCGACCTGGATCAAGGATCCCTTGGGCATTCTCGCCGATGGCGCGGAGCGCGGCATCGTGGTGCGGAACGGCAGGATCGTCGAGCTGGTGCCCAAAGGCGGCCAGCCGACGACACCAGCGGCGTTCTTTGAGGCGGGCGACCATGTCGTGCTGCCGGGGCTGATCAACACCCATCATCACTTCTACCAGACGCTGACGCGCGCGCTGCCGGCGGCGCTGGACCGCGAATTGTTTCCCTGGCTGCAGGCGCTTTATCCGGTGTGGGCGCGGCTCACTCCTGAGGCCCTCAACCTTGGCGTCACCGTGGCGATGTCGGAACTGCTGCTGTCGGGTTGCACCACCACGACCGACCATCATTATGTTTTTCCTGCCGGGCTCGAGGACGCCATCGATATCGAGGTCGCGGTCGCCAATCGGCTCGGCGTCCGCGTGTTGCTCACGCGTGGCTCGATGAACCGGTCGCAGCGCGACGGTGGACTGCCGCCCGATAGCGTGGTGCAGGATGAAGATACCATCCTCGCCGACAGCGAACGCGTGGTGGCAAGGCACCACCAGCGCGGTGAGGACGCCATGGTGCAAATCGCGCTGGCGCCATGTTCGCCGTTTTCGGTCACGACGTCGTTGATGCGCGCGACGGCAGCCCTTGCCGACGGGCTCGACGTCCGGCTGCATACTCACCTGGCGGAGACCGAGGACGAAAACAAGTTCTGCGAGCAGATGCATGGCTGCCGGCCGCTCGATTATCTCGAGCAGTGCGGCTGGCTCAATGCCCGGACCTGGCTGGCCCATGGCATCCATTTTACGGCTGTCGAGATGAAACGTCTCGGCAAGGCAAAGACGACCATCAGCCATTGCGCCTGCAGCAACCAGCTGCTGGCGTCCGGCTGCTGTCCGGTCTGTGACATGGAAGAGGCGGGGGTTCAAATCGGGCTCGGCGTCGATGGCTCGGCCTCGAACGATGGATCCAATCTGATGCAGGAGGTGCGGGCGGCGTTCCTGTTGCAGCGGGCGCGTTATGGCGTCGGCCGCGTCAGCCACAAGGACGCCCTGCGCTGGGCTACCATGGGATCGGCGGCCTGTGTCGGCCGTCCCGAACTCGGCGAGATCGCCGTCGGGAAAGCCGCCGATCTGGCGCTGTTCAAGCTCGACGAATTGCGTTTCTCCGGCCACGGCGACCCATTGGCGGCGCTGGTCCTGTGCGGCGCGCATCGCGCGGACAGGGTGATGGTCGGAGGAAACTGGGTGGTGACAGGTGGCGCAATTCCCGGCCTCGACATGCCCGACCTGATCCGCCGCCACAGCGCCGCCGCGCATGCGATGCAGGTGGGATGAAGTCGTCGTCCTGAGGTGCGAGCGAAGCGAGCCTCGAAGGATGGCGTCCGCCCCCTGTTGTCCATCCTTCGAGGCGCGCAAGAGCGCGCACCTCAGGATGACGCCGGAGTATGTTCGTTTGGGGCGTCAATGGACCAACGTAGCCGCTGCAACCGAACATAAAAAGGGTCCGGGCGTTGCCGCCCGAACCCGGTAGTCTCGGGAGCGCCCAGCCTTACTTGCCGGGAATCTTGTCGTCGATGCCCTTGACGTAGAAGTTCATGCCGAGCACCTGGCCATCGGCCAGATGATCGCCGCCCTTGCACTCCACTTCCTTGCCGTCCTGGCCCACGACAGGACATTTGAACGGGAACAGCTTGCCCGCGGTGATGGCGGCCTGGGTATCTTCAGCCATTTTCTTCACGTCGTCGGGCATGTTGGTGTAGGGCGCCATCGCAAACATGTTGGTCTCTAACCCGCCCCAGGTATCCTCGGATTTCCAGGTGCCATCGAGCTCGGCCTTGACGCGCGCGATGTAGTAGGGCGCCCAGGTGTCGAGGATCGAGGTGAGCTGCGCCTTTGGTCCGAACTTGATCATTTCGGAATCCTGGCCGAATGCCAGCTTGCCGCGCTCGCTCGCGACCTGCATCGCCGCCGGGCTGTCGGTATGCTGCATGATCACATCGGCGCCCTGATCGAGCAGCGCCTTGGCAGCGTCAGCTTCCTTGCCAGGATCGAACCACGAGTTCGCCCAGATGATCTTGACCTTGATGTTCGGGTTGATCGTCTGTGCGCCGAGTATCGTTGAGTTTATGCCCGAGACGACTTCCGGGATCGGGAATGAACCGATATAGCCGAGCACGCCGGACTTCGACATCTTGGCGGCGATGATGCCCTGGATGTAGCGACCCTGATACCAGCGTGCCGAATAGCTCGACATGTTGGCGTCGCGCTTGTAGCCGGTGGCGTGCTCGAAATGCACGTTGGGATATTTCTTGGCCACCTTCAGGGTCGGTTCCATGTAGCCGAACGATGTCGTGAAGATCAGCTTGTTGCCGGCGCGAACGAGCTGCTCGATGGCGCGCTCGGCGTCCGGGCCCTCGGGGACATTCTCGAGGAAGGTGGTCTCGATCTTGTCGCCGAATTCCTTGACCACGGCCTGGCGCGCAAGTTCATGCTGGTAGGTCCAGCCGAGATCTCCGATCGGGCCGAGATAGATAAATCCTACTTTGAGCTTGTCGGCAGCGGAAGCGCTGAACAGACTGGCTCCTGCGCTGAGCATCACTGCCGTCGCAGCAATGAGAATCTTTCTCATGGGTTTCTCCTGACACTAAGGGGTGGACTGACTGTGCCGATGCGCACGCGCCCCGTCGCGCGCGCTTCGGGTATTATCGATCGGGCACGAACACCGTTCCCAAGGCAGCAGGCGCGGTCGAGCCGCCGGTCCTGGCGCGCGAAATCAGAACGAGAACAATGACGGTTGCGAGATACGGCAATGCCGACATGAACTGCGACGGGATTCCGACGCCCGCGCCTTGCGCGTGCAATTGAAGGATCGTCACGGCGCCGAACAGATACGCGCCGACCACGAGACGACCCGGCCGCCACGACGCGAACACCACGAGCGCAAGCGCGATCCAGCCGCGGCCGGCGGTCATGCCCGGGATGAAGAATGGCGTATAGGCCAGCGGCAGATAGGCTCCGGCGAGCCCTGCGCATGCGCCGCCGAACATCACGGCGAACATTCTGATCCGAAGCACGGGATATCCGAGCGCATGGGCCGAGATGTGATTGTCGCCGACGGCGCGCAACACCAGTCCGGTCCGTGTCCGGTAGAGAAACAGCCAGACGCCAATGACCAGCGCCAGCGAGAAATAAACGAAGGCGTCTTCGCCGAACAGGATGCGCCCGACCAGCGGAATGTCGGTCAGGCCCGGGATGTAAAGATGCGGAGCCGGCGTGATTCTCTCGCCGACGAAGCCGGCGCCGATCAGGCCGGATAGTCCGATGCCAAGGATCGTGAGCGCAAGCCCCGTGGCAACCTGGTTGACCGCGAGGCCCAGCGTCATCATCGCGAAGATCAGCGACAGCAATGTGCCCGCGACGATGCCGCAGAGGGCGCCAAGGATGGTCGAGCCGGTGAGCCAGGCGCCGCCGAACCCGCAGGCCGCGCCCACGATCATCATGCCCTCGACGCCGAGATTGAGCACGCCGGAGCGCTCGGTGACGAGTTCGCCGGTGGCCGCGATCAATAGCGGCGTCGACGCCGCGAGCACCGAAAGAATGATGGCCTCAAGCAACCCCACTGGGCACCTTTCGCGTCGGGAAAATCAGCCGGAAGCGATAGAGAATGAGGCTGTCGCAGGCGAGCACGTAGAACAGCAAAATGCCCTGAAATACCTTGGTGACGTCCAATGGAATTTTCATCGCGATCTGGGCCTGCTCGCCGCCAATGAAGGTGAGTGCGAGGAAAAGGCCTGCAATTAATATTCCAATTGGGTTCAGGCGCCCGAGAAACGCGACGATGATCGCGGTGAAACCGTAACCCGGCGAAATGCCCGGCTGAAGATGCCCGACCGGTCCCGCGACCTCGATGATTCCCGCCAGTCCGGCCAGCGCGCCGGAGATAGCGAAAGTCAGAAGGATCAACTGGTTGGAATTGAAACCGCCGAAACGTGCCGCGCGGGGTGCGGCGCCGACGACGCGGATCTCGAAACCCTTGATGGTGCGCCCGAGCAGAACCGCGGCCGCGGCGACGACAACCAGCGTGATGACGGCGCCAAGATGGAGACGGCCGCCTTCAATCAGAACCGGCACGGTTGCGACCGGATCGAACTCCGCGGTGGTCGGGAAATTGAACCCGGCCGGATCGCGCCAGGGACCGCGCACGAGATAGTCGAGAAAAAGGTCCGCCACATACACCAGCATCAGGCTGGTAAGAATCTCGCTGGCGCCAAACCGGACCTTGCAGATCGCCGGTATCAGGGCATAGAGCGCGCCCGCCACCGCGCCGAGCAGCAACATCGCGGGCATCACCCAATGTCCGGCGCCGGTGCCCTGCGTTTTCACGGCGAGCCAGCTGCCGGCGACGGCACCGACCAAAAACTGTCCTTCGGCTCCGATGTTCCAGACGTTGGCGAGATAACAGAGCGACAACCCGATCGCGATCATCACCAGCGGTGTCGCCTTCACCGCAATTTCCTGCAGCGAATAACTGTCGGTCAAGGGATCGATGAAATAGACGCCAAGCGCGGAGATCGGATTCTTGCCGAGGATCGCAAACAAAATGCTCATGGTCACGATCGTCAAACCGATCGCGATCAGCGGCGAAACCAGCGCGATCGTGTTTGATCGCTCGGCTCGCTTTTCAAGCACCAACTGCATGGGCCGGTTCCTTCTGATCCAGACTGCTTCCGCCCATCAGCAGGCCGAGCTTTTCGCGGTTGGCGTCCGCGGTGGCAAGCGGTTCCGAGAGGCGGCCGTGGAACATCACGGCGATCCGGTCGGCGATTTCGGCGAGTTCATCGAGGTCCTGGCTTGTCACCAGCACGGCGGCGCCAGCCGCGGCGAGATCGAGCAGGGCCTGCCGGATGACGGCGGCAGCACCGGCGTCGACGCCCCAGGTCGGCTGGCTGACCACCAGGACGGCCGGGTTGCGCAGAATTTCGCGGCCGACGATGAACTTTTGCAAGTTTCCGCCGGACAGGCTTGCGGCTTCGGGATCGCGCTTGGCCTTGCGCACATCGAACGCCGCGGTCGCGCGGTCGACCGTCGACAAGGTCGCGGCGGTGTTGACGAAACCGTGCCGGACCATTCCGCTGGCCGCGTGACCCGTCAGCAGGGCATTCTCGGAAAGTTTCATGCGCGGCGCGGTGCCGTGACCCAATCGTTCTTCGGGCACGAAAGCTGCGCCAAGCTTGCGGCGCTGCGTGATGGAAAGATGTCCTGCCGCAATTCCGTCGATCACCACCGTGCCGGGGTCTTGCGCCAGCCGCTCTCCCGAAAGCGCTGCGAAAAGCTCATCCTGGCCGTTGCCGGCGACGCCGGCGATGCCCAGGATTTCGCCACCCTTCAATTCAAGCGAGATGTGATCGAGCCTGACGCCGTGAGGATCGTCGGGCTCCAGGCTGAGATCGTTGACAACGAGGCGCGGCACCGTGGTCCGCCGTCCGGCGGCGGCCTTCACTTCCTTGATGTCGGCCCCGACCATCATGCGCGCAAGCGATGCGGCGGTTTCCTCTTGCGGGTTGCAGGTCGAGATCTTCTTGCCGCCGCGCAGGATCGTGGCCGTATCGCACAGCCGTTTCACCTCTTCCAGTTTGTGGCTGATGTAGAGGACGGCGCGGCCCTCGGCTTTCAGTCGGTCCAGCACGACGAACAACTGGTCGGCTTCCTGCGGGGTCAGAACCGCGGTCGGCTCATCCAGGATCAGGAATTTGGGATTTTGCATCAGCGCCCGAACGATTTCGATGCGCTGACGTTCGCCTACCGACAGTTGCCAGACCTCGCGCCTGGGATCGAGCGGAAGTCCGTAAACATTGGACACTTCCTCCAGACGCGCCGACATGTCCTTGAACGATTCCTTGCCGTCCAGACCCAGCGCCACGTTCTCCGCGACGGTGAGATTGTCGAACAGCGAGAAATGCTGGAACACCATGCCGATGCCGCGCGCGCGGGCTTCCGATGGCCCGGAGAGGGTCATTTTCTCGCCCTGCCAGCGCATTTCACCATCGCTCGGCTGGATCAATCCGTAGATCGCCTTGACGAGCGTCGATTTCCCCGCACCGTTCTCGCCGAGCAGCGCATGGATCTGCCGCGGCCAGATATCGATATCGATCTGGTCGTTGGCGAGAAAATTGCCGTAGCGTTTGGTCAGCCCAACCGTCTGTAGTAACGGCGTTTCGCCGAGACGCTGCCCGGTTGGCGTCGGATCTAACATTCGTTGTCACGCGCGCTCAAGGGATTGCTGCCTCAATACTGGGCTAGTTTGGACGCCGGCGTAAGTAGTGAAAAAGCGCCAGCGTTTGCCCAACTCGAAGGCAGGCGGCGGCCTGCCATTTCCCTCTCCGCCTTTCCTCTATTACCTCCGCCTTTGCCGGCGTGATTCGCGTCGGCGGCGGGTCGATGTCGCGTTTCACGCGAAAAGGGGAAAAGTCTGTTGCAGAATTGTGACGGTCGAGAGCAAATCGGAACCGTCGGGTCAGCCATGCCGTGAACGTGAGCAGGATCATCCGATCGGGGGGGCGCCCGGCAAGTATCAAATGGCGGGCCGGCCCGGCCGCCAGCGTTGCGGCAAATTGTCTCAAAAAGCCAATAGAAACGGGCACAACCGTGCCCCGAGTTTGCCTTTCAGTTGGCACGGTCAACCCGGTGGTGGGCGTTGAGTTGCATGCAACTCGCCCCACACGGGCCATTCCTGATGAAACTTGCGCCAAGCCATGGGGAAACTTGAGGCTTCTCGCGTCCGTCGAACGGCGCAAGTGTGGCCGCAGCGGGCCTTGATCTTTCGATCGTCAAATTTGGGGAACTCAGAAATGTCCTACCGGATTAAAGCAATTGCGGCAGCGATGCTGTCACTTGCCACACTCGCACCGGCTGGCTTGGCCAGCGCTGCCGATTTGCCGTACAAGGCCAAGGCAAAGCCGATCGCCGACCTGCCGTTCTTCTTCGTCATCGACGACCGGGTGACCTATTCATGGATGCCCAAAGGTACCGATCCCGGTGCTTTTAGCGTCCGGCCGGATGGCACGATCAACGGCAAGACCGCGAAGAGTGTCTATTCGTTCACCCACTTCGACGCCTGGGCCTACGGCACCAACTTCTTCACCATTTCGTTGTTCAAGTCGGACCACAATGATCCCGCTTCGCCTTGCACGAACGCAGGCACCATCTTCGGCGTCCCGGCGAACTGCGCCGGCGCGACTGAAATTTACGGCCTGTTCCGCAGCACGTTCGGCTGGAACGAAATCTTCAACACCAAGGCCTTTACCATGGGGCCTTTGCATAACGTTTCGTTCGAAGTCGGCATGGACGCCAATTCGGAAAATAACTTCCTGGCCCCGGCCAAGCGCGACTTCGTCGCCGGTCTGCAATTCGCCTTTGACCTTCCCTACAAGGGCTACTTCAACGTAGCGCCCTTGGCCTACAAGGAAATCAACCACAACGCGTTCGAGCAGTGCGGTCTGTTTCCGGGAGGGGTTCCCGGGGTAACCTGCCTTGCCGACGGCAACACGGATTTCAAGACCACCTGGGCGGTTGAGACCAACTACTACATGGATCTGGGCTTCCTGCCTGAAAACATGCAGTTCTTCTCCATCAGCGGCCGTGCGGCCTGGTACGGACCGAAAGGTGACCAGAACTCGCCGCTGGCCGGGCTCGGTGTCGGCAGGTTCAGCACCGCGACCAAAACGGAGTTCAACGGCGAACCGATCCGCCTGACGTTCGACGCCAGCAAGGCCTTCATGGGACCGAAGTACTCTCACTTCGTTGATGTCTGGGTTGCCTACCGCTACTGGCAGAACAAGTTCGGCCTCGACCACAACGCCTCCCCCGGCGTCTGCACAATCGCCGCGACCGGTCAAAGCACCAATTCCTGCACCGAATCGACCGTCTACACCGGCGTTACGGTAAAGTTCTAACCACCTGATCCTCCTCCAGGTGAACACGATGGCGCCGCGATGGACCCCGCGGCGCCATCTCTATTTCGGCGACTTGAAAATCTCGAGGGTTATTCTTTGCTCCAGACGCCGGCGTGCAGCGCTTCCGCCTCGTCCTCAAGCATCGGTCCGAGGACCTCGGTCGCGCGTTGTCCGCTCTTGAACACCTCGCGGCAGGGCAGATCGAGCGTCGGATTCTCGGGATGATTTCCGGTGACGGCACGCAATCGATGTTCGCTCAGCCCGTAGACCAGGCGGCCGATGCCGGCCCAGTAGATGGCGCCGGCGCACATCGCGCAGGGTTCGGCGGACGAATAAAGCGTGGCACCGCCGAGGACATCCGGGCCGAATGTCGTGCAGGCCTGCGTCGCGAGCAGCCGTTCGGCGTGGGCGGTGCCGTCGCGGGAGGGCATGTAGCCGTTCTCGGCCTCGATCAGCACGTTGCGATTCCGATCGACGAGGATAGCGCCGAAGGGATGATTGCCATTTACCAGGGCGCGGCGGGCGACGTCGAACGACCGGCGCAAAAAATACTCATCGAGCTCCGACGTAGTCATGTTCAAGATGTCCATGGCCGCTCCTGCTGCCCGCTCCATCATGCAGACGGCAGGTACGACAGGCAACCGGAAGGATTAGTGCCCCGCCATGTGCCGTCCGATCTCGGTGAGGTCGGCTTCGCTGGCGCGAGCTTCATAGACGAACTGGCCGTGAAACATCACGACCAGGCGATCCGACAGTTCAAGCAGCTCGTCGAGGTCCTCGCTCACCAGCAGTACCGCGGCGCCGCGGTTGCGCGCGGCCATGATCTCGGCATGGATCTGCGCCACCGCGGCGAAATCCAGGCCGAAGCAGGGATTGGCGGCGATCAGGACCTCGACATCGCCCCCCAGTTCACGCGCCAGCACCGCACGCTGCACATTGCCGCCTGATAGCGCCGAGATCGGCGTATCGGGCGTGCGGGTCTTGATCTTGTATTGCGCGATCTTCTTGTCGGCGTCATCGCGAAACGCCGCGCGGTTGAGCCACCAGCCGCCGCTGGCAAACGGCGCGCGGTCGAACTCGCGGAAAGCGATATTGTCGGCGACGCTCATGCCGCCGACGCAGGCGTTCTTTAGCGGCTCTTCCGGCAGCAGCGACATCTTGTGCCGCCGCATTTCCTCGCGGCTGGCGTGGTAGATATCGCCGGCCACGCGAATTTCGCCGCTTTCGGCCTCGCGCTGACCGGCCAGCACCTCGACAAGCTGGCGCTGGCCGTTGCCGGAAACGCCGGCGATGCCGACGATCTCTCCGCCACGGACGGCAAGCGAAACGTCATGGACCGCGACCGCACCGGCATCGTCGAGCGCGTTAAGTCGGCTCAATTCGAGCCGTGCCTCGCCGACTTCTCCGACCCGGGCCGGCTGAATGGTCAATTCTTCCGCGCCGATCATCATGCGGGCCATGCTGTCCGGCGTCAGATCCGCGACGCGGCCGTAACCGGCGAGCTTGCCGCGGCGAAGGATCGTCACGTCGTCGGCGAACGCCATCACCTCACGGAATTTGTGCGTGATCATCAGGATAGTCAGGCCGCCGTTGACGACCATTTCGCGCAGCATGCCCAGCACTTCGTCAGCCTCGCCCGGCGTCAGCACCGAGGTCGGTTCGTCAAGAATCAGAAAGCGTCGCTTGAGATAAAGCTGCTTGAGGATTTCGCATTTTTGCCGCTCGCCGGCGGAGATATCGGAGACCCTGGCGTTGAGCGGCACCTGGAACGGCATCCGTGCCAGAAACGCCTCCAGTTGCTTTTTTTCCTTGGGCCAGTCGACAACGGCCGGGACATCGTCGCGCGCCAGCACCAGGTTCTCGGCCACGGTCATCGCCGGCACTAAGGTAAAATGCTGGTAGACCATGCCGAGGCCGAGTGCATGGGCGTCCTTGGGATTGGCGATCGCCTGTTCGCGGCCGCCGACCAGCACATCGCCCTCGGTCGGGTGATAGTAGCCCATGATGCATTTAACCAGCGTGCTCTTGCCGGCGCCGTTTTCGCCGAGCAGCGCATGAAACGAGCCGGGCCGTACTTTCAGCTCGACTTTGTCCAGGGCTGTGAAATCCCCAAAGCGCATGGTCATGGCGACGGCGTCGACGCCAAGCGCCCCGCTCGGCATCGGTGTTTCGCCGATGATCATGACATGGCTCCGATCAGCGCCGTGGACGTGGCGACGGCGCCGAACACGCCGCCCTGCATCTTGATCATTTTCAGCGCGTGGTCGTGATTGCTCTTGTCGGTGGCCGCACAGCAGTCCTCGATCAACACGCATTCGAAACCGCGGTCGTTGGCCTCCCGCATGGTAGTGTGGACGCAGACATCGGTGGTGATGCCGGTCAGCACGATGTTCTCGATGCCGCGCAGCCGCAGCATCAGTTCGAGGTCGGTGGCGCAGAACGATCCCTTGCCCGGCTTGTCGATGATCGGTTCGCCCGGCAGCGGCGCCAGCTCGGGGATGATCTCCCAGCCGGCCTCGCCGCGGACCAGTACCCGGCCGCATGGACCGGGATCGCCGATCCCGGCGCCGATCTGGCGCGACCGCCAGCGCTTGTTCGCCGGCAGGTCGGTCAGATCAGGGCGATGACCCTCGCGGGTATGGATAATGTGAAAGCCTCGGGCGCGCATCACCGCGAGCAGCTGCTTGATCGGCTCGATCGGCGCCCGCGTCAGCGACAGGTCGTAGCCCATCTTGTCGACATAGCCGCCGACGCCGCAGAAATCGGTCTGCATGTCGATGATGATCAGCGCGGTGTTTTCGGGGCGCAGATCGCCGTTATAGGGCCACGCATAGGGCTCGGATTTTATGTAGAGCTCTGCCATGACATCATCTCGTCTGTCGCAACGGGTTCATCGGGTGATCGAAAGTTCGGCCGGCGCGCCGGTCAGCGTGCGCTTCGGCGAGCAGGTGATGATCATGATCGCCAGCGTCAGGATGTAGGGCGCGGCATTGAACAAATGATAGCCGGAGGTGACGCCGACCGACTGCAGCGCCGGCCCAAGGGCTGCCGCGCCGCCAAAGGCGAGCGACGCCCACAGGCACAGCATCGGGTCCCATCGGGCAAAGATCACCAGCGCGACCGCGGTAATGCCCTGTCCAGAGGAGAGGCCCTCGTTCCAGCTGCCGGGATAGAACAGCGACAGGAACGAGCCGCCGATGCCGGCGAGGAAGCCGCCGACCATGGTGGCCCGCAGCCGGATCGCGAGCACCGAATATCCCATCGCGCGCGCGGCGTCGGAACTTTCGCCGGCGGTGCGGATCAACAGGCCCCAGCGCGTGGTGCGAAACGCCCAATACAGGATTGGCGCCAGTGCCACGCCGATCAGGAACAGCACATTGATCCGCAGCGCCGCGCGGACCTGGGCGACGTCGCTCCACCAGCCGAAATCGATCGCCGGCAACCGCGGCGCGGTCGGTTCGATCAGCGGCTTGCCGAGATAGAACGCCAACCCCGTGCCGAACAGCATCAGCGCGATGCCGACGGCGACGTCATTGACCCGCGGCAGCGAACAGATGCCGGCATGCAGCGCGCCGAGCAGCGCACCGGTGACACCGGCAGCGAGCACGCCAAGCCAGGGCGAGCCCGTGAGATAGGAGATGCCGTAGGCGCTCATGGCGCCCATCACCAGGGTGCCTTCGAGACCGAGGTTGATGCGCCCGGAGCGCTCGGTGATGCACTCGCCGAGGCTGACGAACAGAAATGGCGTGGAGACGCGGATCGCGCCGCCGAACACCGCGAGCGGAACCGTCCAGAGTCCGATCGTTCCATCCGCCATGTCAGGATTTGCCTTTCAGAAAGCCAATTCGCCCATACAGCGCGTCGCTTGCGAGCACAAAGACGAAGATAATTCCCTGCAGTACCTGGACCGAAGCGTCCGGCAGGCCGAGCCGGCGCTGCAGCAGGCCGCCGCTGGCGCTGATGCCGCCGAGCAGGATGGCGACGGGAATAACGGCAAGCGGATTTTGCCGCGCCAGAAATGCAACAAGAATACCCGTAAAACCGTAGCCGGCGGCAAGGTTGGCGTTGGTGCGGCCTTGCACGGCCGCGACCTCGACCATTCCGGCGAGGCCGGCCGACGCGCCCGCCAGAAAGCAGATCGTCAGAATGAGCTTGCCGACGCTAAGGCCCACGATCTTCGCCGCGCGAATATTGCCGCCGGCGACTCGCGCCGCGAACCCGAACACGGTGTGATAGATCAGGATGTAGGACGCGATGGCGGCAACCACGCCGAACACCAGCCCCCAATGCACGTCGGTGCCGGGTATGGTTCCGATCATGTTGGCGGCGCCGATCTCGCGGGTCGATGGCTTGTTGAGGCTGGCGGGGTCGCGCATCATGCCCTCGACCAGATGGTTGAGGATGGCGAGCGCGATATAGACCAGCAGCAGGCTCGAAATCGTTTCATTGACGCCGCGGTATTGGCGAAGCCCGCCGGCGAGCATGATCCACAGCCCGCCGCCGATCATGCCGGCGACAACCATCGCCAGCTGCACGACCAGCGGCGGCGCCGATTGCATCACCAGCGCTACGCTGGTGGCCGCCAGCGCCCCGATCAGAAGCGCGCCTTCGCCGCCGATGATGACCATGCCGAGTTGCGCGGGCAGCGCCGTGCACAGCGCGGTCAGGATCAGCGGCGCCGCGCGCGTCAGCGTGTTCTGCCAGGAAAACCAGGTGCCGAACGCGCCCTGATACATGTAGAAATAAAGATCGAGCGGGCTTTTGCCGAACAGCGCCACGAAGATCC
>WNFA01002114.1_pt1 | contig 17906 bp, 13 predicted proteins | sample 5400481 | NCBI WGS metagenome assembly WNFA01 (sample SAMN13153340, study PRJNA577476) | soil metagenome | isolation source: 120 cm saprolite under Douglas fir tree site 2 hole 1 replicate 2 | place: USA:California | collected 2015-04-18
TGACCTCGCGCCGCGACGTTTTAAAGTCCGCAAGCCTCGACGCGCGGCTGGCCTCCGAAACGCTCGACGTCACGCTGCCGCTGCGTGAGACTCCCGCCGAGCAGGGACGAATCCATCCGCTGAGCCAGGTGATGGACGAACTCACGACGATCTTCGCCGACATGGGATTTGCCATCGCCGAAGGCCCGGACATCGAGACCGACGACTACAACTTCACAAAACTGAATTTTCCGGAAGGGCATCCGGCGCGGGAAATGCACGATACGTTTTTCTTTCGGCCAAAAGAAGACCCCGGGTCGAAGCCCGGGGCAGGCGGCTCGCGCATGCTGTTGCGCACCCACACTTCGCCGGTGCAGGTGCGCACCATGCTCACACAAAAGCCGCCGATCCGCATCGTCTGTCCGGGCCGCACCTATCGCATCGATTCCGACGCCACGCACACGCCGCAGTTTCACCAGGTCGAGGGTCTCGTCATCGACAAGGGTTCGCATCTCGGCCGCCTCAAATGGATCCTGCACGAATTCTGCAAGGCGTTCTTCGAGGTCGATCACATCAACATGCGATTCCGGCCGTCGTTCTTTCCGTTCACCGAGCCGTCGCTGGAGGTCGATATCCAGTGCCGGCGCGACAAGGGCGAAATCCGCTTCGGCGAGGGCGAGGACTGGCTGGAGATTCTCGGCTGCGGCATGGTGCATCCGAATGTGCTGCGGGCCTGCGGCATCGACCCCGACGTCTATCAGGGCTTTGCCTGGGGCATGGGCATCGACCGCATCGCGATGCTGAAATACGGCATGTCCGACCTGCGGCAGCTGTTCGAGAACGACGTGCGCTGGCTCAATCATTACGGCTTCAAGCCGCTCGACGTCCCGACGCTGGCGGGAGGATTGAGTTCGTGAGTGATCCGATTATTCCGGAAGCCTATCGGACGCTGCGGTCTTTCGCGTTCGGCGACGGTCCTGATCTGGCCGACGAACTGCTCGAACTTGTCCTCAAGGGCGTCAAGACCGCCACCTGCAGCACCGAGGATGAGCCGAACACGTCGACGCCGGGCGAATGCTGGATCGTGCTCGACGGGCGCGGCAATCCCGGCTGCGTCATCGAATCGACCGAGGTCACCTATCGCCGTTACGGCGATGTCGATGCCGGCTTCGCGCACGACGAGGGCGAAGGCGATCGCAGTCTCGCCTATTGGCGATCAGCGCATCGCTCGTATTTTGGACGGCTGGGAAAATTCAGCGAAGACATGATGCTGATGTGCGAGCGTTTTCGCCTGGTCGAGATTTTCGCCGAGAGCAGGGTGGCATCATGAAATTCACGCTCTCCTGGCTGAAGGACCATCTCGACACCGATGAGCCCGTTGAAAAGCTCGCCGACAAGCTCACCATGATCGGGCTTGAGGTCGAGCACATCGAGGACAAGGCCAAGGCGCTCGCGCCTTTCACCATTGCGCGGGTGATCTCCGCCGAGCAGCATCCCAATGCGGACCGTCTGCGGGTCTGCATGGTCGATACCGGCGACGGCGGCGCGCCGGTGCAAGTCGTGTGCGGCGCGCCAAACGCGCGCGCTGGCCTCGTCGGCGTGTTTTCAGCGCCCGGCACTTTCATTCCCGGCAAGAACATCACGCTCGGCGTCGGCACCATCCGCGGTGTCGAAAGCCGCGGCATGCTCTGTTCGGCAGCCGAACTGCAAATCTCGGAGGATCACGACGGCATCATGGAGCTGCCGGCCGATGCGCCGATCGGCGCTGGCTATGTGCAATGGGCCGGGCTCGGCGATCCCGTGCTTGAAATCAACCTGACGCCGAACCGGCAGGATTGTGCCGGCGTGCACGGCATCGCCCGCGATCTCGCCGCCGCCGACATGGGCAAGTTCAAGGACCCGGCGATCCGCCCTATCAAGGGCCAATTTCCCTGCCCGGTGAAGGTTACGATCGAGGACGCCACGCTGTGTCCGGGCTTTGCCTTGCGGCTGGTGCGCGGCGTCAAGAACGGCCCGTCGCCGGAATGGCTGCAGAAGCGCCTGACCTCAATCGGCTTGCGGCCGATCAATGCGCTGGTCGATATCACCAACGTCATGACCTACGACCGCGCCCGGCCGCTGCATGTCTTCGACGCGGCCAAGGTGAGGGGCAATCTCGCGGTGCGCCGCGCGCGCGACGGCGAAACCCTGCTGGCGCTCGACGGCCGCAGCTACACGCTCGACAGCAATGTCTGTGTCATTGCGGACGATCACGGCGTCGAATCGCTCGCAGGCATCATGGGCGGCGAAGCCTCCGGCTGCTCGGAAGCAACCACCGACGTGCTGATCGAATCGGCGTTGTGGAACGAGATCAACATCGCGCAGACCGGCCGCAAGCTCGGCATCAATTCGGACGCGCGCTATCGTTTCGAGCGCGGCGTCGATCCCAACTTCATGGTCCCGGGGCTGGAGATGGCCACCCGGCTGGTCCTGGAACTGTGCGGCGGCACGCCATCGGAAAATATCGTGGTCGGCAGCCCTTTCGGCGACGATCGCGTGATCGATTTTCCGCTGACCGAGGTCAAGCGGCTCGCCGGGATCGACGTGCCGCCGGCGGAGATGAAACGTATCCTGGGCCATCTCGGTTTCATGATGGCAGGTCCCGGCTCGGTGGTGAAGGTCGCGGTGCCCTCCTGGCGTTCCGACGTGCACGGCAAGGCCGACCTCGTCGAGGAGATCGTCCGCATGGTCGGCGTCGACAAGGTGCCGATGACGCCGTTCGACCGTGGCGACGCGCCGCGCAAGCCGATACTCACCGCCATTCAACACCGCACCCGCCGCGCCAAGCGCGCGCTTGCCGCACGTGGCATGGTCGAGGCGGTGACGTGGTCGTTCATTGCAAAGCCCTCAGCCGAATTGTTCGGCGGCGGCCAACCTGCGCTCGCGCTCGCCAACCCGATCGCGTCCGATCTGTCCGACATGCGGCCGAGCCTGCTGCCGGGTCTGGTCGCGGCGGCACAGGCCAACAGCGATCGCGGCTTTTCGGACGTCGCATTGTTCGAGGTCGGCCAGGTGTTCAAGGGCGACAGGCCGGAGGATCAATGGATCGCGGCAGCCGGTGTGCGCCACGGCTTTGCCTCCTCCAAGGGCCTGGGCCGGCACTGGTCGGGCACAACGACGGCCGACGCGCTCGACGCCAAGGCCGATGCCTTCGCGGTGTTATCCGCCGCCGGCGTGCCGATCCAGGCGCTGCAGGTCGTGCCCGGCGGCGCGGACTGGCTGCATCCCGGGCGTTCCGGCACCATCCAGATCGGTCCGCAAAACGTACTCGGATATTTCGGCGAGCTGCATCCGCGCGCGCTAGAAGCCCTGCGCGCCGACGGCCCGATGATCGCGTTCGAGGTGATCCTGGATCGCATTCCCGACGCCAAACAGAAGCCGACCCGCGCCAAGCCGGTGCTCGAACTCTCGCCGTTCCAGCCGGTGTCGCGCGATTTTGCGTTCATCGTTGATCGCAGCATCAAGGCCGGCGACATGGTGCGCGCCGCGCAGGGCGTCGACAGGAAGCTGATCACAGCCGTCACGGTATTCGACGTCTACGAGGGCAAGGGCATCGACGAGGCCAAGAAGTCGATTGCGATTGCCGTGACGATCCAGCCACGCGAAAAGACCTTGACCGATCAGGAGATCGACGCGGTGGCCGCGAAAATCGTGGCCGAGGTGGCCAAGAAGACCGGTGGCACGTTGCGTGCCTGACATTAAGGCAAGCGGAGCAGTCTTCGGAAAGACACCATGCGCCGGATGATTAGGGGATGATGAGTCTCATCCCGACGGATGTCAGCATCGACGCCGCCCTCGCGATCTCAGCGATTGCGTTCGTGTCGGGGGCGGCGCGCGGATTTTCCGGATTCGGCTCGGCGCTGATTTTCATGCCGCTGGCCAGCAGCCTGGCGCCGCCGCCGCTGGTCGCCGCGGTGCTGCTGATCATCGATATGGTCGCAGCAGCACCGCTGATTCCCAATGCGTGGCGGCACGCGGATCGCAAGGCCGTCGCCATCATGGCGCTCGGCGCGCTGGTGGGAACGCCGCTTGGCACCTACGCCCTGACGCAGCTCGATCCGTTGACGACGCGCTGGATTATCTCCACGTTCGTGTTGGCCCTGCTGATGCTTCTGGTGTCGGGCTGGCGCTATCGCGGCAAGGACCGCTTGCCGATTGCGGTCGGAATTGGCGGTGTTTCCGGATTTTGCAGCGGGCTCGCACAGACCGGCGGACCTCCGATCGTGGCCTACTGGCTCGGCCGTCCGATTTTCCCGGTCATCGCCCGCGCCAACATCCTGTCGTTCTTCGCCGCGTCGGATATTTTTTCGGCTGCGAGCTATTCGCTGGCCGGCCTCATCACATCAGGTGCGCTCAAATTCTCTCTTGTGGTCGGCCCCGCTTATGCGATGGGAGTCTTGCTTGGCGCCAGGCTGTTCGGCAAGGCGAGCGAAACCCTGTTCCGCTCGATCTGTTACGCGCTGATCGCGCTCGCGGCCCTGATCGGGCTGCCTCTGCTTGACGGCGTGTTGCGCTGAACGCTTGCGCGAAAAGCAGATACAGTTAAGTTGCGTCCAACAAGAAATGTTGGGGAAACGCCATGATCGACCGTCGCGATGCGCTGAAGCTCGCCCTTTGCAGCGCAGCCGCGCTGGCCTCGCCCGCACTGGCGCAGGCCCCTGCAAAACCCCGCACACGTATCATATTCCTCGGCACCAAGGGCGGGCCGCGCGTCACCATGGGGGCATCCAATCCAGCCAACCTTGTGATGGTGAACGACACGCCGTACGTGATCGACTGCGGGGCAGGGGTCAGCCGTCAACTGGTGGCCGCCGGCGTGCCGATCCCGTCGGTGAAATATATCTTCATCAGCCATCACCATTCCGATCATAATCTCGAATACGGCAATCTGTTCTACAACGCCTGGGCCGCCGGCCTGTCGACGCCGATCCATTCGTTCGGCCCCAAGGGCATCGAGGCGATGACCCAAACCTATTGGGAGCTGAACCGGTTCGACGTCGAGACCCGGATCGAGGATGAAGGCCGTCCCGATCCGCGCAAGCTGCTGATGCCCAAGGACATCACCGAGGACGGCGTGGTGCTGCAGACGGCGGACGTAAAGGTGACGGCGTTCCGCACGCCACATCCGCCCATCGTCGACAACTTCGCCTACAAATTCGAGACGCCCGACGGCACCATCGTCTTCTCCAGCGACACCGCCTGCAATCCAAAACTGGCGGAGTTTGCCAAAGGCGCCGACGTGCTGGTGCACGAATGCCTCTACGTGCCCGCGGTCGACCGCCTCGTGATCAAGACCAAGAACGGCGCGACGCTGAAGAAACATCTGCTCGAGGGCCACACCACCACCGAGGACGTCGGCCGCATCGCCGCCGCCGCCGGCGTGAAGGTGCTGGTGCTCAGCCATTTCGTCCCCGGCGATGATCCACTCGTCACCGATGACAACTGGACCGAGGACGTGAAGAAGAATTTTTCCGGCCGGATCATCGTCGCCAAGGACCTGATGCAACTGACGCTGCCGGTGTGAGGACGACGCTGCCGTCATCCCGAACGTCTCGGTCACCGTCGTCAATGCGCCGACAACCGGTCGCGGCTCTCTCAATTGATCGTCGCTCCCCGACGCCGGCGCTTGACCGCCGGCGCGGCTCGCGCTGCGGGCTCGGTATCCTTCAATGCGCCGATCTTTCGCAGCGCCGCCTCGGCCGCGCGCTCGCCGCTTTCCCAGGCGCCGTCAACCGTTCCCCACAGCGTCTCATGGGTCGCCTCGCCCGCGAGGAACATGCAGCCGATCGGCTCCGTCAGGATTTTTCGCGACGGTTGGGCGCCCGGCGCCGCAACAGACATCGCGCCGAGCGCAAACGGCGCGACGTCCCAGCGGGTCGCGCTCGATTTCTTGACGGCCGCAGCTGCGTCGCTGCCGAACAGCTTGGTCAACCATTCCACCGCGAAGGCGACCATGGCCGGCTCGCCCTGCGCCGCAAGATCGCGCCCGAACGAGCCTCCAACGTCGATCGAGCACAACGACGACGCTCCGATATTCGCGAACAGCAGCCCGGTCCGCTGCGAGGTGCTCTGCTCGATGATGATTTCGTCGCGCGCCAGCCCGAGCGGATTGCCCGGCAGCTGCAGGGCGATGTGATCGTAGCTGCCGAGGCTCAATTTCGCCGCGGCATCGACATGGCGCCTGGGAAGATCCGGCATGAATTTGATATTGCCCGCGGTGAGCACGTTGCTCGACACCGTAATGACCGCGGCGCGCGCGGCGATCTTGCCTGCCGGCGTCTCCACCGCGACCTCGCGGCCGTTCCAGACAATCCGGCTGGCGGGCGTCGACAGCGTGAGCGGGATCTGCTCGCCAAGCTTCGCGATCAAGGTGCCGAGACCCTGGCGGCAGGCAATCTGCGCGTTGTTGCGATCCTGCCCGCGGGCCTTGTCGATCGCGGAGATGTCTTTCAGATCCTTGCCGGCGGCATTGGCGCCGAGCATGAATTCGACCGTTGCGGCCCAGTCGCCGAGATCCTTCGGCAGCGCGGACGCGCAAGCTACATCGGCTTTGCCGCGCGAGGCATCGTCGATGGCGCGGTTGGCACGCACCAGGGCCGCGAGGAAATACTCGATTTCGCCTGCGCGTGCATTGCGGCGGCCGACGCGGATTTTCTGACCGGGCGGCGCCGGATAGGTTTCGAGCCCCGCGCTGCGCGCCAGTTTGATCATCGGGTTGGTGTCGGGACTGTGCATCCATCGCGCGCCGCGATCGAACGGCACGTCGAATGTCTTGGTGTCGGTGAGGCAGCGGCCTCCGATCTGGCCGGTCGCCTCCACCACGATAACCCGGCGGTTCGCAGCCTGGATGCGCCGCGCCGCGGCAATGCCGGCGGCGCCTGCGCCGATCACCACAATATCGGCCTCGCGCGGCAGTGGCGCGCCCCATGCGTCAGTGCGCAACGCCGGTGTCACCGCGAGTGCCGCGGACGTCGACAGGAAGTTGCGACGCGTCATTGTCATGTCATGGTTTCCGAAAGCTTTGAAAAGCAGGAGAAACACGGAAGAACAGCTAGTGAACTTGCCGCATCCCGGCGTGGGCGGCAACCGTCATGGTGAATCAATCATGATTGATCCGCCAGATGCATGAACTAAATTGCAACGGCTTTCGACCATGCTAAGGAAGAAGAAAAGGCGGTCAGAACGCCCGCTGGGAGAAAATGTGATGGGCGTTGTGCTCGATACCATCGGCAAGCTGATCGCGGGGTACCTTCAGAAGGAAATACCGGGCTATGAGCCGTTCACGCCGAGCGACCCCGAACATTTGCGCGGCGTCATCGAGCCCGGCGATGTCATGCTGGTCGAAGGCAACAACCGGGTTTCCGGCATCATCAAATATCTCACCCAGTCCACCTGGTCACATGCCGCGCTTTTTGTCGGCCCGATCGCCGGCGCTTCCGAGCCCGACGGCGAGCCGCATGTCCTGATCGAGGCCAATATCGGCGAGGGCGTGACGTCGGCCCCGCTGTCGAAATATTATCCCTATCACACACGGCTCTGCCGGCCGGTCGGCCTGTCGTTTGAAGATCGCAACACGGTGTGCCGCTATGCCATCAACCGCATCGGCTTCGGCTACGACACCAAGAACATTGTCGACCTGATGCGCTATCTGATCCCGCTGCCGGTGCCGCAGCGCTGGCGGCGGCGGATTATCGCGTTCGGCTCCGGCGATCCCACCAAGATCATCTGCTCCGCGCTGATTGCACAGGCGTTCGACGCCGTGCGCTACCCCATTCTGCCCAAGGTCACCCGTGCCGCCAGCAGGAAAGCTCGACGCGAAATCCTGCACATCCGCGATTCCTCGCTGTACATGCCGCGCGATTTCGACATCTCGCCCTATTTCGAAATCGTCAAACCCACCATCGTGCAAGGCTTCGACTACACGGCTTTGCACTGGGCCGACAAGCAAAAGCCGCTCCAGGAGGTAGCAGGCGAATTCGGCCTGTTTCCAGAAACGATCTCGCCGCCAATTGTTCCTGAAGAGATTGACGAAGAAGCGCCGCTTCCGGTTGAAGAAGTAATATTGGGCGCCGGGCAGACGACGCTGGTCGAGCGCGTCATCGTGTCAGAGCATTTCATCGCCGTCGAATACGTTGCGGTGCATCCGCCGGAGCGTCGCGCCCACCCGCGCGAGCCAGAGATAGCGGCTTAGGGTTTTCGCGAATTCCACCCGCCGATATTTGACGCTACAACCTTGGCCATGACCGGGAATACCCACATTCCTTTCGTGGCCCCGTGCGCGTATCCCCCGCGCGCCGGAAATGCCGTGCGCCCGCTCGTGGACGGCATTCCGGCCTATCGCCGCATCGCGGAAGCCGTCGTGGCAGCGCGGCACAGCGTCTGGCTCACGGCCGCCTTCGTTGCGCCGGACTTTCACATGCCGGATGGCAGTGGTTCGCTGTTCGATGTGCTCGATCGCGCAGTCGGGCGAGGTTTGGACGTGCGCGTTATCTTCTGGCGTCCGAATCAGGAGAGCATCGGCTACGGCCGCACTTTCTCGGGATCATCAGACGAGCGCGGTATACTCAAGGCGCGGGGTTCACGGTTCCGCATCCGCTGGGACCGCGCGTTTGGGCCTTACTGTCAGCATCAAAAGAGCTGGCTGATCGACGCCGGCCAAGCTGGCGAGACGGCGTTCGTCGGAGGCATGAATCTGACCGCCCGGGCCATGGGATCGCCCGGTCACACGGCTGAGGGCGAACGTCATGACGCCTACGTCGAGATCGCGGGGCCTTCGGCAACCGACGTGCATCACAATTTCGTCCAGCGCTGGAACGAAGCAAGCGAACGCGCGGCTGACGACGGCACATGGGGCCACGACGGGGATGACGGCCTGAGCTTTCCGGCGCGCCCGTCGGTTCCGCGCGGCGAGAGTGTCGTGCAGATCCAGCGCACGGTGCATCGGGGCCGCTATAGCGACGCCCACGCAAGTCCGGAGAGCCGGGCTTACGACATTGCCTGCGGGGAACGGTCGGTTCTTGCGCAGTACATCCAGGCGATCGATGCCGCCCACCGCTCGATCTATATCGAGAACCAGGCCATCCCGATTCCGGAAGTCGCAGCGGCTCTTGAAAAAGCCCTCAAGCGCGGCGTGGAGGTCGTGGCTCTGGTTCCCGCCGATCCGGAAGGCGCTGTCCGCCTGGCCCGTCAAAACCCGCAACGTAAGCCTCTGTTCGATGGCGTGGCCGCGCTCGGCCAATACGAAAACTTTGCGCTGGTCGGGATTGCCGGCCTGGACGCGCGCGGGTGTCGCAGCAACATCTATGTCCATAGCAAGATCATGCTGGTAGACGACGGATGGGCGACCATCGGCTCCTGCAATCTGCATGCATTTTCGCTCACCGGCAATACCGAGATGAACGCCGCGATCTGGGACCCGAAGGTGGTGCGCGCGCTGCGTTGTGAGTTGCTGGCGGAGCATCTCGATCGGGACACGACCGGCATCGACGACCGCGCAGCACTCCGCCTTTACGGAGAAATCGCGCGTGAGAACCGCCGCAGGCGCGATGCCGGGGATTGCAAATGGCAGGGTCTGGCCTTCAGCCTGGACCCCGCGACATACGGCGGATAGCCACGCGCAATATACCGGCATACCGGCACTAAGTGTACCGCATCCGTCTCGTCAGTTCGGCCGTGCGCTGCCTTCATACATGAATGTCATCGGCTTCGGTCCGGGGATATAGCCGGTTTCGATGCGGTCGATACGGAAGCCACTCCCTTCGATCATGGAACGGATCGGACGGTTGAGGTGACAGCCCCCGCTGATGCATCGCCAGGCCGGTGTCAGCCGATCCTGCCACCGGCGCACGCCCTCGTCGGGAGCCAGACCGTGCTCGGCGAACAGCAGCTTGCCGCCCGGCCGCAATACGCGCCGCATCTCGGCGAGCGCGGTGCCGGCCTCCGGGATCGAGCATAGGGTCCAGGTCGTGACGATGGTATCGACGCAATCTTCGTCAAGCGGAATGGCCTCGGCGGAAGCCTCGAGGAAGCTGACTGGCATGCTGGCTCCACCGGAAGCGCTTCGAGCCATATCCGCCAGCCGCGATGCCGGCTCGAGCGCCAGCACCTCCCGCACGAGCGGGCGATAGAACGGCAGGTTCAGCCCGGAGCCCACGCCAATCTCAAGCACCCTGCCCTCCGCCGCACCGATCACGCGTTCGCGAAACGGCACGAGCTGCTCATTGCGCATCGCGAAATCGCAAAGCCTCGGCAGGATGTAGTCGCTATAAAAGCCCATCGACCGCTCCTGAATGTTCCTCTCAACGCGACGACGTCGCGAACACGTTGACGGTGGCTTCGCATTGCCGGGCGCGTTTGTTCTCAACTTGCGCGCGCAAGAACAATCGCGCCTGATACGATCAGGGCCACACCAGCGGCGCGGCTGAGCCCGCGGCCGATCGGCAGCAACTTCTCGCATGCGACATAAAGGGCGATGCCGGGAATCCAGACAAGGTTCATGATCCCGCTGACGAACAGCAGCGCCATCAGGAACCAGCAACAGCCGAGGCAGTAGCTGCCGTGCCGGAGCCCCATGCGCAATGCTCCCCCCGCGCCAGGTCGCCAGTACCTGCTCAGGAACAGCACCGGGCTCTGGCAGTAGCGCAGGCAGGCGTTCTTGACAGGCGTGAACTGGTAGAGCCCTGCGGCAAGCAGGATGACGCCGCCAAGCATGGCGTTGGTGCTCGCCATCGCCATTGACAGCAGCCCGGCGCGTTCGAGCCCCCACTGTGCCAAGGCCGCGATGAGGCTGAAACCTGCCCATATCAGGAGATAGCCACCGAGAAAGATCCAGGCTTCCTCGGAAGGACGAACCGAGGCCTCTTGCTTGCGCCGGATTGTCGTAAACAACAGGACCGTGGGGGCAGCACTCGGCACCATCATGGCGATCATCATCACCCACCACATGACGAAGACGAGCGCGGCTGACAACGGCGACCACGGCATCGGCATATCCATCGGCATGTCGGCCATGCTCGTGTCCATGCCTGCCCCGGTCGCCAGATATATCCACGCCAGCGCCACCACCGCAGCCAGCCCCACGGCAACGATCAGCCGGTCGCGCCGCAGCAGGTATTCGAGGGCGGACATCTCGTTCATGGGCCCACCTCGGCCGCCGACGCGACAAGTCGAAAGAGCGAACCTTAGCGCAGCATCAAGCCGCAACGCCATCAGGCGTCTGTACGACGTTGGCGAGCGAGCTGTGCGTGCCTTTTGTGTCGAACTTGATTGCCCCGGTCGAGTGGATGTTGGCGGAGGCAATCTCGGCGGATCTGTGCTCAAAGCCATCGGGCATCACAACTTGAATGCGATGGGGAGCGCCCGTCACCGGATTCTTGATCGGCTCGACCTCGGTCTCCAGCACGCCCTTGGCGACAACACGCGCGACGCGCCCGTTCTTGTCGAATGAAAACTCGAAGGGCACGAATACCGGATCATGGATCTTGGCTACGATCAGGCTCAGGATCTGGAACAGCGTACCCTCGGCCGAATTCTTGCCCGACATGATGTTGAAAAGCGCCTGTCGCTGTTCCGGTGTGGCGCGCTCATCGATGATCGGCTGAATCTTCCCATTGCCCTCGTGCAGCGGTCCCGGGAAATCGACAGTTACCATGAACACGAGACCATCGAGCTTGGTACCCTCGAAGTGTCCCTTGGTAATCCTCATGCCGAGGATGCCCTTGCACGAGCCGTGGGTCGGCGGGGCATTGAAATCGCAGGGGCAACCAAACGCGCAATTGCAGTTCTTGATCCATTCGCCTTCGAGACGCCAGTCAGATGCAGCCATGGTACACCTCCCATCGCGTTGTCAGGTTGACAGCTGGACTATGCAGTCGCCGCCTGATTATCCTCTTCAGCGCTGAGAAGCCGGGGTCGAGCAGAATCTGCATTGCTCCGCGGACGATTGAGACGGTTAGCGGACTGCGATTTGCTATCCTGATCATAGAAGCATACCAGCCAACGCCCTCAGCGTACAGGCGGGCCATAGATGGTAACAGGATATCCTTGCGCACCCGCGTCCTTGCGTCCAGAAGGTTCCGGGCATCATCGGTCACCTCATTCGGCTGGCTCCGAAACAGCTTGAGGTCGCTTGATCGACTTGGGCGGCAATGAAGGAGGCTGGCTGTCGAGGCGGTCTTCGGGCGGCAAACGGAACCCTTTGACTATCCCATAGATCGCCGGGATCACGATCAGCGTCAGCAGCGTCGATGAGATCATGCCGCCGATCATCGGCACCGCGATCCGCTGCATGATTTCGGAGCCGGTCCCGGTGTTCCACATGATCGGCAGCAGGCCCGCCATGATGGCAACCACCGTCATCATCTTGGGACGCACCCGCTCGACCGCGCCCTTCATGATCGCATCATACAGATCCTGCCGGCTCAACCGGCTGCCGTCGGCATCGCGGTGGGCCTGGATTTCCGCCAGCGCGTGGTTGAGATAGATCAGCATGATCACACCGGTCTCGGCGGCGACGCCGGCCAGCGCGATGAAGCCGACGACGACCGCGACCGAAAGGTTGAAGCCGAGCCACCACATCAGCCATATCCCGCCAACCAGCGCGAAGGGCAGCGAGAGCATCACGATCATCGTATCGGCGAACGAGCGGAAGTTGAGATACAGCAGCAGAAAGATGATCGAGAGCGTGACCGGTACCACGATCTTCAGGCGCGCCGCCGCACGCTCAAGATATTCGAACTGTCCGCTCCAGACGACGTAGGAGCCTGCCGGGAACGCAATGCTGGCCTGCACCGCATGTTGGGCGCCGGCGACGTAACCGCCGAGATCGCGATCGCGGATGTCGACATAGATGTAGACGGCGAGCTGACCGTTTTCGGTGCGGATCGATGTTGGGCCGCGCGACGGCGCGATCTTCGCCACCTCTCCCAACGGCACTGCCCCGCCATTGGGCATCGGGACCAGGACATCGCTGGCGATGGCTTGCGCGTTGCTTCTGAGATCACGGGGATAGCGCATGTTGACGCTGAAGCGCTGGCGGCCCTCAACAGTGGTGGTCACGGTCTGGCCGCCGAGCGCGCTAGCGATGACGTCCTGGACATCCTGAACCATGATGCCATAGCGGGCCAATGCCGCGCGGTCCGGCGTCACATCGAGATAATAACCGCCGAGCCCGCGCTCCGCGTAGGCCGAGGACGTTCCCGGCACGGTTTTGAGAACCTGCTCGATCTGTTTCGCCAGTCTGTCGATCTCGACGAGGTCCGCGCCGATCACCTTGACCCCGACCGGCGTGCGAATCCCGGTCGACAACATGTCGATGCGCGCCCTGATCGGCATCGTCCAGGCGTTGGAAACGCCCGGGAATTGCAAGGCACGGTCCATTTCGGCGGTCAGACTTTCGATCGTGACGCCCGGCCGCCACTCCTGCTTCGGCTTCAGATTGACGATGGTCTCGAACATCTCCGAAGGTGCTGGATCGGTGGCGGTGGAAGCACGACCAGCCTTGCCGTACACCGAGGCCACCTCCTGGAACGACCGGATGATCTTGTCCTGGGTCTGCATCAATTCGCCGGCCTTGGTGACGGAGATGCCAGGTAACGTCGTCGGCATGTAGAGCAGCGTACCTTCATTGAGGTTCGGCATGAACTCGGTGCCGAGCTGGCGCGCGGGCCAGATCGTGACCGCGAGAACAGCCAGCGCGACCAGGATCACCAGCACCTTGGCGCGCATCACACCGGCGATCACCGGCCGATAGATCCAGATCAGGAAACGGTTGATCGGGTTCCTGTGCTCCGGGACGATCCGGCCGCGGACGCAGACCACCATCAGCGCCGGCACCAGCGTCACCGACAACAAGGCCGCCGCCGCCATCGAAAAGGTCTTGGTGAAGGCAAGCGGGCTGAACAGCCGTCCCTCCTGCGATTCCAGGGTGAAGATCGGCATGAACGAGACGGTGATGATCAGCAGGCTGAAAAACAGCGCCGGCCCGACTTCGGAAGCCGCCTCGATCAGGACATCGACCCGCGACCGTCCAGGGTCGGCGCGTTCAAGATGTTTATGGGCATTTTCGATCATCACGATGGCGGCGTCGATCATGGCGCCGACGGCAATGGCGATGCCGCCAAGGCTCATGATGTTGGCGCCTATACCCAATAGCTTCATGGCTCCGAACGCCATCAAGATGCCGACCGGCAACATGATGATCGCCACCAGCGCGCTGCGGACATGCAGCAGGAAGATGATGCAGACCAGCGCCACCACCAGGCTTTCCTCGAACAGCGTGTGCTTGAGGGTCTCGATCGCCGCGTTGATTAGATTGGAGCGATCGTAGACCGCGACGATTTCGACCGAGCCCGGCAGACTGCTGGCGATTTCCCTAAAACGTTTTTTCACGTTCTCAATCACGTCGAGCGCGTTGACGCCGAAACGCTGCAGCACGATGCCGCTGGCGACCTCACCCTCGCCGTTCAATTCGGTGATGCCGCGCCGCTCATCCGGACCGAGCTCGACGCGCGCGATGTCGCGCAGCAGCACCGGCGTGCCATTGCTGGTCTTCAGCACGATGTTGCCGAGGTCGTTGATGCCTTTCAGGTAGCCCTTGCCGCGGATGACATATTCGAACTCGGAGAGTTCGACGGTGCGGCCGCCGACGTCGGCATTACTGGCGCGGATCGCGTCGCGCATCTTCGGCATGGTGATGCCGAGATCGCGCATCCGCTGCGGGTCGAGAATGACGTTGTACTGGCGGACGAAGCCACCAACGCTCGCCACCTCGGCCACGCCCTCCGCCTTGGCGAGCGCGAATTTCAGGTTCCAGTCCTGGATGGTGCGGGTGTCCGAGAGGTTCAACTCTTTCGACATCACCGCGTATTGGTAGACCCAACCGACGCCGGTGGCGTCCGGACCCATGGTCGGCGTCACACCTGCGGGGAGGCGCGATGCCGCGCCGTTGAGGAATTCAAGCACCCGCGAGCGGGCCCAGTAGATGTCAGTGCCATCCTCGAAGATCACGTAGACGAACGAAACGCCGAAGAAGGAAAACCCCCGCACCACCTTGGATCGTGGCACGGTGAGCATGGCCGTCGTCAAGGGATAGGTGACCTGATCCTCGATCACCTGGGGCGCTTGTCCCGGATATTCGGTGTAGACGATGACCTGGGTGTCGGAGAGATCCGGGATGGCGTCGAGGGGAAGATGCGCGAGCGCGTAGACCCCGGCGGCGGCGGCAAAACCGGCACCAAAGAACACCAGCAACAAATTGCGCGCCGACCAGGCGATGAGGCGGGCGATCATGGCTGGGCTCCCGCGTCCGAGAAGCCCTTGAGGGCGGCCATTAAATTGCTTTCGGCGTCGATCAGGAAATTGGCGGAGACGACGACCGGTTCGCCTTCGGTGACGCCCTGGCGAATCTCGACATAGCCGCCGCCGCGATGGCCGAGTTTCACGTCGCGCGGCTCGAAACGGCCCTGCCCCTTGTCGACGAATACCGCCTGGCGGCTGCCGGTATCGAGAATGGCGCTCTCCGGAACCGCCAGCACCGGCTGCGGGCTGCCGGTGTCGATCTCCGCGTCCACATACATGTCGGGGCGCAACAGGCCATCCGGATTTGCAAGCTCAATGCGGACGCGCGCGGTGCGCGTCTGAGCGTTGAGATGCGGATAGATCAGCGCGACATCTCCACTGAAAACACGGTTTGCAAAGGCGCGCGGGCGCACATCGACCTTTTGCCCGATGGCAATTCCCTCCAGATCGCGCTCGGCGATATCGACCAGAACCCACACGACCTGATGATCGGCAATGCGGAACAGCATGTCGCCCGGCGCGGCGCGCATGCCGTTCACGGCCGCGCGCTCCAGTATCTCACCGTCCTGCGGCGCGAGCCATGGAATGGACAGCGAGATTTCGCGCGTGCGCTCGATCTCGGCGATGGCCTTCTCCGGCATGCCGAGATTTTCCAGCCGCCGTCTTGCGCCCTTCAGGGCCTGGGCACTAACCCCGCTATCTGCTTTCGCGTTCAATGCCGATAAATATTCGGCCGCGGCGCTGGATAGACTCGGGCTATAGACCCGCATCAACGCCTGACCTTTGTGAACGTGTTCGCCGGTGGTGACGTTTTCTACCCTTTCGATGAAGCCCTCGAACCGAAACGACACGATCGATGCGCGGCGTTCGTCGAGTTGAATGGTCCCCGGTGCTCGAATGGCGGTACGGATTATCCGCTGGCTTGCGGGCTCCGACTTGACACCCGTCCGCTGGATACCCGTCCGCTGGATCTTTCCGGGAGAAAGCTTGACGGAACCATCGTCGGTATCTTCGCCTTCGTAGACCGGGATGTAGTCCATCCCCATCGAATCCTTTTTCGGGGTTGGCGAGGTGTCCGGCAGCCCCATCGGATTGCGATAGAACTTGATCTTGCGGTCGGTCGCCGCGGCTGTCGCGGGTGCGGCGGCGGGTTCGTCGTCGAAGCTGAGGTCCGCGCCGGCAGGCACGGCACGGTAATCCCGCCCGTCCGGGACCTTCTTGGGTGTCAGCGAATAGAACGGCTTGCCGTCCGGATCCTGATAGTAGATCGGATCGTCGCTGGTCTGCGCCAAGGCCGTCGAAACCAGCGGCGCCGCGGTCAAATGAAGGTGCCGGCGAACACCTATGAATCCGCCACCCGCCGCCGCTATCAAAGCGGCGACGGTGACACCGGCGATGGCGCGTTTCACTTTTGCGCCGTGATGACGAGCTTGCTTTCGACCGTGCCGGTTTCGCCTTGCACTTTTGCGCCAAGCGAAAGCTGCCAGCGGCCCGCCATTCCGAATGTTGCCTTGAACTTGTAAGTGCCAGGCTCAGCGCTGGTAATCGGCGCAATTTTTGTTGCCATTTCCTGCATCCCGTCCGGCGCCATGTCGAGGCGGGTTGCGAAGATGACGGCGTCCGGAACGGACTTGCCGGTGGCTTTGTTGACAAGCCGTACCGTGATGGTCTTGTCCGATCCGGCCTTTACGGTTTGGTCGATAAGCTGGAACTCATAGTCCTTGATGTCGGCGCGGGCGATGCCGGCCGAACCGATCATAGCAATGCCGATAAGCGCGGCCCGGAGGGCGCGCGAGAGTTTGAACGTCTTCATGTTGAGAATCCTCTGATGTCATGGTCTTGCCGCAAGGCGGCATGCGTCGATCCCGCGCGATCAAGTCGCGCGGCAGCAAACGGCGCGGTGACGCCGTTCAGACCAGAATTCGAGGCGGATGTTCGGGAGGCGGGTGGCCGAGGCCATCGGGCCATGCATCGTTCCGCAGAGAAGCAATGCGGCCCGTAGCCGTGAGAAGCGGATGGACGACGGCTGGCGACATGCCCGTGAAACATTTGGACATGCAGGCCGCCATGAAGACGCACTTGTCGCAACCGACCGGCGCCGGAGCCTTCGACGGGCAGCACGGCATGTCGCTTGCCATCTCGTCTGTCGTGGCCGACGCGGACATATCATCCGCCGTCGCCTGCATCGACGCGTCGGACGCCGTCTCCGCCATGACAGGCTGGGAAACTGGAGCCAACGCAAGGCCTGCGATCAGCAGGATCGCAAGCAGCCGGCGTATGGTAAAATTGCGCGTCACAAACCCAGATTCCCACAGAATTGCAGCGAATGAAAGGTTATAACCACTGCATAGCGTTGAAATTCCGGTTACAGTTACTGGAATTACGGGACTCTACATCGCCACACTCGTGCATGTCCATCACGCCGGAAGGCTCAGCATCGAGCTTCGATCAACCTGGCGATTTCCTCGGGTGCTGCGAAAATCACGGCCGCACGGTCGCCCATCATGCCGGCCGGCATGATCGCGGGGACTTCTTTCTCCGGCCCGTCCTTGCTTGAGTCGGTCATAAAGCGCAGATTGCGTTCCCAGAAA
>WNFA01002724.1_pt1 | contig 17902 bp, 8 predicted proteins | sample 5400481 | NCBI WGS metagenome assembly WNFA01 (sample SAMN13153340, study PRJNA577476) | soil metagenome | isolation source: 120 cm saprolite under Douglas fir tree site 2 hole 1 replicate 2 | place: USA:California | collected 2015-04-18
TGAGTTTGATTCTGCTTGTCGGCACGGGTTTGATGATCAGAAGTTTTTCGCAACTAGTAAATGTGCCTCCCGGATTCGATCCAAAGAATGTCCTCACAGGCCGAATCAGTTTGACGAAGGCGATATATGAGAAGCCGGAGGAAAGGGTCCTCTACATAAATCAGACCCTCGAAAGACTGAAAGCGTTGCCCGGCGTTGAAAGCGTTGCTTTTGTTGCTCCTATGCCTTTTAGCGGAGGTAACGTCGGCTCAGATTTCAGAATTGAGGGAAGGCCTATACCGGAAGCTGGACGGAACCCAACAGCCAGTAATCGAAGTGTAACGACGGAGTACTTCCAATCGATCAGGATACCTTTAATCAAAGGACGCTACTTCAACCAACAGGACAAAAGGGGCGGCGTAGGAGCCGCAATCATTAATCAGACACTGGCCGAGCGGTACTTTCCTAACGAGGATCCTATTGGCAAACGGATCTCCCACATAGGCGCGAATCAAGATGAAGGTGACCCGGAGCAGTGGGAAATTGTCGGCGTTGTCGGGGACGTTCACCACAATAGTTTGACCAAAGCGGCGAATCCAGAGATCTATCTCCCTTATCAGCAAAACAGTTGGACGTGGGGCAATTTTCTGGTTCGAACCACGGTCGAACCTATAACTTTGGCAGAAAGCTTTCGTCAGCAGATACGAGCGGGCGATAAGAGTGTTCCGGTAACAAGTGTCCGACCTCTTGCTCAAGCGATTTATGAAACTGTGGCTCAGCCTCGCTTCTACACTTTTCTTTTCGGACTGTTTGGAGCGCTGGGCCTGGTATTGACCATGTCTGGCGTCTACGCCCTAATCTCTTACACCGTCTCACAGCGAACAAGAGAGATAGGAATTCGGATGGCGCTGGGCGCGACTCGTCAGAACGTCGTGCGAATGGTTCTGAGACAAGGGTTTGCGCTTGCCATCCTGGGCGCCGCTGTAGGCCTGGTGATCTCTTTTGGGCTGACACGAGTCATTGTCAGTTTACTCTTCGACGTAAAGCCCACTGATCTTGTGACCTTCGTCACTGCCACATTGGTGTTGTTGTGCGCTGCTCTTGGTGCGAGTTATCTGCCTGCGCACAGAGCAACGAAGGTCGATCCGATGGTGGCGCTTCGGTACGAATGAAGGGATTTTTGATTTTCGATTTTTGATTTCCGATTTCCGATTGCCGCGAAGGTCTAGTCGGCACTGAAATCGCAACTGGAAATCAAACAATGGAAATTAGCAAATCGCAAATCGCAAATAAAATCATGGAAACATTAGTCAAAGACATTCGCTACGGGGTTAGAAACCTTTTGAAGCGTCCCGGCTTCACAGCTATTGCCGTGATCACACTGGCGCTGGGTATCGGTGCGAACGCCGCCATTTTCAGTGTTGTCAATGCAGTATTGTTGCGCGCGTTGCCGTTTCCTAACCCGGATAGTCTAGTGATGATTTGGGAAGACGCTTCGTTCGCGGGTTTTCCGCGCAACACGCCGGCGCCAGCTAACTTTGCGGATTGGAAAGCTCAAAACCAGGTCTTTGAGGAGACCGCCGCGATCGCCGACCGCAGCTTCAACCTGACAGCAGACGGCGAACCGGAAAAGATTGAAGCGTATGCGGTGACGGCCAATTTTTTTCCGATGCTCGGCAGCAAGCCGACTTTGGGCCGTGCGTTTCTGCCCGAGGACGACAAGCCGGACGCCAATAAGGTTGTGATGCTCAATTACAACCTTTGGCAAAAACGTTATGGCGGCGAACGCAGTGTCATCGGCCGGGAGATTCTGCTCGATGGCGAGAAATATACGGTCACTGGAGTGATGCCCGCAGGCTTTCAGTTATTAGACAGTCATATCGGACTTTGGGTGCCGATCGCTTTTACGGCAGAGGAGTTGGCCCAGCGCAGCAGTCACTACTTGAAGGTCGTCGCGCGGATGAAGCCGGGCGTAACCCTGGCACAGGCGAACGCTGATATTCGGACGATTCAACAAAGAATTGCGCACGATCATCCTGACGAGGCTGGTCGGATCAGTGCTTACGCTATGCCGCTGCGCGAGCAATTGTCAGGTGATGTGCGCCGGCCGCTGCTGGTGCTATTAGTCGCAGTCGGATTTGTACTCCTGATTGCTTGCGCAAATATCGCCAACTTGTTGTTGTCCCGCGCGACTAGTCGCCGTCGAGAGATCGCGGTCCGCGCAGCCCTGGGCGCAAGCCGCCTACATATCGTGAGGCAGTTGCTGGTTGAGAGTCTGTTGCTCGCAATAGTGGGTGGAATGTGCGGCGCATTGCTTGCCTATTGGAGCTTTGCTTTCTTACAACGACTAATCCCCGATGGCTTGGCGTTATCAACCAAACTCAATCTTGATCTGAGTGTGCTCGGGTTCACCTTGATGATCTCGTTGTGCACCGCCCTAATCTTCGGCTTGGTCCCAGCATTCCAGGCATCAAAAATGGACCTCAACGAAGCACTGAAACAGGGCGGCGGGCGCACCGGTCTGAATGCGGCAGGCAACCGACTGCGTAGTGTGATGGTCGTGAGTGAGATCGCTTTAGCCCTGGTCTTGCTTGTCGGAGCTGGGCTCTTGATTCAAACCTTCCAAAAGTTACGACAGCAGTATTCGGGATTGCAGCCGGAAAACGTCTTGACGTTGCGAACGGTGCTGCCACGCAACAAATATCCTGAACAACCCCAGCGCGCGGCGTTCTACAGACAGGTCCTGGAGCGTGTGAAATCCTCACCTGGAGTGGTCTCAGCCGGATACGCGACGACTATTCCCCTGGCTTGGAAAGGCGGCACGAGTGGCTTCTATCCCGAAGGTCGCACTATCGCACAAGCGAAGGCCGACGGCTTGTCTTATGACGCCAATCATCGCCAAGTCAGCGCTGAATATCTAAAGACGATGGGCATTTCTCTCTTGCGAGGGCGTCCTTTCAACGATAGTGACAACGAGCAGGCACTTTCTGTTGTCATCATTAACGAAACAATGGCGCGGCAGTATTGGCCCAACGAAGACGCAATGGGCAAACGTTTCAAACTCGGCGATCCTGAAGGGGACAGGCCATGGATGACGATCATCGGCATCGCCGGCGACGTGCGGCAGATGGGTGTTGACGAGCCGGTAAAGGCAGAAATGTACCTGCCGTACCAGCAGATAAAAGAGGACCAATGGTTCGCGCCACGCGATCTGGTTATTCGCACGGCGGTTGATCCTCTGAGCATCGTAGCCGCCGCTCGCGCAGAGATTCACCAGGTAGATCCTGATCAACCCATCTCAAATATTCGCACAATGGATGAAGTGCTCGGCGAAGAAACAGCTTCGCGGCGTTTGGCGATGACTCTGCTAACGATGTTCGCTGCACTTGCCCTGCTGCTTGCCTACTAAGCCTGGTGTTGAAGAAGGGAATGCGATTGGCGGGGCTTGGTGTCGTCATCGGAGTGGGAGCGTCATTCGCTCTAACGAGGTTGATGGCAAGCTTACTCTTCGGCGTAGGAACTGCCGATCCACTGACATACGCGACTTTAGCTCTGCTTCTTATCCTGGTTGCGTTGTTCGCGTGTTACCTCCCCGCGCATCGAGCGACAAAAGTAGATCCGATGGTTGCACTGATTTATGAGTGAAGGGATTTTTGATTTTTGATTGCCGATTTTTGATTGCCGATCGCCGATTGGTACGAGTAATTGCAAGTTAAAAGATTGGCAATTGCGCAGTCGGCATTGAGCAATCAAAAATCAAAAATCGGCAATCGGCAATTACAAAGGGGGAGGATGAGATGTTTCAAGATCTGCGTTATGGCCTGCGAATGTTGTGGAAGAATCCCGGCTTCACTTTGATCGCTATTCTTACCCTTGCGCTCGGGATAGGCGCAAATACCGCCATCTTCAGCGTGGTAAATGCGGTATTACTTCAGCCACTTCCATACGCGAAGGCTGACGAACTAGCAGCTATTTACCTTCGCACAGATCGTGACCCGGCTGACTCGGGATTTCCTTTTTCACCGGCAGGCTATCTGAATCTGAAGAATCACAATACTGTTTTCACCGACGTCGCGGCGCTGAGCAACAAGGGTTGGCCTGCAAACTTGATTGGCGCCGGCGAGCCCGAACGGCTTCAGGGCTTTCAGGTTTCCGCTAACCTATTCCCCCTACTCGGAGCAAGCGCCGAACTGGGACGCACATTTGTCGCAGAAGAGGATCGGCCGGGAGCCCCTCACGTTGTTGTGTTAAGCCATGAACTTTGGCAGCGACGTTTTAGTGGCGCGAAGGACATACTTAGACGCCAGCTCGCTCTCAACAGCGAAAGTTACACCGTGGTCGGGGTCATGCCTCCCGGGTTCAGGTATTACGCCAAAACTGATCTATGGACTCCGCTTGCCTTCACAGTAGCCGAAGAGAATGAGCGCCAATCAAATTATCTGGAAGTGCTCGTGCGTCGCAGGCCTGGCATTTCAAACGACGTAGCCACTGCAGAGGCAGATCGTCTTGCCCGGGAGTTCCTAAACAATCCCAAGTCAGATCTGCACGCGCGACTAAGCGTTCCTCAGACTTTGATGACCAAAGAAGTGAGACCCATGCTGTTGCTGCTGTTCGCCGCGGTTGGATTTGTGTTGCTCATCGCCTGCGCAAACATGGCCATCCTCACGTTGGCCCGCGGTACCGTCAGACGCCGTGAACTGGCAGTTCGAGCGGCGCTCGGTGCTGGTCGGCTACGTCTGACGCGGCAATTGTTGCTCGAAAGCGCAATGTTGGCAGTTGCCGGGGGCGCAGTTGGTTTATTGCTGGCCCACTGGGCAATCCAATTCATTGCCAGCGGCCTCCCTGAATATTTGGTTGCCGCAAACTCAAGAGTTGCACTCCTCAAGGTCGACTTGACTGCGCTTGCATTCACGTTTGGCCTCGCGCTCCTTACCAGTCTTCTCTTCGGGCTGGTGCCGGCATGGCAGTTGTCGCGAGTCGATCTCAACGAAGAACTGAAAGAAGGTGGCAGGACAGTCGGCCTGCGCAACCGGTTTCGTTCAGCACTGGTAGTTGCGGAGGTCACGCTGGCAATGGTGACACTCGTCGGAGCGGGGCTCATGATCAGGAGCTTCTGGCATCTGGCCCATGTCAATCCTGGCTTTGAGCCTTCCGGCGTTCTAACCGCGAAGATTGATCCTTCAGGAGCTAATTACAAAGAACCCGCCCAAGTCACCGGCTTCTATCAAGAACTGCTGGCCCGAGTCTCGGCGATTCCTGGAGTAAGTAGTGCCGGAATCATCAACAGCTTGAATTCGTCGACTCCCATTAGCGTAGATGAACATCCGCCAGTTCCCCCGGAACAGCATCCCCAGACACAAACTAATCAAGTGAGCGGCGATTACTTCCGAGCGATGGGAATTCCGCTGCGTGCGGGGCGAACCTTTAATGACCGTGATGCGAAGGGCGCGCCGTCAGTTATTGTTGTAGACGAAAGCTTGGCTCGCCGACAATTCCCCAATGAGAATCCGCTTGGCAAGCACCTTCATTTTTGGGACAAAGCATGGGAGATCGTCGGCGTTGTCGGTGGTGCAAAGTACTGTAGCCTTTCCGAAGGCGCGGCCCCGCAAATATACCTCTCCTACTTGCAAGTTAATTGGGGATCGATGTCGCTAGTGGTGCGTAGTCAGTCGGGTGATCCGCTGAGATTCACCGGTCCGATTCGCTCCGAGCTGGCGGCTATAGACAAGAACCAGCCCATCCATTCCTTCAAGACTCTTGAGGCGACTGTCTCCGAACTAGTTGCTCCGCAACGTTTCACGACAGTTTTGCTTGCGGGTTTTGCGGCCTTGGCGGCGCTGCTGGCAGCGGTCGGAATTTACGGCGTGATGTCATATGCGGTTACTCAACGCACACGTGAAATCGGAGTTCGCATGGCATTGGGAGCCCAGCCAAAGGACGTGTTAAAGGTGTTGATGACACACGGATTCATGCTGGTATCGGCCGGAGTGGGCCTGGGTTTGGCTGCGTCGTTCGCCCTGACGCGCCTGATGGCTGACTTGTTGTTCGGCGTCGAGCCGACCGACAAGGCGACACTTGGCGCGATGACTTTACTGCTGGTTGCGGTTGCGCTGGTCGCATGTTTCGTGCCGGCACGTCGCGCGATGAAAGTGGATCCCCTCGTGGCGCTGCGTTACGAATGAAGTGGTCTTTGCAGCTGATGGAGACACTATTCAAAGACATTCGCTATGGCATCACGAGTCTGCGGAAGCATCCGGGCTTCAGCATCATCGTGGTTGTGGTGCTTGCTGTAGGAATCGGCGCCAACTCAGCCGTTTTCAGTGTTGTGAATGGCGTTCTGTTGCGTCCGTTGCCTTATCGAGGCTCGGATCGATTGGTTATGGTTTGGGGCAACTTCACGAAGCTCAACATCGACCGACTAAACGCCAAGGCGGCTGAGTACGAAGACTATCGTGCTCAGAATCAGATCTTCGAACAGGTCGCCGCATTCGACACTCAAAGTCTTAATCTAGCCGGAGACGAGCAAGCGGAGCGCCTCGTTGGCGGACGTGTTACGCCAAATCTGTTTCCCTTGCTGGGAGCGCAAGCTGAACAGGGCAGGGCACTGGCCCAGGATGAAAATCAAATAGGCCATGACAACGTAGTAATTCTCAGCCACGGATTTTGGCAGCGTCGTTTTGGTGGCAAGGACACCGCCCTGGGCCAGCATCTAAGGCTGAACGATCAAGACTACACAGTCATTGGCGTGATGCCGCAAAGTTTTCAATTCCCGCTCGCAAGCCTTCATCTCGGCGAACCAGCCGATATCTGGATCCCACTGGTTTACTCCGGCGAGCAGGTGGCCCAGCGTCAGGGCCCTTACTTTCTGAATGTTATTAGCCGCCTCAAGTCTGGAGTTTCGCTTCAGCAAGCACAGGCTCAAGCGGATGCGCTTGGCGAAAAGTTCGAAAGCCAGTATCGGGGATATCGCGGTCCCCATGACGAAGATGGCGGTTGGCGAATTACGCTGTCGCCTTTACAGGAAGAAGCGGTGGGCAATAGTCGACGCGCACTATTCCTGTTGTTGGGCGGCGTTGTGCTCGTATTGCTAGTTGCCTGTGCGAACGTCGCGAATCTGTTTCTGGTGCGTGCAGCGGTCCGGCAAAGGGAACTTGCCATTCGTTTGGCTTTAGGCGCCAGCCGTTGGCGAATTATCCGTCAGTTGCTCGTTGAGAGTTTGCTACTCGCTTTATTGGGCGGGGTCTCGGGTCTGCTCATGGCGTTCTGGGCAGTTGCCTCATTGGCTGCGCTGCGAGCAGTGAATTTGCCGCGTCTGCAAGAGATAAGTGTCGACTCGCGAGTGCTTCTCTTCACCGCCTTGTTGACAATCATGACGACACTCTTGTTTGGACTTGTCCCAGCCTGGCAAGCTTCAAAATTCGATCTGCAACACACCCTGAAAGAAAACAAAATGGCGACGGTTGGTCATTCTCGCCATCACTACTGGAGGAATGCGCTTCTGATAAGCGAGGTTGCGCTCTCGTTTGTCTTGCTGGTCGGTGCCGGCTTGTTGGTCAACAGCTTTGTCCGCGTGCAGCAGATGGAGCCGGCAATAGCGATCGATAGCGTGCTGACCGTCGAGATAAATCTACCTGCTACGCGCTATCCCGAAACTGCCCAGGCCGCCGGCTTTTTCCAGGAACTTGTCCGACGCGTCGAGGGCCTGCCCGGCGTGCAAGCAGCGAGCTTGAGCACAATGAAACCCCTAAGCGGAACGGCACGCAATGATCCTTTTTCCTTGGAAGGACGCGCGCTTGATCCTGCCAATCTAACTTTCGCCGGTTGGCAGATGGCCGGCGCAAACTACTTCCACACTCTAGGCATTCCGCTGGTCCAGGGCCGCGATCTGACCTGGCAAGACATGGACGAAACCGCGCCTGTCGTTGCAGTGGTCAATGAGACGATGGCCCGCCAGTATTGGCCTAACGAAAACCCGATCGGAAGACGCATAACGCTGGGTTTGCCGCGACCGGACAATCCGTGGGTCACCATTGTTGGGATAGCAAAAGATTTGCCACATCGCGCGATCGATTCGTCGCCACAACCGGATTGGTATTTGTCGCGGCCTCTTGGACCGCAGCGCAATCAAATTCTTTTGGTCCGGACTAGCGGCAATCCGTCTGACCTTGCCGCTCCGATTCGAAGGACCGTGGCGGGAATTGATCGAAATCAGCCGGTAGCGAACATTGAAGCAATGACTGACGTGGTCCGCGATACAGTCGCGCCGCGCAAATTCAATACGTTGGTGCTTACGTTGTTCTCGGCCATCGCGATGATGCTTGCGGCCCTCGGTATTTATGGCGTGATGGCTTATTCGGTTGCGCAACGCACGCACGAGGTGGGTATTCGGATGGCGTTGGGTGCGCAAAAGGGGGATGTACTCGGATTGATCCTCAGCAAGGGACTGATACTCACGCTAACCGGCGTTGCCATCGGGCTTGCAATCGCCCTGGTGTTGACGCGCTTAATGACCACATTGCTTTTCGGTATCACACCCACGGATGCAACAACCTTTGTCGCCGTTTCCGCGTTGTTGATTATCGTTGCGCTGTTCGCGTGTTACATCCCTGCGCGTCGTGCGACGAAGGTTGATCCCTTGGTGGCACTGCGTTACGAGTAACATGTCGGACAATTTCGAAAGGAAAGATCATGGAAACCATCTGGCAAGACGTGCGTTACGGAATACGAATGCTCCTGAAGGCGCCAAGTTTCAGCATCGTTGCAACGATCGCGCTTGCACTCGGCATCGGCGCGAACAGCGCCATTTTCAGCGTTGTTAACGCGGTGCTCTTGCGCCCGCTGCCCTTTACGAATTCTGAACAGTTAATGACAGTTTGGGAAACGGATCCGCAACGGGGTCAGGAGCGCGGCTCATCCTCATACCCAAACTTTGCTGACTTGCGTGCACAAAATCACGTCTTCGAACACATCGCCGCCTATCACAACAACGACTTCATCTTGACTGGCCGGGGCGAGCCCGCTCGTTTGCAGGGCGCCGTAGTCAGCGCGGATCTATTTCCGCTGTTGGGAATGACACCGATGATCGGGCGAGGATTTCTTCCCGACGATGATAAGCCCAACGAGACTGGACGAGTTGTGGTCCTGAGTCAGGAGCTGTTTCAGAAACGTTTCAACTCAGACCAGTCGGTCCTGAACACTTCAGTGACTTTGGATGGCACGAACTACACCGTTATTGGTGTCATGCCGCGCGCATTTCAATTTCCGATTCAGAACGAGCCTGTTGAACTTTGGACAACGGTTGCGGGTGATGCGTCTGGCAAAGAACCAATCACAAATCAACGAGGCGCCCACTTTCTGAGGGTGATTGCCCGCCTCAAACCGGGTGTCAATCAGGACCAGGCGCAAGCGGAAGTGCAAACCATCGCCGCGCGGCTGGAACAGCAATACCCGGATACGAACACTCACAAGGGCATCAAACTCGAAGCAGCCCTTCTGGCCCTGGTGGGCGATATTCGTCCCGCGCTGCTCATCTTGCTGGGCGCAGTGGGCTGCGTGCTTTTAATTGCCTGCGCCAATGTAGCGAATCTGCTGCTGGCTCGTGCGATGGCGCGTCACAAGGAGATGGCCATTCGCTCTGCTTTGGGTGCCAGCCGTTTACGCGTGGTGCGTCAACTGCTCACCGAAAGCATGCTGCTCTCTCTCGCCGGCGGTGCCTTGGGATTGTTGTTGGCCGTCTGGTGGTCTGATCTGCTTGTTTCCCTCGGAAAGGATGATATTCCCCGAGCCATGCAGGTCGGGCTCGACTGGCGAGTTGTCGCGTTCACCTTCGTAGTTTCGTTGGTGACGGGCGCAATCTTCGGTCTTGTTCCGGCACTTCATTCTTCTAATACTCAGCTTACGGAAACACTCAAGGAAGGCGGGCGCGGCTCGGTGGAAGGAGCGCGCCGCAATCGCGCTCGCGGTGTGTTGGTAGTCGCAGAGTTGGCCATTGCAGTAGTTCTGCTCGTTGGATCTGGGCTGCTTATTCAAAGTCTCTGGCGCTTGCGACAGGTCAGTCCGGGATTCACACCGCAAAATGTCTTGACCTTTAGTGTCGCGTTGCCGGAAGTCAGGTACCCGACCGAGAAACAGTCTCAATTCTTCCACGACCTGGTAATGCATATCAGGACACTACCGGGAGTGCAGTCGGCCAGCGCCGGTCTGCCTCTGCCTCTAAGCGGAGATAGATTCAGCATCTCGTTCCAGATTGATGGTCGCCCGGTAGCCAGGAAGGATGAGCCCTCCGCTGACTTTTTCGTGGTCGATTCGGGTTATTTCCACGCGATGGAAATCCCATTGTTGAAAGGTCGTGATTTCACTGATCACGATCAGCACAAATCACCACAGGTGGTCATTGTTACCGACACATTCGCACGCCAGTTTTTTCCGAACGAGGAAGTTATAGGAAAACACATTCAGCCTGGCATTTCGACTTTTGAGGGTGAGAAATCAGGGATGCGAGAGATAGTCGGCGTGGTCGGAGATGTCAAAAATCGAAGCCTCAGCACGGCAGTACAACCAGCGTATTATGTGCCCCAGGCCCAGGTCCCGTTCAACCAGCTTACTGTGGTCGTCAAGACTCTTAGTGATCCACACAGCATTGTTACTGCGGTTGCAAAGGAAGTCAGTTCGCTGGACAAAGACCTGCCGATGTTTAGTGTTGAAACACTGGACGAGTACTTTGCCGCTTCGATTGCAGCGCCTCGCTTCAACACCACTCTGCTGTCGATCTTTGCCACGGTGGCTCTGGTACTGACAATCGTCGGTCTCTATGGCGTGATGAGTTATTCGGTTGCTCAACGAACGAATGAGATTGGTATTCGCATGGCATTAGGGGCCCAGGCTTATGATGTGCTGAAACTTGTCGTTGGGCAGGGACTCAAGCTGGTACTGCTGGGATTGGCAATCGGATTGGTGGGGGCGTTTGCGCTAATGCATGTGATCTCGAGCCTGTTGTTCGGCGTCACGACGAAAGATCCACTGACCTTTGCTGCCGTTGCTGTTTTGTTAGGCTTAGTCGCCTTGCTAGCGTGCTATATCCCAGCGCGACGCGCCGCGCGTGTCGATCCGATGGAGGCGCTCAGATACGAGTAGCAGATGTAGCACAGACTTCATTCTGTGATTCGTCGATTGGCGGTTTAAGGTTGTGTGGCTGCAACGGAAAGAGAGACTGACGTGTGGACAGGAGGAACTATGGAAACATTAATTAAAGACATTCGCTATGCCGTTAGAGTGCTGTGGAAGAATCCTGGTTTCACGACTGTTGCGACACTCGCGTTGGCTCTGGGTATCGGCGCGAACTCGACGATCTTCAGCTTGGCGAACTCAGTTTTTCTGCGACCGCTACCGGTGCCTGAGCCTAACCGGCTCATCTGGCTTTTTAACGACCGCGAGAGTCCCGTCTCCTATCCGGACTACTTGGACTATAACCAGGCTGACATCTTTTCCGGCATTCTGGCTTACAACTGGGTCCCCTTGAATCTGGGCGGAGAGGGCCAGGCCGAACGCGTCCAGGGAGCGCTGGTTTCCGCCAATTATTTCGACGTCTTGAGCGTCAGGGTCGAACGGGGCCGATCTTTTCTTCCTCAGGAGGATCAAACGTCTGGCGCATCTCCGGTCGCTGTGATCAGTCATGCGCTCTGGCAGCGCCGTTTTGGTAGTGATCAAGGTATCGTTGGCAAGATGGTGGTTTTGAACGGACAGCAGTTCGCGGTAGTTGGTGTCGCTCCGGCTGGTTTCGTTGGCACCGAGGACGCCTTTCCACGAGACATCTGGGTTCCCCTAACGATGCAGCAACAGTTGAGGGGAGGGATTGTGGGCGCCCGCGAAAACCAGAGTTTGCCTACCGATCGAAATGCCCGTTGGTTCACCGTTATGGCTCGCCTCAAACCTGATATCACCCTGCGACAAGCGCAGGCCAGAATGGACCTTATTGGCAACCAGCTTGCGTTGGCCCACCCGGAAACGAATGCTAATCGTCACATCCTTGTTTACGCTGCCGGTAATGGGCGGCCCGCTTTTCGCACGATGCTCTTGCCGGTTACTTGGATTTTGCTGGCTACGGTCGGACTAATCTTATTAATTGCCTGCGCGAACGTTGCCAATCTTCTGTTAGCGCGTTCAACCGTGCGCCGTAAGGAGATTGCGATCAGGCTTGCGCTGGGAGCGAGTCGCGGTCGTCTTGTCCGACAGTTGATGACAGAAAGCGTGCTGTTAGCCTCTCTTGGCGGATGCGTCGGGTTGCTCTTGAGTTTTTGGACCACAAATTTGTTAATGGCTCTGAAGCCCTCTATCCCGATGCCAATAAACATCAACGTCCGCACCGATTGGCGGGTGCTTGTCTTCACGTTCCTGTTTTCGCTACTGGCTGGCATCGTCTTTGGACTGGTCCCAGCGTTGCAAGCCTCGAGGCCTGAAATCGTGCCGGTCTTGAAAGATGACACTAACTCATTTGGGTACAGGCACGCTCTGCTCAGCCTGCGCAACATGCTTGTGATCGCGCAGGTGGCGATGTCGCTGGTTGTACTCGTCGCGGCCGGATTGTTCCTCAGGAGCTTACGCAACGCACAAGCAATCAATCCTGGCTTCGATGCTACCCAAGTGCTCGCCATGTCACTGGGCACGGGCGCGCAAGGATATGACGAAAACAAAACCAGACTCTTCTATCAGCAACTGATCAAGCGCGTGCTGGGATTGCCAGGAGTACAGTCGGCGAGCATCGCGCAGTTTGCACCACTCAGCTTTTTTTATGCGCCCGCGCTGGCAGCGCCCACCATTGTTGAAGGTCACGAACAGCCCGCTGGCGAGAATCCTCCCATGATCGGTAACAACACAGTTGGCCCAAATTACTTTCAAACGCTGGGCGTTTCCTTGTTGCGAGGGCGGGATTTCACGGAAGGAGTACCGCAAGGCGCACCGAATGTTGCGATTATCAATGAGACAATGGCCAGCAGATTCTTTGCGAAGGAAGATCCTATTGGACGGCGTTTGCGCGTCATGCGTCGCGGTGGGCAGTCTGTCTCCTACGAGATCATCGGGGTGGTTAAAGACAGCAAGTATCTTTCTTTGGGTGAAGACCCAGGGCCCTTCATTTTTCTTCCGTTTCAGCAAAACTCCTCGCCGGTGATGACTCTTTTGGTGCGTGCCAACGGTAGTCCAAAGAATCTAGCCGCCGCTGTCCGCCGTGAGGTGCACGCGCTGGACGACAATTTGCCGCCCTTCAATGTCATTACGCTATCCGAGAACGTTGACATCTCCCTGTTTCCAGCCCGTTTTGGCGCTTTGCTCCTGGGTGGCTTCGGCCTGCTTGCGTTGGCCTTGGCGACCGTCGGTATATATGGTGTGATGAGCTACAGCGTGAGTCAACGAACACACGAAATCGGAATTCGAATGGCGCTGGGCGCACAGGCCAACAATGTGCTCAGGCTTGTAGTCGGACAGGGGATGCTCCTGGCTTCCATTGGGATAACCGTCGGAATGGGTGCTGCCTTTGCGCTGACCAGGGTCGTGAAAAGCTTGCTATACGCCGTGAGCCCTACGGATCTTGCGACGTTCGCCCTCGTGTCGATTCTTTTGACGACGGTGGCTCTGCTCGCAACTTATATCCCGGCTCGGCGGGCAACCAAAGTCGATCCGCTCGTCGCGCTCAGATACGAGTAGCAGTCAGCGAGCTGATCAGTTGCAAACCGCTCCTTGAACCGTTTCAATCGTTTGCTGAAAAGCCGTTGAAACGGCTCAGAACCAAAAGGGAGTATTCCGCTTAGTACCTCGCTGAAGCGAGACTCGAAACTTATCGACGAATGCCCAGAATTCTCATTGCAGACGATCAGACGGACGTGCTGGCGGCGTTGCGCCTGTTGTTAAAAGGCGAACGCTTCGAGATCGAAAGCGCGTCGTCTCCCGCCGGTGTTTTGAAGGCGATTGACTCGCAGGAACTTGATGTGGTTCTGATCGATCTCAACTACGCGCGCGACACAACGTCCGGCAGTGAAGGTCTCGATCTATTGTCGAGAATTCGCGTGGTTGATCCAACATTACCTGTAGTTGTGATGACTGCGTGGGGCAGCGTCGATCTGGCAGTTGAAGCGATGCGACGCGGTGCGCGTGACTTCATTCAGAAGCCCTGGGACAACGCGCGACTCTTGGCCGTTGTGCGCACGCAGGTTGAACTCGCTGAGGCTTTGCGGCGTGGTCAGAGGTTGGAAGCCGAAAACCTGGCGCTGCGCGACAGTGTCGGCGATGCAGCTTTGAAGTTACCGAAAATAATCGCCGAGTCGCCCGTCATGAAAGGGGTCTTGAAAATCGTCGAGCGGATCGGACCGGCAGACGCCAACGTCCTTATCACAGGTGAGAACGGTACGGGGAAGGAAGTGATCGCGCACGCCCTGCACGCTACCTCCGCACGCTCCATAAAACCACTCGTTTCTGTCAATGCCGGCGCGCTTGCCGAAGGTGTTTTTGAAAGCGAGTTGTTTGGACACGTGCGCGGCGCCTTTACTGACGCGAAGACAGACCGAGTCGGCCGTTTTGAGTTGGCCGATGGTGGCACATTGTTTTTAGATGAGATCGCCAACGTACCGCTAAATCTTCAGCCGAAACTTCTGCGCGTGTTAGAGACTGGCGAATTCGAGCGCGTGGGGTCGTCAAAAACGCGGAAAGTGGATGTAAGGGTTCTGTCGGCAACTAATTCCGACTTGAATGCTGAGGTCGCTGAGGGCAGATTTCGAAAGGATCTGCTGTTCCGCCTGAATACTGTAGAGATTCATTTGCCACCGTTGCGCGAGCGGCCCGAAGACATTCCGCCGCTGGCTGAACACTTCCTGCGACAACACAATGAACGATACGTACGCAGCATCGTGGGATTCACGCCCCAGGCATTCGAAGCATTGCGCCAGCACGCCTGGCCAGGCAACGTTCGTGAGTTGGACCACGTTGTTGAGCGGGCCCTATTGATGAGTTCCAGCAGTGTTGTCACGGCCTTCGATCTTGCGCTGCAGTCGACACCGGATGCTCGCGTGTATGCACGACTGGAGGAGATGAGCCTTGAAGAGGCCGAACGTCTGTTGATTACAAAAGCCCTCGCGCGTTTCGAAGGAAATGCCAATCGTGCCGCCGAAGCGCTTGGCCTGAGTCGAAGCGCTCTCTATCGGCGTCTGCAAAAGTACGGGTTGTCGTAGTGTCGGACTGCGTCTGGGTTATCATAATGGTGTGAGCGCGCCTCCTAAACTGCCAAAGAATACGTCAACATTTACCAGCCTTGATCCGGCTCTCAAGCGCGGCGGCCGGCTGCGATTTGAGAAACGGATTACGCTCCTCTCGCTTGCCGCCGGTTTTCCGGCGGTGGGGCGTTGTGCGCTGCTGCTGTGGTGGGACAACTATTCTGGCCGGACGCAATGGACGATCGATCTCTTCCTCGTCCTTCTTTGGCTGGGCATTGCCTTCAATCTCAAACAACGCATTGTTCGGCCATTGCAAACTCTTTCAAATATTCTCGCGGCCATTCGCGAAGGCGATTATTCCATTCGTGGTCGACGCGCAGCCGAGGGCGACGCACTGGGCGAGGTCATGCTCGAAGTGAATGACCTCGGGCAAACATTACGCGAGCAGAGGCTGGGAGCGCTTGAGGCAACCGCATTGTTGCGTACGGTTATGGCCGAGATCGACGTCGCGGTATTTGCGTTCGACGGCGAGCAACGTCTTCGACTTGTGAATCGGGCCGGTGAAAGACTGCTGGCCCAACCGGCTACGCGCTTGCTGGGGCGCACTAGCAGTGAGCTTGGTTTGGCTGCATGTTTCAGTCGTCAGGAGGGCGACGGCCCGAACACGATGCAAATGATCTTTCCCGGTGGCTTCGGCCGGTGGGATATTCGCCGCAGTACTTTTCGTGAAGGCGGGGCGCAACATCAGTTGCTCGTACTGACAGACCTGAGCCAAACCTTGCGCGAAGAGGAACGCTCGGCGTGGCAGCGTCTCTTGCGCGTGCTTGGCCACGAACTGAACAATTCGCTGGCGCCAATCAAATCGGTTGCCGGCAGTCTTGCAGATTTACTGGGTCGTCAACCACGTCCGGCTGATTGGGACGACGATATGCAGCGTGGACTGGAGGTGATTTCATCGCGCGCTGATTCACTAGCGCGCTTTGTTGAGTCGTACTCCAAACTCGCGAGATTGCCTCAACCACGATTCGAACCGTTGAACATAGGCGAGTTGGTGGAGCGGGTGGCGAGTCTGGAAACGCGTTTGCCGGTCAATATCGTTTCTGGTCCGGAGTTGGTGATTCAGGGTGACCACGTTCAGTTGGAACAACTGCTGATAAACCTGGTGCGGAACGCGGCGGATGCTTCCATGGAAACGAAGGGCTCGGTGGAGGTTGGTTGGAGCCAGGACAACGGACAGGTTGAAGTTTGGATCAGTGACGAAGGACCAGGACTCGCCAGCACAGCGAACTTGTTTGTGCCTTTCTTTACCACCAAAGCTACGGGCTCCGGCATTGGATTGGTGCTGTCCCGACAGATCGCCGAAGCTCATGGCGGTACATTAACCCTCGAGAACCGTCCCCGCCTGCGTGGCTGCGAGGCATTGTTGCGGTTGCCGTTATGAGGACTCAATTAGGAAACATGACTTCCTTCATTCAAAGACAGCTGCCACGCCTATCGCTTATCGCCTTACTGCTGTTCGCGCCCGCGTTAAGCGTTGCCCAAACTCCTTATCAGGCCGAAATTCAGAGGTGGCGTCAAGACTACGAAAGCAAGCTAAAAGCTGAGGACGGCTGGCTGGCCGTGGCTGGACTGTATTGGCTAAAAGAAGGAATCAATACGTTTGGTACAGACGCCAGTCTCGACATTGTACTGCCGCCGGATTCGACGCCCGGTAAAGTAGGTTCGTTGGAACTTCGAAATGGTGTTACTTTGCGTGTCGCGGATGGTGTGACAGTGACCGCGAATGACCAACCGGTGCGAGTGTTGGAATTGAAGTCGGACGCTGATAATCAGACACCCGATTCGATCAAGGTTGGAGAATTGAAGTTGACCATCATTAAGAGAGGCGAACGCTTTGGTCTTCGGGTCAGAGACAGGAATAGCCTTGCGCGCCGCGAGTTCACCGGGTTGCACTGGTTTCCCGTGCGTGAATCCTACCGCGTTGAGGCGACCTTCATTCCGTTTGAGAAGCCGAAAGAGATCACAATCATCAACGTGCTTGGCGACGAGGTGAAGATGCGCAATCCCGGCATCCTTTCATTCAAGTTGAACGGGCAAGACTGTCAACTGAAGCCTGTTATAGAGGAAGAGGGCAAGCTTTTTATTATCTTTCGCGATCTGACAGCAGGAAAGACAACTTATCCCGCGGGGCGCTTCTTAGATGCGGACATGCCGAAGGACGGAAAAGTAATTCTCGATTTCAATGAGGCGACAAATCCTCCCTGCGCGTTCACTGCTTATGCAACTTGTCCGCTGCCACCGAAGCAAAACTATTTGCCGATCGCGATCGAAGCCGGCGAACAGAACTATCATGTGAAGCGCGCCCAGAAGAGAGCTGAGGGGAGAACGACCAACTGAAAATTTGTCCGAAAGGCGGCGTAGCCAAGTGGTAAGGCGAAGGTCTGCAAAACCTTTATTCGTCGGTTCGATTCCGATCGCCGCCTCCATAACCTTAATCAATTTCAATAGTCAGGGGGCGACGCCAGCCGCTCATTTTAGGTTGAGTCACTCTTGGGTCACTTCTGAACCGAAACGTCGCGGGATTTCAAACCAAATACAGTCTAAGTATCGGAAACAACGGTGAAATGGCACGCGCCGCCATCACCCAAGCGTTGGGAAAGAGTTGTTGCAGAGTACGAAACCTTTATGCAGAGGTTTCGAGGCTCGTGGGGCGCACGGCCTCCGGG
>WNFA01004567.1_pt1 | contig 17893 bp, 19 predicted proteins | sample 5400481 | NCBI WGS metagenome assembly WNFA01 (sample SAMN13153340, study PRJNA577476) | soil metagenome | isolation source: 120 cm saprolite under Douglas fir tree site 2 hole 1 replicate 2 | place: USA:California | collected 2015-04-18
CCGGCGAGCGCGTCCCACACCGCGGCCGCGCGCGCCGCGGGCACGTGGAGCACGAGGCCTGGAGCGCGCACCTCGCTCGCGCGCTGCGCCCGCAGCGGCACGCCGGCGAGCGTGACCGCGCAGTGGGCGTAGGGCGCCAGACCGGCGGCTCCGGGCACCAGCCGCGCGGCGCCCGGCGCCTCGACGCCGATCAGGGCGAGCGGCTCCCCCGCCTCTCCCAGCTCGACTTCGTCGGCGACGACGAGCTGCTCGAGCGCCTCGACGAGCGCCGCCCGCGCGCGCACGTCCACGTCCAGCAGCAGCGCATCCTCGAGCACGGCCACGCGGACGTCCGCCGTCACCCGCCCCTGGATGGTGAGTAACAGCGCGGGACATCCGGCGCCGGGCGCGAGCGACGCGACGTCGTTGGTGAGCATGCCCTGGAGGAAGGTCGCCCGGTCGGCGCCCGTGGCGCGCACGACCGTGCGGAAGCCCAGGTCGACGAGCGCCGCGCCCTCGCGGAGCGCGGCGTACTCGGCCGCCGGATCGCCGAAGCGGCGCGGCAACGCGAGGCCGCGCTCGTCGCCGTGCACGGCGCCGCGGGCCGCGAGGTGCGCGTGCAGTGCGGTCTCCGCCATCGCGCCTCAACGCTATGCGCCGCCGCGCCCACCTTGACAAGCGGACCGATGCCGCGCGGTATCGTCGCGCAACCCGATTGCTGCTAGGAGAGCGGCATGGCCTACGAGGATATCCTCTACGAGGCGCGCGAGGGTGTCGCCTGGATCACCATCAACCGTCCCGCGGTGCGCAACGCCTTCCGCACGAGAACGGTGGGCGAGCTGATCGCGGCCTTCCGCGCCGCCTGGGGCGACCCGGACGTGGGCGTCGTCGTGCTCACGGGCGCCGGCGACAAGGCGTTCTCGTCCGGCGGCGACCAGCGCGAGCGGAGCGAGGGCGGCTACGGCGGCGCCGGCATCGGCATGGACGTGCACGGGCTCCACGGCGTGATCCGCGCCATCCCGAAGCCCGTCATCGCGATGGTGAACGGCTACGCCATCGGCGGCGGCCACGTGCTGCACGTGCTCTGCGATCTCAGCATCGCCGCCGACAGCGCCATCTTCGGGCAGACGGGACCACGCGTGGGGAGCGTCGACCCGGGCTTCGGCACGGCGTACCTGGCGCGCGTGGTCGGCGAGAAGAAGGCGCGCGAGATCTGGTACCTCTGCCGCCAGTACGGCGCCGAGGAGGCGCTCGCCATGGGGCTCGTGAACCGGGTCGTGCCGGCGGCCGAGCTGCGCGCCGAGACCGAGCGCTGGTGTCGCGAGCTGCTCGAGAAGAGCCCGACCGCGGTCCGCCTGGCCAAGCAGTCGTTCAACGCCGACACCGCGCACATCGCGGGCCTGACCGAGCTCGGCTTCAGCGCGCTCGAGCTCTACTACCAGACCGACGAGGCGCTCGAAGGGCGGAACGCCTTCCTCGAGAAGCGCCCGCCTCGCTTCCGGAAGCCGCGGCGATGACGGCGCGCACGGTGAGCGCCGTGGTGCTCTTCCTGGCGCGGCTCGCGCCCGGCGCCGTGCGCGCACAGGCGATACCGCCCGAGCTCTCCGATTTCGCGGTGCTCGGGTTGGAAGACGTCGCCATCCGGCGCCAGACGAGGGTCCTCTCGGGCGCCGTCGGCGCGGTCGGCGGCACGGTGCGGATCGGGCCCGAGGCGCGGGTCACGAACGTGGTCGCGGCGTCGGCCGTTCGCCTGGGGCCGTCCGCGCACACCGGCATGCTCTTCTGCCATCTGGTGAGCGGCCCGCCCACCCTGCCCGTCTGCAACGCGTTCACCGATCCGCTCGTCGCCCCGGCGCTGCTGGCCCCGGTCGCGGTGACGCCCGGCACCCAGGACCTCGTCCTGCCGCCGCACACGCGCACGGCGCCGTACCCGGCCGGGAGCTACCGCGACGCACGCATCGGACGGGGCGGCGTCCTCGAGCTCTACGGTGGCGCCTACACCGCACGCTCCCTGCGCATCGGGAGGAACGCGCGCGTCGTCTGTGCCACCGACTGCCGCATCGGCGTCGCCGGACCGGTGCGGCTCCGCCGCGGCGCGGGGCTCGGCGCCAGCTCGCCCACCCGGGCGAACACGGCACGGGTCGACGTCGCCGCGACCGGCCCGCTGCCCGCCTTCGTCGCGCGCCCCGAGGCGAACGTGACGGCCACCATCTTCGCGCCCACGGGCGACATCGTCCTCGGGCCGCTCGGCTCGTATCGCGGAGCCTTCGTCGGCCGCAGCGTGGCCGTCGGACCGCAGGCAACCGTGCGCGGCGACAGCGCGCTCTAGGTCGGGAGCTCGAGGGCGACGAGGACCGCGTCGCCCTCGACCTTCACCTCGTAGCGGTCGACGCGCTCGCTCTCGTCCATGGTGTTGCAGCCGGTGGTCACGTCGTACTGCCAGCCGTGCCACGGGCAGGTGACGATCGCCCCCTCGAGCTCACCCTCGCCCAGCGGACCGCCGCGGTGGAGACAGGTGTTGTCGATGGCGTGAAACGCGCCCCCGACGTTGAAGAGCGCGATCTGCTTGCCGCCCACCTCGACGCACTTCCCCGTCCCGGGCGGCACGTCGCCGACCGCGGCGACCTTCACGAAGTTCGCCATGCGGCGGCTTCTGGCACGCGCTCCCCGGATCGGTCAAGACGCGAGCGCGGCGGCGACCGCAGGAACGGCGGCGATGCGCTCGAGCCACGCGCCGACCACCGGGACCTCGTCGAGCAGCCGCTGCTCGGCGTAGCGCCGCATGCACGCGAGCTGGGCGAAGGCCGCCACGTCGGCGAGCGTCGGCGTGCGCCCGAGGAGATAGGGCTTGCCCTCGAGCAGGGTCGCCAGCGTGTCGAGGTTGTCGCGCATGCGCTCGGCGAGGAGCGGGAGCGCGCCGGGGCCGATGCCGGTGGCGGCATAGCGCCGCCGGATGCGGCGCAGGACGACCCGTCTCACCAGCGGACGGAGCGGCAGCCCCGCCATCTCGGTCACCGTGTTGGCGAGCGCCGCGGCGCGGTTCTCGGGGTTGAGCCACTTGAAGGCACGTACCAGGAAGGCGAGCGTCTCGTCCGCCCACTCCTCGAGCAGCGCCGCGTAGGCTCGCGCCTCGGCCCCCACGGGGATGAGCTGCGGCGCGGGATGCGCGGCCTCGAGGAAGCGCGCGATGCGGCTCGAGTCGGGGATCACCTCCGCGCCCCGGACCAGCACCGGAACCTCTCCGAGCGGGTTCAGGCGCCGCAACTCGCGTACCCGGCCGACAGTCAGCGTGACGCGGCGGAAGGGCACGCCCTTCAGCTGGAGGCAGATGCGCGCCTTCAGGCAGAACGGCGAGTCGTTCAGGTCGTAGAGGAGCGTCTCGTCCAGCATGCGCCGTCAGCCGCGCAGCGCGCCGCGCAGCTCGCGCGCCAGCAGCTCGACCGTGCCCCGCGTGCCGCCCGCCTGCTTCTGGCGCCACTCCCCCTCGGTCTCGAAGCGGCTGTCGCCGATGAGGAGCCCCCACGGCTTGATCGCCTGCCGGATGGCGTGCGCGTCGAGCGGGTCGGCGCCCGCCTCGCGGATGGTCTTCAGCACGTCGGGCACGACGCGCAGGAAGGCGCGCAGCGCCACGCCGGTCTTGATGCTGTACTTCCGGCCCACCCAGGCGCGCGGGAAGGCGGCCGCGATCTGCTTGAAGTAGTTCAAGAAGAAGCGCTGCGCGGAGTCGCGGAAGCGGTCGGACTGCCGCCCGCCCAGGGCGTCGAGCGCGGTGAAGATGCCCTTCAGCTCCTCGGCGAGCGGCGCCTGCGCCACCCGGCCATGGCCGACGCCGAAGAGCTTGATCTCGCCGTGCAGCGGCGAGTCCGTGAACTCGTTCAGCGTGCGGATGATGTCGTGGCTCGCGGCGAGCTGCTTGTCGGGGTAGAGGCGCCGGCCGGACAGGCTGATCAGGTGCGATGGGTTCAGCTTGGTGTGCTTGGCGTTGATGGTGACGAACAGCTCCACCACCTGGTCCGGCGTCAGGCGGTCGAAGATCACGGCAGGCACCTGCACGTCGTCGGCCTGCCCGGCGAGGATCAGCTGGTGGAGCGCGAGCAGGCGGTGCTGCCCGTCGAGGGCGCGCAGCGCCCCCTCCTCCTCCGGGATCTCGAGCACGCCGAGCACGCGGTGCGAGCTGGTGGGCGTGAACTCGAGGCGCCGGGACGCGACCAGCAGGACGGCGCCCGGGATGGCGGGCAGGTTCCCGGTCTCGGAGCACTGCGTGTAGTAGTCGACCAGCTCGGCGATCTTCTTGCGGATGATCGGCCGCTGGTAGGCCTCGGCGCTCGCCGCGATGCGCTTCTCGAGCAGCTCCCAGTTGACCCGCGAGGCCTTCTGCGCCCGGCGCTTCGCGCCCGCGGGCGGGTGCGCCGCGGTGTCGTAGGCCAGCACCTCGAAGCGCACCAGCCGGTCGACGTCCCGTGCGCCGAGGATCGCCTGGTAGAGGAAGACACCGAACTGGTGGAGCCGGATGGCCGGGACGCTGATCATTCCGTACGCCTCCCTCTTCTACGACGAGCGCAGCAGGAGCGCCTGCCGCGGCGCTTCCTCGGCGGGCTCCTCGCCGCCGATCGCCGTCAGCTTGTCGCCGAGGCGCTCCACGCGGCGCTCGGCCGCCGCATACGCTTGCGCCGCGTTGGTCAGGTGCTTGCCCACCAGGCGGAAGTCCTCCTTCAGGCGACCGAGGTCGCCGCCGAGTCGCCCGAGGAGCCCCATCACCTCCTGGGCGCGCGCCTCGATGCGAAGCCCGCGCAGCCCGAGGGCGATCGCTTGCAGGTAGGCGTAGAAGCAGTTGGGCGACACCGGGATGACCTTGCGGCCGATGGCGTAGGCCGCCAGGCCCGGTTCCTCGTCGCGGATGATGGTCTCGTAGTAGACGTTCTCGGCCGGGATGTACATGAGCGCGAAGTCGTAGGTCCCCTCGTCGGGGAGGACGTACTTGGTGGCGATGTCGTCGATGTGCTTGCGCACGCAGGCGACGAAGGCCCTGCGTGCGCGCGCGCGCTCGTCGTCGTCCGCGGCCTCGAGCAGCCGGCGGAAGTCCTCGAGCGGGAACTTGGCATCGACCGGGACCAGACCGTCGCCCAGGCGGACGACCGCGTCGACGCGCTCGCCGCTGCGGAAGGCGTGCTGGAGCGTGAAGTTGGCCGCGGGAAGCACCTGCGCGAGGAGGTCGGCCAGGAGGAGCTCGCCCAGACCGCCGCGCAGCTTCGGCGCGCGCAGGATGTCGTGCAGCGAGGCGACGTCACGCCCGACCTCGTAGACCTTGGCCGCCGCCTCGCGCAGCTCGCCGAGGCCGCTCTGCACCTCGCCCACGACGCGCGAGGTGTTGTCGAGCCGCTCGCCGACGGCGGCCTGGCTCCGCTGCACCACTTCGAGGCTCTCGCGCAGGCGGTCGTTCATCTGGCCGGTGAGCTGCGCGAGCTGCTGGCCGACCACCTGCCCCTGGCCGGCGAGCGCCTCGCGGAGCTGAGCGCGGAGCGCGTCCATCTGCTGCTGGAGGAGGGCGAGCGCGGCACCGTCGTCGCGCGGCGGGCGGCCACGGCGAACTTCCCGGGCGAGCGCCAGGAGGGCGCCCCCCACCACGATCGCCGCCGCCACCATCCACGCTTCGGTCGTCACCACCACCTCCCCGCCCGGGCGGCCGCTATCCCAGGACGCTCGCGTACTCGTCGAGCTGCTCGAGCTTCCGCAGGCGGGCCAGGCGCACCGGCCGCTCCGCCGCGGGCGCGCTCGCGAGCTCGACCCGCGCGCCCGCGACCGAGGCCGCGATCAGCACCCGGCAGCGGGCATGGACGGCGCGCGCCACCCGCTGCCGCCGCATGCGTACGATCTCCGCGAATGCGATGACCTCGCCCACGGGCGGCGTACCCTACCATGGTCGTGCGCGGAGTTGTAGCAGCCCGGCGCCGGCGTTGTCTCGTCTCGGCGCGGACGCTACAAGTCACCGGTGCGGCTCGTGTGCTTCGGCGACATCCACATGGCCTTGGGTGCGATCGCGCGCCTCGCCCCCGAGCTTTCCGCCGCCGATGTGACGCTCCTGACCGGCGACCTGACGCACTTCGGCGACCCCCCCGACGCGCTCCGCGTGGTCGACGCCGTGCGCGCCCACTGTCCCACCGTCCTGGCCGTCACCGGCAACCTCGACATGCCCTGGGTGATCGACGCCTTCCGGGCCGCGGGCATCTCGCTGCATGGCGAGGGGCGCCGGCTGGGCGACCTCGGCGTCTTCGGCTGCGGCGGCTCGAACATCACCCCCATGGACACACCGACCGAGCTCGAGGAGGAGGAGCTGGCCGCCGTCCTCGAGCGCGGCCACGCCGCGGTGGCGGACGCGCCCCGGCGACTCATGATCTGCCACACGCCGCCCTACGACACGCGTCTCGATCGCCTGATGAACGGCCGGCCGGTGGGGAGCCCGGCCGTGCGCGCCTTCATCGAGGCGCGGCAGCCCGATGTCGCCGTGGTCGGGCACATCCACGAGGGGCGGGGCGCGGACCACGTGGGCCGGACGCTCGTGCTGAACGCCGGCGCATTGCGCGAGGGGGGGTACGTGGTGATCGACGACGGCGGTGACGGCCTGCGCGCCGAGCTGCGCAACTTCCGCAGCGGACGAGCCTGAGGCCGGTGGACGCGCCCTTCCCCGCCCTCCGCGTCGACCACGTGTCGATCGCCGTCGGGGCGATCGCCCCGGCGCTCGCCTTCTTCCGCCGCGTGCTCCCCATCCGCGTGGGGGTCGAGCCGCGCCCCGGCTACGACGACCAGTTCGTGTGGACCGACTTCTTCGTCGGCGACTGGAAGCTCGAGCTGATCGAGAGCGCGCGCCCGGGGAGCTTCGTCGAGCGCTTCCTCGCCCGCCGCGGCGAGGGCATGCATCACCTCTCGCTCGAGGTCGAGGAGGGCAAGCTCGACGCGTACGCGGCGGCGCTCGAGCGCTCCGGGCTCCGCATCGTCGACCGCGGCGACTACGGGGACGGCGACCAGACCGCCTTCATCTCGCCGCGTACCGCGCCCGGCGTCCTGATCCAGTTCTGGCAGGTCCCCGGCTTCCGCGGCGCCCGGCCCGACGACCACCCGACCGACCCCGTCGCCGCGCAGGGCAGGGTGCGCTTCCGCGTCGATCACCTGGCGCTCGCCGTGCGCTCGATCGACGCCACGCTCGCCTGGTTCCGGCGCACCTTCCCCGTCGAGGTGTCGCGTCCGAAGCAGCTCGGCGGGGACGGCGCCTATAACTTCGTCGGCTTCCGGCTGGCGGGCTACAAGATGGAGCTGATCGAGAGCGCGCGCCGGGGGAGCTTCGTCGAGCGCTTCCTCGCCCGCCGCGGCGAAGGGTTTCACCACCTGACGATCGACGTCGACCGGCTGGACCTGCTCGGGCGCCGCCTGGAAGGTGACGGCCTCGCGCTGGTCGGCAAGACGGAGCTCCCCGGTGGGCAGCGGACCGCCTTCCTCCATCCGCGCGACGCACACGGCGTCCTCCTCCAGTTCTGGGAGGAGCCCGAGTTCGGCGGGCCGCGCCGGGCCTGATGCGGCTCGCGGCCGTCACCCTCGACGCGGCGGGCACGCTCATCGAGGTGGCCGAGCCGGTAGGCGTGACTTACGCGCGTTTCGCGGGGCGGCACGGGATCCGGCTCGCGCCGGAGCAGGTGGAGCGGGCCTTCGGCGAGGCGCTTGCCGCCGCCCCTCCCCTCGCCTTCCCCGGCGCCGACGCCGCCCACCTCGCGGCGTGCGAGCGCGCCTGGTGGCGGGCGGTGGTGCGCCGGGCGTTCGCGGACGCGGCCGGGCTGCCGTCTTTCGACGCGTGCTTCACGGAGCTGTTCGCCCACTATGGCCGCCCGGAGGCGTGGCGAGTCTTTCGCGAGGTCCCGGAGGTGCTCCGCCTCCTCCGCACGCACGGCCTCCGGCTGGCCGTCGTCTCGAACTTCGATGCGCGTCTCGTCCCCGTCCTCGAAGGCCTCGGCGTCCGCGCGCTCGTCGACCTCGTGCTGCACTCGAGCGCGGCGGGCGTGGCCAAGCCGGACCCGGCGATCTTTCGCGCCGCGCTGGCAGCGCTGGGTGTGCCTGCGTCCGGCGCGCTCCATGCGGGGGACGGGATGGTCGCCGACGTCGAGGGGGCCCGCCGTGCCGGCCTGCAGGCGGTGCTCGTCGATCGCCGCGCGGAGCACCCCGACCCGCCCGACGGGATGCAGAGAATAGTGACGCTGGACGAGCTGCCCGCGCTCGCATTGACACGCTCGTAGGGCGGCCCCGATAGGCCCCTGGTCTTGGCACGCTGCGTCATATACGCTCCCGGGGGGGTCGGGAGGCAGTGGGATGCTACGTCCTATGGACTTGCTTGGCAGATACGCGGGCGCCGCGCTCGACGGCCTGACTTGGTCGGCAGCGCGGGGGGCGGTCGACGCCGTCCGCTACCAGCCCGCGCACATGAAGCTCCTCATGGCGTGCGGCGCCAGCCAGGCGGATACGCCACAGCGGGTCGTCGACGGCTTCAGCGCCGTCCTGGCGCGGCCACGCGTCCGGGGGTGGCTCGATCTTCCGCATCGCTTCGTCCGGCTGGCTGCCGACCTCGCGGCGCGCCGGTTCGGACCCACCGCCTCGGCTCTCGTGCGCTTCTCGTCGGGCGCCGTCGCCGCGGCGGCGGACCGCTTGAGCGCCGTGGCGGTCGAGCGGGTGCTGCGCGCCCGCGCGCATCCCGGGCTCCTCGTGCCACACGCGCACGACGCGGCCGTGCTCGCGGTCGACATGCGCGGCTTCTCGCAGCTGACGCTGGCGCTGGACGACACGCACTACCTTGCCGGTCTCCTCGAGCAGTACCTGACCACTATGACCGGTGTGGTCGAGCGCCATCGCGGCGTGGTCTTCCAGTACACGGGGGATGGGCTGCTCGCGCTCTTCATCGCCGAGCTGGCCGGCGGCCGCCCGGGCGCGATGTTCGATCACCTCGTGAACGAGATGTGCCCGGCGTTGCATCGCGAGTTCGACGCCCTGCACGAGCGCTGGCGGGCCGAGTGGCGGACCGACGGGCGACCGGCGTCCGCGGTGGGCCTGGGGGCCGGTCTGAGCTTCGGCCGGGTCACGATGGGGTACATCGGTCCCTACGGAAAGAAGCAGTTCGGGGCGCTCGGCGAGCCGGTCAACCTGGCGGCGCTTCTCTGCGCCGAGGCCGAGGCCGGGACGGTCCTGATCGACCGGGGCTCCTTCGAGCGCGCCGGCTTCGAGCCGCTCGCCACGAAGAAGATCCGGCTACGGTCGCGCAAGCTCCAGCAGCGGCTGGAAGCCGTCTGCCTCAACTGCGGAGGCCGCCGCTCGCGACCCTTCACCTGGCTGCCGATGGTGCGCGCGGCCTCGCCCGCCGAGAGCACGTAGGACGCATCGCGTCACCTCGCGGGTCGCGTTCAACCCCCGTGTCGCACGGGCCGTCAAATGTGACACCCGGCGTCGAACCTGCGACACCCACGCCGATCGGGCACTGCTGCCCCGACGGGCACCGGTGCGCCCACGTTCGTCTGCGGCGCGCAAAAAGCGCGCAAATCTTACATTCAAGCGCTACATCGGTAGGCAGTCGGCCGGCGCGCCGGCTGGAAATGCGTGCCGCGGTCGCTCGCCTGACACGGCACGGCGCTTGCTTCCTCCCATCGCGGAGGGCTCAGACAATGCTCGACCGAAGCCTCGGAGGCCTTCGCTGCCGCACTGCACGCCCGATCGCGCATCACGGCGGCTATCTCCCTCGCATGGTCGCGGGCACGATCCGCTACACGACGGAGAATCTGGGCCGCACCCTGGTGCGCGTCGACTTCGACTCGGGCCCATCGTTGATGGTGCTGACGGACGACGTGACCTGGGACGGCGCGATCGACGGCCGCGACGTCTAGCCTCACCACCTAACGCGTCGTCGAGTCCGCCAGCCCGCGGTTCCAGAGCCACGAGAGCCAGCCGGTGGCCGGTACGTCGCGATCCGCCACCACCGCGACCCGGCCCAGCTCCTGATCGCCGCGCCGGACGACGACGTCCCCCAGAGGCTGACCGAGCCTGACCGGGGCCTGTACCAGGCGAGGGATGCGCGCTTCGACCACCACGCCCTTGTCCTCGCCGCGCTTGACGAGCACGCGCAGGTCCCCCCGCGCGATCGCCTTGACGCTCTCCTCGCCACCGCCCGAGACCGGCACCTGGCCGACGGGCGCCCCGTAGCGAGCCGGCGCCACGACGCGGTAGGACGCGAAGCTCTCGTTGAGAAGGCGCGCCGCCGAGGCGAAGCACTCCGGCTTGGTGGGAAGGCCGAGCGTCACGGCGATGAGGTTGAGATCGCTGCGCGACGCGGTCGCCGTCACCGAGAAGCCGGCCTCGCGGTAGTACCCGGTCTTGAGCCCGGTCGCGCCGGAGTACGTGCGCAGCAGATGGTTCGTGTTCGCCATGGTGAGCGTGTCGTTGCGGAAGCCCGCGCTCACCGTCCCGGCCCAGCGCATCACCTCGGGAAAGCGCATGAGCTCGCGGGCGAGGACGGCCAGGTCGTGGGCGCTGGTCAGGTCCGCCGTCTGCCCCTTCGCGGGCGGGAGACCGTGCGGGCTCTGGTAGGTGGTGTCGGCGAGCCCCAGTGCCCGGGCGCGCGCGTTCATCAGCTCGACGAAGGCCGCGCTCGATCCCGCGATGTGTTCGGCGACGGCTACGGCCGCATCGTTGGCCGACGCTATCATCACCGCCTTCAGCATCTCGCCGAGGGGAAACGACTCGCCCTCCGCCAGGTAGACCTGCGAGCCGCCGATGCGGCTCGCCCAGGCCGAGGTATGCACGGGCTCGTCGAGCGAGAGGGAGCCGGCGCGCACGCGCTCCATGGCGAGGAGCATGGTCATCATCTTGGTCATCGACGCGGGCGGCCAGCGCTTGTGCGCGTCCTGCTCGGCGAGGATCGTGCCGCCGTCGGCGTCCATCACGACGTAGGCCACCGGCGCCGCCGTCTCACGCGCGAGCGCGGCGCGGGTCGTCGCCCCGACCAGCATCGCCACCGCCAGCACCGTCTTCCGCATCATTAACTCCCCCCGCCACCGGCGCCCGTCAGCCGGGCGGCCCGCTCAGGAGCCGAGCGCCGAGAGCGCGTCGGAGCGCCGGATGAGCTGATCGGGCTCCGCGCGGATCACGTGCCCGTCGCCGTCCAGCTCGCCGTCGAGCAGGAGCCCACCGACGTCACCGGTGCGGCGCAGGAACGAGACGAAGCCCTGGCGCGTCAGCCGCTGCGCGACGTAGCCACGCGCGTTCACCAGGTCGCCCCACACCGGCCCCACCGCGGCGTCGTTCGTCCACACGAAGAGCGTCCAGCCCCAGTCCCAGCGTCCGCCGAGATACTCGCCCGCGGCCCGCCGCGCCGGCGGCCGCCAGAATACGAGGAAGCCCGTGGAGCGTCCGAGCGCGTGGCGAGCCGACAGCGGCCGCGACACCAGCGGGCGAGCGGCCGCCGTTCGCACGCGCCGGCGCGCCGCGAAGTCGACCTCGATGACCTTGGCGCGGCTCGTCTGCTGCAAGGGGCCGAACGTTACCAAGCTCGGCCTGGAGGGCGAAGTGCTCGAGAAGCTTCTGCTCCGCCTGGCGGAAAGCCAGGGCCCGCATCATCTCCTGCGTCTGCTGCGCGAGAGGGACCGAGGCGATCACCCCGGCCAGCTCCGCGGGCGAGAGCTGCGTGATCGCGGCCTCCATCGCGTCGAGCACCCCGCCGGGCAGCTCGCCCACCTCCACCTTCTGGGCGATGCCCAGCGCGTGCTCGAAGCGCGCGGCGAACTGCTCCTTGGCTTCGGACCGCTCCTCGGGCGTGCAGACGACGTTCAGCTTCTTCGCCGCGGCGTCGAAGAGCCGGTCGAAGGCCTGCAGGAGAGCTTCGCGTCCCGTCATCGGCCGAGTCTAACCACCTGGCACCCGGCTGTCACCCCCGCCGGCGGTTGACTCGCTCGCCTCCGCCGCCTAAGCGTCGACGGATGCGCGGGGCTACCCACCGGTGGCTGCTGGTCGCGGCCGCGCTCGTCGTCACGCTTGCCGGGCACGGCTACGGCGACGACGCGGCGGCGCGCCGGGCCGAGGACGCCGCGACCCGGGCCGAGGCCGCCGCCGCGCGCTCCGAGGCGGCCGCCGCCCGCACCGAGCAGGCGATCGAGCGCCTGGAGCGCATGCTGGACGAGGCCACGCGCCGCGAGGACGCGCGCCGCCGGCCGGCCCGCCACCGGTAGCTTGCAGGCCGAGCGCCCGGCTTGCTACAGCCGGCGCATGGACGGCACGCGAAAGATGGGCGAGTCGCTCGTCAGGCCCGCCGCCGCGACGGGCGCCGCACGCGTCGACGGCGGCGCCCTCGTGGCCCAGGTGCTCGCCGAGCAGCAGGTGCGCTACCTCTTCACCGTGAACGGCGGCCACATCTGGCCCATCCTGGCGCACCTCCGCGAGCACGAGATCCAGATGATCCACATGCGCCACGAGCAGTCCTGCGCCTACGCGGCCGACGCCTACGCCCGTACCAGCGGCCGGCCGGGCGTGCTCTCGGTCACGGCGGGCTGCGGGCTCACCAACGCCGTCACCGGCCTCTGCGTTGCCGGGCTGACGGGCAGCCCCGTGGTCTGCCTCGCGGGTCAGCACCCGACCACCGAGGACCAGCTCGGCTCCTTCCAGGAGGCCTACGGCGTCGAGGTCTGTCGCACCTTCTCCAAGTTCACCAAGCGCGTCCTCGACTGGTCGACGATCGCGATGGACGTGCGCATGGCCTTCCGCGAGGCGACGAGCCCGCCGCCCGGCCCGACCCTGGTCGAGATCCCGACCAACATCCTCTACCACCAGGACGAGGTCGCGAAGCAGCGGCGCGGCGCGCGCGTCTACTCCCCCGCCGAGCTGCGCGGCGCGGGCGACCCGGCGGCGATCGAGCGCGCGCTCGACGCCCTGGCGCGCGCCGAGCGCCCGCTCATCGTGGCAGGCGACGGCATCTTCTGGTCGGACGCGGCGGCCGAGCTGCACGCGCTGGCCGAGCGGCTCCAGGTCCCGGTCTACACGCGGCGCGCCGGCCAGGGCGCGGTCCCGGAAGACGACCCGCTCGCCGTCCGCGGCGCGTGGAAGAAGGCCTTCACCGGACGCGCCGACGTCATCCTCGCCGTCGGCTTCAAGTTCTGGAGCGGCGAGCACTTCGGCCAGCCGCCGACGTGGAACGCGGAGGCCACCTACATCCAGGTCGACGCCTCCCCCGCGCGCGTCGGCTGGCACGTGCCGGCCGAGATCCCCATCGTCGGCGACCCGAAGCTCGTGCTGCGCCAGCTCGCGGACCTGGCGGCCACGCGCCGCATCGCGCGCCAGGGCGGCGCGTGGCTCGACGAGGTGGCGCGCGTACGCGCGCAGTTCGACCAGGCGCTCCGCGTGCAGGAGGCGGAGGTGCACGACGCGGTGCCCATCCATCCCGCGCGCGTGACGCGCGAGCTGCTCGAGGTGATGGAGCGCGACGCGACCCTGGTCATCGACAGCTTCACGCTCTCGGGCTGGCTGTCGCAGTGGTTCGCGGCCCGCTTCGCGGGCCAGATCGTGGACGCCGGGCCGCTCGCGCCGGTCGGCCACGGCATCGGCATGGGAATCGGCGTGCAGCTCGCGCGCCCGGGCAAGCAGGTGATCGTGGTCATCGGCGACGGCGGATTCGGCATCGGCGGGATGGAGCTCGAGACCGCGCTCAGGCACCGGCTGCCGATCGTGACCCTGCTGTGGAACAACAGCTCGTGGGGTCCGGGCTTCGAGCAGATGCCGATGCTGCGCGGCCGGGTGGATCCCTTCGACATGCTGCCCGAGCTCCGTTACGATCGCATGTTCGAGGCGATCGGCTGCCACGGCGAGCACGTGACCCGGCCCGAGGAGATCCGTCCCGCCCTCGAGCGCGCCTTCGCGGCGGGGAAGCCGTCGGTGATCAACGTCATCGGGGATCCGCGCGTCGGGCACGCGCGGCTCGGGGGCAACCTGCTCGGGTCGACGAAGATCGAGGGGTAGCGTGCCGCGTCGGCGGGGGTGCCCTCGCGGCTCCCGCTCCGGCGCCGGTCACCGGGTACGTCCAGGGTGCCGGCCGCGCTCGGCGCCGTCGAAGGTCGCCGCGAGGCCACCCCCGCCGACGCGTCTCCTAGCGGATCTTGACGAACGGGTGTTGCGCGCGGAGCGCGCGCGTCACGAGGCCGAGACCCGCGGCGTCGCCGATCGTTTCGACGACGAGGACCGCATCGGGGTCCTTGAAGTCTACGCGCGGCGTGTGGCCCTTCGCTTCCAGGGCGCGCCACACGCGGTCGCCCAGCTCGCGCTCTACCGTGGGCGTGTGGAGGCGGCCCTTGAGGCCGCGGCGCTCGAGGCGGACGAAGAAGGAGCCGCCCGCCAGGCGGTCGACGAACGGCTCGGCGGCGGCGGCGAGCGTGTCGACCGCCGTGGGCGCCTCGAAGCGCACCGTCGCCTCGACCGGGACCACCCTGGCGAGCGCTGTGGGGAGGAGCGGATCCCCGGCGAGCGCCTCGTGGACGCCGGCGAGGAACGCGTCCACGCTCTCGACCTGACCGAGCACGACATTGCGGTAGCCGCCGCGCCGGAACTTTCCCAGGCGGCGGAGCGCGAAGAGGAGCGCATCCCGCCGGCCCTCGGGGGAGGTGGCGAGGACGTTCCAGGACCCCATCGCTAGCGGCCGGTGAAGCGCGGGGGACGGCGCTCGGCGAGGGCGCGCGCGCCCTCGCGCGCGTCCTCGCTGCCGAGGAGGATGCTCTGCGCGAGCAGCTCCATGGCGAGGAAGGTCTGCTTGTCCACGTTGCTCCCCAGGTCGACCAGGCGCTTGGCGAGCCCGACGGCGAGCGGTGCGTTGCCGGCGACCTCCTCCGCCAGCCGCGCCGCGGCGGCCACGTGCTCGCCCACCGGCACGACCTGGTTGACCAGGCCGATCGCCAGCGCCTCGGCCGCACCGATCATGCGCCCGGTCATGATCAGCTCCTTCGCGCGGGCATAGCCAACGGTGCGCACCAGGCGCGTGGTGCCGCCCACGTCGGGCACCAGACCGACGCGCACCTCGGGGAGACCGAGCTCGCAGTCCGCGCTGGCGACGCGCAGGTCGAAGGCGAGGGCCAGCTCGAGCCCGAGGCCCGGGACGTAGCGATGGAGCGCGCCGATCACCGGCTTCTCGAGCGCCTCCAGGCGGGAGAGCGCCGCCTGCATGTCGCCGATCAGGGTGCGGAACGGGAGCGCGCGTTCCCCGGCGACGTCGCCGGAGAGCATCCCGAAGTCGACGCCAGCGGAGAAGACCGGGCCCTCGCCGTGGACGACCACCGCGCGTACCTCCGGCTCGCGCTCGGCCGCGGCGATCGCGTCGACCAGCGCGAGCAGCAGCTCGCGGTGGATGGCGTTCCGTTTCTCGGGTCGGTTGAGCGCCACGTAGAGCAGCGCTCCCTCGCGGCGGCTGGTGACGAGCGCGGGCATGGGCACCTCCTCGGTCGAGGGCGGCGATTATGCGCGGCCCCCTTGCCGCTCGCAATCGCTTCACGCACCCCCGCGCGGTTGCTATAAGTCGCCCCCGCATGCGTTCCCTGATCGGTGGACTCTTCCTCGCGCTACTCGTCGCCCGGCCGGCGCTCGCCGGCTCGATCCTCTACGCGACCGCCGCCAGCCAGCAGCGGATCGACGGCTTCTGCCTCGGGGCGGACGGCGCGCTCGCCGCGACGCCCACGGTGCAGATCGGCACGGCGGGCGGGTTGCCCCGGCGCGTGCTGGTCGGCAAGGACTCGATCGGCAATGGCGTCGTCCTCTACGTCGCCCAGCTCGACCGCATCGAGGCGTTCAGGATCGGCGAGCACGGCGTGCTCCACTCCCTCGGCGACACCGTGCCCGTCAACCACCCGCACCTGGACCCGCGCGATCTGGCGCTCAGCCCCGACGGCAAGACGCTCTACGTGACGCATCAGGGCTTCCTCGAAGCCTTCGCGCTGAACGCCGACGGGAGCCTCCCGAAGCGCTTCACGAGCTGCGTGCAGGCCGCGAACGCCAGCACCTTCCTGGACGCCCAGGCGACCTCCGGGCTCCTCTACGTGAGCGCCGACGACATCCCCGGGCGCATCGCGATCTACCGCCTGAACGCGGACGGCAGCCTCCCCGACATGGGTTGCACCAGCAACGCGAGCAAGAAGACCAGACCGGCTTTCCGGCAGTGGGACTCGGCGCGCAGGCGCCTGCAGAAGCCGAAGGCCTTCGTGGTCGCGGGCGAGATGATCTACGTCGAGGAGCGCGCGCTCCGGCGCATCACCGCTTTCCGCCTCCAGCCCGACGGCACCTTCTGCGATGCGAAGCACAAGGACGCGGCCGGCAACCCGGTAGCCCCCGAGAGCTGCGGCGACCTCACGTACTTCCTGCCCACGAAGAGGTGCGAGCGCCGGCAGGAGAAGAGGCAGCGCCAGCAGTGCCCGTCGAGCCAGACCGCGAGCGTGCTCCAGTACGAGGGCATGATCCTCGCCCCGAGCGGCGACACGCTGCTGGGCACGCAGTACTTCAAGGGACGGCTCGACGCGTACCGCCTGAGGACCGACTCGCGCCTGCCCGGCGACCCGCCGGTGAAACTACCGGAGCAGCCGACGTTCATGTCCGACAAGAACCCGGTCATGACGCCCGTCCGGCTCACCGCCACGACGAAGGCCGTGTACGTCGCCGGCGGCGAGCTCGATCGCGTGGTCGCCTTTCACCTGAACGCGAACGGTGTGCCCGACGGCCAGGGGCCCTTTAGTCGTACCGACGAACAGACGAACTCCTTCCCGAACGACGTAGGGGTCGCCGTGCTCTCTGGTTCCTGCGAGTAGTCGAATTCGTCGTTGCAACCCCCCGTTTCCTCCCGTACGCTCGGGCCTCGGATGCACCGCGCCCTGCCCCTGCTCCTCTGCTGCGCGGTGCTGTTACCCGCGCCCGCCTCCGCCGCGCGCAAACGCTTCAACCAGCTCCTCCGCGTGACCGAGCCGGCGGGGCGCAAGGTCGCCTCGGCGCATCCCTTCGTCAACGTCGTGGTGCGCTTCGGCACCGGGCCGGAAGGCACCGCCGACCCGGCGAGCTTCAGGGCGCGGCTGGGCGGCGTCAACGTGACGCCGCTCTTCCGGCAGACCGTGGAGAACGGCGGAGTGACGGGCATGCGCGCGGCCCTCGGACCGGCGCTCCTTGCCCCGGGCGCGCGGCGGGCCAACCGCCTGCGCATGCAGGTCCGCGGCCGGAGCCCGAAGGGCCGGCCGATCCACGACGCAGACCTCCTGCGCTTCCGCAGCGCCGACATGCCGGATCAGGCGCCGGTGGCGCACGCGCGGATGACGACCGGGAGCGACGTGCTGATCTCCGACGTCCCGCTCCAGTTCGACGGCGCGAGTAGCGACGATCCCGAAGGGGACGAGCTCAGCTACCACTGGGACTTCGGCGACGGGACGACGTCCGAGGAGGCGGGCCCCGTGCACGTCTTTCGGCCGAGCGCGGCGGACGTGACCGTGCGCCTCACGGTGAGCGACGGGCAGCTCGACGGGCACGATCAGGTGACCATGCTCGCCGTGCCCACGGTCCCTCCCGGCCGCACCCCGGGCATACTCAAGGTCGATGCCCCGGCACCGCTCGAGTTCGCCGCCGTACCGCTCGGGCAGGGCGTCACCCTGCGCTTCACCGTGAGCAACCCCGACACGACGCCCACCAGCGACCTCATCGTGCGCCTCGGGATCAACGGCGCCGCCTTCGCGCTCGACCCCACCCGGCTCGACCTCGGGCCGGGCGAGAGCGCGCCGGTGACGCTCACCTTCGCCCCCGCGGCCACCGGCCACCAGACGGCGGAGATCACCGTGGTCGCCTCCGCCACCAACCAGACCTCCGTCCACTTCCTGGGCCACGGCCACGG
>WNFA01001723.1_pt1 | contig 17883 bp, 9 predicted proteins | sample 5400481 | NCBI WGS metagenome assembly WNFA01 (sample SAMN13153340, study PRJNA577476) | soil metagenome | isolation source: 120 cm saprolite under Douglas fir tree site 2 hole 1 replicate 2 | place: USA:California | collected 2015-04-18
GAGCTGGGACCGGCAGGAGCGCTTCCCGGACCTTGTCATCCTGTGGCTGCCGCGCGACCATACCCTCGGCCGCCAGGCTTCACGACCCACCCCCCGGGCCATGGTGGCCGAGAACGATCTCGCACTCGGCTTGATCGTCGAGCGCCTGTCGCAGTCCCTGGTCTGGCCATCGCTCGCCGTCTTCGTTCTCGAAGACGATGCGCAGAATGGCCCCGACCACGTGGACGCGCACCGTTCGGTCCTCCTGGTCGCGTCCCCGTACGCTCGCCAGGACGCGGTCGACAGCACGTTCTACACCACGGCGTCCGTGCTGCGCACCATCGAAGGGATCCTGGGCCTCTCCTCGCTCAGCCAGTACGACGCCGGCGCCACGCCTCTGTGGAACGCTTTCACTCGACGCCCTGACTCGACGCTTTTTGTCCATCTGCCGGACACGTGGCCCCTCCACGAGCTCAATCCCAGTGCGTTCCGCTCTCGGATCCCGGCGCGTGATCTGGCAGAGGCGGATGAAGCGGACGAGATGGAGTTGAATCGCGAGATTTGGGAGAGCGTGCATCCGGGGTCGGCACCGCCGCCGGTCCGGCAGTCGTGGGTCCTGCACCACTCTCCTGGAGAGAGGGACGACGCTCACGCAACGGTGAAGCGGGCGAAAAAATAAAGAGTCATCCCGCCCCGACGAAGTAACGCGCTCGCGACCAGTGCGTCGCGGCTACTGGTGCACTATCGCGACGCGTTGTAACCGCAACGTCACGGCGGCGGGTCCACGGGCGCCAGCCGGCGCAGTTGGCGCAGCAAGCCGCCAGCCCATCTCCGCGCATGGCACAGCGATTGCGCAGCTTTGGTCAGGTTTAACCATCCTCGAGGGACACCTGCGTCGTATGGAACGGCCCCACGCCAGTGGGTCCGGCAGTGAGAGCCCGGACAGCCCACTCGCCGTAAGGCCAGGCCTTGCACGGCGCGCGGACGAAGGCGGCTTGGCGGAGGCGGCATTCGACGCCGCACCGAGCGCCGCCCCGCTGCTGCGGCCCAGCGTGCGCGGCAAGTTCCTCTTTGTCGGCGACCAGAAGCTCTATGTGCGCGGCGTGACGTACGGGGCGTTCACTCCCGACGCCCAGGGGAACGAGTACCGCGATCTCGCGACGGTGGAGCGGGACTTCGCCCGGATGGCGGCGAACGGGATCAACGCGGTCCGCATACCGCACACGACGCCACCCCGAGCGCTGCTGGACGTGGCGCTGTGGCACGGCCTCCGTGTCATGGTCGGGCTCAGCGCCGAACAGTACATCGGCTACCTCATCGACCGCCCGGGCGCGCCGGATATCGAGGCGTTGCTGCGCGCCAAGGTGCGCGGCTGCACGGGTCATCCGGCGCTCTTGTCTTACGCGCTGGGCAACGAGATCCCGGCGCCGATGGCGCGTTACCTGGGCCGCGGCGCGATCCAGCGCTACCTCGAGCGGCTGTATCGCGTGGTGAAAGAAGAAGACCCGGATGGTCTCGTGACCTATGTGAACTATCCCACGACGGAGTATCTCCAGCTGCCGTTCCTCGACGTCGTGTGCTTCAACGTGTACCTCGAATCACAGGAGCGGTTTGAGGCGTATCTCGCGCGGCTGCAGAACATCGCCGGCGACCGGCCGCTCGTGATGAGCGAACTCGGCCTCGACGGCCTCCGCCACGGCGACGGCGGGCAGGCGCGCTCGCTCGATTGGCAGGTGCGGACGGCGTTCGCGGCCGGCTGCGCCGGGGTGTTCGTCTTCTCGTGGACCGACGAGTGGTACCGACACGGCAACGACGTGGACGACTGGGCCTTCGGCCTCACCCGAGCCGATCGCACGCCCAAGCCGGCACTGGAAGCGATCCGCGAGGCTTTCGCCGACGTACCGTTCTCACCGCACCTCGGGTGGCCCCGGATTTCCGTGGTCGTGTGCACCCACAATGGCTCGCGCACGATTCGCGAGTCCCTGGAGGGACTGAGCCGGCTCGCCTACCCCGACTACGAGGTCATCGTCGTGGATGACGGGTCCACCGACGCCACCGCTGCCATCGCACGGACCTGCGAGTGCCGGCTGATCCGGACCGAGAACCGCGGCCTCTCCAGCGCGCGCAACACCGGCCTGGAGGCCGCAACCGGGGAGATCGTCGCCTATCTCGACGACGACGCCTACCCCGATCCACACTGGCTCACATACCTCGCGGCCTCGTTCCTCTCTACGGAACACGCTGGCATCGGCGGACCCAACATAGCCCCGCCGGGCGACGGACCGATCGCCGAGTGCGTCGCCCGCTCGCCGGGCGGTCCGGTGCACGTGCTCGTGACCGACCGCGAAGCGGAGCACATACCGGGCTGCAACATGGCGTTCCGCAAGGCCCGACTCGAGGAGATCGGCGGATTCGATCCGCGGTTCTGCACCGCCGGCGATGACGTGGACGTGTGCTGGCGGCTCCAGCAGCGGGGCTGGACGCTCGGCTTCAGCGCGGCCGCCGTGGTGTGGCATCACCGACGGACCTCGGTGCACGCCTATTGGAAGCAACAGATCGCGTACGGTCGGGCGGAGGCGATGTTAGAGCGCAAGTGGCCCGAAAAATACAACGGGCCGGGACACGTGCGGTGGGCGGGGCGCATCTATGGGGACGGACTCACGCACGCGCTGCGGTGGCGCCGGGCCCGCGTGTACCACGGCGTGTGGGGCGACGCGCCGTTCCAGTCCCTCTACGAGCCCGCGCCGAGCCTCTTGGGATGGCTGCCACAGATGCCCGAATGGCACTTGATGGTGGCGACGCTGGCCGGGATGGCGGCGCTGAGCACGGTCTGGAGCCCGCTCAAATTCGCACTGCCACTGCTGATCGTCGCCGTGCTGCCACCGGTCGTGCAAGCGTGTCTGAGCGCGGCCCGCGCCCGGTTTCCCACCGAGCCTCGCCGCTGGCGCGCTCGGCTGGGGCGCCGGCTGCTGACCGCGGCACTGCACCTGATGCAACCGATCGCGCGTCTGCGCGGGCGCCTGAAAGAAGGCCTCACGCCCTGGCGGAGGCGCGGCCCGATGCGGCCGGCGCCACTCTGGCCCGTCACGGCTTCCATCTGGAGCGAGCGATGGCAGGACCCGGCGGACAGGCTGCGAGTGATGGAGACGATGCTGCGAGCATCTGGCGCGTGCGTGCTGCGTGGCGGCCGACACGACCGCTGGGACCTGGAGGTGCGAGCCGGCATCCTCGGGGTCGCGCGGCTCCTCGTGGGGGTCGAAGATCACGCCGGCGGAAAGCAGCTGATTCGGCTACGCTGGTGGCCCCAGATACCTCAGCGGGGGCCGGTATTCGCTTTGGGGGTCGCGACGCTGAGCATCGCGGCGGCGCGAGCCGATGCGTGGGTGGCCGCCGCAGTCCTCGGTCTGGGCGCGCTGCTGCCCGCGCTGCACATCGTAGAGCAGTGCATGCGCGCCATGACGACGGTGCGAGAGGCCGTGCGGCAGGTGCGGGTGGGAGAGGCCCGATGAGTGACCTCGCCCTGTACCAGCGGTTGTTGCGCCAGGCGCGGTCGTACTGGCTTCATCTCGCCGCCCTGTTAGGCATCGGGCTGTTGGCGAGTCCGATCGCGCTCTTGAACCCGGTGCCGCTCAAGATCGTTGTCGACTCGGTGCTCGGGACACGCCCCCTTCCGGCGTATCTGGACGCGCTGCTCCCTGCGACCGCCACACGGTCCGCGACCGCCATCCTGGGCCTCGCGATCGGCCTGCTGATCGTCGTTGCGGCACTGGGCCAGCTGCAGGGGCTCATGAACAAGTTCGTGCAGGCGTACGTTGGCGAGCGGCTCGTACTCGGCTTCCGGTCTCAGCTCGTCCAGCAAGCTCAGCGTCTGTCCCTCTCCTATCACGACTCGAAGGGAACCGCCGACTCCATTTACCGTGTCCAGCAGGACGCCTCCGTGATCGACAAGATCATGGTCGAAGGGGTCATTCCTTTCGTGAGCGCGGCCTTCACGGTGATCACCATGATCGCTGTGACGGCCCGGCTCGACTGGCAGCTCGCGCTCGTCGCGCTCAGCGTCTGTCCCCCCCTCTTGCTGCTCTCGGGCCACTACCGACCGCGCATGCGTCGTCAATCGCGCCAGGTGAAGAAGCTCGAGAGCGCCGCCCTCGCAGTCGTGCAGGAAACGCTCGGCGCGCTCCGCGTCGTGAAGGCGTTCGGGCAGGAGGCACGCGAGACCGCCCGGTTCGTGCGGCGCTCGACCGAGGGCGTCGTAGCGCGCATCCGCCTGGCGCTGATGGAAGGCCGCTACGGCTTCCTCATCGGCCTGACGAGTGCGCTCGGGACGGCCGCGGTGCTGCTCATCGGCGTCCGGCACGTCCACGAGGGCGTCCTCTCGCTGGGGCAGCTCCTGATGGTGCTCGGCTACCTCGGGCAGCTGTACGAGCCGCTGAAGACGATCAGCAAGAAGGCCGCGGGGCTCCAGTCGTACCTCGCGAGCGCCGAGCGGGCGTTCGCGCTCCTGGACGAGGAACCCGACGTGGTCGAGCGACCGCACGCCCGGTCCATCGGGCGCGCGGCGGGCGCCCTCGCGTTCCGAGGCGTCTCCTTTAGTTACGGGTCGGACCGGCCCGTCCTGTACGACGTCTCGTTCGAGATTGCGCCAGGGACGCGTGTCGGGATCGTGGGCGCAACCGGCGCCGGCAAGACTACGCTCACCAGCCTGCTGACCCGCTTCTATGATCCGACCGAGGGTCAGATCCTGCTCGATGGCACGGACCTGCGGGACTACAAGGTCGCCGACCTCCGTCACCAGTTCGCCGTCGTGCTGCAAGAGCCGGTGCTCTTCTCCGTGAGCATCGCCGAGAACATCGCCTATGCCGCGCCCGGGGCGAGCCGGGACCAGATCGTCGCAGCGGCGGAGGCGGCGAACGCCCACGAGTTCATCGAACGGCTGCCGCAAGGCTACGACACACCGGTGGGAGAGCGCGGTGCCAAGCTCTCGGGGGGACAACGCCAGCGCGTCGCGTTGGCGCGCGCCTTCCTGAAGGACGCTCCGGTGTTGATCCTCGACGAGCCCACCAGCGCGGTCGATGTGAAGACCGAAGCCGCCATCCTCGGCGCGATGGACCGCCTGATGCGCGGCCGCACGGCGTTCCTCATCACCCATCGCGTGAGCGCGCTCGCGGCGTGCGATCGGCGGCTCCAGCTCGACCGGGGACGCCTGGTGGAGGCGACCCCGCCACTCGCGTGGAGAGAACGATGAGGCCCGGAGCGACCGCAGGGCGGGTGACACCCGTCGACGAACAGCACACTCGCCTGATGATCGACACGCTCGAGGAGGGGCTGTCCCACCTGCAGGGCGAGCCCGTCCGGGTTCGAGCGGTCCGCCGCGAGCGGTTGCCCTCCCTCTCGAGCTTCCAGCGCGAGCGGCTGCGGCTGACGCTCGAGAACGGCACCACCCTGCCCGTGTTCTTGAAGGACCTGAACCCCGACCACCAGACCGAGAAGGCGCGGGCGGTCCGGGCGCGTGACCTCGTGCCGAGCTCGCGCGAACTCCGGATGTATCAGTCCGTGCTCTCCCCGGAGCGCTTCGGCACGCTCCGCCTGTACGCATACCGTTGGGACCCAGACCGCCGTCTGTTTTGGATCTTTCTCGAAGATGGCGGCCGGATGCTGCTGCACAATTTCGTCGACATGGACCGATGGACCGCGGCCGCGCGCTGGGCCGCGCGGTTTCACGCGGCGGGCCGCGCGCTGGGGCCCTCGCTAGTGGAGTTCCTCCCGCGATACGACCACGCGCACTACCGCGCGTGCGCGGAGCGCGTGGGCGCGATTCTGCCCAACCTCGAAACCCCTGAGCGCGAGCTGGTCGGCCGGGGACTCCGGCGCTACGCCCGGTGCGTCGACCGGCTAGCCGCGCTGCCGCCCACCGTCATCCACGGTCAGTTCTTCGGGCGGAATGTGATGCTGCGACGAGGGACGGGAGAGCGGCGGATCGTGGTGATCGACTGGGAGACCGCGGCCCTCGGACCCGGAACCTTCGATCTGGTGAGCCTGACCTCGGGCAAGTGGACCGATGAGGAGCGGCAGGCGATGCGCCTCGCGTACTTCGAACAGCTGCAACCGGAGACAGGGCAGCCGCTCGATTGGGAAGCGTTCTGCCGCGAGTTGGCGGCGGTGGCGCTGTATCAGTCTCTCGAGTGGCTCGCGTGGTGGGGGCGCCACCGCGCCCTGTCGCGAGGGTTTGCGACGTTCAGGAACGAACTGGCCCGGGTGCTGGAAGACCCGTTCTCCCAAGATGGATGACCGGAAGCCGTCAAGGAGGCATCGATGACGCCCGATGTCGTTCGGGGCGACATGGCCGACGCCATCGCCCTGTTCGCCGCCGTAATCGATCAGGACGAGTTCCGCGAGGCACTCGAACGAGTCTGCCTCGCGCGGTGGCGATGTCGACCGCTGAGTGAGCCGCGGATCAGTCCGCTCCGATCGCACCACCGCCGCTGCACGTTCGAAATCGAGGTGTCCACCGAGCGCGGGTGGCAGCACGTAATCGCCAAGGCCTACGCGCAGGACCGCTCGGACGTCTTCCGGTACATGGAAGTCCTCGCGCACGAGGGCTTCGGACCGGAAACCGATTGGTCGATCCCCCAGCCCTTCGAGCATCTGTCTTCGCTGCGTGTACGGTTGGAAGAGCGCGTGCCGGGCCCCTCGGTGATAGACATCATCACGACGGGCCGCACCGACGAGTGGACGACGGCCGCGGAGCGCTGTGGCCACTGGCTCGGACGATTCCACAGTACGGCGCCCCGATCAGGCAACGCGGCCGATGTCCCGGGTGAGCTGTCCCGCGCCCGGCAGGCGAGCGCACGAATGACCGAGGCCAGAGAACCGTTCGCGGGCAAAGCCCAGGCACTGGTCGAACGGCTCGACGCCGCCGCGCCGGCTGCGGGTGTCGGTGTGCACTGCGCCGGACACGGCAGCTACATGCCCGATCACGTGATCCTGAGTGATCGGCGCACGGCGGTCATCGACCTGGACGAATACGACGTCGCCGACCCCGCCAGAGACGTCGCGTGGTTCCTCGTCTCACTCCAGCGCCGGGCGATCCAGCTCCTGGGCGCCCGCTCGGCCCTGGATGCCGCAGCCGCAGCGTTCGTGCAGGCGTACGTCGCCACCGGCCCGAAGGACGCGCTGCGCCACTTGCCCTTCTACCAGGCCCTCGAGTGCATGCATCGAGCGCGGCGCGACCTGTACAAACAGAGCGTCCCCCTCCCCGAGAGGACGGAGTTCATGGTGGACGGAGGCCTGCGAGCGTTGTCGTGAAACGCCGACCTCGGTGCTCCTGCCTGCTCGTCGTCCTGCTCGCGGCCGTGCCGTCGCACCCGGCCTCCGCCCAAGTCGGTGCGACGACCGACATCATCACCGGCACCGTCACGGGGCCCGACAGCCGGCCTCTCGCGGGCGCCATCGTCCAGGCTACTTCCGTCGAGACTCGGGTGTCGCGCCAGCGGGCCACCGACGCGCGCGGGCGGTTCACGATCGTGTTCCCCGACGGGGGCGGGCGGTACGAGCTGACCGCGCGCTTCATCGGCATGGCACCGACGCAAGTCAACGTCGTCCGCCAGGCGGACGAAGACCGGATCGTGGCGAACATCCGGATGGGGTTCCTCGCCGTTTCGCTCGAGCCGGTCACCGTGAAGGCGCGGTCCGACGCCCGCAACGACCGCACGGGGCCGGGCTCCACGGGAAGCGATCTCAACCCGGAACGTGTGTTGCGCCTGGCGATCGACGCCTCCGACCTGAACAGCGTCGCAACGCTCGCGCCCGGCGTCCTGGCGATCGGGGGGGGCGACTCCACGGCGACGGCGATTTCCGTTGCGGGGCAGCGGCCGACCGCCAACAACGTCACGCTGGACGGGATGTCTTTCGGCTCGGGAAGCGTGCCACAAGACGCCATCCGCTCGATCCGCGTCGTCACGAACACCTACGACGTGGCCCGCGGCCAGTTCTCGGGTGGCCTGATCACGTCGACCACGCGCAGCGGCACGAATGTTCCGCAGGGCTCGGTCACCTACGCGCGGCGCGACCGCTCCCTCGCCTGGGGGGAAGTCACGTCGTCGCCCTTCGGCCAGGGCTCCACCCAGAGCCAGCTGGGCGGTGCGGTCGGCGGCCCCCTCGTGCGCGACAAGCTCTTCTTCTTTGGCGCCGTGCAAGGACGGTGGCGCGACCAGGCCCTGCCCTCCCTCGCCACCGCCGATCCGAGCACGCTGCTGCGGCTCGGCGTGAGTCCCGACTCGGTCGCGCGCTTCGTGGCCCTCGCCGGCGCGAGCGGAGTCCCGGTGTCGATCCCCGCCCGCACCGACGACCGCGCCACCAGCGACGCCGTCGGCGTGCTCCGCCTCGATTGGCAGCTCTCGGACGCCCACACGGTCACGGTCCGCCTCGACGGCCGTTGGGAATCGCAGGAGCCCTCGCGCGTGAGCCCCCTCGCCCTTCCGCTGACGGGCGGGACGCGCACGGAGCGCGGTGGCGGCGTGATGGCGTCGCTCACCTCGTACCTGGGTGAGAGCTTCATCAACGAGCTCCGCGGCTATGCCGCGCGGCAACGCCGGGAGGCAACCGCCTTCCTCGCGCTGCCCGCCGCCCGCGTGGAGGTCGCCTCTGCGTTGTCGGTCGGCGGCCAGAGCGTGGCGGCGCTCGCCTTCGGAGGCAACAGCGGGCTACCCCAACGGAGCGACAACCGCAGCGTCGAGCTTGCCGACGAGTTCTCCTGGGTGTCGGGCGGCGCGTCCCACCGACTCAAGCTTGGAGCCTACGTGACCTGGATGCGGGTGATCGAGAACCAGACGCCGAATCAGTTCGGCACCTTCGTGTTCCCGTCGCTCGCAGCCATGGCGGCGGACAGTCCGGCGACGTTCACGCGTACTCTCGCGCCCCTGGAGCAGGCGGGCACCGCGTGGACCAACGCGCTCTACCTGGGCGACACGTGGCGTGCGACCGCGGGGCTGCAGCTGACGTACGGCGTGCGCGTGGAAGCCGGCCGCTTCAGCGGCGCTCCGCCCTACAACCGCGCGGTGGATTCCCTCTTCGCCGTGCGGACAGACCGGATCCCGAGCGATGTTCACGCCTCGCCGCGCGTCGGATTCACGTGGGAGTTCGGCAGCGGGCCAGACGCCCCGTCCTCGACATACCTGCGCGGCGGGATCGGCGATTTCCGGAGCCCCACACCAACGTCGCTCTACAGTGCGGCGCTCGGCGCGTCCGGCCTCTCGAGCGCCGAGCGCGACCTCATGTGCGTCGGCACCGGCGTGCCGACGCCCGATTGGTCACTCTATCGCACCGACCCGTCCAACATCCCATCCGAGTGCGCGGATACCGTTGCTGCCGTGAGCGTCACGCCCCGTCCCAATGTGACCGCCTTCGCGCCCTCCTTCACGGCGCCCCACGCTTGGCGCGCGTCGCTCGGCGTGGTGCAGCGATTCCACGGCAATTACTGGGTGACACTCGAAGGGACCTATGCGCGCGGCGTGAGCCAGTACGGCTTCCGCGACCTCAATCTGGTGGCCACTCCGCGCTTCCTGCTTCCCGACGAAGCCGGTCGCCCCGTATACGTGCCCGCCGATTCGATCGTCCTGGCTACGGGAGCGCTGACCTCCGCGGACTCGCGCATTCATCCCGCGTTCGGAAACGTGTTGTTGATGCGCTCCGACCTCCAGTCGGACACCAGGCAGCTCAGGCTGTCGTTCGCCGGAGCCACGACCCGGGGTGCGTCGTTCCGGATGTCGTATACGCTGACGCGTTCCCGTGACCAGTCCTCGTTCGCGTGCTGCGCGGCGGCATGGGGGTTCGCGGCGCCGACCACCGCGGGCAATCCCAACACACTCGAGTGGGCGACGAGCGACTACGAGCGCCGCCATTCGTTCCTCGGCACCGTCGCCTACCCCGTCACCTCCGCACTCGAGATCACCGCCATCGGACGCCTCACTTCCGGGATGCCGTTCACTCCCCTCGTCGCGTCCGACATCAACGGCGATGGCGCCAGAAACGATCGTGCCTTCATCTTCGACCCTGCGACCACGACGGACACTGCGGTCGCCGCTGGCATGCGCGCCCTCACGGCCGCCGCGCCGGCGGCGGTCCGCGCGTGCCTGGCACGGCAGGTCGACGGGAGCGCCCGGCGCAACTCGTGTACCGGGTCGTGGCAACCTGCGCTCGATTTCCAGGTCAATTGGCGACCGGCCGGGCTCGGCCTCAAGCGGCGGCTCACGATGTCTCTGTTCACGGTGAATCTGCTGGGCGGACTCGACCAATGGGTGCACGGCGTGGCGAACCTGCGCGGTTGGGGGTACGCCGCCGCACCCGACCCGGTGCTGCTGTACGTGCGCGGCTTCGACCCGGCGACGCGGCGGTTCCGCTATGCCGTGAACGGCCGGTTCGGAGCCACGGCGAGCGCCACGAACGGCATCACCGTCCCGTTCCAGATCGCGCTCCAGGCGCGTCTGGCCATCGGCCTCGGCACGAGCAGCGAGCGGCGGCGCGGCGTCTCGAGACCGGCGCCACTGGCGGAACTTCCGGTCCTGCCGCGCAATCCCATCGCAGGCATCCTTGCGTTGCGCGACTCGCTGGGCTGCACGGCCGAACAGGCCGCCCGGCTGCGCGCCATCTCAGACTCGCTCGAGGCGCAGAACCAGACGCTGTCGGATTCGATGGATGCCGCCGTGCAGCAGGCGGGCGACCGGTCCGATCGCAGCACCTTGCTCACGCGTCTCGGACCGATGCTGGCGGCCGCGCGAACCAACCTCGAGCGGGCGCTCGCGCATGCCCGCGGGGTGCTCACATCTGACCAGTGGAGCATGCTCCCGGACGCTTTCAAGTCTCTCCAACGCGCGACAAACGACTAGGACGAGCTTGGCTCAACACACCGCGAGCCCGCTCACCTCCTCGGCCCGCCGGAGGTGGACGTGGGCGACGCGCCGCCCCCGGGCCACGAGCGCCCCAACATCGCCCCGCGCCTGCGCGCGCTCCAGCCGGCCGAAGGTCGTGCCCATTTCCGGGATGTCGGCATCCTCGGCGTCGTCCGCGGTCACGACCAGGAACAGTCCCGTGTTCGGCCCGCCCTTGTGCAGCTGGCCCGTGGAGTGGAGGTAGCGCGGGCCGAAGCCGAGCGTGGTCGCGCAGCCCAGGTCGCGGGCCCAGGCCGCACGCACGGCGTGCAGCCGGGCCGCGATGTCGGGCGTAGGCGGCAGGTAGGCGAGGATGGCGAGATAGTCCCCCGGCCGTGCGGCCCGGCGCAGGGCTTCCGGCGTGAGCGTCGCGGGTGACGCGCCCTCCCCGCCCCGGCGCGCCAGCTCGGCGCGCGTCAGGGCTTTCGCCTCCTCCACGTCGGGCTGGTCGAAGGCGTTCACACCCAGACGGGCGCACAGCTCCCAGGTACTGTACCCCCACGCCAGCAACTCGGCGCCCAATGAGAGCGGATGGGCCGAGAAGTCGCTCACGACCTGACTGTCGGGACGCGGAGCGGTTATCGGGTCATCGACCACGGGGATGACGCCGCGTCCGTCTTTCCCGGTGCTCTCCGCCACGAGCTGCTCGACCCAGTCGGAACCGCGAGCACGGCGCTCGGGTCGGTGCTGTCGAGCACAGACAAGGACGTATTCGCGAAGCTCGATGCGAGCACCGCCGGCGCGAGACTCGACCCACCCATCCCGCACACGACGGTACGTGTCAGGCCATCGCGCCGCGCCGCGTCGGCGAAGCGCACCAGCTCGTCCCACTCCGCGAGCGAGACGCGCGGCGCGGTCCTCCAGGCAGATGATCCATACGGCCGCGAAACCTAACGCCCTCGCGGTCGGTCGCGCGCACCGTTAGGTTAGCGACTAGCTCGCTCGTGCCTTCCCTTACCCGGCAGACTCGCGCGCTGGTGGCGATCGCCGCCGGATCTTTTCTCGCGATCGTGCTGGCGTACCTGCTCGCCCCCGCGGATCGCAGGGCGTTCGTGGCCGGCGTGTCCTGGACGTGGGCGATGGTTTACGCCATCGCCTGTTGCGCCGTCGCCGCACGCCGCCACCCCTCACCCGACCAGCGGCGCGCCTGGGTGTGGATCGGCGCCGGATGCGTCCTGTTCCTGGCCAGCCAGCTCGTCTGGAGCTACTACGAGCTGATCCGCCGCGTGATGCGGCCCTACCCCTCGCTCGCCGACGTCGGGTTCCTGGGCGTCTACGTCTGCTTCCTCGTCGCCGTGACCAAGTTGGTCGGGGCCGCGCCGCGCCGCCGATTCGACTACGAGCTGCTCATCGACACCGTGCTCGTCACGCTCACGGCGGGTGCGCTCGCCTACGAGTTCCTTCTCAAACCGCTGTTCGACCTGGCCGGCAACGTCCCGTCGCTGCTCACGAGCATCGGGTGGTCCGTCGGAGGCATCGGCGTGCTGTGGCTGATCCTGGTGGAGTTACTGCGCCACACTCGCGTCCCCCTGGCGGCGGCGGGCGTGGTGACCGCGCTGGCGGTCCTGTGCGTCACGAACGTCGTGTACGCCACGGCCGCGATGCGGGGCACTTTCCACTCGGGCGGGGTGCTGGATCTCGGCTGGGACGCAGGCTTGCTGCTGCTCGCCGCAGCGGCCGCCGTGGCGCCGGCGGCGCCGCCGACCGCGGAGGCCGGCGCCCGCGCCATATCGGGCAACGCGGCACGCATCGCTGCGCTCGTGATCGGGCTGGCCGGCATCGGCACGGTCGCGATCAGAAACGCGTTGTCCGCGGAGCCCGACGCGGGGAGCGCCGTCCTCATCGCTCTGGCCGTCGGGATCATCGGGCTGCGATTGGTCCACTCCACACGCGCCGACCGGCGCTACGCCACGCTGCTCGAGAACGAGGTCGCCAGCCAGACCCGGTCGTTGATGGACTCGCTCGCCGCCACCGCCTCCGCGGAGCGCAATCTGCGCCTCGTCATGGATGCCGTGCCCGATGCGATCGTGGTCGTCGACCGCGAAGGACGCATCCTGGAATCGAACCGACCCACCCGGGTCATGGGCGCGCTCACCGGGCCGGCGGAAAACCGTAACATCTTCGAATTCCTGGCCGCCGACGCGGCGGCCGTGGTGCGTGAGAAGCTGGCGGCGACGTTCCACGGTGAGATCCAACGCTTCGAGATTCCCTTCTCGCGCGATGACCGAACCCACGGCGTCGCCGCCGCGCTGTACGCCCCGATCCGCGAAGGCAGCGGGATCACCAGAGTGCTGATCCTGGCGCGCGACATCACCGAGCAGAAACGCAGCGAGTCCCAGTTCCAGCAGGCGGAGAAGCTCGCCGCGATGGGGCAGCTCGTGAGCGGCGTGGCCCACGAGATCAACAACCCGGCCGCGATCATCTCCGGCTTCGCGCAGACGCTGCTGCTGGACGAGTTGAAGCCCGAGCACCGCGAGATGCTGCAGATGATGTACGACGAAGCGACGCGCATCGGACGCATCACCTCCAACCTGCTGGCGTTCGCCCGAGCCGGCAGCACGCAGCGCGCCCTCGTGGACATGAACGACATCGCGCGCCGCACGTTCGCCCTGCGATCGTATCACCTTTCGACCCTGAACATCGCCGTCTCGCTCGATCTTGACCCGAGTGAGCCGAAGATCTGGGCGGACGCCTCCGAGCTCCAGCAGGTGATCCTCAATCTGCTGATCAATGCCGAGCAGGCACTCGTGACAGTCGATGGACCGCGCACCATCGTCGTTCGTACACGCGCCGACGAAGGCGAGGCCCGACTCGAGATCGCCGACTCCGGACCGGGCATCCCGCCCGAGATCCGGAGCAAGATCTTCGACCCGTTCTTCACGACCAAGCCCGAGGGCGTCGGGACGGGGCTCGGGCTCTCGATCTGCTACGGGATCGCCCGCGAACACGGCGGCCGCATCTGGGTGGAGTCGGAGCCCGGGCAGGGCGCGCGCTTCGCGGTCACGCTGCCTCGTGACCCGCGCGAGGAATCCCGGCCCGAGCCGACGGTGCCGCCGCACGTCGCTGCCGCCGGCGGCGACCTCACGGTGCTCGTGGTGGACGACGAGATCTCGCTCCGCAACGCGCTGCTGCGCTTCCTCGCCCGGCACGGGATCCGGGGCGAGGGAGTCTCGGATGGCGCCGAAGCCTTGCGTGTCCTGCAACAGCGCAACTTCGACGTCATCATCTCCGACGTGCGCATGCCCGGGATGAGCGGGCGGGAGTTCCTCGAGCGGCTGGGGCGGGATCGACCGGATCTCGTCCCGCGCGTCGTGCTCAGCACGGGGGATACGTTCGCGCCGGACACCGCGGCCCTGCTCAAGGAATCGGGGGTGCCGACGGTGACCAAGCCGTTCGACTTCGCGATGCTCGAGCGGCTGCTCCGGGAGGTCGCTACCCGCGCCGCGGCGGGGCGGCCCAAAGCGTCGGGATGACGACGCCCGCGGGCTCCCTCAGGGGATCCCGAGCTTTTCGCGGAGCGGGATCGGCATGATGGCCACCGCGTGCTTCGTAGGAACCGCGAGCGCGAACCCCGGAGCCTGCGGCAGGCCCGCGCGATGAATCGCGATCACCTCACCGTTCGCGTTGAACATCGGGCTCCCGGACGAGCCGCCAATGGTCATCCCGTCGAACTGGATCACATCCTCCGTGGCGCGTGAGATGATGCCGGCCGTCATCGACGTGCGAACGACAGACGAGCGCAGTCGCGCGAAGCCGGCTCCCGCCGGGTAGCCGATCAGCGCGGCCGGTTCGCCTTGACGCGCCTTGGTGCCGCTCCAGTCGACCGTGGAGACGTAAACCCCCTGGTAGCCCCGCATCTTGATGACAGCGATATCCCGCTCCTGCGAGGATGCGATCACGTCGGCGTAGCGCGCTTGCGTCTGATCGGCCATCGTGACCCAGATGGTGTCGGGCCGGGCGTGCTGCGAATCAGCGACAACATGCCAGTTGGTGAGCATGTACCCGTCCGGCGTGATCGCGAACCCGGTGCCGCTGTAGTACGCCCGCCCGAAGCTCACCGTCACGAGACCCACGCCACCCTGGCTCTGCTGCGCGATGGCGGCAAAATCCGTCGCGCGGATCGCGCGAATCTTGGCATCGAGGGTCTGGGTCTGGTGCTCCGCGGTCGCGACCGCGCGCCGCAAGCTGTCGAGCGTGGCGGCTGAAGGGGCGCGCCGCTCGGCCGCGGCGAGCTCGTCGCGGAGTCGCTGTACCTCGTCTTGCGCGGCGACCCGGCGCGCTTCTCCCGCGGCCAGCTGGGCCGAGAGCGCGGCCTGGGCGCGCTCGAGCGCCGCCCGGAGCTCAGTCGTCCGGGCTTCAGCCCCCGCGAGCTGGGCGCGCAGGCTCTCGACCTCTGCGGCCGGTGCGGCGGCCACGCGGGCGGCATCGAGCTCGCGCCGCAGCCGCTCCGTTTCGGCGCGAGCCGAATCCTCGCCCGTCCGCCGCGCCTGCTCCGTCTGCTCCACCTGCGTGGAGAGGAGCCAGTACACGCCGTACACCGCGCCGGCGAGGAGCAGGACGAGCGCGATTCCGAGCGCCAGCAGCCACCCGTGCTTGCGCCGCGAGTCTCCCGTGGCGCGTGCGAGCGCGCGGGCGATCAGGCTCCTGACCGTCCGTTGCCCGGGGGCGCCGGGTCGGCGCGCCACCGGCATGTCGGGCGCCGTGCCGAGGCCCTCGACGATCAGCGTGGGGCCGTCGCGTCCCAGGGTGATCCGGTCGCCGAGCCGGACGGGGACAGGCGTCGTGACTCGCTCGTCGTTCAGGAAGGTGCCGTGCCTCGATCCGGCGTCGCGCACGGCCAGCCCGCCTGAGGGGCCGACCGTGAGCTCGGCGTGGACGCGGGACACGATGTGCTCAGGCGCCTCGACCGGGCGGACCTCGCACTCGTGACCGCGCCCGATTCGGATGCGCGCGCCGCGAGCCTCGTAGTGTCGTCCGGTGGTCGCATCGAGCAGCATGACGCCGTACGCCCGCGCCTCGGGCGGCGCGGGGCGCCCCTCGCGGCCCTCGGGGATTCCCGGGCGCTCGGGGAGCGTTGGGGCGAGGCCCTCGGCCACGGCCGCCACCACGAGCTGGGGCCCTCTCTGGCCCAGGGAGATCGTGTCACCGGCGCGCAGGAGCGTGGGGGTGTCGATGCGGCGACCGTTCACGAACGTCCCGTTGCGGCTCGCCAGGTCCGTCACCAGCCACTCGCCCCCACCCTGGCGCAGCTCGGCGTGCACACCGGACACGACGCCAGCGGCCTCCCCGGTGAGCACGACGGTGCAGTCGGGGTTGCGGCCCAGCCGCGCGACCGCCTCCTGAATCTCGATAGCGCGGTGCGTCGCGGAATCGATCAGCTTCAGGTAGGGCGCGGCGCGACTCCCTTGGCGCGTCGATCGGGCACGAGGCGGCGCGGGACGGGAGAGCGCCGTACGGCCCGGCGGCGCTCGGCGCCAGCACGCCGCTGGGTGCCGGCGCGGCGATCAATCGGCACCGATATGTCCACCGTCCGCCGATCGGTCGGCTCCCGCCGATCGACCCCGGAGCGACGGTCGTCGAGCTGGCGCCGGTCGCCTCGGGTTCGGCGGTCGGGGAGCGGTTCGTAGCCCATGGCGCCTCTCGCTCGCGGCGGGGTGGGGGGCAAACTTATCGGCCCGCGAGAAGCCCGGCTAGGGTGATGCTAGCTTTGAGCACGACATGGACCCCCTCGCCCATACCCTCGTTGGCGCCGCGCTCGGCCGCGCCGTCGCAGGTCGCGATGTACCGGCCGCCGGATGGATCGGCGCGATCGCCGCGAACGCGCCGGACTGGTCCGAGCTCCTACTGAAACCGGACTTGTGGCCGCCCCACGCGGGGGGAGAATACCTGGTCTTCCATCGCGGGATCACGCACTCCCTCGTGGGTGCCGCGGTGGAGGGCGCGGTCCTGACCGGTCTAGTTGGCCTCCTGCTGCGGCTGTGGGCGCGTCGAGCGCTGGTGCCCCCACCGCCCTGGCGCTGGGTTGCCGCGTGCGTCGCCGCGACCGTCGCGAGTCACCTGTACCTCGATTGGCAGGGATCCTACGGTTTGCGACCATTCCTGCCGTGGACCGGGCAGTGGTACTACGGGGACTGGGTTGCGATCGTCGATCCGTTCTTCTGGGTCGTGCCGCTCGTGGCGCTCGCCTGGGGCGCCCGGCGCCACTGGGCACCGGCGCTCGTGTACCTCGTCACGCTCCTTGGCGTGACGACGCTGGTGTTGTGGCGCGGCCACGACCTCGTCGTGTGGTGGGTGCGGCTGGCGATGGTCGGCTGCGCCGCTGTGGGCGTGGTGGGCTGGACCCGGCACTGGTTCGGAGTGGCGGGCCGGCGCCGGGCGGCTGCGTACGGGCTGGTGGTGCTCGCCGCGTACGCCGCCGCGAACGCCGGGGCGAGCCTCGTGGTCAAGGCGCAGATTCGCGCCGCCGCGGCACAGCGGTTCGGCCCCGACGCGCGCTGGGCGGCGCTCACCATCGTGGGGCGACCCTTCCGCTGGGAAGCGCTGTCCGCTTCGCCGGACAGCGTCGCGGGACGAGGGTGGGCCGTCGCCCGGCACCTCGACCACTCCGCGGTGCGCGCGGCGCTCATCACCTCGCAGGGCCGGGCAATCGCGCAATTCGCGCGGTTGCTTGCGGCGGCGGTGGATTCGAGCAACGGCGGCGTCCGCGTATCGCTGTGGGACGTGCGCTACCATGCACCCGGGTCGGGCGCCGACGGCTGGGCGACGGTGCAGGTCCGGGTCCGCTGACGCGGTTAGATTGGGCGGCGCGATGAGCCACCCGACCCCTCCTGCCGACCTGCTGGACGACGTCGTCCGGGCACTGGCCCCGGCGTTCCGTCTGGACCAGCGGGTGGCCGCCACCGCCGAGCGCGCCGTGTACCAGGCGTGGGACCGGGTGCTGAAACGTTCCGTCGCCTTGCACGTGCACCTGGCGCCCGAC
>WNFA01001724.1_pt1 | contig 17867 bp, 14 predicted proteins | sample 5400481 | NCBI WGS metagenome assembly WNFA01 (sample SAMN13153340, study PRJNA577476) | soil metagenome | isolation source: 120 cm saprolite under Douglas fir tree site 2 hole 1 replicate 2 | place: USA:California | collected 2015-04-18
CTGCGTCTTGTCGGACCGATGACGCGCGAGCAAAAGATCGGCCGCGCCAATCTCACCGCCGCGTTCCCGGAAAAATCGCCTGCGGAAATCGAGGTCATTCTCGCCGGCGTCTGGGACAATCTCGGCCGCCTCGGCGCCGAATTCGCGCATCTCGACCATATCTGGGAGCACGATCCCGCGCACCCCGAGGATAGCCGGATCGAGATCCAGACGCGCACGCACGAATTGTTTGCGCAGCTGCGGCTCGATGGCAAACCGGCGCTGATCTTTACAAGCCACCTCGGCAATTGGGAGCTGCCCGCGCTGGCTGCCGTCGCGCATGGGCTGGATGCCGCGATCCTGTATCGCCGGCCCAATATCGCTGCCGCAAACCGCATCATCGAAGAGATACGCGCGGTGAAGATGGGAACGCTGATCCCCGCCGGTCGTGACGCCCCGCTAAAGCTCGCGGATGCCCTGCAAAATGGCCAGCACGTCGCCATGCTGGTCGACCAGTATTTTACCAATGGTGTCGACGTGACGTTTTTTGGCCGCAAGACCAAAGCCAATCCGACGCTGGCGCGGCTGCTGCGGCAGATCGAGTGTCCTGTTCACGGCGTCCGCATCATCCGCCTGCCCGGCCATCGTTTTCGCGCTGAACTATCCGAAGAAGTGCAGCCGGTTCGCGACGCCGCCGGGAAAATCGATGTCCAGGGAACCATGCAGGCGGTGACCTCGGTGATCGAGGGCTGGATTCGGGAATATCCCGATCAGTGGCTATGGCTGCATCGCCGCTGGCGGTAGCTCTCCAGCTTATGTGAGCAGTGCGCTTTCGTCTCGTCATTGCGAGGAGCCAACGGGTCGCGCGAATGCGCGCCCGATGACAGGCTCCGCGACGAAGCAATCCATGCCACGCACGAAGGTTTGGATTGCTTCGCGGAGCCTGTCATCGGGCGGCGCTTTGCGCCGACCCGTTGGCTCGCAATGACGGAGAGACCTATCTCCCCGTCTTGACCCGCGTCCAGAGCCGGTTGATGACGCGCTGGGTCGCCGGATCGCGCGCAGTAATCACGAACAGTTTTGCAAGGGTCGCCTCGTCCGGATAGATGTTCTTGTCATTGAGGATTTTCGGGTCGACCAGCTTCTGGCTCGCCAGATTGCCGTTGGCGTAGGATAGAAAATCCGAATTCTTTGCCGCGACCTCCGGCCGGTAGAGATAGTTGATCAACTCATAGGCCTCGGCGACATTCTTGGCATCGGCCGGGATTGCGAGATTATCGAAAAACATCTGCGCGCCTTCCTTTGGAATGGCGTAGCCGATCTCGATATCGCTTTTTGCCTCGGCAGCTCGGCTTCGCGCCTGCATGATGTCGCCCGACCAGCCGACCACGAAGCAGATTTCCCCCGTCGCCAACGCGCTCAGATATTCCGATGAATGAAATTTTCGGACATAGGGCCTGATCTTGATAACGAGATCGGCGGCCCTTTCGAGATCGGCCTGTTTGGTCGAGTTCGGATCGAGCCCGAGATAACCGAGCGCCGCGGCAAAAATATCATCGGCGGAATCCAGCATGTGAATGCCGCAGTCCCTGAATTTTTCCAGGTTCTCCGGCTTGAACACAATATCCCAGCTGTCGATCTTGGCATCGGGACCGAGGATCTTTTGCACCGCCTTGACGTTGTAGCCGATCCCGGTGGTGCCCCACATGTAGTTGGCGGCATAGAGGTTGCCGGGATCGTAGGTGGCCAGCCGCTTCGTCACCACGCCCCACGCGTTGGCAAGGTTCGGCAGTTTTGCCTTGTCGAGTTTTTGGAAAACATTCGCCGTGATTTGCCGCTGCAAAAAATAGGCAGTGGGAACGACGACATCGTAACCGGATTTTCCCGCGAGCAGCCGCGTCTCCAGGGTCTCGTTGGCGTCGAAGGTGTCGTAGACGACCTTGATGCCGGTTTCCCGAGTGAAGTCTTCGAGCACCCCCGGCGCCATATAGTTCGACCAATTGTAGAAATTGACGGTGCGCTCTTCCGCCCTCGCGGACGGCGCAACCAGTGCAACGACCACCGCGGCAATCGCGACAACAGCCGGGATTCGAGGACGGCACCGTCGGTATATCATTCGCTACCTCTTATCGCCGGTGCACCGCGTCCGACAGGCGTTCCAGCGCGGTGTCGAGCGTCTTGTCTTTCTTGGCGAAACAGAAACGCACCACCGAGGTCACCGCATCCGTCTCATAAAAGGCCGACACCGGGATCGCCGCGACCTTGTAGTCGGTCACGATGCGCTTGCAGAACGCCTCGTCGGTCTCGTTGAGACCGAGCGGCGAAAGATCAACGGTAAGGAAATAGGTGCCCTGCGACCGAAGAACGGGAAAGCCGATGCGCTCCAATCCTTGCGTGAGACGGTCTCGGCTGCGCGCCAGTTCCTTGCGCATCTGATAAAAATAATCCGCCGGCTTGCCGAGGCCATAGGCCACCGCGACCTGAAGATTGGGCGCGGTGGTGAAGGTGAGAAACTGGTGCACCTTCGCAGCGACGCGCAACAGCGGCGGTGCGGCGCAGACGAAGCCGATCTTCCAGCCCGTCAGCGAAAAAATCTTGCCTGCTGAACCTACCTTGATGGTGCGGTCGCGCATTCCCGGAATTGTAATCAGCGGAATATGTTCGCGGCCATCGAAGATCACATGCTCCCAGACCTCGTCGCAGATCGCAACCGTATCGAACTCCTGACAGAACCGCGCCAGCAATTCGAGGTCTTCGCGCGGATAGACCACCGCGGCCGGATTGAGCGGATTGTTGAACAGGACCGCCTTGGTGTTGTGGTTGAAAACGCCCCGCAGCGCTTCTTCCGTCAGCCGCCACTGCGGCGGCTCGAGGCGCACCAGGCGCGGTATGCCCCCGGCCTGGCGAATGATCGGCAGATAGGAATCGTACACCGGCTGGAAAACCACCACCTCGTCGCCGGGCTCGACCACGGCAAGGATCGCGCTGCTCAGCGCTTCGGTGCCACCGGACGTCACCATCACCTCGGTCATCGGATCGAGGGTGAGGCCATGCCAGCGCCCGTAATGGGCCGCGATCGCCTGGCGCAGTTCCGGAATGCCCATCATCGAGGGGTATTGATTGTAGCCGTCCATGACGGCATCCGCCGCCGCGCGGCGAATGTCCTCAGGCCCGGGATCATCGGGAAAACCCTGGCCGAGATTGATGGCGTCGTTGTCGCGCGCGAGCTGCGACATCGCCTCGAAGATGGTCACGGGAAGATCCGCAAAGACCTTGTTCATGGAAGTCATGGGGAAGTCAGCCGCCGGTCTTGGTCGGCAGTCCCGCGGCCTTCCAGGCCAGCATGCCCCCTGCGAGATGTTTGTCGTAGGCCAACCCGCCGGCTTGCGCGGCCAGCGACGCCGTTACCGATCTTTTCCCTGACCGGCAGGCAAAAACCACCTGCTTGCCTTGGGGATCGGGAATATCCTCCGGATCGAAACTCGAAAGTGGAACGACGACCGCGCCGGGATATGCTTCGGCTGCGACCTCGTTCGGCTCGCGGACGTCGACGAGAAGGTAGCGGCCCTCGGCCATTCCCTTCGATACCTGTTCCGGCGTCAAATCGTGAACCCGCCCCTGATCCGCCACTCAAATCCTCCCAGTCTCATCTCTTTCAGCATGATCTCCGGGCAAACGCGTCGCGTTTGTCCCGAGGGAAAGCCGGTTCTGACCCCCGGATCAAGTCCAAGGGCATGCTTTTCCGGATCATGTTCCAGCAAGAGCAAATTCGGCAATGCCGCGCGCTTGCTCGCCCTTGCGCGCCAACCTCGCCCCTCGCGCGGCGAAAATCAAGCGCCGGGAACCGGCCTCAAAACCTCAAACCGTGACTTGCGTCCCCACCTCGACCACCCGACCGCTCGGAATCTGAAAATAGTCGGTCGCATCGTTGGCGGTTCGGCTGAGCGATATGAAGAGGTGATCCTGCCAGCGCGGCATTCCCGAATGCGCCGCCGGCTTCAGCGCACGCCGCGAGAGGAAGAACGACGTCGACATGATGTCGAAATGCCAACCGAGCTTTCGCGCGATCGCCAGCGCTTTCGGCACGTTAGGCGATTCCATGAAGCCAAACCGCAGCGTGACCTTGGAGAAGGTCGCGCTGATCTGTTCCAGCCGGACGCGCTCGGCGGGGTCGATCCGCGGCGTCGGCGCCGTCTCGATGGTGAGAATGACGTTCTTCTCGTGCAGCACTTTGTAGTGTTTCAGACTGTGCATCAGGGCGGTCGGAGCGCTGACGGGATCGCTGGTCAGGAATACGGCGGTTCCGGAAACCCGTTGCGGCGGCCGCTTCTCCAGCATCGACACCAGATCGGCCAGCGGAAACTCCAGCTTGCGCGACTTCTCGAACAACAGCCGGCTGCCGCGCCGCCAAGTGTACATCAGCAGCATCACCACGGCTCCCAGCGCCAGCGGCACCCAGCCGCCCTCGAATACCTTCAAAAGGTTCGCCGAAAGAAAGATGAGATCGAGGAACAGAAATGGCGCGATCAGTGCAGCTGCCGCGAACGGCGACCATTTCCAGACTTTCCAGATCACGACAAAACCCATCATCGCCGTGACCACCATGGTCCCGGTGACCGCGATGCCGTAGGCCGATGCCAGTGCACTCGATGAACGGAACAGGACGATGAGCAGAACCACGCCGATCGACAGCAGCATATTGACCCGGGGGATGTAGATTTGGCCAGAATGGGATTCCGAGGTGTGCCTGATTTCAAACCGCGGCATCAGCCCCAGTTGAATGGCCTGGCGGGTCAACGAATAGGCGCCGGTAATCACCGCCTGGCTCGCGATCACGGCGGCCATGATGGCAAGTACGACCATCGGAAACAACGCCCAATCCGGAAACATCAGGAAGAATGGATTTTCGAGCGTCTTCGGATTTCCCAAAACGAGCGCGCCCTGTCCCAGATAATTGAGCGCCAGCGACGGCAGCACGATGAAAAGCCATGCCGTTTGAATCGGACGTTTGCCGAAATGTCCGAGGTCGGCGTAGAGCGCCTCCGCCCCAGTCACGGCAAGGAAGACGGCCCCGAGGGTAACAAATCCGATGATGCCGTGATGGAACATGAAAAAGACGGCATAGCCAGGGCTAAAGGCCAGCAGCACTTCCGGATGTCGTGCGATCTGCGGCAAGGCCGCCACTGCGATCACGGCGAACCACACACACATGATCGGTCCGAAAAAGGCCGCGACTCGAGCCGTGCCACGCGACTGCACCGCAAACAGCGCGAGTAATATCACCACCGTCAGCGCCACCACGTACGGTTCAAACGCCGCAGTGACTATTGTCATTCCTTCGATTGCCGAAAGCACGGAGACTGCCGGCGTGATCACCGCATCGCCATAAAAAAGAGCACCACCAATAATTCCGAGAAGAACGATGTTGCCGGCACCCGAACTCACCGCTCGCTGCGCGAGCGCCATCAGCGCCAGTGTTCCGCCCTCACCGTTGTTGTCCGCGCGCAGCAGGATCACCACGTATTTCAGCGTGACGACGATGATCAACGCCCACAGGATCAGGGATACGACGCCGAGGACCGCCTGCGGACTGACGATGCCCGAGGGCCCGCTGGCCGCGACCACAGCTTCGCGCAGTGCGTACAACGGGCTGGTGCCGATGTCGCCGTATACGACACCGATGCTGCCGAGCGTGAGGGCCTTGAAGCCGGCAGTGGAATGGGCATCGCCATGCCCATTGGCCGCCGCGGCTTCCACGGCGGGAACTACAACATCGCTAGTCATGGGGGCGGAGGCCTCAAAAATGCTTCGCTGCACCATAGCAAAGGGAGGCGGCTTATAGCCCTGCGCATGGAGCATAGCCTACCCTGATTTCGGGCCCTCGCCATGCAAAAATGCATGAATTGTTGGATTGTACCTTAGATTGTTACTCAGATTGTGACTTGGGTCCCGACTTCAACCACGCGCCCGGTCGGAATCTGAAAATAATCGGTGGCGTCGTTCGCCGACCGGCTGAGCGCGATGAACAGGTGGTCCTGCCACTGCGGCATTCCGGACTGCGCGGATGGCTTCAGCGAGCGCCGCGAGACGAAAAACGATGTCGCCATGATATCGAACTGCCAGCCGAGCTTGCGCGCTATCACCAGCGCCTTGGGAACGTTTGGCGATTCCATGAAACCGAAGCGCAGCCGGACGGTGGAAAATTTGTCGCTGATCGTTTCCATCCGGACCCGCTCGCCGGGATCGACGCGCGGCGTCTGCGCGGTTTCGATGGTCAGGATCACATTGTGCTCGTGAAGCACCTTGTTGTGCTTGAGATTATGCAGCAGTGCCGTGGGCACGAAATTCGGATCGCTGGTGAGAAAAACCGCGGTGCCTTTGACGACGTGCGGCGGACGCTTTTCGAGACTCTTGATCAGGTCCTTTAGCGGAACTTCCGTTCGCCGGGTCTTGGCGATCAGGATCGCAGCCCCCCGCCGCCAGGTCCAGATCATGATCGCCATGGCAAACCCGAACAGCAGCGGCACCCAGGCGCCCTCAAGCAGCTTCAAAAGATTGGCGCTGAAGAACGTCATGTCGACCACGACGAACGGAACGATCAGCGCCGCCGCGGTGGCCGCGCGCCAGTTCCACAGCTTCCAGATCACGACGAAACCCATGATGCCATCGGCCACCATGGTTGTGGAAACCGCGATGCCATAGGCGGAGGCCAATCCGCTTGAGGTACGGAACAGCAGGACCAGCAGCAAGACGCCGATCAGCAACAGCCGGTTCACGCGCGGCAAATAAATCTGTCCGGCGTGCGACTCGGAGGTGTAGCGGACCTCGAAGCGCGGCAGCAGGCCAAGCTGCACGGCCTGACGGGTCAGCGAATACGCTCCGGTGATCACCGCCTGGCTCGCGATCACGGTCGCGGCGGTTGCCAGCACCACCAGCGGCAACAGCAATATCTCGGGAACCATCCGATAGAAGGAATTCTCAATCGCCGCGGGATCGGCAAGCACCAGCGCGCCCTGACCGAAATAGTTGATCAACAGCGAAGGCAGCACGAAATAAAGCCAGCCGGCCTGGATCGGCTTGCGTCCGAAGTGACCCAAATCCGCATAGAGCGCCTCGCCGCCGGTCACCGCGAGAAATACGGCTCCCAGCGTCACCATTCCGATCGTGCCGTGGGAGAGCAGGAAATGAATGCCGTACCAGGGATTGATCGCGGCCAGCACCGACGGATCGTCACTGATATGAACGAGGCCCATCACCGCCAGCGTAGCGAACCAGACGATCATGACCGGCCCAAAAGCCGATGCGACGCGAGCGGTACCGCTGCTCTGGACCGAGAACAGCACGACGAGGATGAACACCGTCAGCGGCACCACATAGTGTTCGAGCGCCGGCGCCGCGAGCTTGAGGCCTTCCACCGCGGACAGGACCGAAATCGCCGGCGTGATCATGGAATCGCCGATGAACATCGAAGCGCCGATGACGCCGAGCGCCAGCAACGGCCAGCTTCTCCGCCCCAGCGCGCGTTGACCCAGCGCCATCAGCGACAGCGTGCCGCCCTCGCCGTTATTGTCGGCGCGAAGCAGCAGCAGAACGTATTTCGCGGTGACGACGATAAAAAGCGCCCACAGGATCAGCGACAAAACCCCAAGCACAATGACTGGCGTTGCCGGTTGGCCCTGCGAAGCACCGGCGACCGCTTCGCGAAACGCGTACAAAGGCGAGGTTCCGATATCGCCGAACACCACGCCGATACTTCCCAGCGTCAGCGCCCAAAAGCCTGATGTAACCGGCCCGTCGCGGGCTTCGGTTGATGTGACGCTGACAGCCATGATGCTGGAAAAACGCTCTATCGGTTGATTGGATCCGGGCCGGCTATCGACGCTTCTGGAAAGCCTGTCAACCGATCAACCATAGCATCACCGGCGATGCCGCGATCGCCCGTGAAGCGGCTTCATCAGAACAGTCTCTGGTAACATGGTAGTGTAGTTGAATTACGGCTTCAGATCGGGCGGCAGCGCCGGATCCTCGCGCATCAATGTGATGGTGACGCGACGGTTCGCCGCCAATGACGGATCGTCGGGAAACAGCGGCTGGCTGTCCGCTCTTCCAGAGACCGCGAAAATATGGGCCGGCGGTAGCCCTTCCCGCTCCAGAATCTGGCGCACCGCGTTGGCACGATCCGCCGAGAGATCGAACGCGCCGTAGTCGCTCTGCGTCGGCAAAAAGCCTGACGCGGTGTGACCGACGATGGAAACGCGGAGCGGCGTCGCCCTGAGCGGAGCTGCGAGTTTCTGAATCAGCCGGCGGGTGCGGTCATTCGGCACTTTGGAGCCGTCGGCAAACATCGACCGGCCATCCTGGTCGACGATTTCCAGGTTGAGACCCTCATTGGTCTCCTCAAACATGACGTGTTTTGAGATTTCGGTCAGCTCCGGCATGTCCTGCAACGCCTGCCGCAATGATGCCGAAGCGAGCGCGAACTCGCGATCGATCTTCAGTCGGGCGCCGGTGGTCTTGTTCCGCTCCTGTTCGTCCGGGGTCGGCGTGTTGGATGCTTCCTCCGGGGGAATGTGCGCGGTGTTTTTCAGCTTCGGCCGTGTCGGCAGGCCGTCGGATTCGATAATTCCGGAATAACGCGCCTCGGTCTGCACGCCGAAAGCCTCGCGCATCGAGCCGGCGACAATCTTGAGCTTGTTGTTGTCCATGGTGGAGAACGCGACGAGCATCACGAAGAAGCTCATCATCAGACCCATGAGGTCGGCAAAGGTCACGAACCAGCCGTGCCCTCCGCCATGCGCGTCGCCACGTTTCTTCTTGGCCATCGTTGAATTTCCGAACCGTGGTCAGCCGTTTACGCCGGGACCGGTTCGCCTTCCTCGTGGCGGTGTTTTTCCGGCAGGTAGGCCAACAACATTTCGCGCACCAGCGTCGGGCTCTTCGAATCGCGGATCATCAGGATGCCGTCGATGATCAGCGTCCGGTTGGTCTCCTCGTCGAGCAACTTGCCATGCAGCTTGTCGGCGATCGGCAGGCAGAACAGGTTCGCGACCAGCGCGCCGTAGAGCGTCGCCAGCAACGCGGTCGCCATGAATGGACCGAGCTTTGAAGGATCGGTCATGTTGGCGAACATCTGCACCATGCCGATCAACGTGCCGATCATGCCGAACGCCGGCGCGCAGTCGCCGATGGCGCGGTAGATCTTCCCGCCCTCGTCCAGATGCATCAGAAAATTGTCGCGGTCCCGTTCGAGATTGTCACGGATGAATTCGAGATCGTAGCCGTCGGCGACATAGCGGATTCCCTTGGCGAGAAACGGCTCGTCGGTCTCGACTTTTTCGAGGCCGACCGGCCCCTGCTTGCGGGCGATTTCAGCGATGCGGGCGAGTTCGTCGACGAGATCGCGCGCGGACAGCCTGCTCATCGTGAAAGCAAATTTCGCACCGAGCGGCAGACCGTGCAGAATAGCACTGAGCGGAAACCTGATCATGGTGGCGGCAATCGAACCGCCGAAGATGATGATGACCGCATGTTCGCTGACGAACATGTGGAGATCGCCGCCCATGAACACCATCACCGCCACGACAATGATGCCGAACACGAGCCCAACGCCCGTCATGATATCCATGGGAACTCCAACGCGCACGCGAACGACCGGCCGTTCTGGACGGAGACGAGGCCCATCCCGAGCCCCGCAACCAGAACCCTACGTCCCCGCCATTAAAGACGCGTAAAGCTTAAACCGTCGGGGGCCCGTACGAACCGGCCGCAACCTTGATGCGCGCGGCGGCCAAAGCCGCGAAGCGGCCAATGGATCAGCGTCCCGGCGTGATTTCAACGTTCTGCTAACCATAATCGGCGTGCCTCTTTCCGGCAGCGGCCGGTGCCGGCGGGGCCCGGCCGCTCCGAGGGACACGATGTCCGGGCCAGCGGGCGGAGCCTCGTCGGTTTCGTCAGGCGGCCGACAGGCCGGTGAGTTCGAGGCTGAGCGCACGCAAGCGCTGGCGCGCGCCCGCATCATAGGCCTGCGGATTGGCCTGAGCCTGCTGCATGCCGTTGAAAAACAGCCCGCTCTTGCCGGCCACATCGTCGCCGGCGGCAAGATGGAGTATCGCCTCCCCGCCCTGCTCCACCGTCGAGATCGGCGTGATGCCGCCTTCGCGGACCATCGTGGTGTTCATATAGGTCGCGGGATGCAGCGCATTCACGGTCACGCCCGATCCCTCGAGTTCCTGGGCGAGATCGATCGTGAACATGATCTGCGCCAGCTTGCTCTGCGCATAGGCGCGGTTGCCGTTATAGCCTTTGGTCAGCATCACGTCATCGAAATCGAGCGGGTGCTGGCCGAGCGAGGCGACATTCACGATACGCGCGGGCGCGCTTGTCTTCAACAAGGGCAGCAGCAGATGAGCGAGCAGAAAACCGGACAGGTAGTTCACGGCAAAGCGCAGCTCGTGTCCATCCGCGCTGGTTTGCCGCTCAGACCCAAGCGACCGCGATCCGATCCCGGCATTGCTGATGAAGACGTCGAGCCGCTTATGCCCGGCGAGCACCGCGGCCGCGAGCTGCCGCGCTCCCGCAAGCGAAGACAGGTCGGCCTGATGGAAGATCGGCTCGATGTGTCCCTGGCCACGTATCTCATCGGCAAGGGTTTTGGCGCGCGCCTGGTCGCGGCCGTGGATCAGGACGTTGGCGCCGGCCGCGGCCAGTTTGGCGGCGACAAAGCGGCCGACGCCATCGGTCGAGCCCGTGATCAAAACCGTCTTGCCGTCCATTTTCATCGTGAAGCGCTCCTACGCGTATTCCGCAAAAGCACGCCCTCGGACTTGATCCGGGGGTGGGTACCGGTTTTGCGAATAGAATACGCGCAAACTAAAGCCGTCAGTGAATTTCGGCCGAGCGAGCCAAAGCTTCCTTCAGCTTCTCAAGGGTGAATGACGGGCCGCGGGCGATCTCAAGGATCGGCGTCTCGCGGCGGCCGCAGAGCTCGGCGGCGTCCGGCAGCTTCGCGGCGACATCGAACGGAATGACCACGGCGCCATGTCGGTCGGCATGAATGAGATCGCCGGAGCGCACCGTCATTCCGGCCACCCGCACCTCGCCGCCAAAACTTTCGGCGTGGACCCAGGCGTGAGACGGTCCGATCGAGCCTGCAAGCGCCTGAAAGCCCGGCGCCCATTGCGGGATGTCGCGGATCGATCCGTCGGTGATCACGCCGACGCAGCCGAGCGCCTTGTGCACGGCGCTTTGGACCTCGCCCCAGAACGCGCCGTATCCCACCTCGGCGCCGTCGATATCCTGAATCACGGTGATGCGCGGCCCCTGTCCGGTCCCGACATATTCGTAATAAGCGAGCCGCCGCGCCTGCTGTTCGGCGGCGGCAAGTCCGGAAGCCACCACCGAGCGGATCGTCACCGTGCGGGCATAGCCGACGATCGGCGGCAGATCGGGAAACGGACAGACCAGCGGCTTGGTCGTGTAGCCGATCAGGCGACGTTCCGGCGCGACGATTTCCAGCGCGTTGCAGATCGTCGGCGTGTCATGGCGCGCCAATGTCTCAAGCAATGCAGCAGGCAGCGGCGCGTTTGCGGAATTCGTCACGGCGTTCTCTCCAGAGTTTTGCGGGCCGGCCATTTTCGGAAAGGCCGTGTATGGGCAGCCATATAGCCCAGAAAAGCGCGATCAGCAAAAGTGGAATCCGGTTTTGCCGGACAAACGCCTTCGTTTGTCCCGAGATCGCGCTTCAGAATATTAGATAGGCGCTTGGTCCGCCAAACCGCCCGCGCTTTGGCGGATCATGCGCCGGACCGAACCCAACTCGACGATGGCTCATGGCAGATATTTGGAGATGAAGCTGGGCGCGTCGGGCCGGCCGCTCAGTTCAGCCGGGCCGGCCGATTATCCTGTTCGGGGTCGGTGACGACAGACAATGGCGGCGCCGGACTCGACGGGGCGACACCGGCCGGCGGCGTCGCCTGCGCGGCGGCGTTACGCGCATGGTCGCGGTAAGACTTCCATCCGGCCGGCAGGCTCAAAAGGTAAAGCACCGAACAGGCCGACAGAATGTGCCAGGGATAGCTGACCAGAAGCGCGATGAAGAAAATCACCGAGACGAAAACCGGCAGCACCATTTCCGGCGGCACCCGCATGCGCACGGTCTTGCCTGAAAACACCGGCAGCCGCGAAACCATCAGGAATGCAATCAGCAGCGTGTACAGCGCTGTCAGCATCGCCGGCGGCATCGGCAACCCCAGGAACGCAAGGTAGATCGGAAGCAGCACGGTGATCGCGCCAGCGGGCGCCGGAACGCCGGTAAAATAATTCGCCGCAAAGGCCGGCTTGTTCGGATCGTCCATGGTTGCATTGAAGCGTGCCAGCCGCAGGCCACCGCTGATCGCGAAAACCATTGCGGCTATCCAGCCGCCATTGTTCAGGTCATGCAACTGCCAGAAATACAGGATCAGACCCGGCGCGACACCGAAATTGACGAAATCCGCGAGGCTGTCGAGTTCCGCCCCGAATTTCGACTGGCCCTTGATCATGCGTGCCACACGGCCGTCGAGGCCATCGAGCACGGCGGCAAACACGATCGCCGCCACCGCCAATTCCATCCGTCCCTCGGTGGACAGCCGGATCGCGGTCAATCCCGCGCAGATCGCGAGCAGGGTGATGACGTTGGGCACCAGCATCCGCACCGGTATCGGGCGGAACCGGCGGCGGCGCATCTCCGGATATTTGGGATCAACGGGCATCTGCATGGCTCGCCTACATATAGCAAGCGCCGGCCTGCTCCGCCATCGCCTCCGTCAAGTGACTGGTTCGGCAGCTCAAATGGCTAATCGGTGCGGTAGGTTCGACCGGGATCGCCAAGTTTGAAATCAGCCAGAACGGTCTCCCCGGCGACCGCCGTCTGGCCTTCGGAGACCAGCGCCTTGGTGCCTTCTGGCAGATATACGTCGAGCCGCGATCCGAACCGGATCAACCCGAACCGCTCGCCTGCCCCGATCGTCTGCCCTTCGCGGACGAACGATACAATCCGGCGCGCCACTAGGCCTGCGATCTGGATCACGCCAATGCGTCCATTCGGGGTCGAGATCACAAGCGAGTTGCGCTCGTTGTCCTCGCTGGCCTTGTCCAGTTCGGCATTGACAAAGGTGCCCGGCCGATAGGCGATCCGGTCGATCCGCCCCGCGACCGGACTGCGGTTTACATGGCAGTTGAACACGCTCATGAATATCGAGACGCGCGGCAGCGGCCTATCGCCGAGACCGAGTTCGGCTGGCGGCAGCACCTGCGTCACCATCGAGATGCGTCCGTCGGCCGGCGCCACCACGATGCCCTCGCGTATCGGCGTGACCCGCACCGGATCGCGGAAAAAAAGCGCGCACCAGACCGTCAGCAAGGTGCCGATCCAGCCCAGCGGCGTCCAGATCCAGAACAGGATCAGGCTGGCAAGCGCAAAGCCGCCGATAAACGGATAGCCCTCCGGATGGATCGGCGGAATCTGCGCGCGGATGGAATTGGCGATGGACATCAGAATTCACTGTTCATTTGCACCCTCTCCCGTCCGGGAGAAGAAATTACACTTCGATCATTCCGCCGCGGCTGGAGTCACCAGCGCGTCGTCGACCAGCGGCGGTGCGCGGTTCGGCGCTTCGTTCTCGTCGGCGATCCGCGCCAGCCTCTCCCGCGCCTCCTGGGCTTCACGCTGCCTGTTCCACATACTGGCATAGAGTCCACCGGTTGCCAAAAGCTGGGAGTGGGTTCCACGCTCGGCAATGCGGCCCTGATCCAGCACGATGATTTCGTCGGCGCCGACGATCGTGGACAGCCGATGCGCAATCACCAGAGAGGTGCGGTTGCGCGACACCCGCTCCAGCGCATCCTGGATTTCCTGCTCGGTATGGCTGTCGAGCGCCGATGTTGCCTCGTCGAGCACCAGGATCGGCGGCCCCTTGAGAATTGTGCGCGCGATCGCGACACGCTGCTTCTCGCCTCCCGATAATTTCAGGCCGCGCTCGCCCACTTGCGTCTCATACCCCTTCGGCGACATCCGGATAAAACCGTCGATTTGCGCCAGTTGCGCCGCCTGCTCCACCTCGGCGTCGCTGGCGTCCCAGCGGCCATAACGAATGTTGTAACGGATGGTATCGTTGAACAACACGGTGTCCTGCGGCACCATGCCGATCGACGCCCGCAGCGAAGATTGCGTGACGTTCCGGATGTCGTGGCCGTCGATCAGGATCTTGCCGCCCGAGATATCGTAAAGCCGAAACAGCAGCCGCGAGATGGTCGACTTGCCGGCACCGGAGGGGCCGACGATCGCGACCGTCTTGCCGGCGGGCACCTCGAAGCTCAGGCCTTTCAGGATCGGCCGCTCGGGATCGTATGAGAACCGCACGTCGTCGAAACGAACACTGCCCGAGGTCACGATCAAGGGCTTCGCGCCGGGAACGTCCTTGACCTCGGGATTTCGCGACAGAACGCCGAGCATCTTTTCGATATCGATCACCGCCTGCTTGATCTCGCGATAGACCATGCCCATGAAATTAAGCGGCTGGTAAAGCTGGATCATCATGGCGTTGACCATGACGAAATCGCCGACCGTATTGGTTCCGCGGCGGACACCGATCGCGCACATCAGCATGGTCGCGGTCAATCCGGCGGTGAAAATGACGGCCTGACCGGTATTGAGAACCGCCAGCGAGGTATAGGTTTTCACGCTGGCGCGCTCATAGCCTTCCATCGAACGATCGTAGCGCGCGGCTTCGCGCTCCTCGGCGCTGAAATATTTGACCGTCTCGTAGTTCAAAAGCGAGTCGATTGCCTTGGTGTTCGCGTCGGTGTCGGACTCGTTCATCTTGCGGCGAATCTCGATCCGCCATTCGGTTGCGATGTAGGTGTAGTACATGAAGACCACGACGGTGATCATGGTCGCGAGCACGTAGCGCCAGTCGAATTGCCACAGCAGCACGCCCATCAACAGCGTGACTTCGACGACGGTCGGGACCAGTTGCAGGATCACCATCCGGACAATGACTTCGATGCCGAGCCGGCCGCGCTCCAGCACGCGCGTCAGGCCTCCGGTCTTGCGCTCGAGGTGAAAGCGCAGCGACAGCTCATGCATGTGGACGAAGGTGAGATAGGCAAGCTTGCGCACCGCGTGCATCGCCACCCGGGCGAAGATCCCGTCGCGCCATTGGGTCAGTACCGCCATCAGCACGCGGATGGCGCCGTAGCTCAAGGTCATGATCAGGGGCGACGCGATCAGCCACAACGGCCAGTTCGATGCCTGCACCGGAGCGGTATCCGCACCGGTCAGGGCGTCGATCGCCCATTTGAAGGTGAACGGCACCGAGAGCGTCGCGAACTTGGCGACCAGCAGCAGCACCACCGACCAGACCACGCGCATCTTGAGATCGAGCCGGTCGCCGGGCCAGATGTACGGCCACAGATGCATCAGCGTCCCGATCAGGGTCGCCTGCTCGACCGATCGGTCGGAAGAAGGCTGCGCTTGGCCGGCACCCGGGGACGAATCAGTGTAAGTCATTGATCAAGAACCTGGAGAATCGCTGTCGCGCGGGTGTTTTATGTTGATCTGCATGGTGTCCGCCATATAGAGCGTCTGCCCTCCGCTTGCACCCTCACGGAGCAATTCTTTCGGGATTTGCAGGCACTTGCGGCTTAATTCAACTATTGTCGCCAATTCAATGGGCTTGACGCATTTACGTTGCAGTGCCACATGCTAGTATGAGCAAGATCAAACCCAACATGAACAAGATCAAAACCGTCTGTGTCTATTGCGGCTCCGGCCCCGGTACCAATCACCGCTTTGTAGAAGCTGCCATCGCGCTGGGGAAGATCCTCGCCGATAACGGCGTGAGCCTTGTCTATGGCGGCGGCTCGAATGGCTTGATGGGCGCTATCGCCAAATCCACACTGGATCATGGCGGCAACGTCATCGGCATTATTCCGGAGTTTCTGATTTCCCGCGAAAATGCCATGGCGCGCGTTCAGGAATTGATCGTGACGCCCGACATGCATGAACGCAAACGGATGATGTTCGAACGCTCCGATGCATTCGTTGCCCTGCCCGGCGGTATCGGCACACTGGAGGAACTGGTGGAGCAGCTGACGTGGCAGCAGCTTGGCCGCCACGCCAAGCCGGTCCTGCTCGCCAACATCGATAGCTTCTGGGAGCCCCTGCTCGCGCTGCTCACGCACATGCGCGCAACGGAATTCATTCGGCCGACTCTGGCAGTCGAGATTCTGAAAGCGGAGCACGTCGAGGATATCTTGCCGCGGTTGCTCGCCGCCGCCGCCCGCGCCCCTGAGGGCGCCGAGGAAATGGCCGCCGACGTGATACGCCAGCTTTAGCCAGCGAAGGGTTATCGCGGCGACACCTCTGCATCGTCTTTGGGAAACGTCACCGCTTCGATGCGATTGCCGTCGGGATCGATGACGAACGCGGCGTAGTAACGCACGCGATCGTGCGGACGCAGACCCGGCGCGCCGTCGGAGCAGCCTCCGGCATTGACCGCGGCCGCATGGAACGCATCGACGTCATCGGCCGTTTTCGCTCGAAGACAGATATGGGTACCGCTGTCCGGCTGAACCGGCGCCATGCCGGCACGAAGATTGATCCAGAACTCGGGATAGTTCTTGCCGAAACCGACCGTTGCCGGCCGCGTCACCAGCCGCGCCAGCCCGAGCGGCGCCAGCGCCAGCTCATAAAAGCGCGCGGCGCGTTCGAGGTCACTGACACCGACGGAAACATGATCGATCATCTAAGATGCATCCCGAAAGTAGAAACGTCATTCCGGGGTGCGCGCTAGCGCGAACCCGGAATCTCGAGATTCCGGATATGGTCCGGCGGACCATTCCGGAATGACGGCGAGGTAACGTCACGCCGGCGCGCCGGACTTCACCAGCTTGTAGATCACCGAATCCATCAGCGCCTGGAACGATGCGTCGATGATATTGGGGGAGACGCCGATGGTGGTCCAGCGCTCGCCCTCCTCGTCTTCGCTTTCGATCAGCACCCGCGTCACCGCCTCGGTGCCGCCATTGAGGATACGCACGCGGTAGTCGATCAGCCTCAGGCCTTCGATGTACTTCTGGTATTTGCCGAGGTCCTTGCGCAGCGCCACGTCGAGCGCATTGACCGGACCGTTGCCTTCGGCCGCCGAGATCAGATGCTCGCCGGCGACATCGACCTTCACCACCGCCATCGCCACCGTCACGCGCTGGCCGTTGGCGTTGTAGCGCTGCTCGGTGTTGACGTCGAATTGCTCGACCCTGAAATATTCCGGCACCCGGCCGAGCGTGCGCCGCGCCAACAGGTCGAACGACGCGTTGGCGGACTCGTAGGCATAGCCCGCGGCCTCGCGCTCCTTCAATTCCTCGACCAGGCGAGCCAGTTTCGGGTCGCTCTTCTCGTAAGCGATGCCGGCGCGTTCCAGTTCGGCGATGACGTTGGAGCGGCCGGCCTGATCGGACACCAGCACCTTGCGACGATTGCCGACCGCTTCAGGCGAGACATGCTCATAGGTCTGCGGATCCTTGAGCACCGCGGAGGCGTGAATCCCGGTCTTGGTGACGAACGCGCTTTCCCCGACATAGGGCGCGTGGCGGTTGGGCGCCCGATTGAGCATGTCGTCCAGCGTCCGCGAGACCTTCATCAGGGTCGCCATCTTGTCCGGCGACACGCCGATGTCGAAGCAATCGGAAAATTCGCGCTTGAGCCGCAGCGTCGGGATCAGCGAACACAGATTGGCGTTGCCGCAGCGCTCACCAAGCCCGTTCAGCGTGCCCTGGATGTGCCGCACCCCGGCGCGCACCGCGGCCAGCGAATTGGCGACGGCCTGCTCGGTGTCGTTATGGGCGTGAAT
>WNFA01001731.1_pt1 | contig 17836 bp, 17 predicted proteins | sample 5400481 | NCBI WGS metagenome assembly WNFA01 (sample SAMN13153340, study PRJNA577476) | soil metagenome | isolation source: 120 cm saprolite under Douglas fir tree site 2 hole 1 replicate 2 | place: USA:California | collected 2015-04-18
CGAGCCGACGGCGATGATCCCGGCCTCCGGCGGATTGATCACCGCAGTGAACTGGTCGATGTCGAACATGCCCAGGTTCGAGACGGAGAACGTCGAACCCGTGTACTCGCTCGGCTGCAGCCGGCGGCTGCGGGCCCGCTCGGCAAGCTCCTTGGCCTCCCGGCCGATGTCGGCGAGCGACTTAGTCTCCGCGTTCCGGATCACCGGCGTGATGAGGCCGTCCTCCACCGCCACCGCCATCCCAATATGCACCTCGTGCCAGTAGCGGATGTGGTCCTCCTGGAACCAGGCGTTGCAGGCCGGATGCTTGGTGAGCGCGTGCGCGGTCGCCTTGATGATGATGTCGTTGAACGAGACCTTGCCCCCCCCCTGATCGCCGAGCTGTTTGTTGAGGGCTTCGCGCGCCTCGCTGGCCCGCTCCATGTCTACTTCGGTGGTGAGGAAGAAATGGGGGATGGGCCCGAGCGACGCGGCCAGCCGCTTCGCAATGGTCTTGCGGATCTGCGTTAACGGCACGTCTTGGTACGCCTCTCCACCCCGCGTTACCACCGGGGAGCGGGGAGCGGGGAGCGGTCCCGCCCGCTCTGCGGCGACGACCGGGGCCCTCTCGAGGTCCCGCTTCACCACGCGGCCACCCGGCCCTGACCCTGTCACGAGCTTCAGATCTAGACCCGCTTCCTTCGCGATCCGCCGTGCGAGTGGGGAAGCCTTCACACGGGTGGCATCCGCGGGCGTAGCGGCCGGCAGCGGTGCGACAGGCACCGGTGCGGGGGCGGTGACTGTGGCGACGTTTCCCGCGACCGTCAGGGAGTCCCTTAGGGTTTCCCGTTTCCCGCTTCCCGACGTGGTCGTCGGCGGTACCGTCGCTGGCCCTGCACCCACGGCCTCGCCAGGGGCCGCAATGACCGCCACCACGCTTCCGACCGGAACGGTCTGCCCCTCGGCGGCGGCGACCTGCCGGAGCACACCGTCCGCGCGCGCCACTAGATCCATCACGGCCTTGTCGGTCTCGACCTCGGCCAGTGTCTCGCCCGTCTTCACCGGGTCCCCGTCCCGCTTGTGCCACTTCACCACGCGCCCCTCCTCCATGGTCGGAGAAAGCGCTTCCATATAGACATTGGTGGCCACAGGCGTCAGTCGAGGTACAGGACGCGGCGCGCCGCGGCGACCACGCGGTCGGCGGAAGGCTTCGCGAGGCGCTCGAGCTGCTTGTTGTAGGGCATCGGGACGTCGGCCTGCGTGACCCGCAGCACCGGAGCATCCAGCTGGTCGAAGGCCTCGCGCTGGATGATGTCCACGACCTGCGCGCCGATTCCCGCGTGGGGCCAGCCTTCCTCGATCACGACCGCGCGGTTGGTGCGCGCGACGGAGCCGACGATCGCCTCCTCGTCGAGCGGGCGCAGCGATCGCAGGTCCAGTACTTCCGCCGACGCGCCTTCGCGCTCGGCCAGTTGCTCGGCGGCCTTGAGGGCCACCGCGACCGTCTTCGAGTGGCAGACGAATGTGACATCGCGCCCCGGCCGCTTGACGTCCGCCCGGCCGATCGGGACGAGGTGCTCGCCCTCCGGCACCTCACCCTTGAGGTTGTACAGCATCTCGCCCTCGAGCACGATCACGGGGTTGTTGTCCCGGATCGCCGACTTCAGGAGGCCCTTCGCGTCCGCCGGCGTCGCGGGGGCTACGACCTTCAGGCCCGGGATGTGGGACAGCCAGGAGTCCCACGCCTGTGAATGTTGCGCCGCGAGCTGCAGCGCCGCGCCGTTGGGGCCGCGAAACACGATCGGGATCGGGATCTGGCCGCCCGACTCGTACAGGATCTTCGCCGCGGAGTTGACGATCTGATCGAGGGCGAGCAGGGCGAAATTCCACGTCATGAACTCGATCACCGGGCGCAGGCCCGCCATGGCCGCACCCACCCCGATCCCGGCGAACCCCAGCTCGGCGATCGGCGTGTCCACGATTCGCTTCGGCCCGAACTCCTCCAGCAGGCCACGGCTCACCTTGTAAGCGCCCTGGTAGACGCCGACTTCCTCACCCATGAGGAACACGTCGGGGTCGCGCTGCATCTCCTCGCGCAGCGCTTGGTTGAGGGCGTCGCGGTACGTGAGCGTCGCCATCAATCGGCCAACACGTGGGTCGTGAGCTCGGCGGGATCGGGATCGGGGCTCTGATCGGCGAAACGCACCGCCTCCTCCGTCTCCGCGCGTGCCTCGGCATCGAGGGCGTCCAGCCCCGCCTCATCCAGCACGCCCTCCTCCTTGAGTTTCCCGGCGAGCTGCGAGATCGGGTCGCGTTTGCGCTGCTCTTCTACTTCTTCCTTGGTGCGATACACGCCGTGCAACGGGTCGGACATCGAATGGCCCATGAACCGGTAGGTCCGAACTTCGAGCAGGGTCGGGTGGCCGCCCTTGCGCGCGCGATCGGCGGCACGCCGAGTCGCCTCGTACACCGCCAGCACGTCCATGCCGTTCACGAGCTCCGCCGCCACGTCGTAGCTGCAGGCGTGCTCCACGACGTCGGTGACGGCCGCCACTCGCTCGAACGCCGTGCCCATGCCGTACCGGTTGTTCTCGCACAGAAAGATCACCGGCAGCTTGTAGACGGAGGCCATATTCAGCGTCTCGTGGAAGGCACCGATGTTGACTGCTGCCTCGCCGAAATAGCAGATGCAGACCTGGTCGCCTCCCCGGTAGCGGATTGCGAATCCGAGGCCGGCGGCGAGCGGGATGTGGCCACCGACGATCCCGTGGCCGCCCATGAAGCGCCTGCCGGCGTCGAACAGGTGCATCGAGCCACCCTTGCCCTTCGAGCAGCCCGTCGCCTTGCCGAACAGCTCGGCCATCAGCGCGTTCGCCGGCACTCCTCGCGTGAGCGCCTGCCCGTGCTCGCGGTACGACGAAATCACGTAGTCGTCCTCGCGTAACGCGGCGAGCGAGCCGACCGCCACCGCTTCCTGGCCGATGTAGAGATGACAGAAGCCCCCGATCTTGCCTAAAGCGTACGCTTCGGCGGCCTTCTCTTCGAAGCGGCGAATCAGGAGCATCTGGCGCAGCATGCGCCGCTCCAGCTCGCGCTGGGCAGGCGTGTCGGTGGTCTGGGCGGTAGCCGTGGCCATGGCAATCGGTGAGCGGTCTAACGGGTGGCGGTCGCTCGCTCCACCTGCTCCCACGCGTGGTAGCTCGAGCGCACCAACGGGCCGGCTTCTACGTGACGGTAGCCCATCTCGAGGCCGTGGCGGCGGAGCGCGGCGAACTCGTCGGGCGTGTAGTACCGCGCGATCGGGAGATGCTGGCTCGAGGGACGCAGGTACTGGCCGATGGTCAAGATGTCCACATCTTGCGCGCGCAAGTCCCGCATCGCCACCAGCAGCTCATCCCAGTCCTCCCCCAGCCCGCAAATGATCCCCGACTTCGTGAGCGTGCCGGCGTCCATCTCCCTGGCCCGTCGCAGCAGCTCGAGCGCCCGGGAATACCGGCCGCCTGGTCTGGCCAGCCGGTACAGTCGCTCGATGGTCTCGAGGTTGTGGTTCAGGATATCGGGCTTCGCGTCGACCACGATACGCAGCGCCCGCTCACTCCCCTTGAAGTCCGGGATCAACACTTCGACCGAGGTCCCGGGCCGCCGGCGGCGGATCTCGGCAATCGACGCCGCGAACATTTCGGCGCCACCGTTCGGCAGATCGTCCCGGTCAACGCTGGTGATGACGACGTGCCGGAGGTCCATCTGTTCGACTGCAGCGGCGAGCCGGGCGGGCTCGTCCGTGTCGAGTGCGGCCGGGGTCCCGTGCGCGACGGCGCAGTATGCACAGTTCCGCGTGCACACATCACCCAGGATCATGAACGTGGCCGCCCGGTGCTCCCAGCACTCTCCGATGTTGGGACAATGGGCCTCCTCGCACACCGTGTGGAGCTTCAAGTCCCTCATGAGGTGCTTCAGGGAGAGGTAGTTAGGCCCGCCCGGTGCCGGGACTTTGAGCCAGGCTGGTTTGCGGGCGGTCAGGTGGGTGAGCGTGTCGGCCATGAGGATTCTGAAGATAGTCGCCGCGGAGGGGTGGCAAAAGACTGAATTTCAACTAGACGGTTGATCGCCCTTTGGCCGCTCCCGCTGCTTTAGGCGCCGCAACTCCTCCTCCAGGTCCGTTGTGGTGGACAGCATACCATCGGCGATCTCGGCGATCTCCTCGGCCTCCTTCCAGTGGCGCTCGAGCTCGTCGACCTCGGCCCGCTCGTCCACCGCCATCTCGAGCGCGAGACGGCGCTCCGCGCCCAGACTGCGTAGCGTGAGTTCGCGGCGGGCCACGTCACTGATCAGCCGGTCGGGCCCGCCGGCGCTCTCCACCAGCCGGGCGGCGTCCTCGACGCGTTGCCGGCTGCCCCGAGCGAGGGCGAGATAGGTGAGTCCCTGCCGCAGCGCGGCCTGCGCGTCGCGACCCACGAGCATCGCTCCTTCGGTGCGGCAGGCGGGGCAGCTCAAGATCAGAGCGACGTCCGCCTGCGCCTGCCGCACCACCCGCGCGTATGCCACATGCTTGGCCTGCAGGTTGAGCACGCTCCCGCAGCGCTCGCAAATCGGCGGCTCGACGAGGCTCACCCGTCGCCGGCCGATGATGCCGGTGTACATCATCCGCGCGAAGTTGGGCATGTTCCACACGAACACGCCCAGCGAGCCGCCCGCCGCCACATTGACCGCCACCGCGAGGCCCACGGCGGCGACCGTGACGGGCACGACGAACTTGAGCTGCTCGCGGCGCCGCGCCTTGAGCCGCTCGCCGTAGCGCCACGTCGCGAACTCCATGCGGCGCGGCTTCCCGACTCGCACCAGGTCGTAGCTTTGCCACCGGATCAGGGCGACGTGCTCGGTGGCGGCGGCCACGCGGCCGCTGTTCCCGGCCCGCGCCAGTGCTTCGATCTGTTCGAGGCGATCGTCGAGTGGAGCCAGGTTCCAACGTGAGCACTTGGGGCAGATCACCCAGAGTCGACCTTTCCACTCATCGAACGCGAGCCGCCGTCCGACGCCGAGCCCCGAAGGGCCGCCGTCGCCGTCGAGCTTGCCGTTGCAGAAGGCGCAGGTTCGGTACATCAGTTACCAGTCTTGAAACGGTCGATGCTCAGGGGCGCAATGTCGACGTCGGGGATTCCCCTTATGAGGAGATCCGCCGTGATCTCCCCCGTCAGCGCCGCGAGCAGGATGCCGCTGCGTCCATGCCCCGTCGCGTACCACAATCGCTCCACGTCGGGGTCCCGGCCGAGGATGGGCCGCCCGTCGGGGGTGGCGGGACGGAGTCCGGCCCACATGCGCTGCACCGGCTGCGTCATGAGGGCCGGCAGCAGTCGGACGGCGCCACGGAAAATTTGGGCGAGCCCCTCGTTCGTGACCCGCGCGTCGTACCCCGCCCGTTCCATCGTGCTGCCAAGGACGGCGTCGCTGCCGCGCGCGAGGACGTAGCCGTGGTCGTGATAGAGAATCGCTGGCGGGCAGTCGTCGGGCCACGCGGTGGCGGCCATCTGGCCCCGCAGTGGCTCGACGGGCAGGGGACGCGGCAGTCCGCGGATTTGCGGTGACCATACGCCCGCCGCGAGCACCGCGTGCTCCACGGGGGCGGTTCCGCGGGCGGTGACGACCCCGGTTACGCGGCCCTGCGCGATCGCGAGGGCTTCGACCTTCTCGGCGTAGAGGGTGGCACCCAGGCGGCGCGCGTCCGCGAGGCAGGCGCGGGTCAGCGCCTGTGGGTCCAGCGCGCCGTCCTCGGGGGCGAGCAGCGCGCCCTGGCAGTCGGGTGCCGCGCCGGGCCAGCGCTCGCGCACCTCGTCCCCGTCCAGCCAGTCGCACCGCAGACCCGCCTGTCGCTGCCGGGCCACCTCCTCCTTGAGGCGGTTGGCCGCAGTCTCGTCGAACGCCACGGCGGCGATCCCGGAGCGCCAGAACCCGATGTCGATACCGGTGGTTTCCCGAAGGGCGGGGGCGAGCTGCTCGTACGAGTCCCGAGCGCGCACCGAGAGGGCGACCAGCACGTCGTCGGCGGGCTCGATTTGGGCCGCCAGCATCCCGGCGGACGCCGGCGATGCGGCGGCGGGGTCGGGGCCGGGCTCGAAGATGGCGACTTCCAGGCCTCGCAGGGCCGCGGCGCGGGCGCACGCCGCCCCCACCGCACCGCCGCCTACGATCGCGACCTCGACGGCCTTCACCGTCTGGCGTCCTCCTGAAACCTGCTGCTACATTGCGACGTACGGCCCGAGCGTCGGGCCACACGGAGGAATCCGCCCATGTTTCGCAGCATTCTTGGCTTCGCTCTTTTCGCTGCCCTGGCGTTCGTCGCGCTCAACATCTTCTTCGGCATCCTCGGTGGCCTGTTCGGACTGGCCCTGTGGATCTTGAAGCTCGCCGCCATCGGCTTCGTGCTCTACTTTGCCCTGCGGCTGATCAGCCCGAGCACGGCGGATAAGATCCGCGAAATGATCAAGGGTCGCCCCCCCGCCGACGCGTAGCTAGCGCGCGTCGAGCTCGCGAATCACTGCCCACGCGAGTAACGGTATCAGGATCTCGTGGTGGCCGGTGAGCTGGATCCCCCGCCCGCCCGCCAGCGTCGGACGTTCCACAACGTTCATGCGCGGCCGGTAGTGACGCTGCATGTCGCAGTCGCAGGCCGTGAATCCGGTCGGCTTGCCGCCGCCCAGGTTGCGCGCGATGGTGAGGGCCTTGAGGAACAGCTCGGGCATCACCACCGCGCTGCCGACATTGAGGACGACGCCGCCGTCGTGGAGCGCGGGGAGCGAGCCGGCGAGTCGTTTAAAGTCGCGGTGGCTCGTGGCGCCGAGCGCGGCGCCATCCGCCGCGGGATGCTGGTGGATGATGTCGGCGCCGAGGGTGGCGTGCACGGTGACGGGGATGCCGCGTTCGGCGGCGGCGAGCAGGAGGGAGACGTCGCGGGCCGCGAGCTGGGGGCGGCGCGCGAGGTAGTCGGTGAGCGCCTCGCCCATGCCCTTGCCGGCGCGCGCGCCGTCGGCTATGGCCGCGTTCATCTCGCGCCCGGTTTCCTCGACCATGCCAAACGTGCCGTCCGCCAGCCCGGCGGCGACGTCCTCGCTCGTGCCTCCGTATGCCGCAAGCTCGAAATCGTGGATGGCGGCGCTCCCGTTGAGCGCCAGGTGGGTGATGACTCCGCGGCGGATGAGCTCGCCCAACAGGAGTCCCAGGCCGACCTTGATGACGTGCCCGCCGAGCATCGCGACGACGCCGCGGCGGCCCGCGGCCCTCGCGAGCTGCCGGGCGAGGATGCGGAGGTCCTTCGCGGCGAGGATATCGGGGAGGGAATCCCAGAAGGCGGTGAAGCTCGGATCGCCGCGCGGCGGATGCGCCAGCAGGGAGGGGTCGACTTTGTTGGGGCGTTGCGCGATGGGGATCGTCTTCAACCGGGAAAAGTCCGCCTCGCGGTAGTCGGTCATGGATGCTCCGGACCGGAGGCGGGGTTCTGTTTGGTCGAGTCGATCTCCTTGAGCTTGAGGGTCACCTGGCCGAATGAGAACTTCGACTGCAGCGCGAGCATGATCCGGAGGCTGTCGTCCGAGAGCCACATGCGCGCGTCGGCCTTCTCCGCGAAGATGCCGCCCCCATTCGGGATGCGCGGGCGGACGACGATCGCGTCCCATTTCTTCCCGGCCACCCCCACGCGCTCGCGCTTCAGCACCTCGACGATCACCGGATTGCGCTCGGGGCGGAAGTAGCGGCGGTACTCGTAGCGCTTTCCGACCTCGAGCGGCACCGTGCGGATCCAGTAGAGGAAAGCCGCGTCGTCGAGCGGGTCCGTCACCGTCGGGACCGTCGTGTCACGACCTGCTTCCCGGTAGAACCCCGAGTCCGGGTAGATCTCGAATTTCCGCTCCCACGTCTTGCCTTTTTCCTCAGTCTGATTCAGGAACCGACGCGAGCGGAAGTCGTGACGTCCCACCCACGACTCGAGGTTCTGGTGGATGTGGTACCACAGCGCGCCGCCGTCGATCAGGAACACGAAGTGGACTGCCTCCACCCCGCGGACCGTGTCGATACCGGCGACCTCCATCGTGGCCGTGCCGACGCTGAACGGGCCGTATCGCGCCCCGTAGACCAACCGCTCGCCCACCGGGAACGGGACGCCGACGGGTGCGGCAGTCCTCGCCGTCGTGTCGGCGACCTTCGCCGAGTCGGTCCGCGTCGAATCCGTTCGGGAGGCGGTGTCCGACTGGGCCTGCAACCCGACCGCCATGAAGAGCACGGCCACCACGGTGCGGGCTGCGCGGATGACCGACCGGGCCCGCCACGCCTCGAGCAGCTGGCGCCACGGCCTCACCCGCGAGGGGCGCTGGACCAGGTCGTACCGCGCCGCCGCGGGAACCGTGTCGAGCCGGCGGGCGTGCGGCGCCAGCCGCGCCACCAGCTCCGCGCTCGCACACCAGCCTTCGGTCTGGAGGAACTGTGGCGTATCGCGGCGCAGCGCCTGCCGCAGCACGATCAACCGCAGGGCGAGGAAGCCCGACACCGTGTCGCGCAGGCCGGCGACGCGCAGCAGCCGAGGGGTCCAGCGGCGCGCCAGGCCCTGGGCCCGCGACACGCGGCCCCGCTGCTCCACCAGTTCGGCGACCACGAGGTCCGCCCCCGATTCCAAATGCTTCACCATCTCCTCCATGCTCTCGGGGGAATGGACGAAGTCGGCGTGGAGAGTGATGGCGCAGTCTCGCTTCGGCCGGTCGGTCCGCTGGAGCGCGAGACGCAGCAGCTCCTCGAGGCTGCGCGCGTACCCGCGGCGCTCGCGGTGCGTCACGATCGTCATCGGCAGCACCTTGGCGTACGACGCCAAGACTTCGCGAGTGTCATCCGTGGACGCGTCGTCCAGGACCAGCAGCTCGTACTCGCGCGGGAACGCCGTGAACACCTGACGCACCTTCCACAGCACGAGGCCCGCCGTGCGGGCCTCATTATGCACCGGGACGCAGACGTAGATCATGGCCCTGCAATCTAGACGAGCGAGCGATACAGGGCCAAGACGCCGGCGGCCATGGCGGAGGCCGTGTACTGCGGGGGCAGGGGGACGGTAGAAGGGTGATCCAACGCCTCAATCACTCTCCGCGCGAGCGCGTCGGCGTCCCCCACGGGGACGAGCCACCGGGGGGGCACGATCTCGGGCAGCCCGCCGCCCGCCGTGGCGACCACCGGTTTGCCCAGCGCCCGCGCGTGCAGCACCACGCTGCCCAGGCCTTCCTCCTTGGACGACATCACGAACACATCGGCCTCCGCGATCAGCGCGTCGGCTTGGGGAACGTGCCCCAACAGGTGCACGCGATCCCCGACGGCGAGACGCGCGAGCTCCGCCTCGAGGGAGCGCCGCAACTCGCCCTCACCGGCGATGGCCCAGTGGAGATCGGGGCGGGAGGCTCGGGCGGCGTGCGCGGCCCGGAGCAAGGTAGAGTGGTCCTTGTGCCCTACCAGGGCGGCGACGTTGGCCGCGAGGGGAGTATCCGGTGACAGCCCGAGGCGGGCCCGCACATTGATGGGCGTAGCGGCCGCGCGTCGCACCTCGTCGGGATCGATCCCGGACGCGACCACCGTGATGTCTCGGAGCGGTATCCCGTCCGCCACGAGCACTGCCCGGACGGCTTCCGAAATAGCGATCACATGATCGGCGCGGTGCCACACGCTGCCCTTGCGAACATGAAAGTCCACCCGCCGGGTCGCGACGAGGACCGGGTGTCCGGGGCCGCGTCCAGACAGGCTACCGGCCCAGGACGCGAGCTGGAGCGCGTGGCTGTCGTGCGCGTGGAGGATGTCAGGTTGGAAGTCGGTCGCTTCGAGATATAATCGCCACAGGGCCCGGGGGTCGAGCGATGGGCCCCAGGACACTTCGCGGACCGTGGCGCCGCGCTCGGCGACGCGTCGCGCCAGTTCGCTGCCGCGCTTCGTCACGAGCCGCTGTCCGACCCCCTCCACCCGGGCGAGCTCGCTCGTGAGCAGACGGACCTGGTTCTGACCGCCCCGGAATTCCCGGCCGGAGTCGACGTGGAGGACGCGCACGCCCCCCTCAGGCCGGCTGTTTGGCGGCATGGCCGAGGGCGGCGCGCAGCTCGGCCAGCGTGAATGGCTTGTGCAGGTACGGCCGGCCGAGCGCTTCGAGGAACTGGAGCGTGTCGCCGCGCACCGTGTCGCCGGTGGCGAAGATGATCCGTTCGGCCACCCGCGGGTCCTGGCGGGCGAGCTTGGTGTACATCTCGCGCCCGGAGAGGTGCGGCATCCGCAGATCGCAGATGATCACGTCGAACGGACCCGCCAGGGCGCGTTCGAGCGCATACGTGCCGTCGCTCGCCACCTCGACGGTGTGGCCCCAGCTCTCGAGCGTGGCCCGCATGTAATGCAGGATGTGCGGCTCGTCGTCCACGACCAGGATGCTCAGCGGCTTCGACTCCCCGGCTGGCACCGGTGCGGCCTCGGTGCGCGCGGCGCGCGCGCCGATCGGCAGCTCGAGCGTGAAGGTCGCCCCGGCGCCCGGGCGCGTGTCGAGGGTGATGCGCCCCCCGTGTTCTTTCATGATGCCCTGGCAGATGGAGAGCCCCAGTCCCGTGCCCTCGCCCTCGCGTTTGGTGGTGAAGAACGGCTCGAACACACGTGCGGCGAGCTCCTCGGTCATACCGGGGCCCGAGTCCGTGACGCTCACTGCGATGCTGTCGCCCACGCGGCGCGCCGTGATCCAGATCCGGCCGGACGACGCATCGCTGGCGATCGCCTGGCACGCGTTGTTGATCACGTTCACGAACACCTGCTTGATCTGGTTCGCGTTCACTTCGACGTCGGGGAGCCCGGGCTCGACCTCCACGGTGGCCTCGACCTTGTGCGCCATCAGTTGGTTGCGCAGCAGGGCGAGAGTCGAGTCCAGGAGCGCCCGAATCGCCTGGCGGGTGCGCTCCCCCTCCTGACTGCGCGCGAAGGAGAGCAGGTTCTTGACGATCGTCGCGGCCCGCTCGGCCTCCTGGCGGATTACCTGAAGCGGCTCCTGGAGCGAGGGCGGGACGTCGCCCGCCTCCGCGAGGAAGTCGCTGAAGCCCACGACGGAGGCCAGGGGGTTGTTCAGGTCGTGCGCCACACCGGCGATCAGTTGACCGATCGCGGACATTTTCTCAGACTGTATGAGCTGCTCCTGCAGCCGGCGCCGCTCCGTCTGGTCCTCGAACACCAGGACCGCCGAGCCTGGCTCGGCCATGGGGATGGCGGTCAGCAGCAGCACGCGCTCCCCGGCGCGGATCTCCGCCGTACTCGCCGACGGCTCGGCGATGGCGCGCGCCACGGGGTCCGCCCAGGCGGGCGGCAGGAGGCCGATCCATGGGCGGCCGGGGATCGCGGTGACCGCGGTCTGAATCAGGTCGGCGAACACGCGATTGGCGCGGCGCACGGTGCCGTGTGCATCCACGATGCAGATCGCCTGGGAGATGGCGTCGACGGTCTTCTCCCATTCGCGCTTGGCGGAGGAGAGCAGCTCCACCAGGCGGGCGTTCTCGAGCGCGATCGCCGCCTGCGCGAGCACCGCGGAGACGAGCGTCAACTCGGCGTTCCCCAGCACGCCGGACCGCCCGCTCGACAGGGAGACCGCGCCCATCGTGCGCCCGCCTGCCACCAGGGGCGCGCCGAGCCAGGAGCCGGGGGGAGCCGCGTCGTCGGGCAGAGCCGACCCGCGCCGCCGGGCTTCTTCCCGTACGTCCTTGGGGAACGCGAGCGGCCCGCGCCGCAGCGCGAGCTGGAGCAAGGGGTCGTCGGTGCGCGCCGGAACGGGGTGCGTGTCGTAGGTCACCGCCAGCCGGTTGGACTCGGCGTCAAGTAGTATGACCGAGAGCCGGTCGGGCTTGAGCAGCTCGGCGAGCGCGCGTGCCACCGCCTCGATGACGGTCGCCGGGCGGAACGCCCCCGCCAGCTCCTGGGCGAGCGTCGTGAGGCGCGCCAGCAACTCGGGCGCCGGTCGGGGGGTAGCAGGGCTAGAGGGAGGTTTGGGCATGATTCTGGCCAACGTCCGTGGTCGCCTGCGTGCGCAGGACCTCCTGCTCGTCGCGCTCGCCCTGGCGCGCGGTGACACTGCGCGCCGCGCGCGTTACGAGCGGCAGCTCCTCGAGGAGGGACCCGACGAGCTGCTCGACGAGCCCGGCCTGCTCGCCGCCCTCCTGGCCCTGCGCACGCTCGTGGTCCCTTCGCCGGCGCTGTTCACCTACGTCGCGGTGCGCCACACGTTGCGCGCCGCCGGGGTCGACGACCGAGCGCTGGCCGACTACCTGGCTGCCCTGCTGCTCGAGTTCGGCGATCACGACCGGCACGTCCGCATCCGCCGCAGCGACGACGAGACTTACCATTATCTGGTCGACATGGTGGAGGACCTCATGGGGCTCGACGACGCCGGGGAACGGGCCTTCCTGCTGCGCGCGCATCTCGGCAACTACAGCCTCTGGCTCGCGGGGCTGTTTCCGGACTACATCGCCGCTCGACGCTCCCGCAAAGGGGGGCCCGACTTGCCGTACTACGACGAGCTGGGTCGACAGGGCTTTCGGCTCGCCGCGGAGCACCGGCTCGCCGAGCACCTCGGCGTCGCCACCATTTACCGCGCCGCCGCTGAGCGCTTCCCCACGCTGCGGGTGGCGTTCAACCGGCTGAGCGACCGGGTCTTCTTCCCGAACGTCTCGACTCCCGACAAGATACTGCGCAATCTTTAGCTGAAGCAGGCTATGGAGGTTGGTGAAGGTTGCCACCGACCTCCTACTCGTCCAGAAACCGCGTCGGCACGGTCGTCGCCGCCTCGACCAGCTGCTCCGCAGACTTCACAAAGCGCACCACGATCGGCAGCGACCCTTTGAGCACGAGCTTACGCTGCATGATGCCCGCAATGGGGCCGAGCTCTTTCCGGATCACGCGCTTCCAGTGCTGATAGTCGCCCGAGATCACGAACGGTGCCTGGTCCGCCTCGCCCTCGGACACCACCTTCGCTTGGCGGCAGGTCCCTCGATCGAGGTCGAGCCAGATGCCCACCGGATCGCCGATCCCGATTTCCGGCTGACGGTTCACCACGAGGGCGACCGGACCGTGCGTCCACTCGAGGGAGGCGGCACGATACGCGTCGCTCGCGTTGATCGCCACACCGTATGCGCTCACCCACTCGGCCGACGGGAAGGCGATGCTCACGCGATCGCTTCCGCGAACCCGCGGAACAGGGCGTCCTCCACGTCGTCCTCCGGGTGCCACTGGACCGCCAGTACCCGCGGTGCCCCCGGATCCTTCCACTCGGCGCCTTCGATGACCCCGTCCTCGGCCCAGGCGGTGGCGCGTAGCGGCGGCGCGATATCGCGGATCGCCTGGTGATGCCGGGTGTTCACGCTCGCGTCCACGGCGCCGAGCGTGCGGTGGAGCAGCGTGCCGGACTCGATGCGCAGTCCGTGGCGTGAGCGCGTATCCGCGTGGTCGACAGAGCCGGGGCGCTCGCTCGTCAGGTCCTGGTACAACGTGCCGCCCAGGGCGACGTTCAGGATCTGGATGCCGCGGCAGATGGCCAGGATCGGGAGCCGGCGTCGCTCGGCGCCCGCGATGAGGGCCAGCTCGACCGCGTCGCGTGCCTGATCGGTCTCGCCCAGCTTGGGGTGGGGCGGCGCCCCGTAGCGGCCGGGCTCCACATCCTCGCCCCCCGTGAGGACGAGACCGTGCACGCCGTCGAGCGCGGCGCACGCCGCCTCGGGGTCGAGGATGGGCGGGACGACGAGGGGAACGAGCCCGGCGCGCATGAGGGCGTACACGTAGGCCGTACTCAACGCGACGCGCTCCCGCCCCGCGTCGGTGCGGCGCGTCGCGCTCACCGCCACGATCCGGGTCACTGCGCCGAGCTTGGGGGAGCCGGTGTGCCGAGCAACGGGCACTTCGGGTTCGAGACGTCCGCCCAGTCCACCCGGACGCCGTACACGGGCATCGTCCGGTCTTGCCCGGTGAGGGAGCCGATGCTCGGGTACCCCTCGGGCGGGCGGGTCGACTCGTAGATCAGCACGCCCTGCGCTCGTTGCGTCGAATCGTCCACGACGAGGACGGCGTAGGCGGTGGTATCACTGACCGAAGTGGCTGGGAAGCCCGCTCCCTGATACTCCATGGTCAACGCGCCCTTGGTGTAGGTGACCAGCACCGTGCTTTGTTGGGGCGTGCCGACAACCCGAACGGGGAGCGAGCCCGGCAGCCCGCGTGGCGCGTCGGTCAGGACGAAAGGCAGATGCCTCAGTCGGTCCTGGATCAGGGATGGCCCGATGAGCTGCGCCATGCCGCACGTGGGCGAGCGGGATCGGTCGCCGCTACAGGACAAAAACGGCGTCAAGCAAAAGAGCGTCACGCAGAACAGCGTCAAGCGAGACGGCGTCATGGAGTGGTCACCACTTCGAGGACGGTCGCCGGATATGGGGCGTCGGGGCTCACGCGCCGGAGCTCCAGGCTGTCGGCGTCTGGGACGAGAGACGTACCGAAGCGCAGGGTGTCGCCCACGAGCCAGGCCGCGGTGCGCGCGCGTGCCCAGGCCGGCTTCTCGATCTCGACCCCGATGATGAATCGCCCTTCTCCCCGGAGTGGGCCGGCTTCGACTTTACTCCGATCGGGCTCACCTCGATAGCGCCGGTACAACCGGCCCGAGATCCAATCCCCGACGTGGGTCTCGAGAGTGATGCGGAGGTAGACGGTGGAGTCGATCGGCACGGCGCGCGTGGAGGGCACGGGGCCCGCGCGAAAGATGCGGGTCAGCTCCCAGGTACCGTTGAGGGGGGACGCCTGGCCGGCCTGCAGGAGCAGCATGGCGACGACGCCACAGGGTCCCATCATGCTACCAATCTAATACGTCCACGTCAGCACCACCGAAGCCGTGCGGACGGGCTCGAGGGTGCGCGGGACCAGGTTGTAGATGTAGTTGAGCGCGTTCGTGACGAGCAGTCGCGCCGACACGGACCCTCGCTGCCAGCCCGCCCGGAGGTCGAGCACCCTGGCGGATACACGCGGATCCCTGCCGAAGACCGGCTCGAGCTCGATCCGTTCGATGCGACTCGTATAACGAAAGTCGCCGCCGACCGAGAGCGTGTGCCAGCGGTAGTCGGCGCTGAGCGTGAGGAGATGCTTGGGGCGGAATGCCAGCAGGGAATCGTCCGCGACGTCGCGTGCGTCGAGAAACAGGTAGGCGATCGTGGCGGTCAACGCCGGGAGCGGCGTGACGGCCAGCGAGGCATCGAGCCCGCGGAGCCGCGCGCGGGAGACGTTCTGGATCTGGATCTTATGCACGGTATCCTTGGTCACGCTATCTACAACGCGCACGAAGGTTGGCTCGAGCAGCTGGCGGGCCTCCGTCCAGAACAGCGCCGCATCGAGCCGTCCCCAGGACGAGAGCGGCGCGCTGTTGCCCGCTTCGAACGACCACGCGGTCTCGGGATGTAAGCCGGGGTTGGGGATGACCTGAAAGCCGAACGCCTGGGTGTTGACGTAACGCTCGGCGAGCGTCGGGGCACGGAAGCCGCGTCCTACTGACGCTCGCCACGTTCCCAGGCGGCTCGGGAACACCGCGCCGACCCGCGGACTGAGCACGCCGGTCGCGTTCGAGCCGTCCACGTCGAGATAATCGACGCGCGTCCCTGCCGTGAGTCGCGCGCGCCCGAGCGTCTGTTCCACCTCCCCATACACCCCGAGCTGGTTTTGGGTATGCTCGCCGAAGATGTCGCTCGTCACGTCGCTGCGCGCCACCTCGACGCCGGCCGTCGCCACGCGGCCGCTCGCGTTCCGGCCCACCCCGCGCAACTCGGCGCCGAGCCGGTTCGACACTGCCCAGTCGTCTGGGTTCACGTCGATGAAGTGAGTGCGCAACCAAGAGCCGCGCGCTTGCCAGGAGAATCGCGTTGAGACGGTACGGTCCAGCGTGGCAGTGAAATAGCCTTTGCTCGAGCGGGTGTAACTCCCCGCACCCGACGAGTCGATCAGGAACGGTTGGAAGGCCTGCCCCCGGGTGTCACACGGGCGCGCACCAGGCAGGGCAGTGGCGACGCACCAGGTGGGGAACACCTGGTACTGATGGCTGGTCCAGGCACCGGAAGTCGTCACCCGGGTGCCGGGCCGGGGCAGCCACTCGGCCTTGCCGGACATCTCCCACTGGTCGCTTCGATCCTGCTCACGGTAGCCGTCCGAGTGCCGCCCTCCCAGCGTCAGACTGCCCCGCACCGGTCCCTGGCCGTACGACGCGGTGCCGTCGAGGCCTTCCAGCGCGCCGGTATGATCCCGGAAGCGCCACACGTCGAACGGGGGATTCGCGTACGCGCCGCCGGTGGCGCGCACGCGGGCGTGGAAGCCGAGCGGGATGTCCCGCGTGATGATGTTGACCACACCGCCCAGCGCGGCCGATCCGTAGAGCGACGATCCGGCGCCTTTCACGACCTCCACGCGGGCCACGTCGGCGAGCGGCACCATGTCCCAATCGATCCCACCCCGATCGCCCTGGTTGGCGGGAACGCCATCGACGAGCAGGAGCACGCGAGAGCCGAGGCCCTCCACGAAACCGCTGGAGCCCCGGATGTTCACCTGGCCGTTGAGAAACAAGACCCCGGGAGCCCGGTTCACGGCTTCGTCGACCGTCTCCACCGCGCGATGGGCGAGGTCGGTATCGCTCACGAGCGCCACGCTCGTCGTGGATTGGTCGAGGAATTGGGAGCGCTTGGCCGCCGTGACGATCGTCGGCTGCAGCTCGACGGCGACCGCGGCCAGCCGGTAGTCCCGCTCGACCGAGTCTCCCGCGGAGAGCGTGAGGGTATCCTCGACGGAGCGGTAGCCGAAGTGGCCGATCCGCACGGTGACCCGTCCCGCCGGCACCTCGAGTCGATAGCGGCCGCGATCGTCCGCAACCCCCACGAGCACGCTTCCGACGACCCGCACGGTGCCGGGGAGCGGCTGCCCCAGCGTGTCGCGCACGGTCCCGGAGAAGACGGCGGTGCCCTGCGCGGCGACGGTGGCCACGGGTGTGCCCACAAAGAGCGCGAACAGCAGCAGCCGCCTCACGGTGGGCACGGCGGGAAGTAGTCGCAGATCCGATGCATGTTGGTGAAGTCGATCGCGAAGTTGATCGAGTCCGCCCCTGCGCCCCCGACGTGCACTCGTCCCGTGCCGTGCGTTGTCGTGTCTCCCGCATCGCGGTAGAAGCCAACCTCACGCAGTAGGGAATCCGCGTTGCCCGGGCCTAACTCCGTGTTGCTCTTCTTCTCCCACACGGCTAGCACCCATTCGTAGGTGCCGGTCGGGACTCGCAGCTCGTAGCGGCGGGGTGGTCCGCCCGTATCGAGGAGCGCGACGGCCGCGAAGTGCAACAGGTCCGCCGGGGTCTGGGGAAACGTTGCGAAGGCCACGACCAGCACGGCCCCGGTGCTGTCTCTCAAGCTGTCCGGCAGATGGCCCTGGTAGGTCACCGTACCGCGGATGGCCGGGGCGGCCGTGGTGGGCTGCAGCCCCTCGTTGCAGGCCAGGGCCACGGCGGCGCAAATCGCCATGTGCGAGACGCGACTCCGCATGGGTGCAATCATTGCGGCGCGCTGCCGCAGCGTCAACTTGACCCGGGTTTCGGCGGGGAATAACGTAAAGCCCGCCATGCCGATCTACGAGTATCGCTGCGCGAAGTGCCACACGCGCTTCAGCCAGCAACAGGGAATCGAGGAGCACGGACACAAGCGGCCGGCCTGCCCCAAGTGCAAGTCGCACGCGGTGGAGCAGGTGTTCTCGGCGTTCTTCGCGAAGACGGTCCGGAAAAGCTAGCGTCCGGTGTTCGAGCGCCTGCGAGACGCGTTGCGCGCCG
>WNFA01007755.1_pt1 | contig 17836 bp, 19 predicted proteins | sample 5400481 | NCBI WGS metagenome assembly WNFA01 (sample SAMN13153340, study PRJNA577476) | soil metagenome | isolation source: 120 cm saprolite under Douglas fir tree site 2 hole 1 replicate 2 | place: USA:California | collected 2015-04-18
GGTGAGCTGTTACTTCGCTTGATGTCGCAAATGAAATGGCAAGAGTCTGCCCCATGACTATGGAATCGCAATGTGCGAGTTCGGCCACCTCTCCCGTAGGGAGAGGTCGGATCGCTCTTGCGATCCGGGTGAGGGGTTATGGCCTATCGTTAGAGCGTAATCCCTCACCCCAGCCCTCTCCCATCGAAGTCGGATATATCCGACTTCGACAGATTTGGATGCCCAACTCGGGTAAACCCGAGTTGGGTGGGAGAGGGAGCGCGCTTTCGTTGCCGCAACGTCACCGCAAAATTTCGATCTAGGTCGGTCCGATTCTCGGGAGAGCAACAGATGCCGCATTTCACGCTTGAATATTCCGCCAATCTCGATGCCCGCGTCGATATGGGCAAGGTCGTCGAAGTCGTCCGCAAGGTCGCGGTGGAAACCGGAATCTTCCCGCTCGGCGGCATCCGCGTGCGTGCGGTGCGCTGCGAACACTACGCCATCGCCGACGGCAATCCGCAGTTCGGCTTTCTCGACATGGTGCTGCGGCTTGGCGAGGGGCGCGATCTCGCGACTCGCAAGAAGGCCGGCGAACATATTTTTCGCATCCTGTCCAATCATCTCGATCCGGTCTTCGCGGCGAGCAAATTCGCGCTGTCGTTCGACATGCAGATCAACGACAAGGAGACCAGTTGGAAGCGCAACAACATCCACGACGTTCTGAAAGCGGAGGCCGCGCATGGATAAGGTCACGCCGAAATCATCCGACGTGTTTCAGGCCAATCGCGACCGCGCCGCGCCGTTGCTGAAGCAGCTAAGAGGTGATGGTATCGGACACATGATCGATGGCAAGATCGTGCCGTCGATCTCAGGCGAAACGTTTGAAACGAAGTCGCCGATCGATGGCGCGGTGCTCGCCTCCGTCGCGCGCGGTAATGCCGAAGATATCGACCGCGCCGCAACGGCGGCCGCGCTGGCGTTCAAGCCCTGGCGCGACATGCCCGCGACCATGCGAAAGAAATTGTTGCATCGGGTCGCGGACGCCATCGAGGACCGCGCCGACGATATCGCCGTGCTCGAATGCATCGATACCGGCCAGGCCCATCGCTTCATGGCCAAGGCCGCGATCAGGGCTGCCGAAAACTTCCGCTTCTTCGCCGACAAATGCGCCGATGCGCGCGACGGCCTCAACATGCCGAGCGAGGAGCATTGGAATGTTTCAACCCGCGTGCCGATCGGCCCGGTCGGCGTGATCACGCCATGGAATACGCCCTTTATGCTCTCGACCTGGAAGATCGCCCCTGCGCTGGCTGCCGGCTGCACGGTGGTCCACAAACCGGCGGAATGGTCGCCGGTGACGGCCGACCTGCTGGCGAAACTGGTCAAGCAGGCCGGTGTGCCCGACGGCGTGCTGAACACCGTACACGGCATCGGGGAAGAAGCCGGCAAGGCTCTGACCGAACACCCCGCGATCAAGGCGATCGGCTTCGTCGGCGAAAGCGCGACCGGTTCGGCGATCATGGCGCAGGGCGCGCCGAGCCTGAAGCGCGTGCATTTTGAGCTCGGCGGCAAGAACCCCGTGATCGTGTTCGACGACGCTGATCTCGACCGGGCGCTCGACGCGGTGGTGTTCATGATCTACTCGCTCAATGGCGAGCGCTGCACCTCGTCGAGCCGACTGCTCATTGAGCAAGGCATCGCGGAAACCTTCATCGAAAAACTCACCGCGCGAGTGAAGGCACTCAAGGTTGGCCATCCGCTCGACCCCGCGACTGAAATCGGCCCGCTGATCCACGAGCGCCATCTGGAAAAGGTCTGCGCCTATTTCGATATCGCACGGAAGGATGGCGCTGTCATCGCGGTCGGCGGCAAGACGCATGACGGACCCGGCGGCGGGCACTACGTGCAGCCGACGCTTGTCACCGGCGCGCACGCCAAGATGCGCGTCGCGCAGGAGGAGGTGTTCGGTCCCTTCCTGACGGTTATTCCGTTCCGCGACGAGGATGACGCCATCGAGATCGCGAATTCCGTTCAGTATGGCCTCACCGGCTACGTCTGGACCTCGGATATGGGCCGCGCGCTGCGCGTCGCGGATGCGCTGGAGGCCGGCATGATCTGGCTGAATTCCGAAAACGTCCGCCATCTGCCGACGCCCTTTGGCGGCATGAAATCGTCAGGCATCGGCCGCGACGGCGGCGATTATTCATTCGACTTCTACATGGAAACCAAGCACGTCTCGCTGGCCAGGGGGACGCACAAGATTCAGCGGCTGGGAATACCTTCATCCTGACAGTGAAATGCATCCGACATTTTCCGTCATTGCGAGGAGCACTTGCGACGAAGCAATCCATCTCTGGCTACCAAGAAGATGGATTGCTTCGCTTCGCTCGCAATGACGGAGAGAGTCTCACCAAGGACACCTCATGCCCGTCCCGCAGCACATCTTCGATCCGCCGTTCAACATCGTCAGAAGCAGCCACGTCGTGCTCGACGTGGTGGACCTGAACGCCAGCCGGGAGTTTTATGAAAACACCGTCGGACTGCATGTCGAGGATCGCGACGACCGCGCGGTGTACTTGCGCGGCAGCGAGGAACATCAGCATCACTCGCTGGTGCTGCGCAAGGCGGCAGCCGCCGCCTGCAACCGCCTGTTTCCGAGAACGGCATCGCTTACGCATTCGCCAAGCTGCCGTTCCAAGGTCGCACGCTGCAGTTCACCGATCCCTTCGGCTTCCAGATCGAGCTCTATGCGACCATGGAGAAGCGCCCGCATTTGTTGCGCCGCTACGATCTCTACAAGGGCTGCCACCCGCAGCGGCTCGACCACTTCAATGTGTTCGCCGCGGAGGTTCAGGACACCGTCGACTTCTATGCGCGGTTGGGTTTTCGACTGACCGAATACGGCGAGGAAGACGGCCCGAACGGGCGTATCGCGGCGGCGTGGATGCATCGCAAGGGCAATGTGCATGATCTTGCTATCACCAATGGCAAGGGCCCCCGCCTGCACCATTTCGCGTATTGGGTGCCGACCGCGATGAACATTTTGCATCTGTGCGACGTGATGGCCTCGAGCGGTTACCTCAAGAACCTCGAGCGCGGGCCCGGCCGCCACGGCATTTCAAATGCGTTTTTTCTTTATATCCGCGACCCCGACGGCCATCGCCTGGAACTCTACACCAGCGATTATTTCACCGGGGATCACGACCACGAACCGTTGCGCTGGTCGCTCAGGGATCCGCGGCGGCAAACGCTATGGGGCGCGCCCGCGCCGCGCTCGTGGTTCGAACAGGGCTCGCCATTTACGGGACAGGCGATACGCGAACCGCTGTTTGTCGCCGATGTCACGATTGCCGATTAGAGTCGATTGATGAATTCTCGCCGCGATGTACGATTTTCCGATAGCGAAGGTTCTCCCCGCGCGTCGTCCCGGCGCACGCCGGGACCCATAACCCGCGGCGACGATGTTTCAGAAGGTGTCTGCCTGAGTGCCCTAATGTTACAACACGGCGTATGGGTCCCGGCGTGCGCCGGGACGGCACAAATTGTATCGGACACCCGATGACTCCTCTCGTGGCAGTCACTTCGATAATGAGCTTGGTGCTTTCCATGTCGTCGATCACAAACCTGAAGGCCGCTGAACTCAAGGTCATCGCCGGTGGTTCGATGACGGGCTCGCTGAATGAACTCGGCCCTCAGTTCGAGCGCGCCTCCGGCCACAAGCTTGTCATTCATTTCAATTCCACCCCGAACATCATCGCGCTGGTTACATCGGGCACGCCGTTCGACCTCGCTGTCGTTCCCGTCGATGTTTTCAAGGACGCCGGCGCGAAGGCCCGCTTCGCCGCGGGCCCCACCATCGATATCGCGCGCGTCGGTTATGGCGTCATCGTCCGCGCCGGAACGCCCAAGCCCGACATCAGCACATCGGACGCCTTGAAGAAGACCCTGCTTGATGCGCCATCGGTTGCCTTCGTTCCGGCAAGTGCTGCCGGCGCTTATGTCCTGAAGGTGTTCGACCGTCTCGGCATTGCCGAGGCGATGAAGGCCAAGACCAAGCCTCAGACCACACCGGCCGACATCGCTCCGGCCGTCGCCAAAGGCGAGGCCGATCTCGGGGTGTTTCTCGTCAACGTGTTGATGGCCCCCGGTGTCGAACCCGCCGGTTCGTTCCCCGCCGAGTTGCAGCAGGATCTGGTTTTCACGGCAGCCGTCGCAGCGGAGACCAAGGAAGCGGACGCCGCCAGGGCGTTCATCGACTATCTGACCACTCCCGCCGCGACAGCTGTCATCAGGGCCAAAGGCATGACGCCCGGCTGAAGCGGCCCTGCAGGCCGGGCGATAGCTTCACGACCACTCGTTATTGGACATCTCATGACCTCACATCGCCTCGCAACTTTCACCGTCAACGGATCGACCAAATACGGCGCCGTGGTCGAAGGCGGGCTAGTCGATCTCTCCGCGCGCTTTGCAAAAGACTATCCGACGCTCCGTGAAGCGATTGCGGCCGGCGCCCTGACAAGACTGGCCGAGGATGCCGCGCAGCGTTCGCCGGACCACGCGCTCGACGCGATCACCTGGTTGCCACCCATCCCCTCGCCGGAAAAAATCATCTGCATCGGCGTCAATTATCCGGATCGCAACGCGGAATATAAAGACGGCCAGGACGCCCCGAAATATCCCAGCATGTTCATGCGCACGCCGCGCTCGTTCGTCGGCCACAACACGCCGTTGGTCCGCCCCCGCGCATCCGCGCAACTCGACTACGAAGGCGAAGTGGTTTTGATCATCGGCAAGGCCGGCCGCCACATCCCGGAGAGCACGGCGCTCGATCACATCGCCGCGGTCACGCTGTGCAACGAAGGCACCATCCGCGATTGGGTCCGGCACGCAAAATTCAACGTCACGCAAGGCAAGAATTTCGATTCCACCGGCAGCCTCGGCCCGTGGCTGGTTCCCTACACCGATGAAAAGCAGATCGCGGACATCAGGCTGACCACGCGGGTCAACGGCGAGACGCGGCAGGACGACCGTACCGGCCGGCTGATCTTCGGCTTTCGCTATCTCATCAACTACATCTCGACCTTCACCACGCTGGTAGCAGGTGACGTCATTGTTACGGGAACGCCGACCGGCGCCGGTGCGCGGTTCGATCCGCCGCGCTATCTGAAGCCCGGCGATGTCGTCGAAGTGGAGGCCGAAAACATCGGCATGCTGCGCAACGGCGTGATCGACGAAGCCTCGTGATTTCCTTTGCAAGCGATTGGATAATGCAATGACAGTGTGTACCGGCGGCGAAGCCATCGTCAGCGGCCTCGTCGCGCATGGCGTCGATACCGTGTTCGGCCTGCCCGGCGCCCAGATCTACGGGCTGTTCGACGCGTTCCAGCAGGCACAGCTGAAGGTGATCGGCGCCCGCCACGAGCAGGCTTGCGGCTACATGGCCTATGGCTATGCGCGATCCACCGGAAGGCCCGGCGTGTTCAGCGTGGTGCCCGGCCCGGGCGTGCTCAATGCGGGTGCAGCTCTGCTGACCGCCTTCGGCTCGAACGAACCGGTGCTCTGCCTGACCGGACAGGTGCCGACGCAATATCTCGGCAAGGGCCGCGGCCATCTGCACGAAATGCCGGATCAGCTCGCGACACTTCGAAGTTTCGTGAAATGGGCCGACCGCATCGAATATCCCGACGCAGCACCAACACTTGTCAGCCGCGCGTTTCAGGAAATGCTGTCGGGGCGGCGCGGCCCCGCGGCGCTGGAAATGCCCTGGGATGTGTTCACGCAGCGCGCAGACACCGGCCCGGCAAAACCGTTTGATGCTTTTCCGGCGCCGCAGCCCGATACCGAACGCATCAAGGCCGCCGCCGCGCTGATCGCAGGCAGCAAGACGCCGATGATTTTTGTCGGCAGTGGCGCTATTCGCGCGCGTGACGAAATCCTCGAACTTGCGGAACTGATCGACGCGCCGGTGGTGGCGTTCCGCAGCGGCCGCGGCATCGTCAGCAATGCGCACGAGCTCGGATTGACGATGGCGGCGGCCTATCGGATGTGGTCGCACACCGATCTGATGATCGGGATCGGTTCGCGCATGGAATTGCCGACCATGTTCCGCTGGCCGTTTCGCCCCGATGGCCTGAAATCTGTTCGTATCGATATCGATGCTTCGGAAATGCGCCGCTTCACGCCGGATGCTCCTGTCATTGCCGACGCGCAGGCCGGCACGCGTGAACTGCTCGCGGCGGTGAGAAAGGCCGGCTACACGAAAACCAGCGGCCGCCGCGCCGCGATCCGCGACGCCTCGGCCTCGGCGCTGCGAGAGATCCAGAAGGTTCAGCCGCAGATGGCTTACCTGAACATTCTGCGCGAGGTATTGCCGCCAAACGCTATCGTCACCGACGAATTGTCGCAGGTCGGCTTTGCCTCCTGGTACGGTTTTCCGGTCTACGAGCCGCGTACCTTCATCACATCAGGCTATCAGGGCACGCTCGGTTCCGGCTTTCCCACCGCGCTCGGCGCCAAGGTGGCGAATCCGGGCCGGCCGGTGGTCGCCATCACCGGCGACGGCGGCTTCATGTTCGGCGTGCAGGAACTGGCCACGGCTGTGCAGTTCAACATCGGCGTGGTGACGCTGGTGTTCAACAACAACGCCTATGGCAATGTTCGGCGCGATCAGCGCGAGCGTTTTGACGGCCGCGTGGTGGCCGCCGATCTGGTCAATCCGGATTTTGTGAAACTCGCGGAATCCTTTGGCGTCGATGCTGCGCGCGTAACCTCACCCGGGACGTTTCGGCCCGCGCTGGAAAAAGCGCTGGCGAACGGCGGGCCTTACCTCATCGACATCGAAGTGCCCAGGGATTCCGAGGTCAGCCCGTGGGCGTTCATTCATCCGGCGAAGCCGTAAACTACATACTGTCATTCCGGGGCGACGCGAAGCGTCGAACCCGGAATCTCGAGATTCCGGGTTCGCGCTACGCGCGCCCCGGAATGACGTAGCAAAATAAATTCGGCAGCCCTACCGCACCTTCCGGAACGTCAGGTTGATCCGCTGCCGGCCCATCAGGGCATGTTCGCCGTCCGCAAGCGGCGCCACGCCGTGAAACGCCAGCCGCGTCGGGCCGCCCCACACCGCGATGTCGCCGTGCTCGAGCCGAAACCGCCGCGGCCGGTCGCTGCGCTTGGATCCGCCGAACAGGAAGATCGCGGGCAGGCCCAGCGAGACCGAGACGATCGGCGCGGCGAAATCGGTCTCGTCCTTGTCCTGATGCAAGGACATCCGCGCTCCCGGCTGGTAGCGGTTGATCAGGCACGCTTCCGGGGAAAACCCGTCAAACCCTGCCTGCGCGGCCGCCTGCCCGGCAAGCGCGCGAAACGATGCCGGCATCGCCGGCCAGGGTTTTCCGGATTCAGGATCGATGCCGTCGTAGCGATAACCGGTGCGATCGGTGACCCACCCCACGCTGCCGCAATTTGTCATCGCCACCGACATCTGATGGCCGCCGGGTGTCACCATGTGGCGAAACGGGGCTTGCTCCACGACAGCGCGCAAGTCAGCGATCAGATCGGCTTCGAGCGCCAACGCAAAACCGCGTAGCAGCACGGCGCGCTCCGCCATCGCCTCCTGCGACGGGCGAACATCGGGAACGCCGGCAAATAAATCCACAGTCAAATGCCTCGCACTCACTTCGCATCGTGAAAGATCACGCCAATGGTGTGGCGATGGCCGGAGCGGATCCGGCTGACGCCATGACGCAGGTTAACGCGATAGAATCCGCGCGTCCCCTGCACCGGCCTAACATGCACAGCAAAAGCCACGGCATCGCCCTGGGCGAGCGGCACCACTTCGGGCCGCGACTGCATGCGCGGCCGCTGCTCGGTCAGGACGAATTCGCCGCCGGTAAAATCCCGACCCGGCTCCGACAACAGGATCGCGACCTGCAGCGGGAAAACATGCTCGCCATAGAGATCCTGATGCAGGCAGTTGTAGTCGTCGACGCCATATTGCAGCAGCAGCGGTGTCGGCCGGGTCTGGCCGGCAGCATGGCATCGCTTCAGGAACGCATCATGACTCCGGGGATAGCGGATATCGATGCCCATGGCCTCGTTCCAGCTGTTAGCGACGCCGTGCAGTTGCGCGTACAGCGCGGGACGCAATTCCGCGATTATGTCGGGCAGGGGATAGGAGAAATATTTGTATTCGCCGCGCCCGAACCCATGCCGTCCCATCACCACCCGGCTGCGGAACCGACTGTCGTCCGGATAAAGGGCAGCCAGCGCGCGGCATTCATCGACCGAGAGCAGCCCCTTCAGGACCGCGCAGCCCTGCGCATTGAGATCGCGGCCGGCCTGGGTCCAGTCGATGGCATCAACGCGCGCGGCGATATCGGAACGCGGCGCGGGACGGATGATGTTCTTTGCGATTGATTTCATGGCGATCAATGTCGCGAACCGAGCAGTCCCGCGCCACCCGATTTCCGGGCAAATTGGCAATGGAGCTCGATGATTGCAGCGTGAAGCTTTAAGCCGTCATGGCCGGGCTCCGCCCCGGCCATCCACGTCCCATGATATCCGCCGATCTGAAGACGTGGATGCCCGACGCAGGTCGGGCATGACGATTTAAACAATTCAGCCGAGCACAGGAAGTTCAATGACATCGTAGCCGTGGCGAATGCTGCGCCTGAGAACGGGATCTTCGAGTTCAAACTCAAAGCGGCTCGCCGGCCGGATGCCGCCCTTGGCCGCAAAAGTGCCGCCGAACATGGCGCAGCCGTCCGGTAGCCGACCATCGCCAAAGCCGCGCTGAATCAGGTCCGCCACCGGGAGCATGCTGTCGAGTGTACCTTCCTGGTACAGTACCCGCGCACCGTCGATCCAGGCATGCGAACGCAGGATCATTTGATCCCAGTGACCGATGACTTCCTCAAGTTCCCACAGCACGGGCGCGATCGGCTTGTCGCACATCTGCTTGGAGACCGTGACGCTATAGGTTTCCACCTTGCGGTCGGTATGGTCGGAGGCGGCGCCGACAAAGATGCGGCCCTGCCAGCCGATCAGCACGAACTCGACCTCGCCGCTCGATTCCGTGCCGCTGACTTCGATGCTGTCTTCGGTGGTCAACCGCCGCGCGGAGACGCGATAATAGATCGGCGTGGACGCAGGCCGCGCAATGCCGATCGCTTCGAGTTCGGCGATGTGCTTGTCGCGCGCCACCGGATCGCGGCCGGTCCAGCCGGCGACGACGGCCTGATCGATCGCCAGTGTCAGCGGCGTGGTCGTGCCCTGGGCGTCGATGGTGAAGGTAAGATCAAACACGGATGGCACCTTCTATTGCGGCCGCGAGTTCGAAGACGCGCCGATCCGATCCGCCTGCGCCCGCGAGCATCAGCCCGACCGGGACCTCGCCCTCGCGATGGCAGGGCAGCGAAATGGCGCAGCCGTCGATCATGTTGATCAACGTACAATTGCGCAGCGCCAGCAGGTTTTGCGCGGCAAACGCCTTGTCGTCGGCCAGATCCGAGATGCGCGGCGGCGTGTTGGCGGTGGTCGGCAAGATCAGCGCATCATAGGGTGCAATACGTTTTTCCGCGCGCGCGATCAGCGACCGCCGCGCGCCGATCAAATCGATATAGTCCGCGGCGCTAATGGCCTCGCCGCGAAGGATACGTTTGCTTACGCGGGGATCGTAGACATCGCCATGGCTGACGATCAGATAGCGATGCCAGGCATAACTTTCCGCCGCCGCAAAACCGCCCTTGGTGTTCATCACCCCGACATCGAGGAATTCCGGCACTTCGATCCGCTCGATCAGCGCGCCCTGCCGCGACAGCGTCTCCAGCGCACGCTCGAATGTCCGCGCCACCGCATCCTCGAGTTCGTCGAGCACGATCGTGGTCGGAACCGCCAGACGCATCCCCTTGATTGGACGCGGCTGCAGTGGCCTTACCGGCTCGTCGGCGAGTACGGCGTCGAGCACCGCACAGCACTGAGCCGTGCGCGCCAGCGGCCCAAAGCTGTCGAGCGTGGACGACAGCGGCACACCGCCATCGAGCGGCACCCGGCGCTGGGTGGGCTTGAACCCGACAATGCCGTTGAAGGCCGCCGGAATCCGGCACGAGCCGCCGGTGTCGGTGCCGAGCGCGCCATGCGCCATGCCATCGACGACGGATACCGCGGCCCCCGATGACGATCCGCCGGGTACGTGCCCCACATGGCGCTGCCATGCGCCCTTCGGCGTGCCGAAATGCGGATTGATGCCGATGCCGGAAAACGCGAATTCGGTCATGTTGGTGCGGCCGATCACGACGAAGCCGGCACGGCGCAGCCGCGCCACCACCGATGCATCGGCTTCCGCCGGAGCTGAATCCTCCAGCGCACGCGAACCGGCGCGGGTCACCTGCCCCTTGATGTCGAACAGATCCTTGATCGAGACGGGAATGCCGGCGTAGCGCGACGGCGCCGCCTTCACCTCGCGCAGCCGGTCCATCGCTTCGGCTGCTTCGATCGCGGCTTCCGCATCGACATGAATGAAGGTCCGCATCCCCTCGCCTGAGGTGTCGGCGATCCTGGCGAGACATTCGTCGACCAGTTTGCGGGCGCTGGTGCGGCCGCCTTGGAGGTCATCAGCCAGCGTGGCCAGCGTCGGAATATTTGGCATCGTACTTTCGCCTCATGGCTGCAGAATCGATTATTCGTGGTCCGAAGCGGCCTCGATTTCCAGATCGAGCAGCGCCGAGCTCAGGGATTTGCCATGGGCATCGAGCGCCAACGACCGCGTCACCCCGCCGCCGAGCGCGCCGGCCATGACAAAGTTCAGCGCGGCAATGTTGGGCAGCTCATAGCGGACAACCTCGCCTTCGACAACACCGGCAAAATGCGCTCTTACCCGCGCGCTGGTGACTTGCGCGAGCAGCAGCGGATAATGCTTCTCGTGATAAGCAATCACCGAGATATTCGATGTGTTGCCCTTATCGCCGGTGCGGGAATGGGCGATCTCGCGCAGCTTCACGTCTCACGCTCCCACAAAACGGATTGTCGGTTTGGCAAGTTCGCGCGGCAGCAGGACTGAAGCGACCGCGACGACGTCGCGCGCCGATTTGAAAGCGCCGCCGCCGGCGGCGGGGCCATTGGTGTAGAGCGTTTCGACCTCGTTGCCGATTCTGATCGCCTCGCGCAGGTTTTCGGTCCGGCCGGCGACGCGGACGCGCACCTCATAGGGTTCATTCGCGCGTGCGGAGATTTCCGCCCCGTGCAGCGCGTCGACGCCGATCAGTTCGAACCGCAATTCGCTCGCTGCAACGCCGGTGAGTTTCAGCCGCTCGCGAACGATGTCCAGCGCCAGCCGCCCGCGCGCCAGCGCGCCGGGACCGGCATAGGAAATCTGCCCCTCGCCAATAAAACTGTCGACATAGCCGACCGAGACTTTCAGCGTATCGGTACGCTCAGTCCCGCGCCCGCCGCTGATCCGCACGCGGTCTGGTGCGATCTCCTCGACCTTCACCTTCGACCTTGGTGATGACGAGCGAGCCGTCTTCACCCACTTCGCCGATCGGAAAGCCGAGCCGCGCCAAATCCAAAACATCCTTGTAGCCGGGATCGGCGAAATAGCCGCCGGTGATCTGGCCCGCGCATTCCAGCAAATGCCCGGCGACGGTGCCCTGCCCCAGCAGATTCCAGTCGTCCATCGCCCAGCCAAAGGCGTGAATCATCGGCGCCAGAAACAGCGCGGGATCCGACGCCCGCCCGGTGATCACGATATCCGCGCCGCCGGTCAGCGCGTCGGCGATCGGTTCGGCGCCGAGATAGGCATTGGCCGACAATAGCCGGTTGCCGAGCTGTTTGATCGTTCCCTCGAACTCCATGATCGGCAGATCACGCTCTTTGCAGGCGTCCAGCACGTCATCGCCGATGACGGCGGCGATCTTCAGCGACGCGAGACCGAGCGATCTGGCAATCTCGGCGGTCTTGCGGGCCGCAGCGACCGAATTGGCCGCGCCCATATTGGTGACGATCTTGATTCCCTTGGCGGCACAGACCGGCAGCACCGCGCGCATCCGCTCCTCGAGCAGCGGGTCGTATCCGCCATCAGGGTTTTTCATGCGCGCCTGCTGCGCCAACGCGACGGTGCGCTCGCCGAGACACTCGAACACCAGATACTGGATATCGCCGTTTTCGGCGAGCTCGACCGCAGGCTCGATGCGATCGCCCGAATAGCCGGCACCGGATCCTATCCTAATCGTTCGCATCATTTCAGCCCGAAATAAGCCCGCCGCAGCGCTTCGTTATCGGTCATTTCCGCGACCGTGCCGGAAAAGCGGATGCGGCCGCCTTCCAGCACAAACACCCGCGTCGCCACTTCGAGGAAACCAATATTCTGCTCGGCGATCAAGAGCGCCAGCCCGCGGCCGCGCAAATCGCTGAGGATCCGGATGACCTCCTTGACGAACAGGGGCGACAGCCCGGCCGAGGGTTCATCCATCACCAACAGCCGCGGCTCGGCCGCAAGCGCCTTGGCGATGCCGAGCATCTTGCGCTGGCCGCCGGAGAGACTGGACGCCGGCGCCCGGCGTTTTTCGCGCAGCGCCGGAAATACGCCGTAGAGTTCTTCGACACGGACGCCTGGATCGGCATGACCCAGCGCCTGCGCGCCGACGCGGATGTTTTCCTCGATCGACAAATCGGGAAATACCGCGAGTTCGGACATATAGGTCATGCCGAGCCGCATCCGGTCGCTGGAGCGCATCAGCGTCACGTCCTCGCCGGCAAGCTGGATGCTGCCGTGCCGCGCCTCGATCAGGCCGACCAGCGATTTGAGGAAAGTGGTTTTGCCGGCGCCATTGGCGCCGAGCAGCAGCACGGTTTCGCCGGCGCGGACGTCGAGATCGACGCGCCACAGCACCTGCATCGTGCCGTAGCCGGCGTCGACGCCTTTGGCTTCCATCAGCGCTGCTGCTTCAGGCGGCATGCTCGCCTCCCAAAAACACTTCGATGACTTGCGGCACCTTCACGGCGACCGCGAGCTTGCCCTCAAAGATCTCCTTGCCGGCGTTCATGACAATGACGCGGTCGGTAATGTGTTCGATAAAACCCATCAGATGCTCGACCACGATGATCGCGATCCCGGATCGTGCCAGCGCCTTGATGCGTTCGGCGATCCAGTCCAGCTCCGCCGGATTGAGCCCGGCGGCGAGTTCGTCGAGCAACAGCAGCCGCGGACGGGTGGCGAGCGCGCGAACCAGATCGAGCATCTTCTGCTGCGCGTTGTTGAGATCGGCCGCCGGCCGGTCGGCGACCTCATTAAGCCGATATTCGTCGAGTAATTGCGCCATCGCCGGCGGGGCCACCGCGGCGCGCCCATAGGCCAGCGCGACCGCGATATTCTCGCGCACCGTCAGCGACAGAAACGGTTTTGGGATCTGAAAGGTGCGGTTGATGCCGCGATGGACCAGTTTGTGCGATGCTATTCCGCCGATATCAGCACCATCGAGCACCACCTCGCCGCCGTCAGGCGCATAAAGACCGGATATCACGTTGATCGCGGTAGTCTTGCCGGAACCGTTGGGGCCCACCAATCCCAGAATTTCGCCGGACGCGACATGAAAACTCAAGCCGTCGAGCGCGTAAAACCCGCCGAAGCGCTTTGTCAGCTTTGTCACGTTGAGAATGGGCGCGCGATCAAGGGACATGCCATCCCCTCCGCGTCGCGAGCGAAACCAGGCCGGCGGGGAGAAACAGCACCAGCCCCATGATCAACAGCCCGTAGATCAACTGGAAATATTGCGGCGTGGTGAACCCAATCAGATTGTAGATGCCATAGAGGATGATAACGCCGACAATCGGGCCCGTGATCGTGGCGACGCCACCGAACAGCGCAAACACAATGGCAAAAATGCTGAATTCGCCGCTGAAGACGTTGTCGGGATAGAACACCGAGACATACCAAGCATAGACCCCGCCGGCGAGACCCGCCACCAGCGCCGACGCCAGCCACGCGATCACGCGCATCCGCACGACGTCCACACCTGCCATCGACGCAGAGACCGCATCTTCCCGCACCGCCTGCAACGCGAGGCCAAAGCGGGAGTTTTTCAGGAACACGACCGCGGAGAGCGTCAGCGCCAGCACCACAAGGGCGGCGGCATAGGCCAGTGTCGGATTGAACGTCCCCGTGAGCGAAACGCCGTACGGCCCGCGCGTGATGTTCTCCAGCGCCGGATTGGCGACGAAGTGAAGCACCGCCAGCGACGCTGCGAGATTGGCGATCGCGAAATAGGCGCCGGAAAGACGCAGCAATGGCGTCAGCAATAGCCCGAGCGCGACGCCGATTATCCCGGCAACGAGCACCGCGAGGATGGCGGGCGCCTGAAAGTGCATCACCATGATGGCAAAACCGTAGGCGCCGGCGCCGAAGAAGCCGACATAGCCGAACGGCAGATAGCCGGTGAAACCGTAGATGATGTTCACGCCCTGGGCGAGGATCAAAAAGATCACGAAATTGAACAGCAGCAGATGATTTTGGTAGACGCCCGGCAGCACCGCAAAGATGGCGAGCAGCGGCACGACGATGAAGAGCACGTGTCTGAAGGCGCTAGGCAACGCGCACCTGCCTTCCGAGCAGCCCGCTCGGACGGAGCAGCAGGATGAAAATCAGGAGCACATAGGGCAAAAGGTCAGCCCATGAACTCAGATAAGTCTGCACCAGCATGTAGCAGACGCCGTAAACGACGCCGCCAAGCGCAGTCCCTAAGGGATTGCCGAGCGATCCCAGCACCACGATGGCGAAGGACGTGACGGTCGCGTCGGCGCCGAACGCCGGCGTCACCGATCCGAACATGAACGGCGCGAACACCCCGGCCACCGCCGCAAGCCCCAATCCGATACCGAACGCCGCCGCCGAGACACGATCGACATCGATGCCGGTCGCGAAGGCCTCGTCGCGCCGCGACATCACCGCACGCGTCAGGGTGCCGAGCCGGGTGCGGTACAGATAGACGTACACCAGCGAAATCGCGATCAGGCTGGTGATGGCAGCGATCACCCAGGCGGCGGGAAATCCTTGCCCAAAGATCTGGATCGGTCCGGCCGCGTCCGGCTTGCCGCCGAACAGTTTTATCCTGATGGTCGAGAACACGGTGCCGAGCGCACGGCTCTGGATCGAGCGTTCGCTGGTGCCGAAAAAGATCGTCGTGACCGCCTCGATCACCTGCGACAACCCGAAGAACAGGATGATCGACAGCATTTCCGGGTTCACCGAACCCTGCAACCGCGGCACCAGCACCCAATAGAGCAGCAGCCCGATCACGACAAAGATCACGAACGCCAGCGGCACCGCGAACAAGGGATCGATGCCGGCCAACGTCACGACGCCGAACGCGACAAAGGCGCCGAGCATCAGAAAGTCGCCATGCGCAAGATTGACGATGCGCATGACGCCGAACACGAGATTGAGGCCGATACCGACCAGGCTGAAATAAAGACCGAACAGGACGCCGGCGACGAGCGCGTAAGTTAGCATCAGCGCTCCGCTCCGGGCATCCGGTGCATCATCCGCAATCGCATCATGGACGCGGATAGACCGGCTTGCCGGTGGCGGTTTCGTGCGGATAGATCGAGACAAACTTGATGTGTTCGTGTTCGTCGAGCGCGAGTTGCCCGAGCGGGGTCAACTCGCCGATCTGGCCGCCGGTTTCGTCGAGTGCAAAGGTGCCATCGAGCGTCTTGAGCTCTCCCGACAGGCTGAACACCGCGCGGCGCAGTTCGAGCTGGTCGAGGCTGGTCGCAACCGAGAGTGTCTTCTCGATGACGAGACCGGTGGTGTAACCGGCCACCGCATTGAAGCCGAACTCGATCTTGCCATCGGGATATTTCTTGTCCCAGGCGGCTTTGTAATCCTTCATGGTCATGCCGAAATTGACCGGATATTCCAGTTCCGATGGCGGCACATAGGTGAAGACGTGCTCGAGGCCCTTCTCGCCGACATTCTTTTCAAGAAGTTCGGTCTCGAGACCGGCATAGATCGAAAACAGCATCTTGAACTTGACGCCGACGTCCTGGACGTTGCGCAAAAACGCAATATCGTTCGGCGCGTATCCGAAATGAATCACGGCGTCCGGCTGGGTATTGTTGATGTTGTTGATGATGACCGTGTAGTTGGTGGTTTCGGTGGGAATGCCCTGATCGTAGACGATCTCGATCGGCGCGCCGGAATCCTTGACGAATTTGCGGAAGGCGTTGGCCTGCGTTCCCGTGAATTCGTTAGTCGAGTAAAGAATGGCGATTTTCTTGATCCCAAGGCCCGGTCCATCGTGCGACACAAAGTCCGCAACGGGCTTTGGCCAGATGGTCGAGACCGGGTCGGCCATCAGCGCGATGTAGGGATTGTCCTTGGAGAAAAAGCTGGCGCCGGTTCCGGTCTGGTCGAACAGGAACACCTTGTGGTCGCGCGCGATCGCCACCGCAGGCGCCGTCAAGACCGAGCCGGAGTCGGCGACCAGGAGATCGACCTTGTCCTGCGTGATCAGCTGGTTGTAGAGCGTGGAGGCGGTTGCGGTGTTGCTCTGATCGTCATAGGCGACAAGCTTCACGGGAATTTTCTTGTCGAACGCCTTCACATAGACCCCGCCGTCGGCGTTCTTCTGGTCGATCCAGAGTTTCAGTGCGCTGTGAACCGGCATCGAAATCGACGCGTAGCGCCCGGATGACGCATAGAGCGTGCCGATCTTGATTTCTGCCGGTGCGTCGGCGGCAAAAGCCTGTGCGGCGAATGTCAAACCCGCCGTCAATACCGCGCCTGTCACCTTCAACATGAAATCCTCCCGATTTTCTTCGCTCTGACGGACAATCTACCGCGCGGGGTCGGAGGTACACTAGCGCTCCGGGCCAAGCAATAGTGCGCGTGCCGGAATACGCGGCATGCGGCAGGTCAGCTAGACCGTTGACGCAGGACCGTCCAATGTCGCATCAAGATCAGAGCCGGCGGGCGGACGTGGACCGGCCCAGGGAGGAATCACAGGCATGGCCGAGCCAGCGCGCGCACGACCGAAACCAACACCGGAAACCCAGCATTTCTGGGATGGCACACAGGCGGGCGAGCTGCGCTTGCAGCGCTGCGACGCCTGCGCCAACGTCTATTTCCCGCCGCGCCCCTTCTGCCCGGCCTGTGCCTCGCGCAAGGTCAGCGTGTTCAAGGCCAGCGGCAAGGCAAAACTCTACAGCTACGTCATCCATCACCGGCCGGTACCCGGCTTCACGCCGCCTTACGCCATCGCCGTGGTCGAGCTCGACGAAGGTCCGCGCATGATGAGCAACATCCTCGATTGCCCGCAAACGCCGGAGGCGCTCGAACTCGACATGAAGCTGGAAGTCGCGTTCGAAAAGCTCGACGACACCGTCACCCTTCCCCTGTTCCGTCCGGCGAAGGGCTAAGCACCATGCGCAGAAATCAGGTCGCCGTCGTTGGCGCTGCCGAAACCACCGAGCTCGGCGTTATTCCAAATGTGTCGCAGATCCAGTTGCATGCCGACGCAGCCCTCAACGCCATCGCCGACGCCGGCCTAAAACTGTCCGATATCGACGGTTTTGCTACCGCGGTCGAAACACCGCAGCAGATCGCGCATTCGGCGATCGAGGCTGGCCTCTGCAAGACCGTGCTGATCACCCATGCCGAAAGCGGCAAATCGAATATCGGCCGCACGCCGCGCATGATCGGCCCCGACAGTCTCAACGGCCAGTTCGAACTGCCTTACGGTGTCTCGACGCCGGCCAGCATGTTTCCCATACCGGTGCTGCGCTACATGAAGACCCACGGCATTACCCATGAGCAGATCGCCATGGTCGCGGTGGTGCAGCGCGAATGGGCCGCGAA
>WNFA01001735.1_pt1 | contig 17817 bp, 17 predicted proteins | sample 5400481 | NCBI WGS metagenome assembly WNFA01 (sample SAMN13153340, study PRJNA577476) | soil metagenome | isolation source: 120 cm saprolite under Douglas fir tree site 2 hole 1 replicate 2 | place: USA:California | collected 2015-04-18
AAGCTTCCGAAAGAAAAGGTGCTGGAGATTGCGAAGGGGCGGATCTGGTCGGGCCAGGATGCGAAGAACCTTGGCTTAGTGGATGAGCTCGGCGGCTACGATGCGGCGCTGAAGCTGGCGAAGAAGGCGGCGGGAGTTCCCGAAAGCGACGACGTCAAGATCGTGGTCTTTCCGCGTCCGAAAACTTTTCTTCAAAGTGTGATCGAGCGCCGGGGGCCGGATAACAGCGATAGGGAAGCCGTCGGGCAAACGCTCGCGCGGATTCTACAAGTGGTGCAGCCGGTGGCGCGTCAGCTCGATGCGGCGGGAATCAAGAGCAACCATAACGATCAGGATGACGTGCTACGGATGAATCCGATACCCAGTAGCCAGTAGCGAAGCGAACGTAGGGACAGCCGCCCTCGGCTGTCCACGCGAGCGCAGCTTGCCTCGGGTCCCGTTCGTGTATTTCCGGCACTTCAAGAGCGTGGCGAGGCTTCGCCTCGCCGGACAGCCGAGGGCGGCTGTCCCTACGCAGAATTACTTACAAACCCAGCTTCTTTACTTCTTCGTTGTAATACTTGCGATAGAGGATCGACCATTCCTCGGAGCCCTCGATGATGGTGCGACGCTGGCTTTCGATTTTCTGGCGAGCGGCCTGGTCGATGCGGGCTTCCTGCATGAGAAGCTCTTCGAGAATCTTGCGGACTTCGAGGCGGATAGTGTTGCGGTCCTCGATGAACTCGACCTCGTCCAGGTCGGCGACGGCGTCGGTGACAACATGGGCGAGTTTGTTGACTTTGTCGCGGCTCAATCGCACGGCGGGGGCGTCCTCAAAGTCGTTTTCGTCGTTCTCAAAGAATAGCCTTGTATTTTTTTGCCAGCTCGGTCTTTACCTTGCGAAACATTTCCTGGTAATTGGCGCCGCTCTTTTGCATTTCGTCGGAATAGGCTTCGAGAATGACGCGCACCTCATCGTTAATGCGGTCCTCGAGCGCCAGTTCTTCGAGCAGAGCGGCGTGCACCTTCTCGTTAAGAGCAGGCATCGCCTTGGTCTCTATGAGACCGCTCGCCACCAGGTTTTTGGAGACTTCGCGGGCCAGATAGCCCACATATTCTTTGGAAAAAAGCATGATTAACGCGTTGTTTTTGTGAACAGAAAGTTTAACACACGGTCGCCCGCCCGTGCCGCCAATGAAACCTCATGCTTTGCTCTGTGGACCCTGTCTCCTGTGTGGTTAAGACTTTCTTCACCACAGGGAGCACAGAGGTTCACAGGGAAAAATGTTCACAGGGGAAAACCAAGGCATCTGCTCGTCGCAGTGGCGGGTGACTGGGGCCAAGCCGTACAATAATGACACTCCATGTCTCCACATCCAGACGACCTGACGGGCATGAAAGACGATATGACGGCCTTCATTGAAGGTCTGGGAATGCGCCGTTTCTTTGGCTATGTCGAGTGCGAAGAAGTCCCCAGCGTGCTGTGGGATTCGGAACATAATCCGGATGGCTGGAAAGATTTCGTGGAGCTGGCCAAGTCCGCGGGCGCGCCTTTCCTGACGATGCATTCCTGGGCGCTCGATCGCGAAGAGTTGGAGCGCTTGTCCCAGCGGCTCGCCGACGGCGATTACCGAAGCGAAGAAGATCTGGAAGAAAGCCGCTGGCTGAAGACCTACGTCGGAAAGACCGGATTCGTGCAGCTCGGATGGGCGTACCAGGGATGCGTCTTCGTTTACGAAGCCGGCACCGAATGGTATGAACATTATCAGCACCTGCGCGAACTGGCGGATGATAGCGGCGGATTCATGATCGACGAGCCGGACCAGGACGAAGAACGGTGAGGCAGGTCTCAGGTGGCAGGTGTCGGGTGGCAGGAAAAGCTTAGTGCGACTGCGCGTTGTCCTGAGACCTGACACCTCAGTCATGACACCTGTGACCTGACATCTTACATCTGGCCCATGCGATGGATTGCTAATCCGCTGAATTCTCCCAAGGCAAGAGTGCTTGCAGCTGCACTGCTTGACTCCAGACTGAAAATTTCCTCTTCTGCTTTGCCTGTGCTTGCCGATCTTCTTGTCGGGCGTGGGATCGACGAACCGGAAGCGGCTGCGCGTTTCCTTTCTCCTCAACTTGCCGACCTTCACGACCCGCTGCGGATGAGCGGGATGAAAGCTGCGCTTGATCGGCTGGAGGCCGCGATAGAGCGCAAAGAGAAAGTTCTTATTTACGGCGATTACGATGCGGACGGCACGACGGCGATCGTCATCCTCAAGACGGCCATCGAACTTTGCGGCGGAGCAGCTGACTTTCACGTGCCGCACCGCATCCGCGAAGGCTATGGCATGCGCGACGAGGTGATCGAGCGCGCGGCTGCCGACGGCGTGCGGCTGATCATCAGCGTGGACACTGGCATCCGCGGGTTCGCCGCTGCCGAAACGGCGCGGCGCACCGGAGTGGACCTGATCGTCACCGACCATCACCTGCCGGGGATGGTCGGCGTTCCGCAGGCGCTGGCTGTAGTGAATCCAAATCAAGACGGTTGCGATTATCCGTGCAAGCATTTGTGCGGCGCGGGCGTTGCGTTCAAGTTGGCTCAGGGATTAATGCAGCGGCGGCTGGATGCGAAAGATCAGTCGCGCCTGCTGATGTCATTCATGAAAGTTGTGGCCATCGCGACCATCGCCGATGCCGTCCCGTTGCTGGGCGAGAATCGCGTGTTCGCTAAGCTGGGATTGCAGGGACTGCGTTCTCCGGTGAACGTCGGGTTGAAGGCGCTGCTTGAAGTTGCGAAGCTCGGCGACGGACGTGCGCTGACGGCGACCGAAGTTGGGTTCCGCATCGCGCCTCGCCTGAACGCTGCCGGACGCATGGACGTCGCGCGCGACGTGGTCGATCTTTTCAACGAGAAAGACATGGAGCGTGCCAGAAAGATAGCGGGCCGGCTTGATCAGTTGAATGCCGAGCGTCAAGAGGAAGAGCGGCGCATCATGGACAGCATTTTTCGTCGGCTTGAGAAAGAGCCTGCGTTGCGCGAAGCCTATTGCGTGGTCGTGGACGGCGAAGGCTGGCATCGCGGCGTGATTGGCATTACCGCTTCGCGGGTGGTGGAACGCCACGGGCGGCCAACGCTCGTCATCTCGCGTGAAGGAGACGAAGCGCACGGCTCGGGACGATCGATTCCGTCGTTCCATTTGTTGCATGCGATCGAATCGTGCCCCGAACTATTTTCCCGCTATGGAGGACACGCCCATGCGGTCGGCTTTGCGCTGCCCAGCGCCAACGTGGAGAAACTTCGTGAGCATCTGGATCGCTACGCGCGCGCGCGACTCACTCCTGCCGATTTCGAACCGCAGCTTGAGTTCGATCGCGAACTACCCCTGAGAGAAATCACGCCTGAACTTAGCCAGGCGCTGCTTTTGCTGGAACCTTTTGGAATGGAGAATCGCGAGCCAGTTTTCGCCGCCCGCGCGGTGCGGCTGATGGCACCTCCGCAGGCGGTGAAAGACAAGCATGTGCGGCTGCGCGTGTCGCCTGGCGTCAATGGAAGAATGGCCATTGCGGCGGCAGCGCAAGATTTCACTCCGCGCTGCCATCCCGACGCGGCGGCGATTCCAAAACGAGATGCGGGACAGAGCCCCGCCACCACACAATCTGCACAATCCACGCGATCATCCTGGCGCGACAACATTGCATTCAAAGCTATGGGCTGGGGGCTGAAGGAATCCTGCGACCGGTTGCAGTTACTGGCCGGGGACCGCCTGGACATCGCCTACTCACTTGGCATGAACGATCATCCTGAATTCGGCGGGTTGGAGCTGACGCTGCGCGACGTGGTGCGCGCCCGTTGAGTTTGCTCATTCTTTTCCGCGGCCTGCTTCTTCCGCATTGCTCTCAGCCTTTGACAAGAAGCCAATCCATCTTTATAGTGCCGGGTCATGAACGGAACTTTCTTCTGCAACAAGTGCGGCGCGCAGAATGCCGCTGGCGCTCAGTTTTGTAATCGTTGTGGAGCGTCCACGGCCCCCACTCCGGGCGTTGTCCCGACAGCGGTGGCATCGCCGCAGCCAGCCTCGCCCAACTTTGCGTCATCTAACACCGCGTCGTTCAACCCGGCGTCGCCACACGCCGCCTCAGCGACTGCGTATCGGGTAGTTGCGCCCGTAGCGGGAGTTGGCTACGGAGGCTTTTGGATTCGGGTGGTTGCGTTCATTATCGACGGCATCATCTTGCGGGTTGTGGTGGCTCCCGTCGGCATGATTTTCGGCGGTCTCGGGACGGCAGGAATGATGAGTGGGATTCCCCATGCGGGCCTTCGTATTTTGGGCGGCGGCATTACGATCATTTTGTTGATTTTTGGCTCCTGGTTGTATGAGGCTTTCATGGAAAGCTCGTCGTACCAGGCGACGCTGGGCAAGATGATCTTTGGGATGAAAGTTACCGATCTCAATGGCAACCGAATCTCATTCGAGCGCGCGACGGGAAGGCATTTTGCGAAGTGGCTTTCCACGATGATCTTTGGAATCGGCTACATCATGGTCGGGTTCACGGAGCGCAAGCAAGGACTGCACGATCTGCTGGCCGGGACGCTGGTGCGGCGAGCTTAGTTCTCAGTTCCCGGTTCTCAGTTCTCAGTGGAACCAGGTTTGACTGAGAACTGAGAACTGAGAACCGATTCGTGGCGAGTTACACTAGCCTCTAATGGCCCTTCCGTTTTCACGGCTGCGCCGCTGGTTCGCCTTGGGCGCGATTCTGATGATTGCGACGGTCGCGGGAATGTATTTCTACGCGCGCTGGCGTGTGCATAAAGTTGTACACGACATTCCCGCGAAAATCGGACTGGATATTCAGCAGACCGCAGAGGGCTTTTCCATCTCCAAGTCAGTAGAAGGCCGCACTTTGTTTACGGTGAGCGCCTCCAAGGCGGTTCAGTTCAAAGGAGGCGGCCGGGCAGAGTTGCACAACGTAAAGATCGTTATCTACGGCAAGGATGCCGGCCGCTTCGACCGAATTACCGGGGATGATTTCGAGTACGATCCCGCGTCGGGCAATGTGAGCGCCAAGGGCGCGGTGCTGATTGACCTGGAAGCGAATCCCGAGGGGATGCGGCATTCGGACCAGACGGCTCCGGCGCAAACGAGAGACCCGATTCATCTTGAAACCAACGGGCTGGTCTTCAATAAAAACACGGGGAACGCTTCCGCCACCGGCAAGATAATCTTTCAAACCCCGCAGGCATCGGGTTCGGCTGTGGGTATCGAATATGTGGCCAAGACGGGCACGATGAACTTGCTATCAGCGGTCGCGCTGGATGTCAGCAAGCCGCAATCTCTTCGTCTGAATGCAGATCACGGCCTGATTTCGAAGCAGCCCCGGCAGGTTGTGCTCACCGCGGTCCGACTGACACGGGAGCGGCAGCGACTGCAGTCCGACCAGGCGACGTTCTTCCTGCGGGAGGACAACACGGTGGACCGGATTCTTGCCGAGGGCAATGTGCGGAGCGAGTTCCATGGCCGGGCGTCGTCGAACTCGAAAACGTCCAACTCGGAAATGTCGAACTCGGGGGCGCACGCGCGCTCCGACCGTGCCGAACTGTTCCTGACGGGAACACGGAATCAACTGACCGCCGCCATCCTCAGCGGCAACGTGCAACTCGCTTCCGGAGACGCGGCGAGCCGCGTCTCTATGGGAGAGCAGAACACCGGAGAGCAGAACCAGGGATCGGGGGACCGGGGAGCGCAGGTTGCAGAGGCGACTGCCGGGCGCGTGACGCTGCATTTTGCCGGGCAGCAGATTCTCCAAACCGTTCATGCTGAGGACGGCGTCCGGCTGGCGCAGAAGAAGAGTCAGAGTGGAGCGGCGGTGATGTCGCCGGCAATGGTGTCGTCGACAACGAAGGGAGACGCGCAAGACGTCGAGATGACCGCTCCGGTGATGGACTTCATCGTGAAAAACGGCCGTCAGTTGGAGCGTGCCGAAACGAGCGGACCGCCGCAGATTGTGATTACACAACCGGGCTCGAATCAGAAGACGCTGGTTACGGCCGCCAAGTTCACGGCGAAATTCACGGACAAGAATCGCCTGGCCACGCTGCATGGAGAACCCGACGCCAGGATTGTCAGCAGCAAGATCGGCGACAGCAGGATCGGCGACAGTAAGATCGACACGCCGGGACAGCCCGATCGCGTTTCGACCAGCCAGATGCTTGATGTTATCTTTCGGCCGGAGGGCGGCGTCGCTTCGATCAAGCAGGCAGGTGGTGTTACCTACGTCGACGGCACATTGAAGGCTTGGGCGCAGCGGGGAGAGTACACGGCTGCCGATCAACTTCTGGTGCTTAGCGAATCTCCTCGGGTGGTGGACAACGGCATGACGACCACGGCCCAGACGATTCGTATGAACCGGACGACCGGAGACGCCGTTGCCGAGGGCAACGTCAAGAGCACGTACTCCGATCTGAAGGCGCAACCGGACGGCGGTATGCTTGCCTCCGCTGACCCAATCCACGTGACCAGCCGCAGCATGACGGCACATCGTTCGCCGGCGGTTGCTGTGTACACCGGTGATGCCCGGTTGTGGCAAAACGCGAACGTAGTGGAGGCGCCTACGCTGCAATTTGACCGCGACCACCGGTCGCTAGTTGCACAGGCGGGAGCGCAAGGGAGCATGGCTCAACCGGTTTCAACCGTGCTGGTGCAGGTAGACAAGAACGGGAAGGCGACCCCGGTCACTATCACGTCCGCGCGTCTGAACTACACCGATGCGGAGCGAAAAATTTTCCTGGATGGCGGCGTGACGGCGAAGGGGTCCGACACTACACTGACGGCACAGCAGATGACGGTATTTCTGCGGTCGCGGAGCGAGTCGCGGGCGGTTGCGGGCCCGGGAACGCCTGGGCAGGTGGAGCGGATCGTGGCCGAAGGCAAGGTTGTGATCACGCAGCCGACGCGGCACGCGACCGGGGACCGATTGGTGTACACGGTGGTCGAGGACAAATTCGTCCTGACCGGCGGGTCATCGGGCGGAACTCCCAGCATTTTTGATGCCGAACGGGGCAAAATCACTGGCGATTCGTTGACTTTCTACAGACACGATGATAGGGTGCTCGTAGAAGGTAGAGAAACGTCCCCGACCGTCACCAGGACGCAAGTGGCACGATAAATGCACACGCTGGCCACCGACGAAATTGGGAAATCCTATCGTGGCCGACGCGTAGTAAACGGAGTCAGCCTTCAGGTTCTACAGGGCGAGGTAGTCGGCCTTCTGGGACCGAATGGCGCCGGAAAAACCACCACCTTCTATTCCATTGTAGGTCTGGTTCCTCCCGACACAGGCAGGGTGTTGTACGACGACGAAGATATCACTAGCGTTCCCATGTACATACGGGCGCGCCAGTACGGCATCAGCTATCTCCCACAGGAAGCATCGGTTTTTCGGAAATTGACGGTCGAGGAGAACATCCTGGCCGTGCTGGAAGTTCAGCCGATTTCCTGGCACGAACGCCGGGAAAAAGCGGAGAAGCTGATTGATCAGCTCGGACTGGAACATATCCGGCAGAATCGGGGGTATGCGTTGTCGGGCGGCGAGCGGCGGCGGGTGGAAATCGCGCGGTCGCTCTGCATCAACCCAACATTTATTTTGCTCGACGAGCCGTTTTCCGGAATCGATCCAATTGCCGTTTTGGATTTGCAGAAGATAATTTCTGATCTGCGCGCCAGCGGAATTGGAATCCTGATCACGGATCACAATGTCCGCGAGACGTTGTCAGTGACGGATCGGGCATACATCATTAACGAGGGCCGGATCTTCCGCTCCGGTACGCCGGAGGAGTTGGGTAGCGATCCGGAGGTACGGCGAGTTTATTTGGGAGAAAGCTTCTCATTGGTGTGAGTTCTCAGTTCTCAGTCAAACCCGCTCTACTGAGAACTGAGAACCGGGAACTGTTTCTAGTTACCAAGGCGTGGGCACATTGTCCTTTCGTGCCCAGACGGTGACCTCGGTGCATGAGAAGCTAGCTTTTCCACACCACGATGTCCCCCGGACCGGCAGAGGGGTTACTGAGAACCGGGAACTGAGAACTTTTTAGGGAGCAATGGTGCTTCTTCAGCACAAGCTGAACGTCAAGTTGTCCCAGCGACAGATTCTGACGCCGGGTCTCGTGCAAATGGTCTCCGTGCTCGCGCTCAACAAGCTCGAGCTTAAGGACATGATCAATGCCGAGATGGTCGAGAACCCGGTGCTCGAAGAGCTGGAAGATGCCGTTCCTCTGCTCGATGATGTCGGACGCCAGGAGGAAGAACGCGACCGGCTGTCCGCCAAGGCGACCTCGGAAGAGGGTCCAGCCATTGCGGACGAGAAGAAGGATCCTTTCGAGGAGATAGATTTTGGCTCGTTCTTCCAGGACTATCTGGATCCCGGGTATCGCAGCTCGGGAGAAATGGAAGAGATCGAGAAGCCTTCGTTCGAGAACTTCCTGTCGAAGCCGGGGAACTTGAGCGACCACCTGTTATGGCAACTGGGAGCGATTTCTGTGCGGCCGCCGGTGCACCAGGCCGCCGAGCTGATCATTGGGAATCTGAACGAAGAAGGATACTTGATTGCCAGCGATGAAGAACTGCTGGGAGTCGCTCCGGTCGCGGCTCCCGAGGCAGATGTGGAAGCGGCGGCCAAGATCATTGGTGACGCGGAGGCGCTGGGGCTTGCTGTCGCCGAGGAGCCGGCCGAAACTTCTGACTTCGAATCTTCTGGCCCCGATCCTGCTGATCCCGAAACTTCCGTTCTTGCGGCCGACGACCTCACTACAGAAGACCCCGGTCTCGCGGAGTTGACGACGGAAAGCGCCGCAACGGATTCTTTTGCTGAGCCCGATGCTGAGCCAGCGACAGCAGGTGAGGTTCAGACAGCCGAGGTTCCGCTGCCCAGCCCGGCGAACCAGGGAACCACAGCCACGGGAGCAGCGGGCACGGGAGCTGCAACCGCACCCGCTCGAATTGCGTCCGTGAACTTCACCCGAGCCGATCTGCACGAAGCGCTGGAAGTGGTGCGCCAGTTCGATCCGCAGGGCATCGCCTGTCGCGACTTGCGCGAATGCCTGCTCTATCAGTTGCGCTACCATCTGGAGCAATTGCAGCTGCACAGAAACGGTAGTGCTCTGTCCGAGCAAGTTGTGCGAGACGCGATGGCCGTCGTCGATCAGCATTTGCGAGCGGTGACGCTGAAGCAGTTCAAGGAAATTGCGCGCGCCATTGGGCGTCCAGTCGAAGCGGTGCAGGCGGGGCTCGAGTATGTCCGCACGCTGGATCCCCGGCCGGGCTTGCGCTACAACAAGGTTCCGGCGCGGCTGATTGAGCCCGATGTCGCTTTCGTGAAACATGGTGACGAGTGGCTGGTCATCATGAATGACGAAGACATGCCGCAATTGCGCTTGAATCCCGCATACAAGCGCCTGCTGACCCGCGAAGGCAATGACCGCGACACGCGCAACTACGTGAAAGATCGCTATAAATCCGCCATCCAGCTGATCAAGAACATCGAACAACGGAAGCAGACGATCACCAAGGTCTGCTATTCGATCGTGGCGCGCCAGGAGGATTTTCTCGAACGGGGAATCGATCAGCTGAAGCCGATGATGATCAAGGAGGTGGCCGAAGAGATCGGCGTGCATCCTTCCACCGTCAGCCGCGCGGTCGCCAATAAGTACGTCCACACGCCGCAGGGCGTGTTCGAATTACGGTATTTCTTCTCGGAAAGCGTGCAAGGGCCCGAGGGTGGCGGCACTTCGCTGCTGATTTTGAAACGCCGCGTAAAGAAGCTGATCGAGGACGAAGATCCAAGCCGGCCATTGACCGATGAACAGATCACTCGCATTCTGCAATCGCAGGGCATCCAGGTTACTCGGCGAACGGTCGCGAAATATCGGGAAGATATGAAAATTCCGAGCACCCATCAGCGAAGAGTAAAAAAGTAATCGGGTCATCGGGTGATCGGGCCATCGAGCCATCTAGAGTCAAAGGCATTTGAACTTAGATGATCCGGTGACCCGATCACCCGATGACCCGATCGTCATTGAAAACCTTGTTTTTCGAGGAGTGTACCTGATGAACGTGGAATATACCGCGAGGAAATACGTAATTACTGCTACCATCCGCAAGGAAGTCGAAACCGGCCTCAACAAGATCCGCAAAATTCTAGGCGACCGATTCGAGACCAAGGTGATTCTGGCCGTCGAAAAGCGCCGGCACAAAGCCGAAATCACGATTGATCCGCCCCACGGTCCCATCATCGGGCTGGCTCAGACCGCCGATATGGCGTCGGCGGTCAGTCAAGCCCTCGATCACCTGCACCGCCAGACGCTCAAATATAAAACGAAGTGGCTGAGCAAAAAGCGCAAGGCGGTCAAGAAGTTTGACGGTCAGTCGCTGGAAGAAAATATTGAGGCTGCGCTCGGACTGGCGGAGAGTGCAACCGTTTCCGTTCTCGTCCATAAATTTCCATCGGTGGCGCGGACCACCGAAGTGCATCTGGTGCATGCCAAGGACTCGGTTGCGCTTCGTCCGATGACCTTGGAAGAAGCGATCAAAGAGGCGCACTTCCGCGACCGCGATGTTTTCGTATTCCGCGATCCCCAGGGCAAGGTGATGGTGCTGCACCGGACACGGGAAGGGAAGATGGAGTTGATCGAGGCGCCGTAGGGAGTTGTCAGCTCTCAGCCGTCAGCCGTCAGCTATCAGCCGTCAGTAAAGCCCTCTCTTTTCGGCAGCGTTACTGTTTCAATTTCTCGCTACGAAAGCCGTCTTGACAATAGTCGTTGTAACGAGTATTATTGAGTATTGAATGGAAAGAGCGATTCGGGCGGGGAATAAGCGACGGAGTGCGGCCTGTCCTGAGGAGGCAACCTTCCTGGAGTTGTTACGCACCACCGACATGCTGTCGCGTGGTTTGGTGAAGGTTCTCAAGATTGAGGATCTCTCGGGGACGCAGTACAACGTGCTCCGCATCCTGCGCGGTTCACCCGAAGGTCTTCCCTGTGGCGAAATCGCCAGCCGCATGATTACGCGGGATCCGGACATCACCCGCCTTCTTGACCGGCTGGAAAAGCGCGGCCTGATCTCACGCTGCCGGGAAACCGAGGATCGGCGAATGGTAATGGCCCGAATCACGCCGGAGGGGCTAAAACTCCTGGCCCGGCTCGACGAACCGGTGCAGGCCGCCCATCGCAAACAATTAGGTCATCTGGGGCGGGAGCGCCTGCGGGCGTTGACTGAACTGCTGTAAGTTTCCCGCCGCCAAGTGGCTTGATTTTTTGGGCTCAAATAAGTGTTGCAACGATTATCGTCATAACGCGTCTAAAGACAAGGAGAAAGGATAACCACCATGAGCACACTGGCTACACCGCAAACCACAACCGCGACCGCAACCGCAGCGACCACCTGGAGCATCGACACGGCTCACTCCGTTGCCGAATTCAAGGTCAAGCACATGATGATCTCCAACGTGAAGGGCCAATTTGCCAAAGTTACCGGAGTGTTGTCTCTGGACGAATCCGACCTGACAGACTCTCGCGTCGAGGCCTTGATCGAAGCAGCCTCGATCGAAACGCGCGACGCCCAGCGCGATGCGCACCTGAAGAGCGCCGACTTCTTCGACGTGGAGAAGTTCCCCACGTTGTCCTTCAAGTCCACGCACGTCAGCCTTGTCCGGGACGGGGAACTGGCCGTAGAGGGCGACCTGACCATTCGGGGCGTCACGCGCAAGGTACTCTTTTCCGTTGAAGGCCCCACCCCGCCTACAAAGGATCCCTGGGGAAACACGCGAGTTGCGGTATCGGCGACCACGAAGATCAACCGTAAAGACTTCGGCCTGACCTGGAACACGGCGCTTGAGACCGGGGGCATTCTCGTTGGCGACGAGGTGACCATCACGCTCGACGTCGAGTTCGTGAAGGCTTAAATTATCCAGACCGCCAGGCACACGTCCAAGCGGCGTGTTTCCTCACGGCAGAAAGAGAATCCTATGTCACTCCGCCCAGTTAAACAGATCATTCAAACGACGTCGACCATCGAGGGCGCTGGCGTGAAGCTACAGCGCGCTTTCGGTTTCGGCAAAACCAAGGATTTCGATCCCTTTTTGCTGCTAGACGACTTCCGCAATGAGAATCCCGAAGATTACATTGCAGGATTCCCCTGGCATCCGCACCGCGGGATCGAGACCATCACCTACGTACTCGCCGGTTCGGTCGAGCACGGCGACAGTCTCGGCAACAAAGGCAAAATGACCGCCGGGGACGTGCAGTGGATGACCGCCGGCAGCGGAATCCTTCATCAGGAGATGCCGAAGGGTGATAACCACGGCCGTATGCACGGTTTCCAGCTGTGGGCCAACCTGCCCTCGGCGCTGAAGATGACCGATCCGCGCTATCAAGATATTCCGGCAAGCGCGATCCCGGAGGTCACCGACGATGACGGCACCCGCGTGCGGATCATCTGCGGCGAGTTCTGGGGTAAGCGGGGACCGGTGGAAGGAGTGGCCGCGGATCCGAATTACCTCGATATCTCGGTTGCCCCGGGCCAGCGGAAGCGGCTCAAAATCGAGACCACGCGCAACGCCTTCGCCTATGTGTTCGCTGGCTCTGGCACGTTCCGCGACGCGTCAGATCCGCGCGCGGTTCTGACCGAGCAGGTCGCGAAACCGGATGCGCCGCCCGTTTATGATGTCGGCAATCACTCGCTGGTGCTCTTCGACCGCGGCGACGAGATCGTGGTGCAAGCGGGCGACGAGGGCATCCGTTTCCTCCTGGTATCGGGCAAGCCGATCGAGGAACCGGTTGCATGGTACGGCCCGATCGTGATGAACACGCAAGAGCAGCTCCGCCAGGCAATGGCGGAACTGCAAACTGGCGCCTTCATCAAACATCGGTGAACCGGCGCTAAGACGAGCAAGTCTACATGGTCGATCTCCATCAACAGGTACCCATTTGTCTTGGCTGGAGAAAACCGGGGGACGGAAAGCATCGAATGGCGAAGAGCTGTTTCCCAGTTTTCTCAGACGCCGCTGGTTGCTTCTTGTGCCCATTGCAGGGCCTGCCACCAGGTTGAGGCGACTTCCTCATCTGAGAGTTTCAATTGTTTGGCGAGTTCGCTCGATTGCGACCACTCACCCGATTCCTGAGCCAGCATGAGTTGGTACAACGGCCGGAGGCTACTATTCTGGCCGAGCAGCGCGGCTTTAGTTTCGCGCTCCACCGGCAGTTGTTCGAGGAGCACGTCCATGCTGACCTCAAGGATGGCGTCCATCACGGAGAGCAGCCCCATCAGGAACAGATCGGTATTCGATTTCAGGCGAACGGAGAGCAGTTCGCAAAAGCGGGCGCGGGTCAATCCCATCAGTATCAGTTCGCTGCATTTCTGCTCGCCCGCGCCCACCGTGACGACGAGCCGCACCCAACGCCGCATTTCCCGTTCTCCCAGTACGGCCATGGCATGGCGGATCGATTTGATTTCAAGCGCGAATCCAAAGACCGGGGAATTCAGATACCGGAGCAGGCGGTAGGAAATCGAGGACTCCTGTTTAAGCAGCTTCTCGAATTCGCGCATGTCGATTTCCGAGCGGCAGACCATTTCGAGCAGCCGTAAATAATGCAAGCGGCTGGCGGGAACTTCGCGGCCGATGACGACTTCGGGCCGGCAGAAAAAATATCCCTGGAAATACACGAAGCCCATGTCACGGGCCTGATGAAACTCATGGGGCGTCTCGAGCTTTTCAGCCAGCATCTTGCACTTCGCGGACCCAAACCGGCGCATCATGCCCGCCCGCTCCTCCGGCCGAGTCGCGCGGAAGTCAACTTTTATGATGTCGGCAAACTCGCAAAGCGGTATGCGCGGATCGTTGGGGGCGAAGTCATCGAGGGCGATGAGATAGCCAGCCGCTTTCAGCCGCTTGCAGGCAGCGATGACGCGGTCTTCGGGCTCAACCGTCTCCAGAATCTCGGCCACGGTCTGGCTCGGAGGCAGCAAGGTAATCAGGTCTTTGAACAGGACCTCACGAGTGCAATTCACAAAGGCGCGCTTGTTATCGCAAAGCGTCTCGATACCGTAAAGCAAGGAGCATCCAGGATGGTCCGGGCCGCAAGTTCGGGATCGGCGTTGAAGTAGTCCTCGACACCGTTGCGGAAAAGAATCTCGTACCCGAACACATTCTGCGCGCGGTCAAAAATGGGCTGGCGGGCAACAAAGCGCTGTCCCGGCAGCGCAAGCGAGAGCGCAGCAGACACTTTTTCTTTGGCAGGAACGGGTTTCACTTCTCTTATATCGGCGTGCCCGTCGCGGAACTTCAGGCCGAACTGCGAGGCTGTCATCTTCGGGAAAATAGGATGTCAAAAAGAAAGCGTCAAACGCGCTTCATGGCCGCGAAATTCGGTATGGGAGGTCCGGGCCCACTTTGGTAATGCCCAAATGTGGAAAACTAAGGGCATTCCCCCTTGCGCAGTCGGTCGTTTCATGAGTAACATCAAAGGTGTTCCCAATGGCCCTGCTTCCAGGCTGGCCGTTCGCGCCAAACAAGACTCCAGGCGCCAAGACAGTTTGAACATCGATAGTTTAAATAAAAGTTCTCGAGTAGCATCCAGCCGATGTGAGGTTTGGTCTGCCGGTAGCCGATCTGTAGTGACCACGGGTAGTGGCCACACGTTGCGCCACACGTTTAGAGTACCGACTAGAGTGCCGACTAACGAGCCGACCGCAAGGGAAGACAATCAGGCCTGTGACCCAGGCCTGGTACTAGCATCAAAGATTAACAAGAGAAAAATATGAATGCAGGACCCGGACATCCCTCCGCAGGCGGAGGGAGACACAAACGACGCCGTGGACGGCGTCCGCCAAAACGAGGCGCGGGTGGCCCGATGGGCCGCGACCGCCAGGAGCATCAGGGCATTTTTACCGCTCCCATGGATCACAGCTACCGCGCCAATATGGGCATGGATAGTGGCAACGGCAACGGCAGACCGCGACGGCCCGGTTTTTCCGCGTCCTACCCGGTGGCCGATCCTGAGCCGCTTCCCGCCCCACGAGAGGATGCCGCTTCGCGAGTCTTCGCCTTTGTCGAAGACCTGTTCTTCCTGAGCAAGATTCAGGACACGGGCCGTAAGATGAACGTGAAGGTCGAGTTCGTGAAGACCGAGAAGGACCTCGCCGACCGGATGAAGAGCAATGGCGTAGAACAGCCTTCGCTGATCATCTTCGACTTGAACAATGCCAATGCCAAGCCCTTGACGCTCATTCCGAAACTGAAGAGCAAGCTGAAGAAGGGGACGTCGATCATTGGATTTCTCTCGCACGTGCAGGGTGACTTGAAGCAGAAGGCGCACGAGGTGGGCTGTGACATGGTGCTGCCGCGCTCGGCATTTTCGCAGAATCTGCCTCAGTTGCTGCGCCGGCATGGAGCCATCGAGCCCGATGCCGGGGCCGCCGACTGAGCATTGCAGAAGTCAGAGGTCAGATTGCAGAGGTGCCCCCTATGATGTTTTGGGATGTCCTTCGTTTCCGCCGAGAACTGCTGTCTCCACGCATAGGATTTCACCTCTGAAATCTGACCTCTGACCTCTGCATTCCCCTGATACAATTTCGCCGTGTTCCTTCACAAAATTCTCATCATGACCGCGGCTATGGCGATGGTCGTGCCGGCTTTCGCCCAGCAGCCTCCGGTAAAAGTTAACGTAATCAATGTGTGCGCACCTTCAGCCGATGAGCAGAAGGAATTATCGTCGGCCCTCGGCAAGGTACCGGGCAAGCCGGTGTTCAGCAAAGACTACGAAGTGTCTCGCGGTCATTCCACGCTCGATCAGAGTGCTCCGATCCCCGGCATGCCAGCCTTACCGCCCGGTGCGGTCTCGGCTGCCGACTGGGTCCGGGTTCGGCGCGAGTTCCCCGACACCACCCTGTTCAGCAATGTCCAATACTCGTTCAGCGTCGATGCGAAGAATATGGTGGAGACGCTCGTGCTCCGGGTGCGCGACCCAAAAGATCTGATGCAGATTTCAATCGAGGACAGCGCTTCCGCCGTTGCTTCCGCGACCGCGATGTTGTCCACCAGTACGCCGGTCGCGCGCGTCAAACTGGAGCGCTTTGGAAAAGCGTCGGTGGCGCTGGCGCGGTGCTCGGGAGCGGAAGGGACTCCCGTGACGGATCAGAGCGCGTACAAACCGATCTTCCACGCTGCCTCTTCGATTATGGAACGCTATCGCGACGCTCTGGGCGCGCGCAAGATGATACCCCAGGAACTGGCTCGTCTGGGCGTGGGAACTGCGACCAAGCAAGCTGCGGGCACAAAGAAATCTCCGTAGTTCCGGTGGAGAAACGGGCGTCTCGCCCGTCGGCACTGGGGTGGCTGGGCTGGGACGCCCGGCGCTCCATCGGCAAGCTTGAAGCGAAATCTGTCGCTGCGAATCTAAGTAGTCACCACTATGGATATACGCAATGTCGTGATCATGGGCTCCGGATGTGCCGGTCACACCGCCGCCCTCTACAACGCCCGCGCCAACCTCAAACCGCTCGTGATTGAGGGCCATGAACCGGGCGGCCAATTATCGCTGACCACGTCGGTGGAAAATTTCCCCGGTTTCCCTGATGGTATCCAGGGGCCTGAACTGATCGAGAACATGCGCAAGCAGGCCGCGCGCTTCGGCGCCGACTATCGCATCGGCCACGTGGTCAAAGCCGATTTGAGCAAACGTCCGTTCGAGTTGACTGTCGGCAAAGAGATCATTCAGACCCGGGCGCTCATCATCGCCAGCGGAGCATCGGCGCGCTGGCTCGGCCTGCCGAACGAACACGCGCTGATCGGCCACGGTGTTTCTTCCTGCGCGACTTGCGATGGCTTCTTTTTTACAGGCAAGGAGATCGTGGTGATCGGCGGCGGCGACTCGGCCATGGAAGAAGCGACATTTCTGACACGCTTCGCGAACAAGGTGACACTCATCCATCGTCGCGAGCAGTTTCGCGCTTCGAAAATCATGCTTGATCGCGCCCGTGCCAATTCAAAGATCGAATTTCTCACCGACACAGTGGTGGATGATGTTCTCGATGTCAGCAAAAAAGAAGTTACGGGTCTGCGCCTGCGCAATCTCAAGAGCGGCGAGAGTTGGGATTTCCCTACCAGCGCGATGTTTCTTGGCATTGGACATATCCCGAACACGAAGATATTCGAGGGCCAGCTCGAAACCGATGCGGATGGATATCTGGTCACCCATAAGAATGTCTTCACGAAAGTGCCGGGGGTGTTCGCGTGCGGCGATGTGCAGGACCGGCGCTATCGCCAAGCAATTACCGCCGCCGGGTCCGGATGCATGGCGGCGTATGAAGTGGAGAAGTATCTCGAAGACGAAGGGCTATGACGGCGAGGTCTTGAAGAGTGCCGACGGAAGTCTTTACCACAGGGGACACAGAGAGATCCATAGAGGAAATCCAAGAAAATAAGGTACGGCTTTCTCTGTGTACCTCTGTGCCTCCTGTGGTTAGGCTCTTGATCTTTACTTCGCGGGAGCTGCGCCGCTCGTCCTGAACATCTTGTCATAAATCCAGAGCAACGCCGCGGTTGCGATGCCGACCGCCGCGACGCTAAACCAAATCCGCTCCGGCTGGTGCGTGACCTCGCCGAAGTGATGAACCAGCGTGCCGCCAAACCAACCGCCGATCAGAGAGCCAATTCCTATGGGCAGGAACGCGAAGCCCATGTAAGTGCCCTGCTGTCCGGGAGGCGCGAGCCGCGAGATGTATTCGTAGTAACGCGGAGATTGAATGATTTCGCCGAGCGCCAGCACAAACAGGGAGAGCACCGCCCCCCAGATCG
>WNFA01004321.1_pt1 | contig 17811 bp, 10 predicted proteins | sample 5400481 | NCBI WGS metagenome assembly WNFA01 (sample SAMN13153340, study PRJNA577476) | soil metagenome | isolation source: 120 cm saprolite under Douglas fir tree site 2 hole 1 replicate 2 | place: USA:California | collected 2015-04-18
ACTGCTGGACCAGCTCCGGCGCTGTAGCGAAGGTACCCGCTCCGGGACAGGGCGGGGAAGACGATGTGCTTCAGGGCGGGAGTGACGAATTTCAAGGCTTGCCTCTATGAGGTTTCGCAGAATTGTACCGCACGGTTCGACGTCTCGTGCCGGACAAAACAGCGGCTTGATGTCAATAGCCAGAATCGCCGTCGAAGAGTTGGAAACTCACTGGAAAGGCGTGCTCCAAGGCATTCGCGGGATCGTGAATGACAATGGGTTCCTTATACTGGCACCAGTAACCATTCCACACCAGCGATTGACTCATGATGGGAAATGAGGCCTGCGCGCGAATTCGGCACACCTCCGAGTCAAGCCGGGCCGCCTTTGTAACAATCGCACAGGCAAGATTCCAGTCATTCGTATCTGCCGAATCAACCACGAGGTCCAGTAGTCTCGCTTCCCACTCTGCTTTTCCAATGACGAAATAACCGATGAGCTGGCCCCGGCGCTTCAACAAGAATCCTTGCATCTTGATGTGAGGACACTTCAGCAGATGGTTTAGGTCTGCGAGGGTTCGCTGGCAAAACGTCCAAGCACGCTTTGTGTTGTTCAATACCGGCAAGAGCGAATCATCAAATTGATTTACCGGCGCGAATTCCCATCCCGTGCTTGCTGGCCTGCGATTCCGAGCGGGATGTGTGAGCCCGTGCAGTAATCGTAGAGTCGATCTTCGATTGTGGGTACGCCTCCGAAACTCACGCCAGGGGCGCAGCCAGGCGCTGCAAGTCAGAGCCTCTCCCACATGCCGAAACCCTATTCGAGGAACAATGAGGCGTGTAGCGGGTGCGCCACCAATAATGAAAGAAGTGGGAGCCATTTCCATCAGCTTGCGAAACAGCTTTACACCCACTCCTGGGGCCGAGGGGTCGGCGACCCAGTCCATCATGGTCACGCTGTTTACAGTACTTCCGTCCGGAAGATGAAAGGTCACCGGGCAAATACCGCAATGCGCCAAGATCTGCCCATCCCGTTCGAGCACATAGCTGCGGCTGCCTTCCCGCAGGGGGCTCGGGTGCGGGTACTTCCACGCCAGCAATTGCGGATCGGCATGATGGTCCGACGGGCCAAACTGGTAAACGCGGACAAGAAATTTCGCGAGTGCCGGAAGATCCTTGTGTTCAGTGGCTCTGATGGCGGCGGTCATTGAAGGTCGAAACCTATGATCGGCATGTCGCCACCTGCCTGGAGTCGGCCCCTCACAGTTGGCCGCCCGACAGGACGATGGTCTGTCCTGTGAGAAACGAGGCGTCTTTGGAAAAGAGAAAGCGGACGGCCCCAAGGACATCCGAGGTCTCACAAAGGCGGCCGAGCGGAACCGCAGCCTTTGCCGTGAGCCGCTGCCGCTCGTTTGCCTGCACGTTCATGCCAAGCGGCAAGAAGGATGGGCAAACGGCATTGATGGTTATCCCATTGAGAGCAAGTTCCGGCGCCAGCAGCTTGACGGTGTGCTCCAGCGACGCCTTGGCGAGGGAGTATGCCGCCGTATTTAAGGATGGCTTTTGCGTGCCTGCGGTCGAGCCTAGAACGATCAGCCGGGCACCTTCATTCTCGCCCCTGTTGGCCAGCAGGCGAGCCAGTTCGATGGTGCGATAAACGGCGAACGAGAGTTGCTGTTCGAGTGCTTGCCGCGAAACGGAGAGCAACCCGCCTTGCAAAAGACCTGGCCACGCCGCGTGCACAATCCCAAAAACGCGACGGCTTCCGAGCATGTCCTCAATACGCGATACGGACTCAGCTTCTGAAAGATCAACCTTGAGCTGGCGGACGCGAGGATTCTCCGCCAGTTCAGCCGGTAGTGCGTGGCGATTGATGATCGCCAAAAGGGAGTAATCACGCGCCAATTCCCGGACAAGATAAGAACCAATTCCTCCGGAGGCCCCTGTCACTAGTACGACCTTTGCGTCGGGAGCAGCGGCGGATTGGGCCTCACTCGGAAGGGAACTGATCGACTTCGGTGCGGCTTCGTGACAGGTGAAGCCCACGTGAATCTGGCTGGCACTGGTTCCAGCGGGCAATTCTGCAACCACGACCTTTACACTGCCCCGGACGTTGGCCGGATCCCAAGCCGTAATTTCACCTCGAACCGAAACACGGCAGGGAAAATAGAGAGGCCGGGCAAACTGCGCGTTGTAGGAAACGAGGAAGCTGTTTCTTCCCGGCAAGTACATTCCCGCCATCGCGGAGGCGAGCGCAACCTGGTAAGCGCCATGAACGACGCGGGCGCCAAGGTTGGTGGAGCGGGCGTATTCGGCGTCCGTATGCAGCGGGTTCATGTCGCCGCTGTTGCGCGCGAATTCGGCGACATCGGCCTCGCTGATTTCCCGCTCAAAGTCCGCAGTCAGGCCGACGCGAAGGGCTGCAACGGGTCGGACAACAGCCTCAGGAAATTCCATGGTTGTTCTTCAGAGCGTCACTCTTCAGCTGGTCGTTGTTCAGATGATCGTTGTTCAGGTGATTCAGGATCAAATCAAAGGAAACGAGTTCCGGCAAAACATCGTAGTCGAGTTTCACCCTGAACTCCTCCTCGATCACATTGGCCAGGATTATAGCCGCCAAAGAGTCCCACGCGGCCACGGAGGAGGAACTCGCGGAATACACCTCCGGCGCTTCGAGGTCGGGGAACACCAATGAAAAGCACTGGGCAAGACGTTGACGGAGATCATTCATGATGGATTTGGACTTCATGGTACATCTTCGGGCATCTATCCAGAAATACCGCTCGCGAGATTCTGAAAGGCCCGTTGGGTCTTTCCCCAAGGAGTGATTCCAGAAACTCCTGCAAGTATTTGTTGCGAGCGGTTGCGGAGAACTCGAACACGATTTCCTGCGCGAGAAATCGATCCAAAATCGCCTTGAGGCACTGGTATTCAATGCGACGTCCGAAGGCCCGACAGCTCATGACCCATGTGTTTACGGTCACTGCTGTTTCGCTGGCTTGACCGGCAAGCACGGCAATAACGCCGAGCGGGCCGTACTTGTCCCGATAGCTTGCGTTCACTGCGAAGGTATTCGACGCCGCGAAACTGCCGTGCCATTCCGCTTCATTGTATCGAGTTCCGTTTAGATTGAACTGATTGGTCTTGTTGACGAGCTCAAGGCTGCGCGGATTTTTGGCGGCAGCGAAGTCGAAAGTGATTTTTGCTTCCGCGTCGCGCAGGAAATCTTCATGGGAAACGCCTGGCGACTTTGCCCCTTCGCGAAAAACACTCCCGGCACGAAGGCTCTCCCTCCGCAAGCCATCTTCTTGCGTGATGGTCTGCTTCGCAAACAGATCCCGCAACAGGTAGAGCAGACTATGGACCTCTGCGTAGTCCTGCCCGTCAAATCGAATGCATTCTATCTCGCGATGCGTGGCTTTCACTTCTGCTAGTTCGCTGGAACTGTCATCGACGAAGACCACGCTATCGGCATGCACGTTCCAAGTGTCGAGAATCCTGGTCACGGACTCCGATTTTGCATTCCAGTGCGCCTCGACAGGAAAAACACGATCGCGGGGCAGCACGATATCGGGCCTTCGAAATACTGCTTCGACAGTCTCCGGATCATTCTTGCTGGCTACGCCGATCAAGACTCCCTGGTCAGCTAAGGCACGCAGCAGTTGCTGGTAGAGACCATGAAGCTGAGTCTTACTGTCGAGATCCCAGGACACAGCCTCGGGACCAACTTCTCCGGCAATGCCGGCCCAGAGTGTGTCGTCCAGGTCCGTAATCAGGCCCTTCTTTGGCAATGGCGGCGCCAGGAGCTGAGCTAAATACTGCGCGAGTTGGTCGGCGTGAGCGATTGCGTAAGGCAAACCAGCGAGCAGCTCACCCTTGAAGTCGAAGGCGTGCGAAGAGCGCACATCCATTTGTTGGCCCTGGGGGCGGACCAATCCTATGTTTGGTCTGCCGGCGGCCCAGAGAGCCAGTTCATCGACCGCGTGACGAAGATGTAACTCGGCTTCCGAGAGTTGCCATGATGGAGTGTGAAAAACCGGCGGCAAGGGGAGTGTGGGTAGGGACAACGCCACCGGGAAGTGATCGGGCAGACTCTCCAGACTCTTTCTTATTGCGACCAGCTTGGATTGCGCATCGACTACGATGTCCGTGAGTTGCTTGTGCCCCCATCCCCCCAGCTGACGGAAGCCGAGACGAGGATCGAGGTCCGGCCACTCAAGCGCAATCGCGCACATCTCCGCAGTTGAAGTTTGGACGCGTGCCAATGCACCTGTCATGTCTCCATAGACATCGGTCGAAACGACCACGCGACTAGCGGGGATCCGCTGTTGCAGGTGCGCCTGGAGAAACGTCTGCAGATGGAGCGGATTGAACCCAGTTACGAGCCGAACCCGGCACAGTGGCAAGTCGACTGACGAATACTCCCGAATTGTCTTTATCGCTTCTGTGAATTGCACTTTACCGAAGCTCAGTGGGTGATCTGGAACAGTGCGACTCTTCTATTATGTATCACGTGCAGTTGCAGGAATGAACCAGAGCAATGTTCTTCTGATGTTTTTTCAGTCTCTTGAGGCTTTTTCGGAACAAGGAGAGGGCCAACATGTTCACCATGGGCTTAGTCGCAAGGTTCTGACGATTGCTGCGCACAAAACTCGGGGCTGGCAAGGGCCAGCCCCAATTCCTTCACGCGCAAGATCGACCTCGCCACCTTCAAAAAACCGCTCCGAACACCATGAGCTAGGGGCAGCCATCGCACACGGGGGTTCGCGGGGCGTAGTAACCGAAAGACACCTGTCCCGTCCCCGGGTTCACCAGGTCCGTTTCGACGAAGAAGCCGTGACCCGGGTTGGTGGGACTCGAGTCAATGATGTAAAAATCTGCCGCCATGGGGCTGACGTTGAATGCGCTGCCTCCGTTGACATTGGAAAAAGTGCCCGCGAAACACCCGTTGGAGGTGCCCGCCAGACAGTCGGTGGCGGTCGGGGAAAAGCTGAACGGGGCGCCCAATGTGGCGCCACCCGTGACATCCGCGCTGCCAAGGAAATTTCCGGCCGTCGGGTTCGTCATCTGGGCGGTGCCGTCGTTTTCGGCTAGGCCATTCTGCTGGGTGAAGCTAAACCCGTAGTCGCCGCCGAATGTAAAGGGCGGGGCTGATTGCGGGTAAGCGATTCCTGCTCCAAGAAATAACGGAGTGGCTTGGTCGTTATTCGCAGACGCCAGAACCAACGCCGGGTTCCCATTGCCGGTTTGATAAAAAATGTAGTCGGCATGAAAACCTCCCCCTGGGTGGGGTTGAACATTACCGAAAAACGCACGAGAACGACCGGTTCCTGTGGGGGCGTCGGAATATGTTCCGCTGAATGTTCCACTAATCTGATCGCCCGCTGAACCGGTGACCGGGTTAGAGTAGGCCTGCAGAAATGTGTCCGTAAATCCATTGGTCAGGTTGCCCGTGCCGCTGCCGCTGTCAACGGCATTGAACAGGCCGACCGAAGTCAAAGTAGACGGCAAGTTAGCAGTGAAGTCTACCCCAAAGACACCGAACACGTAGGTCCCGGAGAACGACGTCAAGGTGCCGGTGGCGGAGGCCTGGCCGATGGCGAGTCCGGCGGTCGAACCAAAGCCAGGGGACGACGTGGGGTTGCTGTTGTCGCTCTCAATCAGCTTTATGTGGGTGCCGTCCACGATATAGCCTGTGAACTGGATGGGAGCAGTATTGAGAAAGCTGGGCACAGTCAGATTCAACGCGAACGCCCCGAATGAATCTGGATTCGAGAGTGTCCCCGAAAGTTCCGTATCTGCGGTCACAGTTCCTGCCAGGTTCTGATCGGCCACGCTGCCTTTCCCCGAAATGTTATTGGGCGAATCAATGTTAAAAATGCCGCCGAAAGCAGTAGGCGATAGGCTCGCAATATCAGTGCCGCTCACGGCGAAGGCATAGCCGCCCGACAAGGGCGGGTCGCTAGTGGTCCAGGTCTGAAAATCCATGCTTCCGCTGGCTGAGGCCTGAAGGGGGGATGTGCTCGGGAATTGCGTAATCAGCGCCTGCGAACTGTTAAGGAACACGAAACTGAAAGTCTCAGGCGTCTTTCCGTCCGGGTCAATGTCCAGGTCCGCTGTGTTGATGGTAATTGTTCCGCGTCCGTCAGGCCCGAGGAAATAGCTGCTTCCCGTAGGAATGATGCTGTACGACCTGGACACCAAAAGGCCGGTAGTTGGGTCGCTGAAGTTGACCGTCTGCTCGCCGGACGCAATTCCACCGTTGCCATCGAGCGCGATCACGGCCGCAAACTGGTAAGGGAAACCATTCGCACCTCCCTGCGCTTGGAGAACAAAGCTGCCCGTTTTGAGGGCGCTGCCAAAGGCGGTGACGTTGATCGAAGCGAGGGTGTTCTTGGTGTGATCCGCGGTCGCGAAGGCCACGATGTTGACGGCCTGGCTGTTTCCGGAAAGCGCTAAGGGTGGCGTATAGGTTGCGGCCTGGCCGCTGGCGGTGTGCTGAGAACTAAGCGAGCCGCAGTTGCCCGTGTTCGAGCACGTCACAGACCAATCCACTCCCGCATTGCTTGGGTCATTGCTAACAACCGCCGTGAGATCGGTCGTGGCGTTGATTAGAATCGACCCCACGGGCGCGGGCTGATACGCGATCGAGAGCTTTGACGGTGGCGGTGGTGGAGGATTCTGTACATTGAAGGTGCCACTGCTGCATCCAGCGAGTACTGCTATCATCGCGCCTGACAGCAGAGAGAGAATCCATCGTCTAGTTGCCACTGCCAACCTCCGTGAGTTGCTTCATCATGACTTGCTGCCAGCTCCCACACCGAAACCAGTGCCCTGCGGAAAGTCATTGCCCCGTGCCACGCAGGTGCACGACCTGGGGAGTGCCGGTCGGTTCCGGCGTGTAATTCAGTGTGAGAGATCCTGGATCGAATCCCACGACCTTGGGCTTGAAAGTTACGGTCAGAGTGCAAGTGGCACCCGGAGCGAGGCTGAAAGGGCAATCGTCAGTCTCAGAGTAGTCGCCTTTCGCCACTACCTTGCCAACGAAGTTCACCGTCGATGTGTTCGGGTCGGCCGGGTCGTTGAAGAGCGTAATCGTCTGCTGGAGACTAGCATTGCCCACCGTCTGGCTCCCAAAATCCAGTCCCGCGCCCGGGGACATTCTCAGTGGGCTTGGCGGATTCGCGGTCAACTCCACGGGAAAACGGCCACTATCGATTTCGCAGTCGGAAGTCACGTTGTCGATCGAACTACATTGCAGCGTGTTCAGTTCCAGAAAGTAATCCAACGCGGAATTCATATAGGTGCTCTTCTGCGGTACAAACGCAACCTGCAGGCTGCACGTGTCCTGAGAAGCGAGCAACCTTCCCGTGCAGGTGTCCGAGGAGATCTGGAAGTTGGGCTGCTTGCTGGTCGGATCTATGTCGCAGAAGTAGGTGATCGTGCCAGCACCCAATATGACGCTGTACAACACTCGCACGCCGTCAACTTGGCCGTTGTCTTGCAGCGGGCGCTGGAGTGGGCTGGTGCAAGGCGCGCTTGCGCTGGGTAAGATCTGCACAGGATTTGCGCTACGGTTGGTGAATGACAACAACTGCGGAAGGCTTGCCTCCGAGCCTGTCTCCGCACCGAAGTCGAGTTCGGCAGTCGAGGCTTCGATGGAGCTGACGCCGGCGCCCGTGATCGGCACCTTAAACGCAGTGTCGTTGTCCGCGCTCGCGGGACTGTTAACCGTTAATGCTGCCGCCAGGGGAAACGGACACCATTCCGGTGCAGCTCCGTCCTGGGCCGGCGGACTTCCAACCGGCAGCCAAGGGCAGCTTTGCTGAGGGGTAAAAGTGACATTAATGGAACAAGATTGTCCGGACTGCAGAGAGAAAGTCGCGCCCACCGAAGCGGCACAATTGTCCGCTTCCACGAAATTGGGTTGACCGGTGAAATCACCGATGGCGCCGCTATCCCAACTCAGCGTCAGACCGCTCAGGGTAGCTCCGGAAGGATCGCTGTTTGTAAGTGTGATCGTCTGCGTCGTTGCCGTCGAGCCCAGCATTTGAGATGGAAAGATCAGGACTGCTGGAGACAGCGCGATTGGTTGCTGGCAAGCGCTCGTACTGCCCAATGCCAGACAGATACTCCCAAAGTCTCCGGGGTTTGTAAGGGTGCCAGCCCCCGGACAGGTTTTCGTGTTGACGGCATAAGCTGGTGGAACGGCAGAGTGCAGAATGTACCCCTTCTGTGTCGAGTCGAAAGTTACGGTTCTGACACCGGAGCCGGTCGATCCACCGATCTGGCCCAAGTTCGATCCGTCAACCCCGATAATCTGCAGAATGACGGAATTGCCGCTGATTTGACCATTCACGGTAGCAGTTTCGAAACAGGGGTAGTCGCTGAGAAGGCTCACCGGGTCGATGAAGCTCAAGGTACCCGTGACCGTCGCGTTGCTGGCTCCGATATTCTCTCCCTGGGAGAGGAGCCCCGTAACTGGAAAAACGCGATTGCCCAAGCCCGAGCCGCCGGCACTGTGAAAGCCGCCAGTGATCGATCCCGTGAGAGGCGGCACGGAAACCGCGCTCCATTGCAGTCCCGTCTGAACGGTTCCGCAAGGGGAACCGTCGGCTGCCGTCCCGGCGGTTGACTCATAGGTACCCGCTACAGTCGAGCCGTCCGAACTCAACGTTCCGGTAAACGTGAAGGTCTGTGTGCCGGCTACCGCCGTGAGAGCTAATGTCTGGCCGCTGATCGTTCCCATGATCGGCGCCGATCCACTGTTGCACACCGTTGGGCTTCCGCTGCTTTGGGCCGGCAACGAGACGGAGTAAACCACGGCTCCCGTCACCGAGCCATTTTTCTGCAGCAGAAATCCACCCTGTAGGCCGCCCAAGAACGACCCGTCGGCCGGAGGCGTCACGGCGAATTGCCAGTTGCCCGAGAGCGATGCGGCTTTCTGCGAGCCGCCGCCGGAAGCGCCCCCACACGCCGAGAGCATCATCGCGCCGGCGAGCAACAAAACCAACAGACTCTTCACGCCCGCTTCGCAAAATCGGTGCGAGAGGGCGTCTCGGTTGGTCCGACACAGCATCAGACCTTTACTCAATCTCTGCATTTTCCTCGTCCTGAAAGGTGCGATTGCTTGAGCCTGGCTTGGTCCGCACCGGATTCCCGCTATGGTTGGTGAACGACAGCAACTGGCGAAGGCTCGATTCCGAGACGCCATCCGCGCCGAAATCGAGTTTGGGAGTCGAGGCTGACATGGCGCTCACCCCTGTGCCCGTGATGGGCACGGTAAAGGCTGTGTCGTTGTCCGCGCTCACGGGACTGGTAACAGTTAGGGTCGCGGTTAGAGGAGACGCTTCCTGAGGGGCAAAGGTAACCGTGATGGCACAAGACTGTGCTAGATCGAGGGCAAAAGCCGACCCAAGCGGATTGCCCGGAATGTCGCAAGTGTCGCCCGTCACAGTGAAATTGGCCGCACCACTGTTGTTGGTGAACGTCAACGTCAGACCGCTCAGCAAAGCGCTTGAGGTGTTGGTAAGCGTGATCGTCTGCGCCGCCGAGGTCGAACCCAGCGTTTGAGCGGGAAAGGTTAGGACGGCTGGAGACAGCGCGATCGGTTGCCGGCAAGCGGTCGTATTACCCAACGCCAGACAGATGCTCCCCGAGTCTCCGGGGCTACTAAGGACTCCACTACCGGGGCAGGCGTTTGTGACCACTGCATATGCGGGTGAGACTACAGAGCGCAGAACGTACCCATTCGATGTGGAGTCGAAGGTAACGGTATTAAGACCTGAGCCGACCGAGGCGCCAATCTGGCCCAAGTCCGATCCGTCAGACCCGCTGATCAGCAGAAGGACAGTATTACCGCTGACTTGACCCTTAACTGACGCAACCGTAAAACAAGGGTAGTCGCTTAGATTCGTCGCCTGGTTTACGAAACTCAAAATGCCAGTGACAGTCGCGTTGCTGGCTCCAACGTTTTCCCCTTGGGTGAGTGACCCCGACACCGGAAAATCCTGATTGGTTAGGCCAGCGGCACCGCCCGTGCTATGAAAGCTTCCTTGGATTCCTCCCGTGAGCGGCGGCACAGAGATTGCGCGCCATTGCAGTCCGGTTTGAGCGGTTCCGCAAGTTGTACCGTCGGCTGCCGTCCCGGCGGTTGACGTATAGGTACCCGCCACGGACAAGCCATCGAGACTCAGCGTTCCGGTAAACGCAAAAGTTTGTGAGCCAGCATTTGCGGTGAGAGTCACGCTCTGGCCGCTGATCGTTCCATTGATCGTCGCCGATCCGCTGTTGCAAACTGTCGGGTTCGGGTTGGTTGGCAACCAGACGGAGTAGGCCACGGCTCCCGTCACCGTGCCGTTCTTCTGCACCAGAAAGCCGCCCTGCAGGCCACCCGAGAACGACCCATCGGCCGGATTCGCCACCGTGAACTGCCAGTTAGCCGACAGCGTTGCCGGTATCTGCGAGGCACTACCGGAAGTGCCGCCCCCACACGCCGAGAGCATCGTCGTGCCAACAAGCAACAAAACCCACAGACTCGGCACGCACGCTTCGCAAAAGCGGGGCAAGAACAGTTCATGATTCGTACGACGCAGCGTTGGATCATTAATCAATCTCTGCATGATTCCACGGCCTAGAAGGCTAGCTTCATACCAAACTGTATGGTGCGGGGCCGGTGCGCATTAAGCGGATGCAAAAAGGAAGCCCCTGTGACGCAATCGGCTCCGGTACCCCTAAACCCGGCGGAATACACCGGTCCGGCATAGCAACTGATGATGTTGTTCCCGCTGCTGCCCGGGTTGTCTGGATCGTAGATCCGGAACTCAGTGTGATTGAAAACGTTGAAGGCCTCAGCGCGGAACTCGAGTTGGGCGGACTCCCGGATCTTGAAATGTTTCAGCAGCGACAGGTCGAAGTTCACGCGCCTCGGATTATTCAAGAAGTTCCGCCCCGCATTCCCAAAGGTCAGCCCCCTCGGAGCCACAAACTGGGAAGGATTGCCTATGAGTGGGCCAAAGCTCCGAGAATTGCTGCCCGGCGAGGGCAACGACAATCCACGCGCAACATCGGGGTACGAGGCCGCGATGCCGAGCCCGCTGGAAACCCCGGCGTTGTCGGTCAAGGAAATGCCGGTGTTGCCGGCGCTGTTGATCACGGTGAACGGCGTGCCCGATTGAAGAAGCGTTACTCCCGAAATCTCCCAGCCGTCGAGAATCTGATTCGCCAGCGCGGAACAACAGTTTGCCGTGGGCGCGGTCGTATCCTTCGGTTCGCGTTCGTGGGCCCAGTCGCTTAAGCGGCGCGGAAAACTCTTGAGCGGTAGCCGATACACGTAGCTGATGTTGAGCAGATGACGTTGGTCAAAATTCGAGCTGGCCCGATTCGCACGCAGGTCGTAAGAATCGACCAGAACCGGATCGCTTCGATCCGAAGCGCCGTCAAGCGAGTGGCTATAGGAATACGAAACTCCGGTCGTCAGCGCTCCGCTGGTGTGTCGCAGCGTGGCTTGAAGTGCGTGGTAGCTCGAATTGGCCACATTCTGCAACGAGAGAACTCTCCCCAGGCCGGGGTACGGTCGCCCAGGGAGGGAATTGACGTTCGGGATGTTTGGATTCGTGCAGGCTGCCTGCAAATACATGTAGGCGGGGTTTTGCGGCGTCACCAGCGTTCCATTCTGGAGAAGAAACGGAGTATTGCCGTCTCCCGGGTTACCATTGAACGCCGGAGAAGTAATGGTGCAGTCCGCGATGGTCAGGGGCTCGTTCGGGCCGAAGGGATTCTCGCTTGCCGGTAGCGGCTTTAGCTGGTTCAGCTGACGCTCGATCGTCAAATGCGTTCCCTTGCTCCCTACATACGCAAGGTTGACCACGAATGCTTTCGGCAGTTCTCTTGGTCGGAATGGAGGTCACGTCCAGAGGAAAGACGGAGCCTGCCGCGGGCGCAGACCCGCCCGGAGCCGCTGCACAAGCGCTGTTGGTTGGATCAAACGCGGACCCATACCCGACGTTACCGATGCACGGGTAGCTGAGGGGAAGCGGCTGCGTCATGCTGAGCAGGAGAGGCGCGCTGGCCTCGAGGGAGCCGGTATTGGCTTCGTTGCCGGTGCCATGCTCAAAAAAAATGCCATAGCCGCCTCGGATTGACGTCTTGCCGTCGCCCCGTGGATCCCAGGCAAAACCAATCCGCGGTACCGGATTGAATAGATGCCCCTTCATGCAGCCTGGGGGCGTGCCACGCGCGCCGCACCGCACCAGACCCAAGTCGCTCACCACGCCGGGGTTCAATTGGAAGGTGACAGGGTCGAACGAAAGCGGAGCCAACGTGGCAGTTTTATCCAGAAGCACACCAAAAACTGGGTCAACCGCAAATCGTGATTGATTGAATCGTGCAGCCTCCCAGTTCCACGCATTGCGGTTCTTCTCTCCGTAGGTGCCAAATAGACTGATTCTCAAGCCCAGGTTCAAGGTAAGCCGGCTGGTTACCTTCCAGTCATCCTGGAAATAAGGGTCGGCGATCTGGTATCGCTGGTAGTAGCGGTGCTGCGCGGAATCCTGGGTAAAGCTCTGAATGAATCCCTCCGGATTATGGCCCCCTGGGACATTTTGAATCAGGAAATCAGCGAAAGCATTTCCGGTACTGTGCGCGAGATTGCTGAACGTCAGCAGGCCTTGTAGATCGCCCGAAGCTGCGCCAATGGAATTGTTGGTCTGATTGCGCTGGGAGTACACATATTGCGCGCCGAATTGCAGCGTGTGTCTTCCAATCGCTTTGCCCACGTCGTCGCGCAGGGCGTAGGTTGGATTGGTGTGGCCCCACGGCATGTAGGCGGAGTCGGCCGCAAAGCCTCTACCGCCGTAAGCGGCATTCGTGCCGAGAAAGTCGACTCCCGGCATCTTGCCGCCAAAACCGTTATTGAAAATGTGGCCGATGGCACATTGCGCAAATCCATTCGCGGGGTCGGCGCTGAGTATGGGATTGCACTGTCCGGGAGCCGACGGGTCGGCAACCAGTGGCTGATCCAGCGCGGGATCGCGCTGGAACCGGGCGCCACCCGGCCCGTTCTGGTCAGCCAGCGTTATGTTCGAATTGGTGTAGCTGAGTACTAAGTCGTTCAGCAGCGTTGGCGATATCGTGTGCGTCAGTCGCGCCACCAAGCTGGTGCCCGGCCCAAAGAAGCGGTTCTGCACGGTGGGAAAGGTGTTGCGCACAATGCCCCACTGCGGTGTCAGCACGCTCGTGTCCCAAGCGTCGTGGACGTAGCGAAACGATACCTTGATCTTGCTGTTCACTGTTTGATCAATGCGAAACAACTCCTCGCGCCAGTAGGTGGAAGGCGAAACGGAGGTGTTGTAACAATGGTTGGGGTCGGCGGGGTCGAGGTTGGTGAGGTCGGTGTTGAGATTCGGCAGGCTGAAGTTGCAACCAAAAGGAGCATTTGGCAGTGGTATGAGGTTCGAGTTCAAGATCGCCGCGGCGTTCTTGTCCACTCCGGGATTTAAGCCCAATCCCAAAGAGTTTAAGGGCTCGGGATCCGCACCTAAGCTTTGCACGGACGGACAGTCTGGGAACTGCGCGCGTTTAAAGCTAGTTACCGCGCCCAACGGGCACACGTCGCTAAAATCGAAGTTTTGGTAAAAGATTCCAGTGCCAGCTTGAACTTGCAGGTTTTTCTGGATCCCCTGCGGCGTCAAGATCAGACCTCGTTCTTTCAGCCCCGGCACTGCTTGGTTATAGTCGGTTGGAGTTTTCTCCAGGCGGAATTCCTCGGAGAAAAAGAAGAAGGTTTTGTCCTTCTTGGTGTTGTAAACCCCAGGAATGGTGAGCGGACCGCCGATCGTGCCCCCGAAATCCTGCCGTCGATAGAGTGGAGCCTTGCCTCCGATCGTCTGCCCTACAGTCTGCCCGGGCGCAGGCGGGATCGTACCTACAAAATCGAAGAAATTGCGCGAGTTAAACGCTTCGTTGCGGACGAAATCGTAGAGGTTGCCGTGGAACATCGGGGTTCCGGACTTAGTGGTTACCTGCACTGTCCCGGATGCCGTACGCCCGTACTGAGCACCGTAGTTGGAGGTCAGCACCTTTACTTCTTGAATCGCGTCCAGGCTGGGGTACACCATGAGCGTGCTCGAAGCGCCGTTCAGGCCCGTGTTCAGCACGTCGCTGCCATCGACCTCGAACGTGTTGTACTCGACCCGGCCCCCATTCACGCTGTACTTCACACTGCCCACCACTCCCACCTTGGCTTCATCTTGCCCAGTCTGATTACTTACCCCCGGCGCGAGTGCAATGAGCTGCGTGAAATTACGGCCGTTGAGCCCAATCGACACAACCTCTTTTTCGGTAATCGTCCCGGAAACGGTGGCGCTCTCGGTCTCCACTCTCCCCAGACTGCCGGATTCCACGTTTACTTCCGTTTTCTCGCTAGCCGGCTCCAGGGAAGCGTCCATTGCTAATTCGAGGCCCGCAGTTAGTGTGATGTTGTCAAAGGTCTTCACAGCGAAATTGGGAGCCGTTACCGCTAGGGTATAAGTCCCAGGTTTAAGCCCGGTGAAGGAGTATGTGCCCTTGTCATTGACCAGGGTTTCAAGTTTCTCCCCCGCTTCATTCGTCAGCAGTACCTTGGCACCAGTTACGACGGCTTGAGTTTGGTCGGTTACCGTTCCGTTAATGGCGGCCTTGTCCGCCCCCGTGTTCGGTTGCTCCTGCGCGACACTAAACGAGAACCCGAGAAGCAGCAGTGTAAGGACCCTGACGACGCGAGAAAAACTGCAGGGCGCACAAGATCGCACACTCGCTGCTCCGGAACGAAATGCTCTTAAAGGATGTAAAGGCAAGCGGGAATTCTATACGCCGGTCAGGACCCCGAAAATTAAAAGAACGTGAATTTTGCTGGTTGTTTGCCAAGCCGATCAGTGTAGCCATCTCTTAACAAACCTATCGCCGAATGTTAACATCCGTCGCGGTAGGTCAGAGTATTATCAACCCTTTTTCCATCCGAAAATCCAAATTGCGTTCGCGATATGGGGTGAGGATAGGTTTCTTTTTCCACAGGTGAACTTGCTGCTGCGAGAAACACGAAAAACGAAAGGGATTCACACTCATCACCTTAACGGTCCGCAGCGCAATAAACTCTTGAATGTAAGACACTTTCCGCGCCCCGCCTGTTAATGCAATTTTCACCAACTTATCACAGACTTTTAACACCATCATGGCAAGTGAACCCATACACTCCACCCTGAAATGCAAACGTCGCTGCCATGAGCGGCGTATTCGTGAGGTCTCGGAGGGTTGTCGGTCGCCGATCGTTGCAACCAACTTTAGAAAATCGGCAGGAGTCTTCTCTCTTCTCCCTGCGTGTGGCGCAGCCGCCTCACGTCAACTGAGTAATGGTCGAACAATGAGAAAGGAATCAACTATGTCGCGTATGAAATCTATTTTCGCGGTGCTCGTGCTGGCCGCGATCGGAGGCGTCGTGCCTCAGGCACACGCTCAGACTCTCACCTTGAAGGTAGTCATAGCGGGCTCGTCAGGCATGTGGCAGGCATTGGGCGTGGGTGCTTACAACGGCGGAACTAGTATTGTTGCCGGCGGAGGTGGGACTTGCCACTGGACTAGCGCTTCGAACGCTGTCAACCTGACTGACACTCGCCCGACACCCGTCAACAACGACGGTGGTACCCTCTGGATCGTTTGGGACAATACCTGCGGTACGGGCGCCAACGCTACCACGAACATCTGGGTATACGACAAAGTCGACTCCGTCGTGGGCGACCGGTGCTACTTTGCTCAGCCGCACTGCAACGTAAACGGTGCTGCGGCCACTTTTGCGGCTGCTGGTGCTCAGCAGATCTCCAGCACCGTTTGGGGCAGCGATACGGGTCTGCCGGCGAACATCCAGGCTTTGTTCACGGCCGGGCAATTGGTTAGCGTAGCAGCTACGGACATACGGCCCGAGGATGCAGCGTTCGCCGCGTGCCGTGTGAACTCTGCGCTCGGCGCCTCGGCGCAAGGCGGTGGGAGCAGCGACGGGACTGACGGCCTTGGATATAACTCGAACAATGCCGCGGGCGTGTGCCCAGCGTTTCCGATCGGGACTTCTGGTAAGGGCGTAGGGAATCCAATCCTCAGCGGCTACCCTGGGAGCACGGCTCAAGCCAACGTTCTGGCGTTCAACATCACTGGGAAAGATCCCTTCAGCGGGACGTTGATCCCTGCGTTCACTGTAACGGCCGTGGGTGTGGCTCCGATGGTGTTCGTGATCGAGCGGGATAAGGGCCAACTCACCAATCTCACAAACGCCAGCGAGGTCCAACTGCAACAGGTGTTCTCGGGCACAAACTGCGACGCCAGCGCGTTCGGTCTTCCGGCCGGGGGGATTAACATCTTTCTGCGTGAGCCCCTTTCGGGCACGATGAACTCCACGGAAAACGTCGTTTTCCGGCGCCCCACCGTTTACCCAGGCGCAGTTCTTGGGTTGAGCCAGGAACTCAACGTGAACGCTCCGGTCAATAACCCACTCAAGGCGCAAGCAGGAACTTGCGTGGCTGGTGCTGGCTCGCGGTACCGCGGCATTGGCACCGGCGAAGTAGTAAAAGGTGTCCTACACTCGGGCGACGGTACATTCACCAACCTGGTCGACGGCATCGCATACACGTTCTTCAGCTACGGGAACGTGAGTTCGCTTGCCAACCAGACCAAATACGGTTACATCACAATAAACGGTATCGATCCGATCTTCCAAACTTACGGATCTACCCTCGATCCCGGACAGCCAGCTACTCCGGGTACGTTGCCTGCCGCTGCTAACCTGCCTGCAACTTGCGCCGGTGGGGCCGGTTCATTTCCCTGCTCGGAGCACAACATCTGGTCGAACGGGTTCTCGCTCCCTAACGTCCGCAACGGCACCTACCGCGCCTGGTCACTCTTGCGTTTGGTTGCCAACGGAACGCCGTCAGTCAACGCAGCGGCATTAGCCAAGGCGGCTCAGGCTGGCGTCGTCAACATCGTTCCCGACTATGTTCCGGCCGTGACAGTGGTTGGGACCACGGATCTTGGCATCAAACTGTTGCGTTCGCACTATCAACAGAAGGACGGAGCCGGGACTCTTCTCGGAGCGGGGCCTGTAGCCAACTTTCCAGAAAAAGGCGGCGACATGGGCGGCCAGATCATTCCGACCGTGATCGGCGTAACCACCTATAAACAGACACGACTGATTCAGAACGCCACCGCGGACAACTCGAACCTGGGTCCTGTCCTCAGACCCTAACTCACCTACTCGGACCTAGTCCGCTCGACTAAGAGAGGGCGGGCCATTCGTCGGCCCGCCCTTTGGTTCTTTGAAAGTTTTGCATCCCCGGGATTCAAATAATAAAACTCCGAAATGACTTTGATTATGAGATCGCTTGCTCTTGGAATCGCACTCCTATCTCTGGCGACGGCTAGCACGGCTCAATTCGACCGAATATCTGGGCACCAGCCACCTTAAGCCGGTTCGACCGCTCGTTATGATCGATGAACATCCTGCGTATACCGTGGAACTGGTTCGGGCACAGTGGCGATGGGGTGATCCACTCGACCTTTATGTGATGAAACCCAAGGGAGTCAAGAAGCCTCCGGTGATCTTGCATCTTTACGGGTATCCTGCTGACACGGACGCGTTCAAGAATGAAACTTTCCAAAGAGCCCTGACCGAGGACGGCTTTGCCGCTGTGGGCTTTGTTTCCGCGCTCACCGGACATCGCTATCACGACCGGCCGATGAAAGAGTGGTTCCTCAGCGAACTGCGGGAGTCACTGGCGACCTCTGCGCACGACGTGCAGATGGTGCTGAACTA
>WNFA01001738.1_pt1 | contig 17800 bp, 16 predicted proteins | sample 5400481 | NCBI WGS metagenome assembly WNFA01 (sample SAMN13153340, study PRJNA577476) | soil metagenome | isolation source: 120 cm saprolite under Douglas fir tree site 2 hole 1 replicate 2 | place: USA:California | collected 2015-04-18
TCTGCTCTCACGAGCACAAGCTTTGCTCGCTCTGTCTCCAAACAGCGCGACATTATGCGGTCTTGTCGCCGATTTCTCGGCGGTATTCCTCACCGGGGGGTAGGTCACCCACGTGTTCCTCACCCGTCCGCCACTCCCTGCTCCCGAAAGAGCAGGACGTTCGACTTGCATGTGTTAGGCACGCCGCCAGCGTTTATCCTGAGCCAGGATCAAACTCGCCATCCATTTTATTAAACAAGCTTTCACAAGCCTGTTCCTATTTAGTATTTTGAGCGATCCAAGCCAAGCTATAATCACTTGGCTGTTCGCAGATTCTCACTTCACCCTGTGGGTACAAGGTGAAGAAAATGACAGTGACTGTTCTCAAGCAACAGTTGCTGTTCTGCTTTCCACTTTTCAATTGTCAAGGTGCCACCAGAAGTAGGTCATGCCTACTCCTTAAATATCATCCGTTTTAAGGACAAGAATACTAAACCAGTGACCATTTCTCGTTAAAGAGACAAGTAGTCTCTAGTTTTCGTAGTTTGCTAGGGAGAAACCTTAAGAGGTTTACTTACCAGAAGCTATTTCTCGTCATTATCGGCGACAGGCTTATTATGCCACAAGCCTTGTATGATGTCAAGGGGTTGTAGGAGGAATTTTTATAAAATTACAAAAATTCTTTTTTGTAACAGGGAGAGGCATGAGACCCGCAAGGGGGCATGGCACCCGCAAGGGGTGCCACTACTATACTACGGAGTGCCTTCGCAGGGCCGTGTATAGTAGTGAGAGGGCTTGCCCCTCTCATGTTCGTGCAAAATTTGACGGACAGCGAAGGCAATATCTATTGTACTTTTCTAGAGATTAAACGTTGTAATACTAAGGGATGAGCTAGTACTATTGATCCCGAAATTTGAAATAGGAAAGGTTTAGCAAAGGAGTCAATGATGCCTGGAGTAAGTGGCGTAATTTCGACCTTAACAGCCAACGGCGAAGAGGTCATGGGGCCAGAGATTTTGCTCTGGCACTATCCGGGAAATGATATTATGAACAACTCTCTGCTGACTGTAGAGAGCAATCATTTCTGCGTGCTCAAGTCGCGCGGTGCGATTCTTCAAGTCTATGAGACAGGCCAGTATTCTGTTATAACCCCTGATCGCCCGCTTTTTGGATCCCTACAAAAGGCCTATTATGGCGGGCAAAGCCCCTGGCAATACGAGGCCTTGTATATCAACCGCGGCAAACTGGTAGTCAAAACAAGTGGAATGGCGCTCTCACGTGAGATGGCCGAAATGGTCTATAGTGTGGATTACTATATCCACGTTGAGACGCGCGAAAATGCCGTCCGTCTTGTACAACACATGCCATATCGAGGGCACACGCTGACAGTACAAGAAGTCAACTCCTATGCTGGACCGGTGATTGAGCAGGCTGTCAATCAATTGGTACAGATTACCCCGCTTGAATCGGTCAATGAAAAGATCCACGATCTCTCACAGATTGTGTACCAGCACCTGCAGCAATTCCTGGCCGACTACGGTATCTCGCTGGACACGGTTAAGGTTCTGGTCTTCCCACGTGATGAGCGTATGAAGGCATTGATCTCGCTCAAGGCTTTCGGGTTGAGCGAACTGGACGCGGTGCGCTACTACACAGCTATGATGATGGCTGAACGAGGTGTCGTCTCCGCCCCCAATATGGCGATTGGCCTACCGTTTAACATTAGTGGCGTGCAGACTACTGCGAGCACAGATCGCTATACCACAAACGCAGCGACACCTGCCGTTCCACCTGTGGCGCCCAAACCTATACCGCCGAGGTAACCTGACTTTCCTGTTATCAATCGAAGCGAGTTGGGGACACATGGCACCCGCAAGGGGTGGTCCCTCGATAAATCGGGGACCTACTACCGTGAGACGGCTTGGCAAGGCGATGAATGCGTCTCACGGTAGTGGCAGGGCTTGCCCCTGCCATGCCCGATTGCACCCTATCTTTCATTCGCCAGCAGAGTCCGAAAGGATGTAGGCCAAATAAAAATAGCGAGGAAAAACAAGGGAGTTATGAGTTCAGGACCATCCAATGACCCGGTGATACAGCAGTTGCAACTGCTGCTCACAGCCTATGGCTATAATTTTTACGGTGCGACGAACCAGGTGCGTGCAGACGATCTGCTTGTGCGCGAGCGAGCCAGCTACCACCTGGCACAAGCTATAGATATGCTGGCGACGCTGCGGGGTGATTACCAGCGCCGCTTCATTCCACCGTTGACACGGGCTAATCCTGATCCACCACAGGAGGCGCTGGCCCAGGTGCGCGAGATCGAGTCTGTACAGCGAAACCTTTCCAATATAGAGGCACATATTCGCGGTATGCCAGTACCAGCGCAGGATCGCATCTGGTGGCGTATCCGCCAGGAACAGCCCCTGCTGGCGCAGTTGCTCAATTTTGATCTCGCGCTGGTACGCAGCAGTGAACAAATCTACTACCATGTATCGCAACTCACGCCTGAAGGTTGGAACGCCCAGGAGGCTGGCGCTGCTCCAGAAAGCCAACAGGGACCGTCTCTACGACAACTGATCCAGCAGTTGACTCAGGTTGCAAGGGAACGAGAGCGTTTCCTGCTGTTACAGGTGTAGCGGGTGTAGCAGGTGTAGCGGTGATGCCTAAGCCGCATGTGGAGGGGCTTCTCATCTGAGATTGAAACGCAGTGATGCCTAAGCCGCCAGGATACTGACGTAGTTGCTGGGGGGCATGCAGCCCCCGTAGAGTTTCGCCAGCAACTGCTCCTGATCGATCACCTGTACCGAGCCATTCGGGCAAGACATATCCAGGGTTCTTGCTCCAAGGCTGAGGTCCTGGCGCAGCGGTTTAGCGTTGCCGTTCACGTCGAGTACCCCCATTGGCCAGAACGCCGACTGGTTTTGCTGGAAGAAATCTTTGCCGCTGAAGTAAAAGAAGGGGATGTGATAACGCATAGCAGTCTGGACATCGGTGATCAGGGTTAAGATGTGGGCAACGGAAATTTCATAGGTGGAGTTCAGGCCACAACCATAGATGCAGCCTGTTCCCTCCACGACCCACAAATGCCTGCCCAGTTCGCCATTATTGAGGTCGACGTGAAACTGCTGTGCCCAGTAAACGAAGAGGGCCTGCAAGCTATTGACACTCTGGTTGGGGAAACCATTGTGCCAGCTATCGATAAGGCCGAGGGTCTGGGCACGCCAGCTCCAATTGGCGCCTGGATGCACCGAGGTATTCATGGCGTTTTGCACGGCGTCAAGGTAGCCTACCTGATCGGCCAGCGGCTGGTAGTTCACTCCACCGACCTGCGGATCCAACGAGCCAAGCAAGACGGGAATATTGGGACTCACGGCATGCACTGCGCGCTCACAGAGATCGAAGAAACGAGCAAAGCTATCCGGCGGCACGTAGGTCGAGTAGGTATTGTGCTTCATCTGCTCATTGCCGCATTCCACGGCATCGGCACCCGCGCTGGCGACATCGGTGATCACCTGCATATTAAGTAAATTACCCGGCTGCTGGCACAGCAAGAGCAGAGCATGGACCCCCTGCAGGTGATCGAGTTGAATCGTGCTTTTTAGACTGCTACCTGCCATTTGAGGGGCGCCGCAAGTGGTATAGTTGACTCGCGACCAGGAAATGCCCGGATATAAGGATGGAGGACCACTATCGATACCCAGCACTGAGCCTGGATTCAAGGAGGAGGTTGATAGCGGCGATGGCGTGGAAGAGGAGGCCGCTACCGCTGTTGAGGTTGCCTGTAAACCTTGTGACCCACGGTGAGCTTGATCTGCGCGTGTCTGGGCCAGGGTTACAAGTGTTAACTGGTAAGCAAGCACGGCCAACAAGATGCTGGCAATTACCACAGTAGTGAGTGCGATCAAGAATTTTTTCTGATAATTATAAAGCACGTTCATAACTTGTGAAATCTTCTCCACCAATTATTTGCCAATGCAGAACTCACTGAAGATCCTGTCCAGCAGGTCTTCGCTCACCGCCTCTCCAGTCACCTCCCCAAGCGCGTCAAACGCGGCGCGCAGGTCAATTGATACAAAATCCAGAGGTAGACCCTGCTCCAGCGTTGCAAGCGACGCCTGCAAGTGCTGAGCGGCACGACGTAATGCATCCTGGTGACGCACACTGGTGACCAGGACACTGTCTCGATACAGCGCTTTGCCAGCCAGGACCAGTTCGGCGATAGTCTCTTCTAGATCTGACAGCCCGCTGCCAGTCAGGGTTGATGTTCGTACTAATGGAGCGCCGGGCCACAGGCTACGGACCTGATCGAGTTCCAGGGCCAGTAGACGATCGACTTTATTCACTACCATGATCACCGGCCTGCGGGCAAGCGTTCCCGCTCCACCAGGGCAACCGCAAGGGCCCACTCCACCCTCCCCTACCACCCTTGCCCCTACATTTCTCGCCCCTACGATAGACGCCGGTTCGCCTACGCCAAAGCCCATTGCCTGCAATTCCCGCGAGACAAGGTAATCCTGCTCGGTCAGCTTCTCTACGCCATCAAATACCAGCAACACCACGTCGGCGCTTTCAGCAGCAGCGCGACTGCGCTGTACACCCATCTGTTCAATAGGATCATCCGTTGGCGTAATACCGGCGGTGTCGATGAGATGCAGTGGAATGCCTCGCAGATTCGCTACTTCTTCCACGGTATCTCGTGTTGTACCCGCGATGGGTGTGACTATAGCGCGCTCGCTGCGCAACAAGGCGTTTAGCAGGCTGGATTTACCTACATTCGGTCGACCGATGATGGCGGTACGCAATCCTTGCCGGTAGAGCCGCCCCTGTTCCGAGCCAGCCAGCAGAGCATCTACCTGCTGCTGCGCCGCAAGGACTAACGGGCGCAGTTCTTCAGGCCGGGGAGTCGGAACATCTTCTTCAGGAAAATCGATGCTAGCTTCGATACGCGCCACCGCCCCCTGTATATTATGGCGTGCATCCTGCACCTGTTCAGAGACACGGCCCCGGAACTGCTGCATCGCCAGGCGCAGCCCTGCTTCTGTTTGCGCGTGAATGAGATCCATTACCGCTTCAGCCTGGGCCAGGTCGAGGCGGCCATTAAGGAAGGCGCGCATGGTGAATTCACCGGGTCGCGCCAGGCGTACTCCTTGCGCCAGGATCAATTGTAGCACGCGTTGCAGTACCAGTGGACCGCCATGCCCCTGTATCTCTGCAACATCCTCACGAGTATAAGTACGAGGGGCGCGCATGAAGGCTGCCAGCACCTCATCGAATATTTCTCCGGTGGCAGGATCGACAATATGCCCATAGGTGAGCAGGTGGGACTGAGGCAGATCGGAGCGTCCGCCTACCTGTCGCAGCAGCGGCAGTACCGTAGCAAAAGCGTCGGGCCCACTCACACGTATGATGCCGAGACCGCCGATGCCAGGCGGTGTGGCAATTGCTGCAATCGTATCGTTCTGCATAGACCAGATTATAGCGTATTCGCTCGTCCCTGTACACAGAAGCAGGCAGTTTTCATCACAAGGTACCTGCTCTGCTATCGCAGGAGTCTGGATGGCTTCACCCTATCTACACGATGCGGTGGGCGTGGGTGTACACATTCATAGAGTGATTTCGCAGGAAGCCGATGAGGGTAATTCCACTCCGATCGGCCAGTTCGACAGCCAGGCTCGAAGGAGCTGAGATGGCTGCAACGCAGGGGATGCCGGCTAAAAGCGCTTTCTGGATGATTTCAAAGGAGGTACGCCCGCTCACCATGAGGATATGATTTGCGTAGGGGAATCCACCGTGTAGCAAGCCATGCCCGATGAGCTTATCAACCGCGTTATGACGCCCTACATCCTCGCGCAAGAGGAGCAGCTTGCCTGTAATGTCGAAGAGGCCCGCAGCATGTAATCCACCTGTATGGGTGAAGACAGCCTGGTCCGTACGCAACCGTACCGGCAGGCTGTAGATAATTGAAGCGGGGATACGTATCTCATCCGCTGTCAAAGGCGGAGTGGTGAGCATTAGATCAGCTATACTATTTTTGCCGCACAGCCCACAGCTCGCTGAGACGGCAAAATGACGCTCGAAAGCTACAGGTTGGGGTTGTAGCGCCTGCGCATCACCAGGGCGCAGCAGGATGTTCACCACATTTGCGAGGGGCAAACCCTCGGCATCGGCAGCATCTTCAATTACAAGTATGTCAGCGGGCTGGCGAACTACGCCCTCGGTAAAGAGGAAACCTGCTGCCAGCTCGTGGTCATGTCCGGGCGTTCGCATAATCACCGCCAGGCTGCGGCGGTCGATACGCACTTCAAGGGGTTCTTCAATAGTCAGCTGGTCTTCATACTGCTGCTGCTGATCTTCTTGCCAGTGGGTTATACCGACGTTCATCACGCGTTCGGGATCAAGAGAAGAACGCCAGAAGCCTGGTACCGCCATTTATCATTTACCTCTTCGCTCGTAGTTTGGTATAGGCCGAACAGGAGGCTGTGGGCGCTGGCGTTTGAAGTAGTACTTACAGGCGCCAGGACGGACGGGGTCGGGGGGTTCAATAGCAACCAGGCCCCACCCCTGCTGCTCCAACCAGCTCCAGGCCTCGTACTCTTCGTCAAAGTCGCGCACGACGTCCCCTGCTATCGTGAATACCATTGTACCTAACAAGTAGCGATGTTCCCAGTGTACCATAAATTCCCATCCTATCATAAATCGAGCCGCGATCAAGTGAAACGGAAGCTCTCGTTTTCCGGAAGGATCTCTTAACCGTACACCAGGAATCAACGCCTACGTAATATTTTGTTGCGCATTAAGCTCAGCAACAGGGCAGCGATGTGAGTTGACGGGCAGCGATTGCAGTGCTAGGATACGCTGATAGAACTTACCATTTATAGACAGGGGTTGCATAATGCAGCATTACGTTAAATCCAGCAGTCACGAACCCCCCGGTTTACCGGGGGGCTTGCAGCCAGAACGCCCGTCGTTCGGGCTGTAAGCCCTATAGTGTCCAGCCTCAGCGTCCAAGAGCACAGGCAGCTCGCTGCGGACGCTCCGTTGGATGGGTCATGGCACCTTCGGATGCTTCTTCAATCTGAAGCGCTGCCACCCAGGGTTAAAAGCCTCGCAGGGGTCGAGGCGGTGCTCTGGACCCAACAAGCCCTTCCAACCTTGGCGAGAAGAGACGCTCCTGTACGCCGACAGGAGCGCGTCAGACCGCCCCGTAAGGGGACTCTCCCTTGGGGAGAGGCAAGAAAGGATGACCAGATGGTCTTCGTGCTCGACAGACATAAGCAGCCCCTGATGCCCTGCACGCCCAAACGAGCGCGGCTGCTGCTCGCGCGCGGGAGAGCCGTGGTGCATCGCGTCCAGCCCTTTGTGATCCGGCTCAAGGATCGCTGCGTCGCAGAGAGCACCAGAGAACAGGTGGCGCTCAAAATCGATCCTGGGAGCCACACCACGGGGATCGCGCTGGCCCGGGTCGAGCAGCGGGAAGCAGGGGAAGTCCATCATGCCCTCTTGCTCGCAGAAGTGGCACACCGGGGCGAGCAAGTGCATCGCCACAAAGTCACGCAGGCCCGGGCGCGCCGCCGCAGGCGCTCGGTGAACCTGAGATACCGGCCCCCACGCTTTCTCCATCGCCGCAGACAGCAAGGGTGGTTGCCCCCCTGCCTGCTCTCGCGGGTCCACAATGTGCTGACCTGGGCGACTCGCCTTTCCTGCTGGGCCCCGCTGAGCCGCATCAAGGTCGAAGGTGTGCGCTTTGATACGCAATTGCTTCAGAATCCCGAGATCACCGGCGTGGCATACCAACAGGGGACGCTGGCCGGGTGGGAGGTGAGAGCCTATCTGCTCCTCAAGTACGAGTACCGCTGCGCCTACTGTGGCAAGGGGGATGTGCCCTTGGAAATCGAGCATATCCAGCCGAGCAGTCGGGGCGGCTCAGACCGCATCTCGAACGTGTGCCTGGCGTGCCACGAGTGCAACCAGGCCAAGGGGAACAAGACCGCTGCCCAATGGGGGCATCCTGAGGTCGAGAAACGGGCTCAGGCGCCACTCAAGGACGCGGCAGCAGTCAATGCTAGCAGATACCAGCTGGTGGAGGCCCTAGCTGTGTTCGGACTTCCCATCAGGACGTGGAGTGGCGGGCGGACCCGCTTCAACCGGGCGCGCTTTGGGATCGAGAAAACGCATGCCCTGGATGCCTTGTGCGTAGGCGACCTGGCGGGCGTGGTGCCGGGAAAGCTCAGGACGCTCACCATCTCTTCAATGGGCCGGGGAGATCATTGCCGGACCCTGTGGACGGAGAGCGGGTTTCCGCGCGGATACAAGATGCGACAGAAAATGGTAGCAGGGTTTGCCACAGGCGACCGGGTGCAGGCCATCGTCCCGGCCAGGCTCAAGACAGCAGGCATCCATGTCGGGCGCGTGGCTGTGCGCAGCAGCGGGTCGTTCTCGATCAGCACGCGCCAGGGCAAAGTGGACGGGATCAACGCGAGGTATTGTCGTTTAGTGCAGAGAGGAGATGGCTACGGGTATGCCTTCGCATAAGAGAGCACAGGCAGGGGACCCCTCCTCCCCTGCCTCAAAAAAGGAACGTCTGCTTCCTCCCCGGTCTGAAGACGCGGGGTCTCCGCAGGCGGAGTTCGATGAAACATTGCACAAACGGGGTTACCGTCTAACGCCACAACGCTATATGATTCTAAGTGTAATTCAGGAAGCTGACGGGCACCTTAGTATTGACCAGGTTGCTGAGCGCGTGCAGAAACGCAATCCCTATGTCAGCCTTTCAACGATCTACCGGACACTGGAACTGCTTAAAGAGCTTGGGCTTGTACGTGAAAATCACCTGCCAGGAGAACAACCTCACTATGAGGTGGTCGAGGGCAATGCGCACCATCACCTGGTTTGTCGAAACTGCCGCACGATTATCCACCTGGATGATGCCTTGCTGGGCAACCTGCATGAGAAATTACAAGAACAGTACCACTACTACAACTTAACGCTCGATCTGGTAGCAGCGGGCTACTGTGACGAGTGCTGGCGCAGCATGAACTCACGGACTTTACATGGCCTGCCGGAGTCTCCAGAAACTGATGCCTAGCAAGGGTAAAGCCAGCAGGTAGAAGAGCAGCAAGTAGTTGAGTATGTCTATATTAAAGAAGAAATCAAGGCCAATTGCCGCGTAGAGCAGCATACGACTTGGGCGAATGATCCAGCGACTCGAGACCTGGAGCGTGCGATGTAGGACCAGGAACGTGACCAGAGCAGTATATACATAGACGAATAAGATAGCCAGCACAGGATGAATCGTTCCTCGCCACGCCATTCCGGCGACGCTGAAGGCTACCACTGACTGATCACAAAACATGTCAGTGAATGACCCACGAGTGGTATTTGTCCCTTTCAAGCGCGCCTCTACACCATCCAGCCCATCGCAGACTACAGAAGCCACTAACAGCCAGAATGCTATGGTGAAGTAATGGGGGGCGAGCAGACAGAAGCCGATGCCAAATACGACAGAGGAGAAGGAGAGCATGTCAGGAGTAACACCAAGACGGGCGAGAACGGCAGCGATAGGGGCGAGGAAGAACTGGCGAATGCTCTGCCAGGGAACCAGGACTCGCTCCTCTTCCTCGCTGTAAATGCTGTTGATTTTGCGTCTGAACTGCTTCATGGTGACCCCCTTCCACCCCTCATTATGTCATGATAATGTTAAAAATGATACCTATTCAGGTGGGCTTTCCATGCCCTTAGAGGAGTGAAGATCAAGGGGTTTGTAGCAGACTTGTCGTCTGATAACAGTACGGATTCTGGGGGTCAGGCGGAGGTGGAAGTGGCAGCTTCAGCACATTGGCGAAGATGTCGTTGTACATATCCGCCACCATCGGCCCATTAACGAAGGAAGCTTCACCGCCGTTCTCCTTCATTGCCAAAATAGTCAGTTGTGGATTATGGTATGGAGCCTGTGTGAGAAGCCAGGCCTGAGGATTCTTGTTGCCACCGACCTCGCCAGTGCCTGTCTTTGCGATAATTGACCAGGGAGAGTCGAACATTTTGGGGATATACGAGGTGGAACCACAGCGCGCAACGCCGTACATCGCATCACGTACCAGGCTGGCCGTCTGGGAGGAAACCGGTGTAGCAAGCAGCTGTGGACTAAAGGATGCAACTTCTGTTTGATTGGGGTCCATAGGGATGGGCGCCGGTACACCCGTTTGGTTGGGGTCTACGTTTTTCGGCTGCACAATTTTCATCACGAGCATAGGTCGCATTAGCTGGCCATCATTAGCAATAACATTATCGATGAGTGACTCCTGGAGAGGTGATATAGCGTCGTAACCCTGCCCAAATGAATTGGCTGCAAGTTCGTTAGTAGCCAGGGGCTGCCCATTTTTTGTGACGTTGCTTACTACAACAGGCAGATCAAAGGGAATCTGTTTGCCAACGTAAAAGCGTTCATTATAGTCGAGCCAGGTCTGCGCACCCATCTTCACCCCTTCTTGTGCAAAGATGATGTTATCGGAATGTGCGTACCCATAGCGCAGATTCACCGGGTAATGATAGGTGTAGCAGCACAGGTTATTGCCGACCGGGCCAAACGGCTGACCGTTGAAGTATACTGGCCCCAGGGCATGCTGTTGATCAAACTGATCATCCAGACTCGCACTTCCCGAATCAAGTCCGGCCAGGAGTGTCATCGTTTTATAAGTTGAACCTGGTACATAACGAGCCTGAATAGGGCGCTCGAGCAGTGGCTGCTCAGGGTCGATTTCGAGCCGGTGAAAGTAGTTTAGATCGCCTGCGGCAACACGGTTGGGATCAAACCCTGGACGACTCAACATAGCGAGGATTTCGCCAGTATGTGGGTCTGTCACTATGACCGATCCTCGATCCGTTGGGAAGACAAAGTGATAGTCGGGAGGCGGTGCATCGGCGTCAAACAGGTGATTGACGATGCGCTGTATGCGCTCATCGATGGTCAAGTAGATGTCGTCACCAACCGGGGGACGATGCAGAGCCTGGTTGATTGTATTATCAAGCCCAGTCAGGCCACTGTGGCCATTCAAGTAGCTGTCAAATTCATGTTCAATACCAATGGAACCATAGAGGGGACTGATATAATAGCCGATCAGGCCCGCTAATGATGGGTCTGTATACACACGCTGGTAACCACAGACGATACCCGCATTGGAAGCATTGGGGTCTACTTTCTTTGAATACGCCAGTACCACGCCATTGCGATCGAGGATACGCCCGCGGATGGGAGCGCTATCCGGGAGGCAATGGCGAATGTTGTGTGGATTCGCCGCTACTTGCTGAGCCGCCACCACCTGCCAGTAGACCAGTCCGCCACTCAATAAAACGAAGAGGATAACAAACAGGTTTGTGAGTTTGCGTATACTTGTAGTAATGGTATTCATTATTTAGCATACCTCGGGTTTTTACAGAACATAGCTTCTTTTCCAGGGTAGTGTATCATGGTGTTTCTTGCCTGGCAAGCAGGTGGTGGCCGGATATGTTAGATGCCAGCCGAGCGGTAATTCCTGAGCATTTCATCGAGGCTATCGCCTCCGAACTTTTCAATGCATGCCTCCACCAGGACTATCGCCATCATCGCCTCACCTACTACACCTGCTGCAGGGACGACACAGACATCACTACGCTCATAACGGCTCGCATCAATATTTTCGCCTGTGGCCAGATCCACCGAAGGTAGCGGATGAGCCAGGGTGGGTATGGGTTTGACAGCGACTCGCGCCACAAGGGGTTCACCATTGGTGACACCACCTTCTATGCCACCAGCATTATTTGTCAGGTGAAACCAACGATCATTGCTATGGCGCAGGACATCATGAACGTGCGAACCTGTTGTACGCGATGCAGCAAAGCCTGCACCAATTTCAACGGCTTTGGCCGAAGGAATACTCATCATAGCCATAGCCAAACGAGCGCTCAGGCGTCGATCCCACTGACTGAAGCTGCCCAGGCCGACTGGTACGTCGAGGGCGACCACCTCAAAAACACCGCCGCAGGTATCCCCATGCTGCTTGGCCTCCAGGATGCGCGCAATCATTTTCTCAGTCAATGCTTCATCGGCGCAGCGTACCGGCGAAGCCTCTACTCTTCCCCACATGGCATCTGGGTAGGCATCACGAGTCATAGAGCGCGGGAGATCATAGCCAATCTCGACTATTGATAGCACGTGACTGTGAATCGACATACCAAAGGTGGCAAGCAGTTGACGGCATAACCCACCTACTGCTACGCGGGCAGCCGTCTCCCGCGAACTGGAGCGCTCGATGACGTTGCGAATATCGGTATGCCCGTATTTCATGGCGCCCGTAAAATCGGCATGACCAGGGCGAATACGTGTTACAGCTTCGGTCTCCGCATCTACAGCTTCGGCGCTCATCTGCTCCTGCCAGTTGGCCCAGTCGAGGTTTTCAATCTGCATTGTAATCGGCGAGCCAAGAGTTTTACCATGGCGCACGCCAGAGAGAAAGCGAATCGTGTCTTTCTCAATTTTCATGCGCCCACCACGGCCATAGCCGCCCTGCCGGCGATGTAGATCAGCGTTGACGATGGATTTCTCAACGGTTAGTCCGGCAGGCAAGCCTTCGACGATCATTGTGAGGCAGGGACCGTGTGATTCACCCGCAGTCAAAAAACGAAACATAACTAGCTCCAGTTTTATCTGTAGAAACGAATAGGCGCAGCAGAACAGTCACATATGTGCATATTAACATTACCATCAACCAGGCATTTGACCACAGATCACGTTAGCATTCTATTGTAGGTAAGAAGATGAAAGACTCTATGATTACTCAATTTGATAATTATTATGTGCGGATATTGACAATAAGCACAGATATATTTACAATTTATGATATCGTACTTCATTTATTTATTTTCTTTTGACGGATGTTGTCAAAAGAGGTAACTCTTCAGGTACTTTACTTGTGCCGCCTGCGGCGGCAGGCGAGGAAAGAGAGAAGGAAGCGAGGACACCTCGCGCTCCGGCAGGGGGACGCAGTCCCCCTGCACCCCCTGCTGAATAATTACCAAAGGAGGGAATAATGGCATCCGATATATCGCATGAGCAGCCGAGGCTAGTAGTCGGAGCAAAAATACGCGCTATGAGGCTTGCCCAAAAAATGACGCAGGGCCAGCTTGCCAAGCCAGATTTTTCGATCAGTTATATCTCTGCTATTGAGCGTGGACAGATTCAGCCGTCACTGCGAGCACTGGCGATCCTGGCGGCGCGCCTGGGACTGCCCTCTACATATCTTCTAACGGTCAACACAGCAGAAGATACGACCGACGGCTCTTTGTTGAGCGGGTCCAGGCGTTTGAATGAAGTAATAGAGCTGGAACTTTTAGAGGCAGAGGTCGCCATCCAGCAAGATGCAATACAAGAAGCAATCGAGTTGCTGCAGCAGCTCGCCACTAAGGATTTGAAGCAGCAACAACAAGCGCGACTCTATTATTTACTTGGCATGGCATACTGGCAGATACGACAATATGGAGAGAGCAAAGAACATTTGTTAATGGCTGCACAACTTGCGCAGGATAGCGGAAATAACTTTATTAGCGCACATGTTAACGGCCTGCTAGGATCGATATACGCGGCCACGCACAACTATGAAGAGGCTTTTGCATCTTATCAACGCTGCCTTCAGTTACTTACAAACAATCAGTTACATAGTCCACTTCTCGCGGCGCAGATGTACTCGAGCCTGGGAGAGTACAATATTCGTTATAATCAATATAGCACGGCAAGCGAGATGCTCCGACGAGCTGCTATGGAAACAGCGGAATTTGCGACTACTGAGCAGCAGCAAGGGATCTACGGCGAGCAGTGCAGATACTTCATTGATACGGGACAATATTATCTGGCAAAACTCTATGCGTATAAGCTCCTGTATCTTGATGATCAGCACTCCAGGTCGCGATTACGGAGCGAATTGTACCATTACCTATGCCATGCTGTGATGAGAAAGGATCAAGAGCGAGCCCACGCCTACCTTGTGGCTGCATTCCAGCAGGAAAAGGACGGGGAAGATCAGCTAACGGCGGCAAGCATCGCTATGCACCTGGGCACCTGGTTTTTTGCACATGACATGGTGACAGAAGCCGGGAAATATGCAAAAAAGGCACACGAAAAAGCACAGCACTTTGGAGATAGTATCATCGCTGCCGAAACGTCACTGCTGCTTGGGCAAATAGCATACGCACGATCGCGCTCCAGGGAAGGGGATAGGTATTTTGTTGCAGGGTTGGAGATGCTTGAGCGTTTGAGGAGGCGCGAAGAACTGGTTGAGGAACTTGTGCGCTACGCACAGTTACTGGAGAGTCACGGCAGGATAAGTGAAGCGCTGGCTTACTTCAAACGAGCATATGAAAGTAGACAAGACTAACAATTTCGCCTATCCTATGCCATGTGCTATATAATTTCTAGGAGTGAATACTATGTCTTCGATTCCGCCAGATCAACCCGACATGAATCCACCTGTGCAGCTAACGCACCTGGATGAAGGCGGCAGTGTGCATATGGTCGATGTAACTGAACGGCCAGAAACGCTGCGCGAGGCCATAGCAAAGGCACAAGTACGCCTTGCTCCGCAAACAGTGCGGTTGATCGAGGCCAACCAGATTTCGAAGGGAAGTGTCCTGGAGGTAGCAAAGATTGCAGGGATTATGGCCGCCAAGCAGACGCCGCAGATTATCCCCCTCTGCCACCCTCTACCTATGACACATATTGACCTGCAAATCACACTTGATAGCAGGCAAGGGTTGATCTACATCGAAGCACGTACTCGCACCACTTATAAAACCGGCGTAGATGTTGAGGCGCTTACTGCAGCCACCATCGCAGCGTTGACGATCTATGACATGTGTAAGGGAGTAGACACGACAATTACGATTGAACAAGCCTATGTAGCCCGCAAGAGTGGAGGCAAGAGCGGCAGCGTCGAGTTCCAGCCTGGCTAAGCAATGGTACGTACCTCGAGCAAGAGGAAAGTTGCTTCTAGTAGATTGCGCTCTTCTTGATTGCCGAGCCGCAATTCTGTTCGCCCCAGGGGTGTGTTCAGCATGCCATGTTCGTCGACTGGAGCGATGCTGTGTATTGTACGAGGATTTCCACCGACCCAACGTATTGGCTCGATCAACGAACCGAGTGGCACACTGATAGTGAGGTAGTGCCCATGCAACGTCTTGTCAAGATCCTGCAAAAACAGTTCTAATGTATCCCCTTGCTGCATTATTCTACCTTCCAACAGGTTTGATTGCAGATAGATGGCATCTTGTGCCGAAGGATTGGCTGTAGGACGCATTATTGTTTCAGCTCTGCGCATAGCTCTCCCATGTGAACCGCCGGCGAGCACAGGTGAATAGGAGTGCATCGCCGGGCCTTGCTGCATAGGTTCACCGAAGTCATCGAAGAGGCTGGCGATACGCACCAGGTCGTGGAGCGCTCGTGTGCGCATATTGCTCTGCCTTATACGAGCACTGATGCGAAGGGCCTGCTGCAGGAGGAAACGGGCCTGGATACTCTCATTCGTATGATCGCGGCGCGACTGGCGGTAGAGCGCTTCTGCCTGACGAATGAATGATTGGCATGACTGAACCACCATGCGTACCGGAGTAGCCTCCCAGGAGCCCGTTCTCTGGCCAACATTCAATTGCACTTCATCAATTTGTATCGCTGCTCGCATCGCGCTATAAAGATCAAGGTATGCACTATGGCAAGCGGTACAGCCGATCAAATGATAAAGGAGCGGTGCGAAGTGGAGAGTTGCCCGGGGCTGCTGCTCAAGGAGAGCCATGATGAAGTCCGGCAACTGCTGGTAGAAGTAAGGATGATACTCATTATTTTCGTTTGCTGGAGGAGCAGATGCTGCCATTACCTCCTGTAGCCAACGTGCCAATTGTAGGTTTTCATTGCGTGGATCAATCTGCCCTCGCTCGTTCATACTATGCCCCTTTCCTGTATGGGTGCCTCTCTCAAATTGGGCGACCACAAGGCTCGCTCCTACAGGCCTACTCGTCCATATAGAAACGCTCCAGGCGTTTCTTCTGGGCAGCAGTGAGGCGGACAACCTCCTCACCATGCCAATCGAGCAGGTCTTCAGCCGCTAATTGTTTGAGACCTGTCTTCACTTCACGCTCGGATAAATCATCCTGAGTCAACGTATGGAGATCCACCACCACTTCCTCGAAGGAAGTGAGACGTTCGCCATACCGTGTTAGACGTAAGGCAACCATAACTGCCAAATTGGTACTACCTTTTTGCAAACAATAACGGAGCTTTTTATGAGCATGATCCTTGTGCTGGCTGGCATGTTCGAGTGGATCACTCTCTAATGGGTTCGATTGAGCAAGCACTTTGCGTATATCTGCGAGCAATTCGGAGGCTCCCAGGTCTTCCAGTTCTTGTAAAACTGCCTGGAGCTGGTGTGGAGCAGCGCGGAGTGCCTCGATGCAATGTTTGAGTAATGTGCGTAGTTCCTCCCGCGAGGCCGCTTCAAGCGCGGCTTCTTCCGGTGTAGCAAAAGGGACCCCCCAGATAGGTTCGACCACATCATTAAGGGGATCATCCTCGCTTTCTGCATCTGCAGGTGCTTCCAGCTCGGCAAAGGTGCTCACCGGCAGACGATGTTTACGTAAGCGGTCGATGGATTTGTTCCTGATGCTATGGTTGAGAAATGCATAAAATTGTGCAGGGCTTAACTTGTCGAGCGCGTTCTCTGGGACATGATCACTACTGCCCAGGATACCCAAACGCACCAGCTGCTCAATAACATGCTCAACAACGAGATCCATTTCAAAGGCATCGAACTTCAGCGGCCCTAAGTAGCGCCTGGCACGTTGCTGCAGATAGGCATAAAGGACGGGAAAGCTTTGCTCTATATGATATCTAAGATCGTGCGCCGTAAATGGCATGCAGGATTACCTCCAGAGCGCCTGCGATCAAGCATCGAGATTTCTCCGCACAAGCGTGGGAGGGTTTTTGACAGTTGACAAAAACGCTGAACAATGCTATATTCCCCATAGCTTTTGATGTGCATGAGACGCATCCTCTACCTCTTTTGAGAGGTGTAAACCTTCGCCGTATACCGCCGGAGGTACGACGCTGCTGTTTCCGTCGTCGGGCTATCCACGCCTGCTCGCATCGTGCGAGAGAAATATGGTGTTCTCAAGCATTCTCCCGGAGCAATCCAGATGATGTTTCGATAGTATCATATTTTAGAAACGGTTTGACCATGGATGCTCTGAGAGACAGTATACAGCAAGGAGCCATTTCCTGTCACTATACCACTTGACTGCACATCCTAAGCCAAAAACAAGGATCGCGCCTTCTTTCGCTCGAGCGAAAGAAGGCGCGATTTGAAATGGAAGCTGGTCCAGCTATGTATGTTCCATTATTCCATAGCACCACGGTTTCCCTGGCGCTGGTGCTCATATGCCTTTTTGATAGCATTCAGGCTACCCTGGACGTCTCCGCGTTGCTCAAGGAGATTGGCAAAGCGGAAGTAAGCGCTGGCAGCAATCTCATGGGCGTCTGAGGCGTCTAATTGCTCCAGGGCTTGTGCAAAGAGCTTATCAGCAGCTTCAAAATCACCACTCTGGTGCTCGATCTGAGCGAGGGTCATGAGAGCCTGACCTTGCGTCTGTGCATCTTTACTGGAGCGCGCGAACTTAAGCGCCTCCTGGGCCTCGCGGCGGGCCTCCTTTACGCTGCCACGCTTGAGCAATAGTTCTGCCAGGCTAGTCAGACAGACAGAAACCGAGATTTCGTCATCAAGTTCCCGCTCAATGGTTATGGCACGTTTGT
>WNFA01002895.1_pt1 | contig 17777 bp, 19 predicted proteins | sample 5400481 | NCBI WGS metagenome assembly WNFA01 (sample SAMN13153340, study PRJNA577476) | soil metagenome | isolation source: 120 cm saprolite under Douglas fir tree site 2 hole 1 replicate 2 | place: USA:California | collected 2015-04-18
GGGCGGCGGCATCCGTCAGTTCTCCGATGGCACCGTGGATTTTGGCGCCACCGACGCGCCGATGGGTGACTCGGCGATCACGGCGATCGGCGGCAATGTGCTGCACATCCCGACCGTCATGGGCGCCGTGGTGGTCATCTATAACCTGCAGGGCGTGGCGCAGGCGGTCCGGTTCACGCCCGATGTGCTCGCCGACATCTTCCTCGGCAAAGTCACCAAGTGGAATGATCCGCGCCTCGCGAGCATCAATCCGGGTGTCACGCTGCCCGCGGCGGACATCATTTTCGTCCATCGCGCCGAAGGCTCGGGTACGTCGTTCGCGTTCACCGACTACCTGTCCAAGGTGAGCCCCGAGTGGCAGCAGAAGGTTGGGAAGGGTCCGTCGGTAAGCTGGCCGGTCGGCCTCGGTGGCCGGGGGAGCGAAGGCGTTTCCGCGACAGTGAGCCAAACGCCGGGCGCGATCGGGTACGTCGAGCTGGCCTATGCCACGAGCAACAAGATCCAGTTCGGCACCGTGCGTAACAGCTCCGGAAACTGGATTACGCCGACCCTCGAAGCCGTCACGGCGGCGGCAGCGGGCGCCATGAAGGACATGGGGCCGAACACCGATTTCCGGGTTTCCATCACGAATTCGGCGGGACCCCAAGCATATCCGATCTCCACCTTCACCTGGTTGTTGGTGCACAAATCCTACAGCGATACGGCCAAGGCGCGTGCGCTGGTGCAGTTCATCTGGTGGGCGGAGAGCGACGGTCAGGCGAAAGCCCCCGAGCTTGGCTACGCACCATTGCCCAAAGAGCTGCATCCCTGGATCGAGGCACGCTTGAAGAGCGTCATGGCCGGCGGCCGGCCGGTCTGGAAAGCCGCGGAATAGCTCGCTGAACATACGGGCGCACCCTCCGGCGTGCGGTTGGGCGCCGGGGGGTGTTTCTCTTTCTCGGTGACAATTCCGTTACACCGTCGTGACGGACAGCGGATCAGGCGCCGGTAGCTTCCGCCGCGATGACTAGCCTCCCCATTGAGGGTGTTCCCCCCGGCCGTTCGGGTACCGAGTCTCGCTGGCAGTCGCTCCTGGGCACCGATCGCAGCGATCGCATCTACCGTCGTGTGCTGACCGGCTTCGCGCTGGCGTTGCCCTCGCTGCTCCTGGTGATCCTGGGCGTGTTGTTCGTCAGCTCGCTTCCCGCCTTGCGCCGGTTCGGCCCGTCATTCCTGTGGACCTCGACCTGGGACCCGGTTGCCGAAGTCTACGGCGCCGCGCCAATGATCTTTGGCACGCTCGCGTCGTCGCTGCTCGCGTTGCTGATCGCGGTGCCGCTCGCGTTGGGCGTGGCAATTTTCCTCACGGAGTTCTCGCGCCGCTGGCTACGACAGCCCGTCGCCTTCCTGGTGGAGCTGCTCGCGGCAATCCCGAGCGTCGTGTACGGTGTGTGGGGGATCTTCGTCCTCATCCCATTCCTGCGAAGCTACGTCGTGCCCCCGCTCAAGGCCGTTCTCGGATGGACGCCGTTCTTGCAGGGGGCCTTCTACGGCAACTCGCTGCTCGCCGGTGGCATCATCCTCGCGATCATGATCGTCCCCTACATCGCTGCGGTGTCGCGCGAAGTGCTGCTCGCGGTGCCGTCGAGCCAGCGCGAAGCGGCCCTCGCCATGGGCGCGACGCGCTGGGAAGCGGTGCGGTCCGCGGTCCTGCCCTACGGCCGCGCCGGACTCATCGGTGCGGTCATTTTAGGATTGGGCCGCGCGCTCGGTGAGACGATGGCCGTGACGATGCTCATCGGCAATCGCCACGACATCGGGATCTCGATCCTGCAGCCGGCCTACACCATGGCCGCCGCGATCGCCAACGAATTCAACGAAGCCACGACCACCATGTATCGCTCGGCGCTGTTCGAGGTCGCGCTGGGGCTCTTCGTGGTGACGGTCGTCGTGAACGCCATCGCGCGCCTCCTCATCTGGCGCGTCGCGCGCGGCGCCGCGGTCGGGAGCAGAGCGCGCGTCGTCCATCGATTGGGCCTTCTTCACCAAGAATCCTGTGCCAGCCGGCCAAGCTGGCGGTGGCGTCGCAAATGCGATCGTCGGCACCGGGATCATCGTGGGACTCGCGGCGCTGATCGGGGTGCCGATCGGCGTCGGCGCCGGGCTGTATCTCGCCGAGTACGGCGCTGGGCGGCTCGGGTTCAGCGTGCGGTTCATCGCCGACGTATTGAACGGAACGCCGTCGATCGTCATCGGCATCGTCGCCTGGACGTTCATCGTCCGGCCGGCCCACGGGTTCTCGGCGCTCGCGGGCAGCGTCGCGCTCGCCGTCCTGATGATCCCGATGCTGTCCCGAACGACCGAAGAAATGGTCCGGCTGGTGCCGCATTCGCTGCGAGAAGCGGCGCTCGCGCTTGGATACCCGCGCTGGCGGACCTCGCTCAAGATCGTGGCGCGCACCGCCCTCGGCGGCATCGTGACAGGCTGTCTCGTCGGTATCGCGCGGGTCGCCGGGGAAACGGCGCCCTTACTGTTCACGGCGCTCGGCAACCTCAACTTCACGCTATCGGTCAGCCAGCCGATGCAGACGTTGTCCCTGCAGATTTACGTGTATGGCACGGGCCCATTCGACGAATGGCATCGGCTCGCGTTTGCCGCTGCGCTCGTCTTGATGGGGCTGGTGCTCACCATTTCGCTGACGGCCCGCTGGGTCACGCGGCAACGCTATGGTAGCATCCGCTAACACTCGGCTGCGGCTCGAGACGGCGCACCTGACGGCGCTGTTCGGACAGCATCGCGCGGTGCGGGATGTCACGCTGCTATTCCCCGCGAACACCGTCACGGCGATCATCGGCCCCTCGGGCTGCGGCAAGAGCACCCTGCTCCGCTGCCTGAACCGTATGCACGAGTTGACACCAGGCGCCGCGGTGAGCGGCGCAGTGTTGCTGGACAACGTCAACATCTATGACACGGGCATCAATCCAGTCGAGCTGCGGCGGCGCATCGGGATGGTATTCCAGCGCCCCACACCATTCCCGACGATGTCGATCTACGACAACGTCGCCGCGGGACTCAAGGTCAACGGACGCAAGCCGAGAACTGAAATGGACGACGCCGTGTCGCGGGCGCTACAGCAAGCCGCGCTGTGGGAAGAAGTGAAGGATCGGCTGCACACCAGCGCGCTGGATCTGTCGGGCGGGCAGCAGCAGCGACTCTGCATCGCACGGGCGGTCGCTCCCCAGCCGGAGATTCTGTTGCTCGATGAGCCGACCGCCTCCCTCGATCCCGCCGGGACGCAGCGTATCGAGGAGCTGTGCCACGCGCTGAAGCGCCTCTATACGATTGTGATCGTGACCCACAACATGCAGCAGGCGGCGCGCGTTTCCGACTACACGGCTTTCATGTATTTGGGCAGTCTCATCGAGGTAGGACGCACGGACGAGATCTTCACCAAGCCGAAGGTCGAGCAGACTGAGGCCTATATCACCGGAAGGTTTGGATGAGCACCACGACGGCGGATCGGCGGTTTGGCGGTTCGGCGGATGGAAAGACGGCTATCGAGCCGCCCAACCGCTCAACCGCCCAACCGCCCGTGCTCGAGTCCCGCGCGTACAGCTTCTGGTACGGCCCCACCCAGGCGCTGCACGAGGTCAACTGTGCGATTGCGCCCAACGCCATCACTGCGCTGATTGGGCCGTCGGGCTGCGGCAAAACGACGTTCCTGCGCTCGATCAACCGCCTGCACGATCTCACGCCGGGTGCGCGGCACGAGGGCGACATCCTGCTCGACGGCACCTCGATCTTCGCGCCGGGGACCGACGTCGTGGGGTTGCGACGCCGCGTCGGCATGGTGTTCCAGCGACCCAATCCGTTTCCCAAACCGGTCTACGACAACGTGGCCTACGGCCCGCGCCTGAATGCGCTCGCGCCGGCACGCGAGCTTCCCGACCGGGTGGAGCGCGCCCTGCGGCAAGCAGCGCTGTGGGATGAAGTGTCCGACCGGCTGCGCGAGCCGGGGACGTCGCTCTCGGGGGGACAGCAGCAGCGGCTGTGCATCGCGCGGGCGCTGGCGAACGAGCCGGAGGTGCTGTTGATGGACGAGCCCTGCTCGGCGCTGGATCCGATCGCGACCCAGCGCATCGAGGAACTGCTGGTCGAACTGAAAAAGACGTACACTATCGTTATCGTGACGCACAACATGCAGCAGGCGGCACGGGTTTCGGATTACACGGGGTTCTTCTACGTGGGCCGTCTGGTGGAGTTCGGCGTGACCCAGCAGGTCTTTACTCGGCCCGCCGATGAACGCACGGAAGCTTATATCACAGGAAGGTTCGGATGAACGCACAAGCCACGAGTCATCGGCATTTTCACGACGAGCTGTCGGAGCTCAAAGTCGCGCTGCTCAACATGTCGGGCGAGGCGCAAGCGGCGCTCGCCGCGGCCGTGGAGGCGGTGCTGCAGCGCGACGGCGACAAGGCGAGTCAGGTCATTCTGGGCGACAAGGAGATCGACCATCTCGAGCTGGAGGTCGAGGAGACGGTGATCCGTCTGCTGGCGACCCAGCAGCCGATGGCCCGCGATCTCCGGTTCCTCACGGCCGCGATGAAGATCTCCAACGATCTGGAGCGCGTCGGCGATCACGCCGTCAACATCGCGCAGTCGGCCGAGCGTCTCCTCGCCAGCCGCCCGATCATTCCCGAGCCCGAGCTCCTCGAGATGGCGCGACAGGCCCGCACGATGCTCGCCGACGCGCTCGACGCGTTTGTGCGCGGCGATGCGCAGGCCGGCCGCGCGATCTGCCGCCGCGACGACAGCGTGGACGCGCTCCACGCGTCGATGTTCCGGATCCTCCTCACGCACATGATGGAGGACCCGCACATCATCGGCACGGCGATGGAGCTGTTCCTGGTGAGCCGGAACCTCGAGCGAGTGGCGGACCTCGCCACCAACATCGCCGAGGATGTGGTGTTCCTCGTGGAGGGCAAGTCGATCAAACACCATGCCGAAGACATCGGAGAGTAGTGCCGACGATTCTGTTTCTGTGCGTGAAGAACTCCGCGCGCAGCCAGATGGCGGAGGGATTGGCTCGATCGATGGCACCCCCAGGCTACCGTTTCGTGAGCGCGGGCTCCGATCCGGGAACGGTCAATCCGCTCGCCATTCAAGCACTCGCCGAGGAACGGATCGACATCTCGACGCACCGCGCTAAAGGTCTGGCGAGCGTGCCGCTCGACGATGTCGACACGATTGTGACGCTATGCGCTGAGGAAGTCTGTCCGATCGTCCCAGGACAAGTCCATCGACTCCACTGGCCGCTGCCGGATCCCAAGGACCTCGCGAGCTTCCGCGCAGTGCGCGACGAGCTGCGTCGCCGGCTTCCGGGGCTGTGGAATCAGCAACTACGATAGCCGGTAGTACGATTCCGGCGGCTTCGGCCGCCGCCGCAGGACCTCATCCGACGCAAAGAGCCGGATCAGAGCGAGCCCCGCGATGAAGCCGCCCACGTGCGCAAAGAACGCGACGCCGCCTTTGTCGATCTCGCTGAGGCTGCCGAGCCCGCTGACCAGCTGAATCAGCGCCCAGTAGCCGAGCATCACCCAGGCGGGAAGTGCGACGGTCGTGATGTAGATCGGTAGAATGATCAGTGTGTGCACGCGGACTCTGGGGTACAGCAACAGGTACGCACCCAGGACGCCGCTGATGGCTCCCGATGCACCGATCATGGGTACGACGGAGTGGGGACTGATAAACGTCTGCGTGGCGGCCGCCGCAACTCCGCAGAGCAGATAGAAGATCACGAACTTCGCGTGCCCCATCGCGTCTTCGATGTTGTTCCCGAAGACCCACAAGAACAGCATGTTGCCGATCAGGTGAAACCAGCCGCCGTGCATGAACATCGACGTGATCACGGTCCAGTACTTCGGCACGGCGTGGACCATGCAGACCATGCCAGGCGCGAGCTCCACACCGCTTCCGGGTGGCGCGGTCCGGAGGATCTCCCCCGGAATGAGACCCAGGTCGCACACCGACCGGGCCAGGGGCCCCTGCGCCCCTGCCCCCTGCACAAGAAGGAAGGCGAGGACGTTCGCGATGATGATGGCGACGGTGATGATGGCGGGGCGTTCGGTGGGATTCTCATCTTTGTACGGAAACATGAGGCGGAATCTAGGGTGCCCCCCCTAGGCGTCTAGCCGTCGTCACTGCCTTTTTGGCATTTTAATTGGGCACGATGCTTGCCCTCTGCGACCAGCAACATCAGGTCCGCATCAAATCCCTATCAGGAGCTGAAAGTATGGCTGAGAAGATCATCGGCATTGACCTCGGGACGACGAACTCCGTTGTGTCCGTCATGGAAGGTGGCGATCCCGTGGTCATCCCCAACGCCGAAGGCGGTCGCACAACCCCCTCGGTGGTCGCCTTCACCAAAGACGGTGAACGGCTGGTGGGGACGGTAGCCAAGCGGCAAGCGGTGACGAACCCGCAGAACACGGTCTTCTCAATCAAACGTTTCATGGGGCGCCGGTCCGAAGAAGTGACCGAAGAGATCAAGCGCGTTCCCTACAAAGTTGTGAAGGGTCAAAACGGCCTCGCAGCGGTCGAGATCATGGGCAAGACCTACACGCCACCCGAGATCTCGGCGATGATCCTCCAGAAGATGCGGCAGACGGCGGAAGACTACCTCGGCCACAAGGTCGAGAAGGCCGTTATCACCGTACCGGCGTATTTCAATGACTCGCAGCGCCAGGCGACGAAGGATGCAGGCAAGATCGCCGGGCTCGACGTCGTCCGAATCATCAACGAGCCGACTGCCTCAGCGCTCGCGTATGGGCTGGATAAGAAGAAAGAAGAGAAGATCGCCGTGTACGACCTGGGCGGCGGCACCTACGACATCTCGATTCTCGAGCTCGCCGAGGGCGTGTTCGAGGTCAAGAGTACGAACGGTGATACCCACCTGGGTGGCGACGATTTCGATGCCCGGGTCATGGAATGGTTGGTAGGGGAGTTCAAGCGTGACCAGGGAATCGACCTCTCCAAGGATCCGATGGCGCTCCAGCGACTGAAAGAAGCCGCTGAAAAGGCCAAGATGGAGCTGTCGACCGTGATGCAGACCGAAATCAATCTGCCGTTCATCACGGCGGATCAGTCCGGTCCCAAGCATCTGAATCTCGCGCTCACGCGTGCGAAGCTCGAGCAGCTGGTCGACGATCTGGTGAAACGGACGATTCCGCCGATGCAACAGGCCCTGACGGACGCCGGCCTCAAGCCGGGCGACATCAACGAAGTCATCCTGGTCGGTGGCCAGACGCGGATGCCGAAGGTCCAGGAGATCGTCAAGAACTTCTTCGGCAAGGAGCCCCACAAGGGCGTGAACCCCGACGAGGTGGTGGCGATCGGGGCGGCGATTCAGGGCGGCGTGCTCGCCGGCGAGGTGAAGGACGTCCTGTTGCTCGACGTTACGCCGCTGTCGCTGGGCATCGAGACGTTGGGCGGCGTCACCACGGTCCTCATCCCGCGCAACACCACGATTCCGACGAAGAAGTCGGAGGTCTTCTCGACGGCGGAGGACAATCAGACGACGGTGGAGATCCATGTGCTGCAGGGCGAGCGCCAGATGGCGCAGGATAACCGCACCATCGGCAAGTTCCAGCTCACCGGCATTCCACCGGCTCCGCGCGGCATCCCGCAAGTCGAAGTGGGATTCGATATCGACGCGAACGGCATCCTCCACGTGGCGGCGAAGGACAAGGCCACGGGCAAGGAGCAGAAGATCAAGATCGAGGCGTCTTCGGGCCTCGGCGACAAGGATATCGACAAGATGGTGAAGGACGCCGAGGCGCACGCGGCGGAGGACAAGAAGCGGCGCGACGTCATCGAGCAGCGTAACCGGCTCGATAACATGGTGTACCAGGTGCAAAAGGAGTCCAAAGATTGGGTCGAGAAGCTCGAGCCGGGTCTCAAGTCACGGCTCGACGCCGCGATTCAGTCGGCCCAGTCGGCCCTGCGCAGCGGAAACGCTGACGAAATCAGCAAAGCCCTCGACGAGCTCCAGCAGGCATATTCCGCAGCGGGGGCATCGCTGTACACGGCTCGCGGCGCGGAAGCCGGCGCAGGCACCGGCGGGGGGACGTCAGGTGGTGGGGATGGTCAGACCGCCGGTGCCGAACCGAAGAAGGATGACAAGGTCGTGGATGCCGATTACGAAATCATGGACGACGATAAATCGAAGAAGTCATAAAAGGGGGGACGGATGTCGGGGAAGACGCGAGATTGGTTGAAGTTCGGCACATTGGTGGCACTGGCGTTTGCGCTCGGTCTGGCATTTGCCTCGGCGTTCCGCCTGCCGACGCGTGGTGAGGCGGCGGTGCGGTCAGTGCTTCAGGACACGAGCCGGCCATTGCCGCAAGCAAAGGCGGCCGTCGATCTGGGCGACGCATTCGCCTCCGTCGCCGAGCATGTAAGGCCGGCGGTGGTCTACATCAAGTCGGAACGTCGCGAGCGGGTCTCCAGCCGGCGTGCGCCGAGTTTCGACGACTTCTTCAACACCCCGCGCCGTCCCCAGGTCGAGCAAGGCTCGGGGTCGGGGTTCATTGTTTCGCAGGACGGCTATATCCTCACGAACAACCACGTCGTCCAGGGTGCCGATCGGGTAACCGTGCGTCTGCTCGACAACCGTGAGTTCACGGCCAAGACCGTCGGCACCGATCCGAGCACGGACGTCGCCGTGATCAAGATTCAGATGACAGGACTGCCGACGGTACACCTGGGAGACGCCGATTCGACGAAGATCGGCAACTGGGTGCTGGCGATCGGCAATCCGCTCGGCGAAGCCTTCACCTTCACGGTGACGGCAGGGATCGTCAGCGCGAAGGGCCGCGTCCTTGCGGGGCTGAACTCGAGCCGCTACGCGATTCAGGACTTCATTCAGACCGACGCCGCGATCAACCCCGGAAATTCGGGAGGACCGCTGGTCAACGTGCGTGGCGAGGTCATCGGCATCAATTCGGCCATCGCCAGTGAGACCGGATTCTATGCCGGCTACGGGTTTGCAATCCCGATCAACCTCGCCCGCACCGTCATGACGCAGTTGATTTCGACCGGTCACGTCGAGCGCGCCGTTATGGGCGTCTCGATCCGGCCGATCACGCCGGAAGACGCAGAAGACGCGAAGCTCCCGGAGATCCGCGGTGTGGTCGTCAACGAGTTCAACCCGCCCGATGATTCGCCCGCCAAGCGCGCTGGCGTTCTGGAAGGCGATATCATCGTCTCGGTGGATGGCCAGTCGATCGAGTCCGTCCCCCAACTCCAGCAGCGCGTCGGCTTCAAGAAGCCCGGCGACGTCGTGCAGGTCACTGTCGTCAGGAAGGGCGGCGTTCGGAAGACGCTGCCGGTGAAACTGACGGCGGCGCCCACGAGCCAGCCCGAAGAAGTGTCCAGTAACGACGAGAGCGCCAGCAACCGCGACGCCGCACCGATGGAGAGCGCGCTGGGAATCTCGGTGGAACCACTGTCACAAGAGAGCGTCCGCGATCCGGACCTGCGCCAGGTCATGCGCTCCGGTGGTGGCTTGATCGTCTCGCAGGTATCGCCCGACGGCCCCGCGTATCAGCGCCTGTCGGATGCGAGCAGCGGCTATAGTAACCCGGACATCATCCTGAAGGTCAATGGCGTCGCGACAGGGTCACGGGCGGAGCTGCGCCGGGCGCTGGCGGGCGTGAAAAAGGGCGACATCGTCACCCTGACGGTGCTGTACAGCACACCGGATGGATGGCAGCAGCGCGTCGTCCGTCTACGCGCGAGTTAGCGGTCCAGTTTGTGGCTGACGGCGCTCCGCCAGCATCACGACGGCGGTCGCCGCCAGCCAGATGACGAACAGCGCCTGGCTGTAGTAGAGATTCGGCGAGAACTCGCTGAATACCACGGCCACGGCGCCGTTCACCGCCGCAACGACCCACGCCACCCAGGCGAGCCACTTCGGCCACACCCCGCCGTTCCGTATCGCCCAACCGAACATGTACGCCACGAGTCCCAGCATGAACGTCGCGAGCCGCTCGGCCGCGAGGCCCATCGGGTGGAGCATGTCGTAGACGAAGACGGCATGCGTGCCGGTCAGTCCCGTATCAGACGCCGTGTACGCATGGGCGAGCTGGTAGCCGGCGCCAACCATGAACAGGATGTTCAGCGACCAGACGGAGAACGCGAACGCCCCCATCCGAACCGCGGCACGCCCTGGTGTCGCACCGGGAGTATCGTTGTGGCGCAACGCCACACCGATCACGCCGGCATACATGAACGCGAGCCCGAACAGCAGCGCCCAGTGCATCAGGCGCCAGTCGGCCGTCTTGGCGATCATCGCGAGCTGCGCGGCACCATCGCCGACGAGCAACGGATGTTTGAGGCCGGCGATCCCAAACAGCAGAGTTCCGAGGAGCAGGCAAAGACCGTAGAACAACGGACGGCGGGTGACGATCATGGGGCCCTAATCTAGCACGCACTCCGCCCGGCGATATATTGAGCCGCCATGGACTTGAATCGCATTCTCCGCGAGGGTTTCATCGCCGGGTGCATCGGGGCGGCGGCCGTCGCGATCTGGTTTCTCGTCGTAGACCTCATCAACGGGCAGCCGCTCTTCACCCCTGCCATGCTCGGCAGTGCGGTGTTTTGGGGCGCGACGGGATCAGAGCATGTCATCATCGAGCCCGCCCGCATCTTCGGCTACACCATGATTCACGTCAGCGCCTTCGTCGTCGTGGGCTGCATCGCCGCCGCCCTCGCCGCCGAGGTCGAGTACGCGCCGTCTACGCTGTTTCTCGTGATCGTGGGGTTCTGTTTCTTCGAGGTCGGGTTCTACATCCTCGTCGCCCTGCTCGCCAAGCCGCTGCTCGGCTACCTGGCGTGGTGGAACGTGGCCATCGGCAACGGATTGGCGGCGCTAGCCATGGGATACTACTTGTGGCGGGAACACCCACGGATTGGAGAAGAGCTGCGCCGCCACCCGCTAGGAGAGACTGAAGACGGGGAATAATCATGGATCAATGATCAATGATCAATGATCAATGATCATTCGTCCCGTAGGCTTCCTCCGGCACCTGCGTTTCAGCATCCCCTCTTTGGTCCCAGACTGAGTATCTGAACCACACGACGCTCATCACAACCCAGAGCATGAGCCCGCCCAACACCCACATCAGTAATCCGCCGATTTGCTGATCATCCAACGGAGATAGCCCGCCCACCCTGGGCGCAGTCGCATAGAACGGATAGAGGACCGAATCCGATAGCGTGATCAGCGCGCCGGTGACGGACATCGGAATGCCCAGCAAGAACAGATAGAGCATCTGCACCAGATGCTGCGCGCGGGGTAACTCCGGGACCGGCGATAGCACCGGCCACCACATGATCACGGCCGTCGTGAGAAAAACGAGATGCTGGGCGATATGCAGGTTGTGATGACGAAGCGCCGCTTCGTACAGCGCGGGGACGTGCCAGATCACGATTGGCGCGGTAAAGATGGTGGCCGCGGCGAGCGGCCGGGTGACGACGCGAGCGATCGCCATCACCCAGCGGGGCCGCAGCAACGGTCGAATGACATGCGCCGGCGTGCCGTAGAGCAGCAGCGGCGGGAATACGAGCGTCAGTAACAGGTGCTGCGCCATGTGGGCGCTGAACAGGTAGGTATCGGAGAGATTGTGCAGCGGTCCATTCAAGGCCAGAAACAACACGATGAGGGCCCCGCAGAAACTGGCAACGTGCCGCTGTGGCGACTTGAGGCCCCCCAGATAGACATAGAGCCCGCCCAGTAAGGCGAGCCCTGTGACCACGCTGGGATGAAGATCCCACCTATTCCAGGGGCTCACACGCCAGTGCGCAGACGAACCGCTCCATAAAAGATGAGAAGCAGGCTGACGACCACGACGAGCGCGAGCAGCAGCGGTCCACCGAACAGGAACGCGAAGAACCGATTATCGAACTTGAGATGCATGTAGAACATCACGACCAGCGTGAACTTCACGGCCGACAGGACCAGTAACAGCGGTACGAGGACACTTTGAAAGGCGGGGACGTAGAACACCCCGACCTCGATCAGCGTGATCATCACGAGAATCGCCGCGATCCGCAGGTATGTGCCCGTCGTCGCGTGGGCTGTCCCCGCCCCATGCTCGCTCATGCCATTTTCCTCATTGAATCAGGTAAACCACGGTAAAGATCACGATCCACACGACGTCCACGAAGTGCCAGTACAACCCCGTGATCTCGACCGTGAGGGCCTGCTTCGGCCCCAACTTCCCGCGTAAGGCCTGGATCCAGAGCGTCAGCAGCCAGATCACACCCACGGTCACGTGCGCGCCGTGCGTCCCCGTCAGCACGTAGAATGCCGAGCCGAACAGGTTCGTGGTCAGGCCGAGTCCCTCGTGTACAAAGTGGCTGAACTCCCAGAACTGGCCTCCCAAAAAGATCAGCCCCAGCAGCGCGGTGACGAACAGCCACAGCTTGCCCTGCTTCATGTCGCCGCGCTGCACGGCCGCCAGCGCGAGCACCATCGCTAGACTCGACATGAGCAGGTCGAATGTGCTGAACGACGTGAACGGGATATTCAGAATCTCGTGCGGATACGGCCCGACGAGGCTTCTTCCCTTGTAGACCAGATACGTCGCGATCAGCGAGCCGAAGAGCAGGCATTCCGAGCCGATGAAAGCCCAGAACGCCATCTTGCGGCTGTCCACGCCCAAGCTCGTTCGATGCGCTTCGTGCGCGTGTGCAGATCCGTGTGTCATCTACATCTCGAAGGGCTCGTAGGCCCAGCGGTAGATGCCGACGATGACGACCGCCGCGCCGGCGAGGGCGATGGGGATCAGGTGCGCAAGCGCACCGATCGCGATGATCGGCAAGCCGAGGGCCGTGATCACGGGCCACCAGGACCCGCCCGGCACGTGAATCGGCGCCGGCGGCTCGGCGGGGAGCGCCACCATCGGCGCGTGGCGCTCGGTCTGCCATAGCGGGAGCCGGCTCGCCACGGTGGGAATCACCGTGAAGTTGTAGACCGGCGGGGGCGAAGACATCGCCCATTCCAGGGTGGCGCCTCCCCACGGATTGGCAGGCGCATTCGCCGGCCGCCAGCGGGTGCGCAGCAGATTCCAGAAGAAGATCAGGGTGGCGATGCCGATGAGAAACGCGCCAATGGTCGAGAGTTGATTGAACCGGGCGACGCCCAGCTCGGCGGGATAGGTGTAAATCCGCCGCGGCATGCCGAGCAAGCCGGAGAGGTGCATCGGGAAGAACGCCAGGTTCATCCCGATCATCGTGAGCCAGAAGTGTACTTTCCCCAGACCCTCCGATAGAAACCGACCTGTCATCTTCGGCCACCAGTAATACATCCCCGCGAAGAGCCCGAGGATCGTCCCGCCAAACAAGACGTAGTGGATGTGGGCGACGACGTAGTACGTATCGGTTTGCTGCAGATCCGACGGCGCCGACGCGTGCGTCACGCCGGACAGCCCGCCGATGATGAACATGGCGATGAAACCGACCGCGAACAGCAACGACGTGGTGAACCGGATCTGACCGCCCCAAAGTGTGCCGATCCAGTTGAAGATCTTCACCCCGGTGGGGATCGCGATGAGCATCGTCGTGCCAGCAAACACCGAATCGGCGATGGGGCCCAGCCCGGTCGAGAACATGTGGTGGCTCCACACGCTCCAACCGAGGAACGCGATCACCACGCCCGAGTACACGACGACGGTGTAGCCGAACAGCGGCTTCTTGGAAAATGTCGGCAAGACCTCCGACACGATCCCCATCGCCGGCAGGATGAGGATGTAGACCTCGGGATGGCCGAACATCCAGAACAGGTGCTGCCACAGAATCGGATCGCCGCCGCCCGCAGGCAGGAAGAAATGCGTGCCGAAGAACCGGTCGAACAACAGCAGCACGAGCGCCACCGTGATCACCGGGAACGCGGTGATGACGAGGAACTGCGTGACGAGCGTCATCCAGGTGAATACCGGAAGCCGCAGCATCCGCATCCCGGGCGCCCGCATGTTCAGAATCGTCACGATGAAGTTGAAGCCGGCGGCGAGCGAAGCGATCCCGAGGATCTGCAAGCCGAGCAGCCAGAAGTCGACGTTCGGTCCGGGCGAAAACTGCCGGGAGGTGAGGTTGGCGTACCCGAACCAACCGGCATCGGGCGCGACCGACAGCCGGTCGGCGCCGAACAGCGGTCCGGCGATGAAGCTCGCGTTCAGAAACAGGCCGCCCAGCAGAAAGACCCAGTAGCTGAACGCGTTCAGCCGCGGGAAGGCGACGTCGCGCGCGCCGATCTGGAGCGGGATGATGTAATTGAAGAACGCGGCAGACAGCGGCATCAGCGCGAGAAACACCATCGTCGTCCCGTGCATCGTAAAGAGCTGATTGAAGGTCTCGGCGCTCACGCCGAGGCCACCATCCGGCCGAAACAGCTGCGCGCGGATGATGAGCGCCTCGAGCCCGCCGATCAGGAAAAAGCCGAACGCCGTCCAGAAATAGAGCAGCCCGATGCGCTTATGATCGGTGGTGGTCAGCCAGCTCTTCATTTCAAGCTCTGGAGATAGGCGATCAACGCATCGAGATCCTGGGGCGACAGATTCTGCGGCGGCATCAGCACCCCGGGCTTGAGCGACGGCGCATTCATGATCCAGCGGTGCAGCATTTCACTGGTATTGGGGAACAACGCGCCCGCGATGGTCGCGCGGCCCCCGACGTGGCTCAAATCAGGACCAATCTTGCCCTGCGCGATGCCGGCAATCGTATGGCAGCCGATGCACGCGCTGCGCCGGAAGACCTGCTGCCCGGCTTCGGCGGGTGAGCCCTTCGCGGGCGTCGCCGGCACCACGCGCTGCTGATCCACCCACCGCTGGAACATGGAGTCCGACTGGACGAACACGCGGAGTCGCATGTTGGCGTGCGAGGCGCCGCAGAACTCCGCGCATTGGCCCCAGTACTCGCCGGTCGAGTCGGCGCGGAAGGCGATGCGATTGGTGCGTCCCTGGATGAGATCCCGTTTGCCGCCCAGCCGCGGCACCCAGAAGCTGTGGATCACGTCCGCCGACGTCATTTCGACCTGAATCGGCGTCTCCACCGGTAAATGCAGCTCATTGTAGGCGCTGATGTTCAAGGTCGGGTACCGGTATTCCCACCACCACTGGTGACCGATGACCTCGACCCGGAGCGCGCCTTCGGGGGCGTGCCCCGCCGTCGCGAAAATCGCGCGCATCGTGGGAACGGCGATGAAGACGAGGATCAGCGCGGGCGCGAGTGTCCACCCGATCTCGAGCGCGGTGTGACCATGCACGGGCTTGGGCTCGGCAGCACCGCGGCGCGCGCGATAGCGCGCGAGCGCGATCAACAGCAACGACTCGACGATGACAAAGACGGCGACCGCCCACCAGAAAATGCCTTGGAAGAGCCCGGCCAGCTCGGTGCTGAAATCGGAGCGGGGGGCAAAGACTGATTGCGGGAATTGCCCGCTGCACGCGGTGAGAAAGAGCAGGAGGAGAGCGAGTACAAACCGCACGGCGTCAAAGTAGATGGCGCCCCGCAGCGCGTCAACGCGCGCGGTATCTCATGTCGGCCATGGCCGAATTATCGGATCGCTTGCAAGCCGAGGGCTACTCGCTCGGCGGCCGCCCTCCGGGAAGACCGGGCATCTCGACCGGGGTCTCGGTAATGGATGATTTGGCGTCTGTTCCCTGCCCCGTCAGTTGCACCACCGCACCGTCCTTCAGGACCGCTTTCACCATCGAGAATTGGATGTCCGGCTGCAGCCAGACCTCGGACACCATCTGCGACCCTGCATTCCGCATGTGCAGGGCGCGGAACTCACCTCCGGGAACCGTGACCAGCTCCCATCCCACGACCTCCATCGACTGACACTGGCGCGCGAGATCGGCTGCGATGTTCATCCCAGGTGAGGAGTTCACCATCTGGATCATCTGTGCGGGCATCTTCATCGCGGGTTGGTCCCCGCTCTTCATCACCATGCTCCGCACGCTTCCCACCCCGAGCCCCGTCACCAATATCTGCATGACCATTCTGTCCCTGGGCCGTTTGGGATCCGCGAGCAACACTTCGTACCAGTAGTAGGTCGTACCCTCCTGCGGCTCCTTGTACGCCGAGCGTGCGGTTCCGCACCTGGCTGCAGACTCTGTCCCTGTCTTGTGATGCCTGTCCGGCCGCGGGACGGGTGAAGACTGCGGCACCGAGGACGACCGCGAGGACGATGGAGGAACGGGTGCCAACCATGATGTGGCTCCAGAAGCTGGACAGGGACGACAACAGGACCCGGGAAAGATACATTTCGCATACGGTTCGCGACCGTGGCGGAATTGGCAGACGCGCCAGCCTTAGGAGCTGGTGGGGCAACCCGTGGGGGTTCGAGTCCCTCCGGTCGCATCGAAACCGGGACTGGGGACTGGTGACACCATTCCCCCTTCCCCATTCCCCGCCGGGTTAGATTTTACCCCACATGCCTGAGATACTCGTAAAGAAAACCCGCGCCGAGCCTGGCGAGGCGTCGCTAGAAGTAACGATCCCGCCCGACAACGTGAAGGCGGCCGAAGAGCGTGCGACCAAGGTCTACCAGCAGCGCGCCCGCCTGCCGGGCTTCCGCCAGGGCAAGGTGCCGGCTGCTGTCGTGCGGAAGAAATTCGCCGACGACATCCGCCAGGAGACGCTGCGCGAGCTCGTCCAGGAGAGCTGGCGCGTCGCGCAGAAGCAGGAAGAGCTAAAGCCGATCGCCGACCCCCACATCCACAACCTGAAGTGGGAAGAAGGCGCCCCCGTCACGTTCGAGTTTCATGTCGAGCTGAAGCCCGACTTGAAGCTGCAGCGCCTGGGCGGCTTCCGGCTCACGCGGACCGTGCCCGCGGTCAGCGCCCCGCAGGTCGACGCCCAGCTCACCGCGATGCGCGAGCAGCGCGCGCCCTGGTCGCCCGTCACGGGCGAGAAGCCGAAGCCCAAGGATCTCGTGGACGTGATCATCGCGACGCGGGAGAACGGTGAGGTCAAAGACCCGCAGCCCTACCAGTTCGTGCTGGGCGAGGGCCGGGCGATTCCCGACGTCGAAGAGCGCATCATGAACCTGACGCCCGGCGAATCGCTCGATGCCACGGTGCGCTTTCCCGATGACTTCGCCGAAGAAGCCAAGCGAGGCCAGACGCGCGACATCCAGCTCACACTCCGGGAAGTAAAGCGTCAGGAGCTCGCGACGCTGGACGATGCCTTCGCGCGGGAGACGGGCGATTTCGAGTCGCTCGACGCGCTCCGCACGGCGGTCGCCACGGATCTCGGCAAGGAAGCCGAGCGGGACGCCGACGCCAAGGTCCGCTCGGAGCTGGTCGAGCAGATCGTGCAGGCGAACAACGTCGTCGCGCCGCGCCCGCTGGTCGAGCGCGTGCTGGGGATGTACGCGCAGGCGTACGAGATCCCCGAGGAGCGCTGGCCGCAGTTCGCCGAGGAGTTCCGCTCGATCGCCGAAGCGCAGGTCCGGCGCGACCTCGTGCTCGACTACGTCGTCGAGTCGCAGAATCTGCGCGCCACCGAAAGCGAGCTGGATGAGCGCATCCAGCAGCTCGCCGAGCGGCGCGGGATGCCGGCGGCGCAGCTGTACGCGTCGCTGGAGAAGGCCAAACGGCTCCGCGATGTCGCGCGGAGCATCACCGAGGAGAAGGTGTTCGCCTATCTCCTGTCGCAGTCCACCGTGGAGCAAGCGTGACGAAGAGCGAAAGCCACATCTATCCCCCGTACATCATCGAGCGCTCGAGCCGTGG
>WNFA01003741.1_pt1 | contig 17756 bp, 11 predicted proteins | sample 5400481 | NCBI WGS metagenome assembly WNFA01 (sample SAMN13153340, study PRJNA577476) | soil metagenome | isolation source: 120 cm saprolite under Douglas fir tree site 2 hole 1 replicate 2 | place: USA:California | collected 2015-04-18
CTGTGCTGATAGAGCATTTCAAGCAGTGCAAGCGTCGTCTCTGCTGAAAGCACGAGCTGTTCTGTACGTGTGGTGAGAAGCAGGGCCGCGCATTACGTGTGCCACTATAGTGTAGCATACCCGTTGGTTACGGTCTTACTCTGCTCTCCCCTGTTCGGGTTCAAGGGGCATTGCTCACTTGTGCCAGCCTGATGCATGCCCTGGCAATACGGACAGGGCGCGAGCGTCAGCTCCTCGTGTACATTCATGGGTTATCCCTCCTTATCCCCCTATTACTCAGCACATCATTCGGTTTGGCCTGTATCAGGTCGATCGGAATTGCCAGACCAAGCCGCTGCTGTATGCGGTATATGACAGCTTCGCTACTTCTACCCCTACATGATCAACATCGTGACCGCATTGTACCATCTTCTCAGTCTAGGTGTGCCGATTGCCAAAAAGCTTCACTCCCTGTTCCCGCAAGCCTTGTCCCATTCTTGAAGAGCACCGTCAGCAGGTGGCCTGAAACCCTGGTAAGGTCACCAGCATGGGTATTTCTTCGCATACCAGGTAATCCTTGCTATTGCAAAAGATCTCGCACATATAGAATTTCTTCCGATGCTATAAACAACCCCTCGCGGTTATACTTCCACCATGGATGAGCAGGCCCTGCACTATTTGCAGGTGATTGAGTAGTTTATCTTCTAAGGCGAAGTCACAACACCATAAGCTGAGGTTGAGAAGGAGGCAATGGCGGTGATACACACTACCTGTTTAGCTACGGAACAAGCGACCCTGGATACGCAGAGGGTCCAGGCATTTTATCGCGAGAATCTTGGCCTGATCTATCGCTATGTCTATAGCAAGATGGGAAACCGGGAAGAGGCCGAGGACCTGACGTCGCAAATTTTTCTCAAGGCCGTGCGTGGGCTCAATTACGAGCGAGAGGCACAAAGTGTGCGTAAATGGCTGTTTCAAGTGGCACGTACCACCATTGCTGACCACTGGCGTGCCCACTATCGGGTCACAACTAGCTCACTGGAAGGATTGTTAGAAGCTGGCTGGGAAGGTCCGGTTGAAGACGACTCATTTGGGGTAAACAGCAAGCCAGCAGAGCGCGTTCAGCGTATTCTGCAGGCACTACCGCAGCATTACCGGGAGGTATTAAATTGCCGTTTTCTGCTCAGCCTTTCGGTACGAGATACGGCTAGAAGATTGGGTTTGACGGAAGGAAACGTCAGAATATTGCAGTCTCGTGCACTCAAACGCGCCGCTGACCTCGAAGGTGTTGCGACTGTGCCGTCAAATAAAAAGTAAGGTAGGAAGGAAGGATAGTCTATTCAGCTGTTCAGCATCGGTATCACCTCATTGTTCAGCATCTCGAGCGTCGTCTGGTCGGGAAACCCCTGGTTAGTGAGCATGAAGTAATCGACACCAAGATCGATAAACGGGCGCATCTGTTCTACGACCTGCGCAGGAGTGCCAATGAAATTAGGGCCTGCCTGGACATGCTGCCTGTTGATCGCCTCCACAGCAGCTTCGGTGGGAGCACACAGGCAGCCACCGAACCAGGTGCGGCGCAGCGTAGACGGATCGCGACCAACATAGGCACAGGCACGTTCGCATTCTGCAACCAGCTCGCGGTAAGCGGCAATGGGTGTCCAGGAGACATTCCACCAATCGGCATGCCGTGCGGTCAAATGCAGCATGCGTGGCTTGAAGCTACCAACCATAATCGTGGGTATTGGCTCTGGTTTGGGTTCGCAGTAAGCGTCAACAACCTGGTAGTGCTTGCCTTGCACCGTCGCACGTTCATCACGCCACATGGCTTTGACGATCTGGAGCGTTTCTTCCAGTTCTTCCACACGAGTACTGGCGGACGGGAAATCATACCCGTAGGCTCTGTACTCATCTTCCTTCCATCCAGCACCGATGCCCAGGATGAAGCGGCCGCTGCTCATGTACTGAAAGGTTGCGGCCATCTTGGCCAGCAAGGCTGGATTGCGGAAGGATTGGCACAATACGACGTGGCCAAAAGTAAATTGTGGATGAAGGGCCGCCAGGTAGGTGAGTATCGTCCAGCCTTCCAGTATCGGTGCATCGTCATACTGGAGGTGGTCGGTAAACCAGACTGAGTCGCAATGTCCGGTGACAAGTTCCAGGCTCTTTTGTACGCTAGCGAGATAGTCCTGGCGTGACATTCTGCGAGGTGAAGGTAGAGACAAACCAAATTGTATACGAGGCATACTGTTTCCTTCTTGAATTGATGCGGTGTGACGCGACAGGTATCATCGAGTGTTCCTGGAGCTAATTGTAGCACAAAAAGCAACCGGGACCGGTGTGGTATAATAGAAATGTATATATGCATAACATCACTGATGATGACCTGAATAGAGGAGAATGATAAAAGTAAGTCGGGCGAAGGGGACGCTTACCATATCGAATGCCATATATTGGATAAAGAACGAGAGTAAGCATAGCAGGAGTCACCCACGATAAATCGGGGTGCTACTGAGGAGGATATGATGAAAAGAATTGTACATGTTGTTGCACATAACGGTGTTGAATACGATGTCCCGATGACTGCGGAACAAGCAGATTTCTTTCTGAAGTTGGCAGAATACAAGTCCGCCACTGAGCAAGAGATAACGTTCTGTGATTTGGTTGCAAATAAGGTAGAAGAGGAGTTGCAGCGTAAGTTTGGGCAACACAACTAGCTTTCTACCAGTGAGCGAATACCCTGCAGGGTATTCGCTTTTTTATTGTCCAGATTGTTGTTACATTGTCTCTTCCCCCCCTGCCTTTCCTATTGCCCTCTCTTGGTCTCTATATACGCTGTATGGTATACTACCGCAGATGAGCTAGAGTGTGCTCTTGATGCGAGAAAAATTAGGTGAGGCAGCGTCTAGAGAATGAGGGTGTTCCACCAGTATGAGCACTCGACGCAGTGCGAGGAGTATCAGTCATGCCCAATCGCGTGGGTCAACAACTGGGCAACTATCGCCTGCTGCGCCTGCTTGGACGAGGCGGCTTCGCAGAGGTGTATCTGGGCGAGCATGTCTATCTGAAACGCCGTGCCGCCCTCAAAGTCCTGCACACCTCGCTGGAAGACGAGGATATCGACCCCTTCCTCGCCGAGGCACAGCTGCTCGCTCGCTTGAACCATCCGCATATTGTGCGCGTCCACGACTTTGCCGTGGAAGAGGGCACGCCATTTCTCGCTATGGACTATGCGCTGCACGGCACCTTGCGGCAACGGCATCCCCGCGGCTCCTGCCTCTCGCTCGCCACGACGGTAGCCTACGTCAAGCAGGTTGCTGCCGCCCTGCAGTACGCCCACACCCACCAGGTGATCCACCGGGATATTAAACCGGAAAATATGCTGTTAGGAACCAACCAGGAGGTGCTGCTCAGCGATTTTGGCATCTCGTTGTTCACCCCTTCCCCTGAGCAACTCTCAACGCAGAACATGGCCGGGACCCTGTCCTACATGGCTCCGGAGCAAATTCGTGGCAAACCCGGCTTTGCCAGTGATCAATACTCTCTGGGCATCGTCGTCTACGAATGGCTCTGTGGGGTGCGCCCCTTTGAAGGCTCGGTGACCGAAGTGATGGTGCAGCACTTGACGATGCCGCCGCCAGCCTTGCGCGACAAGGATCCCTCCTTGCCTGAGGCGGTCGAAGCGGTCGTGCTCACAGCGCTGGCCAAGGACCCACCAGACCGGTATGGGAGCGTGCAGCTCTTTGCCCAGGCGTTGGAGCAGGCCAGTGCCGTCAGCCTGCAGGAACTGCGCTCGGATACCCAGGGGACTGTCCCGTTGGGTCCCCTCTCCGCTCCACCATCTCTCATTCCTACTGTCACCCCCAGGCGGGTGTTTATCTCGGCCTCGCAGGCCGATCATCCCTTCGTGGCGCGCCTCAAATCGGACTTAGAGAAGCGCGGGATCCTCGCCTGGGATGAGAACCCCTATCGGACGCAGAACGCGCTGGAGCAGGAAGACCCGGTGCGCCAGGCGATCCGTGCCGTCGAGGTGGTGCTCGTGGTCATCTCGCCCGCTGCGCGCTCCTCGCGCACCGTCAAAGAGCACCTGCGCATTGCCAGCCTGTATCAGCGACGATTGATGTTCATATGGGCAGCGGGCGAGGAGATCACTGAAGGGCTGCTAGGGGAATTGGGCAAAACGGCCGAGATAACTGGTCGAGCAGGTAAAGCGCCTGCTGGCAGCAGAGCACCCAGAGCGACCTCCCGTCCGCTTGCTGACCGTGATTGGACCCAGCGGGTCAGGCAAATCCAGCATGGTGATGGCTGGCTTACTGCCACGACTACGGCGAGGGGCCGTGGCGGGAAGCGAGCGGTGGGTCTATCTGGGGCCGATGGTGCCCGGCACATACCCGTTGGAAGCACTTGCCCTTACATTCGCGCCTCGCTTGCCCGACAGGAGTCTGAAGAGCCTGCGTGAGGATCTGGAAGATGAGTCAGCACGCGGCCTGCATCTATTGGCGACGCAGCTCGTGCAGGCAAGAGGGCAGCGGGTAGTGTTGCTCGTCGATCAGTTTGAGGAACTCTTTACGCAGACCTCGTCGGAGCAGGAGCGGCAACAGTTCATCGACCTGCTGATTACGGCCGCAATGGAGCCGCAGGGAGCGGTGATCGTGCTCCTGACGCTGCGTGCCGATTTTTATGATCGACCCCTGGCCTATCCAGAGCTGGCTCGACTTATTCCGCACCATCAGGTGGTGGTGGTGCCGATGGAGGTCCAGGACCTGCGAGCCGTCGTGAAGGGGCCTGCCGCGCAGCCGGATGTGCAACTGAGCTTTGAAGGGAATCTGGTGGGCGATCTGCTCTTCGAGATGCAGGGACAGGTGGGAGCCTTACCACTGTTGGAATTTACCCTGGAGCGGTTGTTTGAGCGACGCAGCGACCATCGCCTGTCGCTGGCGGCCTACCGTGAGATCGGTGGGGTCAAAGGCGCCCTCTCCCAGCATGCCGAGCAGACCTATGCGACCTTGCCTTCCGAGGAACATCGCCGGCTGGCACGTGCGCTGTTGCTGCGCTTGATCGACCCGGGAGCCTCCGAGCAGGACACCACCCGCCGCCGTGCGGCGCTCGCGGAGTTCTCGCTGGCGGATGAGACCATGACCCGCCGCTTGCGCGAGACCGCCGATGCCTTCATTGCCGCTCGTTTGCTGACGACCAACGAAGTCGCAGGAACGACGACGCTGGAAGTGAGCCATGAGTCAGTGATCCGCGAGTGGAAACGCCTGGCGGACTGGATACGCGAGGCCCGTGAGGACCTGCATCTCTTGCAGGTGATCCGGCAGGACGCCGCCGAGTGGCAACGCTATGGGCGCTCGGTGGATCGGCTCTATCGCGGCACGCAACTGGCCGAAGCCCTCGCCTGGCGCGAGCGCTCCTTGCTCAGTCTCGACGAGGAAGCGTTTCTGGAGGCCAGTGCTACTGAGCAAGCGCACCAGCAAGCCCTCATCGCCGAACGTGAGCAGCAGGAAGCCTGGCAACGCAAGCGTTATACCCGGCGCACCCTGTTGGTGGGCCTGGCAGGAGGAGGGTTGACGGTTGCTGCTCTCGGAGTGAGTACATTGCTGTTGCGAGGGAAGCCTCAAGTACAACCGCTAGTGATCATCCCAACAGTCACCCTTCCCTACACATATCGAGAGCATACTGATGTTGTGACCAACGTAGCGTGGTCCCCCGATGGCAAGCGCCTCGCCTCGGCAAGCGCCGATGGGACCGTGCAGGTGTGGGACGCCAGCAGCGGGCACACCCTGCTCACCTACAAAGGCCATACTGATGCTGTGACCAGCGTAGCCTGGTCGCCCGATGGCAAGCGCCTCGCCTCGGCAAGCGCCGATAGGACCGTGCAGGTGTGGGATGCCAGCAGTGGGCACACCCTGCTCACCTACAAAGGCCATATTAGTTTTGTGACCAACGTAGCGTGGTCGCCCGATGGCAAGCGCCTTGCCTCGGGGGACGAGAGTGGGATAGTGCAGATATGGGACCCTAGCAACGGGTACACCCTGCTCAGCTACAAAGGGCATATTAGTTTTGTGCATAGCGTAGCGTGGTCTCCCGATGGCAAGCGCCTCGCCTCGGGGGACGAGAATGGGATAGTGCAGGTGTGGGATGCCAGCAGCGGGCACACCCTGCTCAGCTACCATGGACATACTGGTTTCGTGACTAGCGTAGCGTGGTCCCCCGATGGCAAGCGCCTCGCCTCGGCGAGCGACGATAAGACCGTGCAGGTGTGGGACGCCACGAGCGGGCACACCCTGCTCAGCTACCATGGACATACTGATGTTGTGAACAGTGTAGCGTGGTCCCCCGATGGCAGACGCATTGCCTCCGCGAGCGACGATAAGACCGTGCAGGTGTGGGACGCCAGCAGTGGGCACACCCTGCTCAGCTACAAAGGGCATACTGAAGCTGTGACCAGCGTAGCGTGGTCGCCTGATGGCAAGCGCCTCGCCTCGGCAAGCTACGATCACACCGTGCAGGTGTGGGATGCCAGCAGCGGAGACATCCTGCTCAGCTACAAAGGGCATACTGATGTTGTGACCAGCGTAGCCTGGTCGCCCGATGGCAGACGCATTGCCTCCGCGAGCGACGATAAGGCCGTGCAGGTGTGGGATGCCACGAGCGGGCACACCCTGCTCAGCTACAAAGGGCATACTGATATTGTGAACAGTGTAGCGTGGTCCCCCGATGGCAGACGTATTGCCTCGGCAAGCAGAGATAAGACCGTGCAGGTGTGGGACGCCAGCAGCGGAGACACCCTGCTCAGCTACAAAGGGCATACTAATTTGGTGAACAGCGTAGCCTGGTCGCCTGATGGCAGACGCCTCGCCTCGGCAGGACTCGATAAGACCGTGCGGGTATGGGACGCCAGCAGCGGGCAGATGGCTCTCACTCATACCGGTCATACTGATGCTGTGGAAAGCGTGGCCTGGTCCCCCGATGGCCAGCACCTCGCCTCGGCCAGTGCGGATAAAACCGTGCGGGTGTGGGACGCCAGCAGCAGTGCTAGCCTCTTCACCTACAGTGGGCATACTGATGCTGTGGAAAGCGTGGCGTGGTCGCCCGATGGCTTGCGGCTCGCCTCAGCCAGCCAGGATAAGACCGTGCGGGTGTGGCTGTGGATTGAAAGCTAGAGGCCGGGAAGGGTATCCGCTTTTTTTTATTGTCCAGATTGTTGCTATGTTGTCTCTTATATCAAATCCTGATGATCACTTTACATTTGGCTGAGGCAGCCGGCTTGAGAAAGATACAGTGATTAACCGGATTTGATATTACCCCCTGCCTTTCCTATTGCCCTCTCTTTGTCTCTATATACGCTGTATGGTATACTAGCGCAGATGAGCTAGAGCGTTCTCTTGATGCGAGAAAAATCAAGTGAGGCAGCGTCTAGAGAATGCAGGTGTTCCACCAGGTATGAGTACTCGATGCAGTGCGAGGAGTGTCAGCCATGCCCAATCGGGTTGGTCAACAACTGGGCAACTATCGCCTGCTGCGCCTGCTTGGACGAGGCGGCTTCGCAGAGGTCTATCTGGGCGAGCATATCTATCTGAAACGTCGTGCCGCTCTCAAAGTCCTGCACACCTCGCTGGAAGACGAGGATATCGACCCCTTCCTCGCCGAGGCCCAGCTGCTCGCTCGCCTGAACCATCCCCATATTGTGCGCGTCCACGACTTTGCCGTGGAACAGGCAACCCCGTTTCTGGCCATGGACTATGCCCTCCACGGCACCTTGCGGCAACGTCACCCCCGCGGCTCCTGCCTCTCGCTTGCCACGACGGTGGCCTACGTCAAGCAGGTCGCGGCCGCTCTGCAGTACGCCCATACCCAGCAGGTGATCCATCGTGATGTCAAACCGGAGAATATGCTAGTGGGAGCGAGCCAGGAGGTGCTGCTCAGCGATTTCGGCATCTCGTTGTTCACCCCTTCCCCGGAGCAGCTCTCGACGCAGAACATGGCCGGGACCCTATCCTACATGGCTCCGGAGCAAATTCGTGGCAAACCCGGCTTTGCCAGTGATCAGTACTCCTTGGGCATCGTCGTCTACGAATGGCTCTGTGGGGTGCGCCCCTTTGAAGGCTCGGTGACCGAAGTGATGGTGCAGCACTTGACGATGCCGCCGCCAGCCTTGCGCGACAAGGATCCCTCCCTGCCCGAGGCGGTCGATGGGGTCGTGCTCACAGCGTTGGCCAAGGAGCCAGCAGACCGGTATGGCAGCGTGCAGTTGTTTGCCCAGGCGTTGGAGCAGGCCAGTGCTGTCAGCCTGCAGGATCGGCGCTCGGACCCCGAGGGGACTACCCCGTTAGGTCCCATTTCCTCTACCCCATCTGTCATCCCTCCTGTCACTCCCAGGCGGGTGTTTGTCTCGGCCTCGCACACTGATCAATCCTTCGTGGCGCGCCTCAAAACGGACTTACAGAAGCGCGGGATCATTGCTTGGGATGAGAACCCCTATAGGACGCAGAACGCGTTGGAGCAGGAAGATCCGGTGCGCCAGGCGATCCGCGCCGTCGATGTGGTGCTCGTGGTCCTCTCGCCGGCTGCACGCTCCTCGCGCACCATCAAAGAGCACCTGCGCATCGCGAACCTGTACCAACGGCGAGTGGTCTTCGTGTGGGCTGCCGGCGAGGAGATCGCTGCCGTGTTGCCTGCTGAGTGGGGCAACGCCGTGCAGATTGAACTCGTCGACGCCCGCGAGGAGCACTATGCGGAGGCACTGGATCAGTTGATGATCCACCTGGAGGAGGACACTCCCCTCGAGATATCCATCCCGCCGGAGTCAGCCTTTGCGCCGCGCAACCCGTACAAGGGGCTGCACGCTTTCACCCAGGACGATGCCGCGGATTTCTTTGGGCGCGAGGCCTTGACGCAGGAACTGGTCGAGCAGGTGAAGCGCCTGCTGGCAGCAGAGCATCCAGAGCGACCTCCCGTCCGCTTGCTGACCGTGATTGGACCCAGCGGGTCGGGCAAATCCAGCGTGGTGATGGCCGGCTTACTGCCACGACTACGACAGGGGGCTGTGGCGGGAAGCGAGCAGTGGGTCTACCTGGGGCCGATGGTGCCCGGCACCCGTGCGCTGGAGGCACTCGCCCTCACGCTCGCGCCTCGCTTGCCCGACAGGAGTCTGAAGAGCCTGCGTGAGGACCTGGAAGATGAGTCAGCACGCGGCCTGCATCTGCTGGCAACGCAGCTCGTGCAGGCAAGAGAGCAGCGGGTTGTGCTCGTCGTTGACCAGTTGGAGGAGCTCTTTACGCAGACCTCGTCGGAGGAGGAGCGGCAACAGTTCATCGACCTGCTCGTCGCTGCTGTGACGGAGCCTCAGGGGCCGGTCGTCATCGTCCTCACGTTGCGCGCCGATTTTTATGATCGACCCCTGGCCTATCCAGAGCTGAGTCGACTCATTACGCGCCACCAGGTCGTGGTGTTGCCAATGGAGGTCCAGGACCTGCGAGCCGTCATCAAGGGACCTGCCGCGCTACCGGATGTGCAACTGAGCTTTGAAGGGAACCTGGTGGGCGACCTGCTCTTCGAGATGCAGGGACAGGTGGGAGCACTGCCGCTGTTGGAATTTACGTTGGAGCAGTTGTTTGAGCGACGCAGCGACCATCGCCTGACGCGGGCAGCCTATCGCGAGATCGGTGGAGTCAAAGGCGCACTCTCCCAGCATGCCGAGCAGACCTATGCGAGCTTGCCTTCGGAGGAACATCGACGGCTGGCACGTGCGCTGTTGCTGCGCTTGATCGATCCGGGAGCCTCTGAGCAGGACACGACCCGCCGTCGTGCTGCCCTCGCAGAGTTCTCACTCGCCGACGAGACCACCACCCGCCGGTTGCGCGAGACGGCTGATACGTTCATTGCAGCTCGTTTGCTGACGACCAACGAAGCCGCAGGAACGACGACGCTGGAAGTGAGCCATGAAGCGCTGATTCGCGAGTGGAGACGTCTGGCAGAATGGATTAGCGAGGCCCGTGAGGACCTGCATCTCTTGCAGGTGGTCCGGCAGGACGCGGCCGAGTGGCAACGCTATGGGCGCTCGGTGGATCGGCTCTATCGCGGAACACAACTGGCCGAAGCGCTCGCCTGGCGCGAGCGCTCCTTGCTCAGTCTCGACGAGGAAGCGTTTCTGGAGGCCAGTGCTGCTGAGCAAGCGCACCAGCAAGCCCTCATCGCCGAACGTGAGCAGCAGGAAGCCTGGCAGCGCAAGCGCTATACCCGGCGCACCGTACTGGTGGGCCTGGCAGGAGGAGGGTTGACCGTAGCCGCTCTGGGAGTGAGTGCAGTGCTGTTGCAAAGGAAGTCGCCAGGACAAGCACCTGTGCCACCAGTAACCCTTCCTCATACATATCTAGGTCATACTGCTGCTGTGGAAAGCGTGGCGTGGTCACCTGATGGCAAGCGCCTCGCCTCAGCCAGCGCGGATAAGACTGTGCGGGTGTGGGATGCTACAAGCGGGCAGACAACTCTCACTTGCCCCGGCCATACGGACCAGGTGACCAGCGTAGCGTGGTCACCCGACGGCACGCGCCTCGCCTCGGCAAGCTACGATAAGACAATACGGGTGTGGGATGCCAGCAACGGTGCCAGCCTCTTCACCTACACCGGCCACGCTGGCACTGTCTTGAGCGTAGCGTGGTCTCCCGATGGTAAGCGCCTCGCCTCAGCCAGCGCGGATAAGACCGTGCGGGTGTGGGACGCCAGCAGTGGGCAGACGGCTCTCACCTACCATGGGCATACGGACCAGGTGACCAGCGTGGCGTGGTCCCCCGATGGCACGCACCTCGCCTCCGCAAGCCTTGATAAAACTGGACGGGTGTGGGACGCTAACAACGGGCACACCCTGCTCATCTACAGTGGGCATACGGACGTAGTGACGAGCCTAGCTTGGTCCCCCGATGGTAGACGCCTGGCCTCAGCCAGCGCTAATGATATCATACGGGTGTGGGATGCTAGTGGCGGGCACACTCTGCTCACCTACGGTGGGCATACTGATTGGGTGTTCAGCGTAGCGTGGTCGCCCGATGGTAAGCGCCTCGCCTCAGCCAGCGCGGATAAGACCGTGCGGGTGTGGGACGCCAGCAGCGGCGCCAGCCTTCTCACCTACACCGGCCATACTGATGCTGTCTTGAGCGTGTCGTGGTCGCCCGATGGCAAGCGCCTCGCCTCGGCAAGCCGGGATGAGACCGTACGGGTATGGAATGCTAAACTCAGTAGCGGACAGACAACTCTTACCTACACCGGCCATACCGCTACTGTAGAGAGTGTAGCGTGGTCCCCCGATGTCAAGCACCTCGCCTCGGCCAGTGACGATAAGACCGTGCAGGTGTGGGATGCCAGCAGCGGTGCCAACCTCTTCACCTACAGCGGGCATACTGGTCCTGTCTTGAGCGTAGCGTGGTCGCCCGATGGCAAGCGCCTCGCCTCAGCCAGTGCGGATCACACCGTGCGGGTGTGGGACACCAACAGCGGGCACACCCTGCTCACCTACACCGGCCATACTGCTACCGTGGAGAGCGTGGTGTGGTCACCTGATGGCAAGCGCCTCGCCTCGGCCAGTGCGGATAAGACCGTGCGGGTGTGGGACGCCAGCAGCGAGCAGACGCTACTTACCTACCCCGGGCATACTGACGTTGTGCAGAACGTGGCGTGGTCGCCCGATGGCAAGCGTCTCGCCTCGGCAAGTGCTGATCGGACCGTGCAGGTGTGGGACGCCACCAGCGGTGCCACCCTGCTCACCTACCGCAGGCATACTGACGTTGTGTTGAGCGTGGCGTGGTCGCCCGATGGCAAGCACCTCGCTTCGGCAAGCGCAGACGGGACTGTGCGGGTGTGGGACCCCAGCAGCAGCGCCAGCCTTTTCACCTACAGCGGGCATGCTGATGCTGTCTTGAGCGTAGCGTGGTCCCCCAATGGCAAGTATCTCGCCTCGGCAGGCGACGACCTGACCGTACAGGTCTGGAATCTCAGTAGTGATGCCAGTCTCTTCACCTACAAAGGGCATACTGATTGGGTGTTCAGCGTGGCGTGGTCGCCTGATGGCAAGCGGCTCGCCTCGGCAAGTGGGGATAAGACCGTGCGAGTATGGCTGTGGATTGAAAGCTAGAGGCCCGTTTGCTTGCCAGATTGTTGCTACACTACCCGTTTCCCCCCTATCCACGTCTGCACAATCACCCCAGCCGATGCGCCAAAGAACAACACATCCAGAAAATCGTCCGCAGTCCAGCCCGCCAGCGTTGGATGATTGACATCAACCGCCACAAAATCCGCCAGCATGCCCGGAGCGATGATTCCCGTTTCCAACCCTAACGCAGCAGCCCCATAACGAGTGCCGTAGGCAAGCAATAAGGGTCCGGGTGCCGCAAGTTCGTCGGCGACCAGTACGCGGCGACGTTGATAGCGCATACGAGCAGAGTATTCAGCCCAGCGCAACTCCTCAATGGGATCGAGGCGCGTATTGCTATCCGAACCGATTGCCAGCGGGATACCTGATTGCAAGAGTGCGGCGTAGGGCGCGATACCGTCGCCAAGGTCACCTTCCGTCGTGGGGCAGACACAGACGGTGCAGCCGTGTTGGGCAAGCAAGGCAATCTCAGCATCATTGGCGTGTGTTGCGTGAATGATGGTTGTGAAGGGACCCAATGCGCCGAAACGCTCCAGCAATTCAATCGGCCTGCAGCCATATGCCGCCTCGCATTGTTCGATCTCCGCTGTTTGTTCGTCGGCGTGGACGTGCAGAGGGAGACGATGTGTGCGACTGTATTCTGCAATGGCGCGAAACCAGTCTTGAGGCACGGCACGCACGGAGTGAGGTGCGACGCCAATTGGAACACCCGTAAGACGCAGTGCCTCGACACGGGCAAGATAGGCTTCGACCGAGGCATCGCAGAAACGGCGTTGTTCTTCCTCCAGCGGTTGATCGAAACCACCCCGGGCATAGGCTGTCATGAGTAATACGACACGTATGCCAGCATCGCGTCCGGCCTGTAACAGCGCCTCGGACATGGCATTGGGTTGAGCGTAGGGCTGCCCACCGGGTTGATGATGGACATAGTGAAACTCACCCACGCTGGTATAGCCAGCCGCCAGCATCTCACGATAGGTATGCACAGCCGACTCGTACAAACGCTCAGGGTTCAGACGCTGCGCCTCGGCATACATGGCACGCCGCCACGTCCAGAAGGTATCCTGCTTAGAGAGAGGACGATGCGTATGTCCGCGCAGAGCACGCTGGAAGACGTGGCTATGGGCATTCACGAAGCCCGGCAGGAGAGCCACTCCGGGGAGAATAGAGAGATCGGCGGGCGCAATGAATTGGGCCACTACGTCCCGTTGGGTAATGGAGGTGATACGTCCATCATCGGAAATTGAGAGGACCATGTTGGCTTGTAGACCCTGGGGAGTATAAAGGTAATCGGGGGCGAGGTGTTTCATTAAGTACCCAACAGAACTTTCATCATAGTCACAGCAGCAATAGAGCCATTCGCGTTATATGCGTACAATGCGACAATCCCTTCCTGACCTCCACCTTGGAAACTCGCAGTATAAGGAACACTGCTTGAAAAACTCATTGTTCCATTGTTGCCTGGCATTGTAACAGTAGCATGACCAATATCAGCGTGAACGTGATCCAGCACTTTGATGGTCATGATCTTTCCGGTAAAAGCTGTGTCTGTTCCCTCTACCACGATTGGGCTTGTGAGAACTTGTCCACTTTGTGGAGAGGTGATAGACAGCCCATCGGCTTCGATGGCTGTTGCCTCCCACAGGCCGCCATTGTTGTTGCCTTCAAGACGACTGAACGAGATGCGAATCATCCCACCGCCGGGAGCTGTATTGCGCACCTGTACGACTGCTTTATAGTCACGCATCCCTCCACCGCTCAAAACGGTCACCGGAACGTCGGGTGGCCAGTTGAGGAAGGTGTTGGCGAGGTGCTGAGCGCTTCCGACGGCATCGATCCTCCATTGCTGAAATCCCAGTCCCGCATTGACCTGCGCCTGCTCACGTTCAGCCTGAAAACGGGTCAGGTCGGGAAAGAGGCCTGAGAAGGTTACCTGGACAAACGTCAGCGCACTATCGGACCACTTGAACTCGCGGAAGAGGTCCTGCTCAAATTCGGCAGAAGATAGCCTTTTGTTGAGGCTGGAGTGTGGGTCCGACTGGGCAGTAAGGACAGTGTTGTAGCCACTGATTTTGACATCGCCATGCAGGAGTCCGCTCAGGGCGAACAGTTGTGTTGGTTCACCGCTAGCGAGGTGACTGTAGATAAAGATGTCCAGTATGTGATCGCTGCCCGCATGACGAACAGCCACTACTGCCTGGAGCGTAGACAGGCCTACCAGGTTGCCACACATCACGCGTTCGATCGTTTGACCGGCGCCTGAGGTCACGATGGTATTCCAGTATGCCGGGTCTTTCACCTGACCTGGGCAAGGTTGCTCCCCAAGCTCTATGCCTGAGGATGTAGGAGTCAGTTGTTCATTACTGCTGGTCGGTGTTGGGTTACCTCCAATCAGGCTGCAAGCCGTTAGCATGAAGACGAGCAAAACAAGCAGGATTGCAGACCTACCCTGATGAGCATGTACAAAACGCATGTTCATTTATTCTTCACCGGATGCCAAAGCACTAAAACTTGTGGGTGGCGTCATTCCCACTCTGCTGCATGCTGTCTAGCGGCCCAAGGTTGATTACCACCGGTTCTTGCGAATTACGCACAATGACCCATTCTGATGGAGTGTCTGGCGAGGCATTAATTTCCTGGTGTGGGACAAAGGGTGGTACATAGATGAAATCACCTGGCTCGACATCCTGTTCAAACTCTAATTCAAACTCTAATTTGGTGTCTCCCCAACGTATCTTGCCCCGACCCGACACGACGTAGATGACGGTCTCCACTTCGCCGTGATGATGCACACCGCTGGCTGTCTCCGGTGCGACGACGGTGATACCGGCCCACAACCCCTGTGAGCCTGCTAACTCCTGTGAAATAGCTGCCACGCGTTGCATACCTGGCGTTTGTGGCGTATTGGAGTCAAATTGATGGGGTTTCACAATGCGTACGGTGGCTTTCTGCTGGGTTGGCTGTTCGGCTTCGTGTTGGCTCACGTGTTTTCTCCTCTTGAACTGTTGAGATCTCATCCTTGAGTACTAACTCTGTACACTTCCAGCTTTTCGCTGACTCCCTTTACAGATACCTGTTCCGAATTGAGGTCATGTGACTTCAGTAATTCTCGGACTCCTGGTGCATCCCAGACATCACTTGTAAGGTAGATTTCCCCAGCATTGGCAAGACCTTGAACGCGGGCGGCAATATTGACGTTTTGCCCAAAACAATCGATACGGTCATTGAGCGTCACCGCAATGGAGTGACCACGATGGATGCCAATCTTCAGCTCCAATGCTTCAGAAATCCCTTTGTTGAATTCCTTAATTCCCTCCATCATTGCCAGGGCTGCGGCAACGGCATCAGCTGGATTTTCAAATGTTGCCATAACTGCATCGCCGATCGTTTTCACAATGGAACCGGAGTTGGCAGTAATAGCCTGCCCTAAGGTTTCAAAGTGTTGTCCTACCAGGAAATAGGCATTAGCATCACCAATTCTGTCATAAAGTTCGGTTGACCCTTTTAAATCTGTGAACAGGAACGTAATATCTTTGATCGTGAGGCCTTCTGACGATTGAATCACCTGCGAGCGGAACAGATCGCGGAATGTTTGTGAGGTGAGCAGCTTCTTGCCGGAGAGAAAAGGCTCAAATTCCTGATACGTAGCCTCCCAGCCGGCGGGAAATTCGATAGCCCACAAACGGGCACGTGTATTCGTCACGTTTCTGAGTTCAAAGCGATGTTTTCCGCTTGGAAGCTGTCCATGTTGTTCAAAGTGAAAGCTTGCTGCCCCATAGGTCACATCGTAGGGAGCAACCTCACGATCCAGCACGTTGAACCGGCCATCAACGACTTGAATTGAGGTAGTCTGCCGTGCATTGATATCACTTGGTGGCTCAATCACGAAATCGAGCAGTCTATTATGCTCCACATCAATAATGTCAAAGCGACCTGGCGGCAAATCAAGTTCAAAGTTCAGCTGCTCGTCCGGTTGAATATCGGCAAAGAATTTGTGGAGAGAAGCTAACACTTCCGGAGATATTTTCAACCCTCTCGGGAAGCCATATTTCAAATAGAAATCTTCCACCGAGAGAGAAGCGGGGTGTCTGAAAATAATGTCGCGAACACGGGCAGAAATGGTAAAAGCGACCTGGACATAATCATCCAGGACGACTTCATTATCAGCCAGGCAAAAGGGGCAGCGAGCATGCGAATGCAGTTTGCTCAGTTCTCGCAGGCTATCGACGACTTGAGGGCAAAAGGCACAAACGAGGATCCAATCCATTTCAAAGAGGCCCCATTTGGTCGCGTAGAGGAAGAGGTCGATCGTCTCTGCTTCCGTAATCCCTTTTTCGCTTGCATAACGAAGGGGATTAATCCGGAATAGGTCATAGTCATCAGCAGTGCGGATAAACGTTTCCAATTTGGAAATGACTCGCGGACTCCAATGACGCACTTGCTCTAATTGAGAAAGCCGTTCCTCTAAGGCATGTTCATTGATGTCAGGCAACGCTGCACCCATCGGTGTACGTTAGCGCCTGACGGCCATGCCCTGGCCGAGCAACTTTGAGTATGTTCTGGGCGGCGTTGACGTCTCTATCCTCAACGTAGCCACACCAAGGACAGATATGCGTCCGCACGGAAAGCGACTTTTGGACGATCTCCCCACACCTGAAACATTTCTGCGAAGTGTAGCGGGGGTTGACTCGAATGACCTCATGTCCAGCACTTTCAGCCTTGGCAGTGAGTATATCGAGGAACGCGCCCCAGGAGGCGTCCATGATACTTTTTGCGAGATGGCGGTTTTTCACCATCCCATCGATGTTCAGGTTCTCGACGGCAATGTGCTGATACTGTTCAGTATACCCTTTGGCGACCTTGAAATGAAAGTCACGGCGTTGCCGCTTGATCTTCAGATGGGTTTGAGCCGTACTCTTGGCAGCCTTCCGGCGGTGGTGACTCCCCTTTTTGCGCCGTGCAATCGTGCGTTGCTTGCGTCTCAAGGTGGCTTGACTCTTGCGGTAATAGCGTGGGTTTTCAACCGTATGCCCCTCGCTATCCGTCAGAAAGGACTTCAAGCCCACATCAATCCCAATGTCAGGATGCGAACATTCGCTTGGGGAATGTTCAGGCTCGAGCTCCGTCTCACAGACGATGAGCGCATACCAGTGCCCATCAGCACGCAAAACGAGATGGGCTGTCTTTGGGGTACCTTCGATGGGACGGTGCAACTTGATCTTGATGGAGCCACCGAACTTCTTGGGAAGAGACAGGTGCTTTCCGTCAGGCTCAAGCGAGAAATCGGTTTTGTGTTGTCGCAGTGGGATGCTATGCCAGCGATTGGGCTTTTTGAAACGCGGGAAGCCCACGCCAGGGATATTGTTCTCTTTGGCGGCAAGAAAGCGTTTGAGAGCCTTGGAGAGCCGGTCAGAGAGCATCTGCACGCAAGAGGCAGGAACAGTCTCACCACCTCTTCCCTTAAAGGCAATATTCAAATCATACTTGGAGGGAAAGGTCCCATCTTGCTCATACTGCTCTTTCACGGCTGCCAGCATGTCATTGTAGATATGGCGCGTTTCGATGAGACACTGCATGAGCAGATGAGATTGTGCTTTCTTCGGATAGAGACGATACTCAAACGTTCTCA
>WNFA01005638.1_pt1 | contig 17745 bp, 18 predicted proteins | sample 5400481 | NCBI WGS metagenome assembly WNFA01 (sample SAMN13153340, study PRJNA577476) | soil metagenome | isolation source: 120 cm saprolite under Douglas fir tree site 2 hole 1 replicate 2 | place: USA:California | collected 2015-04-18
AGCAGGCTGGCGAATGCATTACTGGCAGATCCCCGCACAGGAAGGAAGTATTATCGAGTTCTCGAATGTGGTGAAAGAAAGTGATGATACCATTTACGAGTAACACATCGCTTTCTATTTAGAGAGAAAATTTTCAACCCTCATCTCTTACTTCCTGAATGCCTGCAAGCGCCTCGCATCCGCTCAAATCTGTCGCAATCCCCTGCTATTATTGAGCCGTTGCTTTTCTATGAAACCACGGACAACCTATACAAATGATGCAGAAAAACTCATCATTGCGAGACTGAATTAATAGGATTTGAGAGAGAGATGCGGCCAGCCTCGTGCGCCTACGTCTACTGCCGTCCTCTCTATGCTCGATGTGCCTATCTCTTGTTCATCTTGTTCACGATTTCTTGCTGTAGATCGTCGGTATTGCTCCATACATTGCTTCATTACGCATTCCCTTCTCTGAGAGGCAAAAAGAAACACCCAAGGCCGACTGTTGGATAACATCGGCTCTGGGTGTTTTGATGTCCTATAGGGCGTATGATGCTACATGGCTGCTATCTCTTTCGGTGCAGGGATGGAAGCTAGCCAGTCATCGCTCCCCCGTTTATAGTTCACTTGTAATTCCCCGATCACTACACCCAGATGTCAGAGGTGCAGTCGCCACCGGGATAGCGCATCTCGTGCGCTCGTGCCGGTCCAGCAGGCTCCTTGCCAAAATCAACGTAGAAGTTCTCGTTGATCTTCAGGCCACCGTTCTGCGTGTCGCAATCAATTTGCAGCAGATACGACCCGCCTTTGGCGATATCAGGGTAGAACTGGTTGTCCCACGAGCTGTACAGCGAGTTGGTAACATACAGTCTCTTCCCATCAAGACTCAGCTGCAGCATCTGCGGCCCACCTTGCAGCTTGTGGCCCTGAATATCCTTGCTTTTCCCAAGCAAGCCGCCGCACCAGACCTGCCCGGTCAGCCGAGGATGGGAGGGATCGCTGATATCGTACTGGCGAATGTCGCCGTGTAGCCAGTTCGAGAGATAGAGGTATTTGTCGTCCATCGAGACCAGAAAATCGGTGATCAGCGACGGGACTGGAATGGGCCAGCCCTCTAACTCAATCGAGGGTATATCAATGACCTTGTCAACCTCCCACTTGCCGTTGGGCTTATTCCAGTGCCACATATTGCTGCTGAGGGCCGCTCCAACGAACCCATGGGTGCTATCGGGGTTATGATGGAAGCGTACCTCAAGTGGCACCAGGCCTTCCTCGCCAAGATCAACACTGTGGACAATTTCATGCTGCCCCCAATCCCAGAAGTGCAGGTGGTGACCGTATTTGCCAGCAGCTACATCATCCAGATTGAAGCCTTTGGTAAACGTATTCGGCGCAGCCCATTCACTGCTCACCATCACGTTATGGCGTGGCTGATACCAGAAGTCATAGTTGTAGTCCATACCAGTGGTGTTATGTTCCCAACGGCCTGCGATGTTGAAATCTTCATCAAGTAACAGGAAGCCACCGGGGCCATTGCCCTCCCTATCACCAAGCATTGAGATCATAATGTTACCGTCAGCAAGACAGTGAACGGTGTGTGGAGCGCTAAGATTCGCCTTCTGCTTGACCTCTTCAGGTTCGATCATCTTGTGCAGTTTCGGTGCCCGTTCATCAGCGACATCCAAGACGTGAATGCGGCTGGAGAGAGTTCCAGGAACAATCATAAAACTTCGCGATTTGCCTTCATCACCATGACATGAGCTACAGGCATTCCAGCCAAAATGGTGCAGTTCGTCGCCGACATTGGGCATAGGTGTGCGATGAATCACCTGCGAGTAGGTTGGGGATTGCGGGTCAACATCTATGGTGGCCAGGTAATCCGGCTCCTCGACACCTGTTCCTACATACAGTGCGGTAGTATACAGAACCTTTTCGCGGTCGGCTTTCATCGCTTCTTCAGGTGAGGCGTAGCCTGGTCCATGGTGCATCTCGTGTTCGTCTGCCATAGTAAATAACTCCTTTGTCTACATCACGGAGGCTCTGATAGCGCTGTCCTCCGCAATGATCACTTTAACCTTGGCTTCAGATGGGCATAACCTTTCGACAATCTCGACCGTTGATGTAGCTTCCTGGCGGAAGCAATGCTTCAGTATATGATTACCCCTAAGCTATTGTCAATCTCATCAGGGGAGGAGGGCAAAGGATTTATCTTTTTATCTCTTTTGCCACCTGCAGTGCCTGTTGCACAAGATTTGCCGCCAATTCAAAAGAGAATAGGCCCGTGTTGATGAGCAGGTGATAGAGGCCCGGCTGATTCCCATCGGCACCATAATAGCGACGCAGATAGGAGTCATAATCATAGTCGCGTTGTTCAATCAACTCTGTAGCCCGTGTACGATCAACCTGAAAACGCCTCATAACGTTCTCTATACGAGTGTGTCGCGGTGCAAAAACATAAATGTGCAGCGTCCGTGGAGCGCCATGGAGCAGAAACTGCGAGCCACGACCAACAATCAGTGTATTCCCCTGCGTCGCCAGTTCCAGAATCACCTTCTGGGTCAGGTGCAAATAAGCGAGTTCGTTGAATTGTTCTGATCCCTGCTGGTGAGGATCAAACAACGCCTGGTAATTGGCTGCGAAAGGGCTACTGCGCTGCAATGCTTCGAGGGTACGTTCTGCCACTCCTGCTGTATATTCGTCCTGGCGAGCGGCTTGTTGTTCCTGCACTCCCAATCGTCTTGCCACCTCATCAATGATCTGGTGATCTACATAGTGGAGTCCGCTCTCTTGTGCGACGATACGACCGATCTCGGCACCACCACTGCCAAGCTGCCGCGAAATAGTCACCACAACGCTACCTTCTGGAGGTATACCCGAAGGCAAGGGATCAGCGCCACCATTAGTCCACACCGTCTCCGGCAGGACTCGCGTCGCTGTTCGCTCTTTCGCCCTGTGTGCTTTCTGCTGACCTCGTCCACGGAATAGATGCACCATGAGCTGCCTCTTCAGTATATCAGCGTGTTTCGTTTTGTATCATCGTACAACGCAACGCCTTGCAGGCGCAAGAGGACGACGGCAAGCCTTGCCGCCGCCCTCTTGACATCCCTCCATCGCCAACATACAATTTGATATGTCCGCATGGCAGATATCACCGCCAAACATGGTTGTCCACAGCAAGGAGCAATAACTATGACCACTACCGCCTTACAGAGTGAGGAAGCAGTGCTCGAGCGCATTCGTAAGCAGCAACTCATTGAGTCTCTTGAACATATGAGCCCAATCTACCTGGAGGGCATCAAACGCATTCTCACCGTCTCTGCTGATACCGAGTTGATCAGCGCACCTGCTTATTACAATGCAGCCGTTGATGCACCCACGCTGAATGCTTTTGGCTCCGCTGTTTCCATCATCCAGGATGAGTTAGGACACGCGCATATCGCCTACCGCCTCTTACGTGATTTGGGCGTAGACACAGAAGAATTGATCTTTGAGCGCGAACCGCGCCACTTCAAATACCCCTATGCCTTTGATGTGCCGCTGGAGAGTTGGGTGGAACTCGTCGTCGCCAACGCATTCTACGATCGTGCTGGCTATACCCTGCTCGGCGATGTGTACGAAAGCACCACTTTCGGGCCCTGGAAGCGTGCCCTCGTCAAGGTCGACAAGGAAGAGACCTTCCACCTGCGCCACGGCGAGCAGTGGATGCGTAAAATGAACCAGAATAGTAGCAGCCACGAACTACTCCAGCAAGCCGTTGACTGGATGTTCCTGCTCACCGTCGAATGGTTTGGTCTCCCCGATACGCTGAAAAAACACGGTGAGCAACTCGATTATGGCTTTAAGGGCCACAGTAACGACGAACTGCGCCAGATCTGGATGTCTACCGCCGTGCCGCTGTGCAACGAATTGCACATCAAGGTTCCTGCACACTACGATGAAACAGAGAAAAAATATGTCCTTGATTGTGCCTTTCCTGCTCACTTTGATGCCAGGGCAAAGCGCTGGGATGGCCAATGCACGTGGGATGACGTAATGAAGCGTTGGAAAGCACGCGGCCCTAAGAACGAAGAGTTCGTCAGCATGATCCAGCGTGGCAAAAAGGAGATGCTGCGCCTCCTGGAGCAGGATGCTGGTTCGCAATAAAGAGGAGATAGTAAAGAAATGAGTCAATCGACCCTACGTCGAACGATTTCACACATTGGTCCACTTCAAATTGCGATCATTCTTCTCGCCTTGGTGACGGCATTGGTCCACCTCGATCGTAGCATCACGACGGCTTTGTTCGCAGGCCATTTTGCCGGCCCTCCCGGCGGCAACAGAGGAGGCCATTTTCCACCTCACCCTGGCGGCCCTTCAATCCTGATGCTGCTTCCTGTGCCCCTCCCTGTGTTGTTCTTTCTCAACTTCGTGGGCTATATCGTCCTGGTCATAGCACTCTATCTACCACCCTTGCGGAGCTATCAGCGCGTGATTCGCTGGATACTTATCGCGTACACAGCCTTTACCGTAATCGCGTGGTACTTGGTCACCATGGCTCAACCAAACCTGCTTGCTTATATTGATAAGCCAATAGAAGTGGCGCTCATTATTCTCTTGCTGATTGAGGATCGACAAGTTCGTTTGCAAAGAGGCTGAGAGGAAGGCATCGAGATTATGCGCACCTGGGGGATATCCGCATGAGCACCACCACTACGTCGGACAACACGAAACCGCGACGCCAGCAACTCAACGAGAGTCGTGTCTGGCAGGTGTACGCACGCCGTAAATACGAAGAACCTCTGCATGAAATAGGCAACGTCATGGCCGACGATGTAGAGTTGGCGAAGGTCTACGCCCGCAGCATCTACGACGAGTTCAGCTGGATCGAGATGGTCATCGTGCCCCGCGAAAGCATCGTAACCGTCATCGCCTCGTAGCCCATAATGTGGAAGTAACCACCATGCGATATAATACAAACGAGCCAGAAGCAAAAGCAGAGATCATTTGCCCCTATTGTGGCTCAACAAACACCGAACTCCTATCCTTGTTTGGACAGCAACTGCTGACAGTACAATATTATTGCAACGTCTGTCACACACCCTTTGAGCGCATCAAAGACGATGATGTGCTCGAGGACTATGCAACACGAAAGGAAGGTCAAGCGTGACCACGACCACAGAACGAACCCTGGTAAATTACACCGTCACCGATGGCGTTGCCGTCATCGAACTCACAAATCCGCCTGCCAACACCTACAGCTACGAAATGATGAGCCAGCTGGATCAGGCTATTTTGCAGGCGCGCTTCGATGAAAACGTGCATGTACTGCTGATTCATGGAGCAGGCGAAAAGTTCTTCTGCGCCGGAGCAGAGATCAGCATGCTCAACGCAGTCACACCCACCTACAAATACTATTTCTGCCTCCACGCCAACGAAACCCTGACACGCCTGGAGCAGACGCCCAAACTCGTTATCGCTGCACTCAATGGCCATACTGTCGGCGGAGGCCTGGAGATCGCGCTCGCCTGCGACATCCGCATCGCACGTCGCAACGCCGGCAAAGTCGGCCTGCCAGAGATCTCTCTCGGTGTGCTGCCCGGCACCGGAGGCACACAGCGCCTGGCACGCGCCCTGCCCAAGAATAAGGCCATCGAACTGATGACCGAGGGTAAACTGATCAGCTTTGAAGAGGCGCTGCAGTTAGGTCTCATCAACTACATCTATGAGCCGGAGAACTACTGGCAGCAGGTAATGGACTACGCTCGCAGCTTCTGTCCACCCAACAAAGCATCTAAGACCGTCGGGCGCATCAAACGCGCTGTACAATCTGGCGCCGAGGTAGCATTCTCCGAGGCCCTGGCCCTCGAACGCGAGTTGCAACAACTCTGCTTCCAGAGCGAAGATGCCAAAGAGGGGCTGGCCGCTTATGCAGAGAAACGCAAAGGGAACTTTGCGGGCCGGTAGCGGTACCCGCACCGATAGTGAGTAAAAGGTAACGGATGGGCCGTAGGGGCCGATTCATCGTGCCCATCGCCGATTTATCGGCCCCTACACAAGGATGGAGATTTCAGTGCGATTCAAAGTCATTCTCGAACCAAGTAATGAGGGAGGCTATACAGTCTACATTCCCTCGTTGCCTGGCTGTATCAGCGAAGGTGAGACGATTGAAGAGGCTCTGGTAAACATTCAAGAAGCAATTAAATTGTATCTCGAGCCTGTGGAAGATGAATATGTCACAAGTTCACGTCCGTCATCGTAGCGATATACTCTGGCTGATCCTTGATCGGCCCCCGCTCAACATCCTGACCATTGAGATGCTCGATCAATTGACGGCAGCCATGCGCGCCGCGATCGAGCATCCGCCGCGTCTCGTCGTCATCACAGGCGCAGGCGAACGAGCATTCTGCGCGGGCGTCGACATCCACGATCACCTGGATGGGCGCGAGGTCGAGATGCTACGTGCCGTACGTGATAACTGCGCCGCCTTCGAGGAACTGCGTGCACATGCTATCCCCAGCGTGGCACTCGTCAAGGGACACGCTCTCGGTGGCGGTTGTGAATTGGCCGCCCTCTGCGACACCGTCATCGCCCACGAAAATGCCTCCTTTGGACTGCCGGAGGTGAAACTGGGAGTCTTTCCACCTGTTGCCGCCGTCTACTTCCCTGCACTCATTGGACACAATGCCACCATGCGACTCATGCTAACCGGCGAAACGATCAAAGCCTCCGAAGCTTTACGCCTGGGCCTCGTACACCAGGTTCTCTCCTCTCGTCACTTCCTTGCCGACACAGAAGAACTGCTCACAGTTCTGGCTACGCGAAAATAAGCCTCCTTGTATATTGGGCCAACCAGGGAACTTTTTGAAATCAAGAAACGTCCTCCACATGGGAGAGTCGAAATGATGCGTAGAACATACGAGAAAGATACAAGACGAGAAGAGAGCACCATGCGCGCAATACAGGTTAATAGACGACGATCACCCTGGTCTACAGTTGCCTTCGCAGTGGTACTGGCCATTATGCTTACAGCCTGCGGAACAAATACGAATGGAACAAGTACGGGAGGAACCAGTTCCGACCCCGCACCTAACCCAGCCTATGCAACAATAAAGGGGTATGGCACTACCTTCGGCTGTCCCAGTGACGTCATAGTAAATCCTCTGCCACCCGCGCCGAATGTGGTGGTCACTATCAAGCAGAGCTTTGCGACCGTCACGGTTCATAGCGGCGATGTGATCGAGTTTCGCCTGCCCTTTGGTCTGGCATGGCGAGGACCCACGGCATCACAAGGTCCATTGCTACTACAAACGCCATTCGGCTACGCTCTAAAGGACAAGCATGTGTGTGTCTGGCGTTTTGTTGCCCGCAGTGCTGGCACGACGAAGCTCATCTTCACTGCGAGGGCAATCTGCAAACCAAATCAATTCTGCCCGCTCTATGTCCTGGAGCTGCGCTTTACCATTCGTGTGCAGTGATGGTTCTCATTCTTCGGATCATACAGCGGTTCCTTCACTACCGTCGCCCGGTAATGTATCCCAAACAATAGCACCTCAATCTGTGTCCCTATCGCAGTATATTCCACCGGTAGATATCCATAAACGATGCTCTGTCGCACGGTATAGCCATAACCTCCACTGGTCACGTGACCGAGCACGTGCTCACCATCAAGCAATGGTTCACCGCCCAGTGCAATCGCGCTCGGATCATCGAGGACCATGCAACTCAATTTGCGCGTTACACCCTGCGTTTTGACGCGTTCCAAAGCCGCTTTGCCCAGGAAATCTCCCTTCTGGAGCTTGACCGCAAAGCCCAGACCCGCCTCATACGGATTGTACTCCGAGTGAATGTCGGCGCTCCAGTAGCGATAGCCCTTCTCCAGGCGCAAAGAATCGATGGCCCGGTAACCGGCTGCTACCATGCCGAGCGGCCGACCGGCCTCCCACAGCGTATCCCACAACTTGAGACCATACTCCATTGGCGCGTACAACTCCCAGCCGAGTTCACCTACATAGGTTACACGCAGCGCCAGCACAGGGATGTCACCGATAGTGACCTGTTGCGCTGTCAGGTACGGAAAGGCAGCGTTGGAAAAATCGTTCTCGCTCACCTGCTGCATCACCTCACGCGCCCGCGGTCCCCATACACCGATGCAGCAACGACTGGAGGTTACATCTTGTATGTAGACCGAGCCTTCTGTCGGCATCTGGCTGCGCATCCAGGAGAGGTCATGGATGCCAAAGGCTGTGCCGGTGATGATCTGGAAACGGTCGGCGGCAAGACGTGTAACCGTCAGATCGCACTCGATCCCCCCATGTGTGTTCAGCATCTGCGTGTAGGTGATTGCGCCTATAGGCTGGTCCATCTGATTATCAGTGATATGTTGTAGAAAGGCCAACGCGTCAGGGCCAAATACCTCTAGTTTGCTAAAGGAGGTTTCATCAAACATCGCCACGCGCTCACGTGTGGCCTGGTGTTCGGCACCGATGGCAGGTGACCAGTAGCGATTTGCCCAACCCTGGGGCACTGGCCATCCCTGACCTTCTGCCAGGTGTTCGTTGCATGTGAACCAGTTGGGCCGTTCCCAGCCAGCCTTCTCACCGAAGACGGCTCCCAGCTCCTCCAGGCGGTTATAGACAGGACTGAGGCGCAGATTGCGTGCGCTGCTGCGTTCCTTCATTGGATAGCTGATGTCGTAGTAGGTGCTATAGATTTCATCGACGCGGGTAGCGATATAACGGCGGCTGGCAGTATAGGCCCCGAAGCGGCGAATATCCATGTGCCATAGGTCCAGCCCAGGCTCACCCTCCACAATCCATTCCGCCATCACCTTGCCGACGCCACCGGCGCCGGAGATGCCGTGAGCGCAGAAGCCACAAGCCACCCAGAACCCTCGCACGTCCGGCGATTCGCCCAGGATAAACTCACCATCTGGCGTAAACGACTCCAGCCCATTGACGCGCCGCACCAACTCGACATCGCTTAAACACGGAACACGCTCAATGCAGCCCGCAAGCAAACTGGCAAAACGGGCATCGTCGAAGCCCTGTACAGTAGGGTTCGAGCCATCTGGAATGGCTTCCACAGCGAACGATGATGGATCTCGCTCGTACCCACCAAGTACCAGGCTTTGCCCTTCCTGGCGGAAATAGACCAGCTTATCGGGATCGCGCAGATTGGGGATGCTGCTACCTTCCTTCAGTTCAGGTAATGGGCCTGTCATGGCGTACTGGTGCTGCATCGGGATGAGCGGAATGGCGATGCCGGCCATGGAGCCAATACGCGGCGACCAGATACCTGTAGCAGCGACCACGATCTCACTACGAATGCGACCCCGGGTGGTGTGAACTGCCTGTACCTGTCCGTTGCTGACCTCGATACCGGTGACGCGGGTATTGGCGTAGAAGGTCGCACCACCTTGCTGGGCTGCGTTCGCCAGTGCCTGTGCCAGGATCGGGGCGCGTGCAGTGCCATCGCTGGGTAGGTACAATGCCCCTGCAACGCCGTCCATGCTCATCAGAGGGAACATCCGTTGAGCTTCGTCTGCATCGATGAGTTCTGCTGCCAGCCCTACACTCCTGGCAAAACCCGCCTGGCGTTTGAGCTCTTCCATGCGTTCCTGCGAAGAGGCCAGCCGCAGGCTCCCCACCTGCATGAAGCCAGGGACGCCATCCACCTGGAGCTTCTTGTAAAGAGTAACGCTATACATCAGCATCTTCGTCAGGCTGACAGTTGAGCGCAGTTGCCCCACCAGTCCGGGTGCATGCGAAGTGGTGCCACTGATCAGCGGCCCCTGGTCGAGGACGACGATATCGCGCCAACCTCGTTCGGTCAGATGGTAAGCGATACTGGAACCGGCGATGCCGCTGCCGATAATAACGACTCTGGCATGATCGTGCATGGGTTGATCTCCTGTCATTCCCTTACGTCCTGTAGCCACTGCTCAAACTGGGCTGTTGCCACATTACGCAGAAAGCGGTTGAGATGGTGATGGGCATACTCAGAATAGTCAAAATCAAGTTCAGATATGCCCAACTGGAGAAAGCCCCAGAAGGACTCGCGCAGATCAGAGCCGAGGCGCATCAGGTGTAGATGTGCCAGGTCTGCCGGTCGTACCTCACCGAAGTAATAGCGCAAGAGGAGTTCACACTGCTGCTCGTTCAGTGACTGATTAACGGCAAAATTGCCCAGGTCAAAAAAGAGGTCGCCCATACCCGCATACTCCCAGTCGAGAATGCGGATAATGTGACCATCATCGATGAAATTGCTGGCAAGCAGGTCATTATGACAAGGCTTTGGCTGATCTAGCGAGCCAATGGCCTGTTCGATCTTTGTCATCAATGCGAATACCTGCGGTAAACTGTCTGGGAATGAGACGCCATATTCGAGAGCCAGCTTGTGATAACTACGCACCGTCTCAAAGGGTGAGAAGCTGCCGGGGAAGTCTGGCCCGCCATGATAACGGTGCATGGAATCTACAATACGCCGCAGCGTCTCAGGTTGTGCGGCAGTTTCTGGTGCGATGCTCGTGCCCACAATGAAGCGTGTAATCAGGACCTCTTCATTCTCAGAAGCGAGAAAATGCACGACCTCCGCTCCAACGCCCATCTGCGCAGCGATAGCGGTGCAGGTTCGTTCGCGTCCCCGGTCAATGCCGAGCAGGTGCGTGCCCTTGCCGCCGATACGTAGCACGAAGGTCTCTCCTCCAATATCGACGCGATAGTTCTGGTTCGTGATGCCGCCAACCAGCGGCGTTACTACGGCTTCGACCCCGCTCCATCCTGGTACCTGGTTCAGGATACGCTCGATCTGCTGATTCATTGCTCACCTCTTTTGCTTTAGCATGAGCATACATCGTGATCAAGCCTGGCGTCAAGCAGTTGCGCTTAACTTTCATTGACATGCGTGTGGTGGAATAGCTATACTGCTATGAAGTGAAACTTGCAGGCCAGAATAGATACTGAAAAGGATAACAAGCCATGACCATCTCCCGATCTCGACCACGACCAGATATGATGATACGGGACCCTGACGGGTACCCTGTAGCGGTTGTAGAAATGCAAAACCTGCCCAACCTCTCTCGTGACATAGCGACACAGATACGACATAACTTGCTTGAGTATGGCGTTCCTATCCGCACCCCCTACTTTTTGCTCCTTTCTCAGGATGTTGGCTTCCTATGGAAAGAAGCCAAATCAACGGACCTTGATGTTCCGCCAACCTATGAATTCCCCATGAACAACGTGGTAGGTCGCTACCTCAAGGGAGGCTCTGAACAGAGACTCTACAGGTCCATATTCGAACTGATTGTATTCCAGTGGCTCAATGATCTCGCTATCAACCCAGGAAATGAGACTGAAGAGCCTGAGAGAACGCTTGCTCTTGCAAGCTTCAGCGGATCGATCAAAGATGCGACGATTTTGACTGAGGAAAATATATGATTGTGTATGTCGAGTCTAACTTCCTTCTGGAGGTAGCACTGGAGCAGGAACAATTATCGTCAGCCGAGGCTATACTCAAACTTACCGAAGAAAGCAAAATAGAACTTGCTTTTCCAAGCTTCGCGCTCAGTGAGCCTTTCGCAACGGTTATGCATCGTGATAACGAGCGGACAAAGTTACACCAAGATTTAACGATGACATTGGGACAACTTCAGCGGTCAGAGCCACATAAACAAACGATACATGATCTGCAGCCTTTGCTCACTATCCTACAATATGCTGTGGATAGAGAATTTGCTTTGCTCCATTCAACACTTGCTCGACTTCTCGATGTAGGCCAATCTATTGAACTGGATAAGTCCAGCTTAAAACAAGCGTTGGTATACCAGGGGCAGTTTGATCTTGGACCGCAAGACAGTATCATCTATTCTACTATCATTGCTGATCTTCAAAAAAGACCTCGTCAGGAAGTCAAGTGCTTCCTAAGCCGCGATAAAAGGGCTTTCTTTGCTAAGCCGGGTATCAGATCCGAACTAACATCATACAATTGTCGCTATATTGAAAGCTTCAAACAAGGTCTGGATTTCATTCAACACGCACTATAAAAAGCCGGGTGCCCGCAGAGGGCACCCGGCCTCAAAAACCCTATACTCTCACAACTACTTCGTCGCAGTCACCTTCACAGTGCGGGTCTTTGCATGTTCAGCCTTGGGCAGGTTGATGGTCAAAAAGTAAGGCTTTTCACTCCACCATCGACCTTCTTATCTCGATAATCTGATCGCGCAGCTGCGCCGCTTTCTCAAATTCCAACTGCTTGGCAGCGGCTCGCATCTGCGACTCCAAATCTTTTATCAGGCGCAGAGCCTCATCTTTGGGGATACCTGCTAATGCCACCGCAACCGCCTTTCCATCCGCCGCCTCGACATGGACCCCGCTCATTTCCTTGATACGTTCAGACAGCGTCTTGATATCCTTCTTGATACCACGTGGAGTAATATGGTGGCGTTCATTGAAGCTCGTCTGAAGCCTGCGGCGGCGGTTCGTCTCATCGATGGCCCGCTGCATCGACCTGGTCACCGTATCGGCGTACATGATCACACTGCCCTCGACATGTCGAGCTGCGCGACCGGTGATCTGGATCAACGAACCCTCTGAACGTAGGAACCCCTCCTTATCGGCATCCAGGATCGCCACCAGCGATACCTCCGGCAGGTCAAGTCCCTCGCGCAGCAGGTTGATGCCTACGACCACATCATACACACCCAGGCGCAGGTCACGCAGAATATCCACGCGCTCGATGGTTTCGATCTCCGAGTGCAGGTAATGTACCTTGATACTCAACTCTTGCATATAGTCAGCCAGGTCTTCAGCCATCTTCTTGGTCAGCGTCGTCACCAGTACACGCTGCCCCTTCCCAACGCGCAGGCGAATCTCTGCAATCAGGTCGTCAATCTGCCCTTTGGTCGGGCGCACACTGATCTCGGGATCGATGAGGCCGGTCGGGCGGATAACCTGTTCGATGACCTGCTGGCTGTGTTCGTATTCGTATGGGCCAGGTGTGGCTGAGACGAAGAGTGCCTGGTTTATCTGCCGCTGGAACTCTGCAAACGTCAGTGGGCGGTTGTCCATCGCGGAAGGCAAGCGGAATCCGTAATCGACCAGCACCTGCTTGCGTGAACGGTCCCCGGCATACATCCCGCGTACCTGCGGCAACGCTACATGCGACTCGTCCACGACGAGCAGGTAGTCATCGGGTAGATAGTCCATCAGTGTCCACGGTTGTTCTCCTGCCGCTCGTCCTGCCAGGTGACGCGAGTAATTCTCGACGCCCGAGCAGAAGCCGGTCTCGCGCAGCATCTCGATATCGAAGTTGGTACGCTGCTTCAAACGCGCCGCTTCCAGCAGCTTACCTTCAGCTTCAAGTTCCTGCAGGCGCTCCTCTAACTCTTGTTCGATTAACTTGATGGCCCTATTCAAGCGAGCTTGTGTCGTAACCCAATGCTTGGCCGGGTAGATATCTAAGCGTGTCCGCTTGCCCAACACTTCGCCTGTGAGCGGGTCAATCTCGGTCATACGCTCAATCTCGTCGCCAAAGAATTCGATGCGTACTGCTACATCTTCGTAAGCCGGGAATACCTCCAGTACATCGCCACGCACACGAAAGCGTCCGCGAATGAAGTTGGCATCGTTGCGCTCGTATTGAATCTCCGTCAGATGGCGTAGAATCTTATCCCTGCGCCGTTCTTCCCCCACCTTGAGGGTAAGCACCACTTCTCCGTATTCTTCCGGGCTGCCCAGGCCATAAATGCAGGAGACGGAGGCGACGATCAGCACATCACGCCGCTCGAACAGGCTGCGTGTCGTAGAGAGCCGCAGCTTCTCGATCTCTTCATTGAGCATGCTCTCTTTCTCGACGTAGGTATCTGTACGCGGGATGTAAGCCTCCGGCTGGTAGTAGTCGTAGTAGGAGACAAAATACTCGACAGCATTATTTGGAAAGAACTCTTTAAATTCGCTATAGAGTTGCGCCGCCAGCGTCTTATTAGGGGCAAGCACCAGGGTCGGCCTCTGCACTTGCTCTACGATCTTCGCCACGGTATACGTCTTGCCGCTGCCCGTTACTCCCAGCAACGTCTGCATCTTATCGCCATCTCGAATACCTTCGACCAACTGTGCGATGGCTTCTGGTTGATCACCGCTAGGCTGAAATGGCGCTTCTACCTTAAATTCTGGCATTTAGTGTGTCCTCGTATAGAATATTTTTTCCAATTACTCTTACATTATATCATTTTTTAGCTCAGTGTGGTTGACGATAAAGGCAGAATGCTACATCGACGCCAAGCCTATTCATGGCTTGGCGGTCGGGTTTCCCTTGGCGGTAACTTCGCAAAAAAATCGTCGGCAAACCTTCGGCTGTACTCGTCAAGCAAAAACTTCACGCGGTCTGGGTTTTGCGCTGCAACGACGAAGCCCACATGGTGCCGCTTATCCAACCGCCAGACAATCTCCGGTTCCTGGTATGCCGAGGTCTCCGGGTGCTCCTGGCGAGCCAGTGTGACAATGACACCTCCGTAGTTTTGCTGATGCTCTGGCAATTGGTACGGGTGCTCCTGCGAAGCGGTTTCAATCCTGGCCCACTCTCGCCACAGGTTGATACCCGTGGCCGCCTCGATCAATTCTACGATATTGGCACCACCCACGCGAGCAGCAGTTTCGAGAAAGTAAAAGTGGCCATCCTCGTGCCCTTTGATGAATTCCATGTGGGTCACTCCTTGCACCATCCCAAACGCACCGATGACTTGTCGGCTCAGCCCCTTTAAGGTTTGTTCATCCTCGGAACCACGGGGAAGCGTGCGAGTCATAGCAATTCCACCTTCATGAAACACATCCAGCGGCGGACGTCCGTACTGATGAGCCTCGGCAAAGACGACTTGACGATCGGCGACCAGAGAGTCGACATGATAGACCTCGCCGGGAATGTAGCGCTCCAACACATAGAAGGATTGCTGATCTCCCAGAGTATCTAGACGAGGCCAGAACTCTTCTGGAGCATTGATCTTCGTGATCCCAATGGTAGAAGCCTCGAAGCGTGGTTTGAACACCCAGGGCGGTGGCACGCGCTCCATATATTCGCGAATCTTGTCATGGTTCAGAACATGCACAAAATCGGGCACCAGAATACCGTGTTCCTGTGCCATGACGCGCATCGCCAGTTTGTCACGAAAGTACCGCACGGTAGTATCGCCCATACCCGGCAAGCGCAAATGCTCCCGCAAGGCTGCTGCCGTCCACACGTCATAGTCATCCAGGGCAACAATGCGGTCGATCACCCGCGAACGGGCAAGATAGCTAACACCACGGATCACCTCATCCACCTTAGACAGATCATGCATGTGGAACACCTCATCGAGGCTCTCACGGGGCCAATTCCCCTCCTCCAGCGCCGTTACAGTCAACAAGATCACATACCACCCCTGGCGCTTGCATTCACGCATAAACTCTTGCCCCTTCTCGTAACTGACAATGCAGAGCATAGTTTTCGGAGGTAAGTTCGTCATCGTCATTGCTCCTGTGATGGATAATGGGTGTAACGTTTTCCGACAGTAGTATAGCATATTACGTTTAGACGTCCACAGTGGCAATATGCCAATGGTGTGAATAATCAGTTCTCCCGTGGAACACGTCAAATCCCGGATATCTCGGCAGTCGCTTTTGACCTGGCCGTGTACTTCCAGGGACAATGGGGAGCAGTTGGCGGCACAAGTGTGGCTGCACCTATGTGGGCTGCTGGCCTGGCGCTTGTGAATGAAGGCTTGAAAAAAAACCAGGCAAGTTTGCTTATTCACCACAAGTGTTTTACCTGGCCGATGATGGCAACAATGACATGAATGCTTACTATGATGTGACAAGTGGAACTAATTTGTACTATCCTGCTACCCCAGGTTGGGATTACACTACCGGTCTCGGCACGCCCAATCTGGCGAATTTCTATATGGCGATCTCCAACAAGATCAGGTAAGCAAGTCAGGCTCCGCAATTTTGCTATACGCTCCTAACACTTGCGAAGTCTCAACGCTGACCTCTATTCTAGGAGAAAACTCCCTGTGAGTGCGCGTCGTAACACGTGCTTCTTCTCTTCCTCATTCGTCGGAGATTTCGTCGCCAGTTCCCGCAATGCCGCCATTTGGGTGGTAGCCGCAGAGGCAAGTTCGTTTACTGTCATCTCTTGCAGAAAGGTAGTCGAGGAGGATGGTGATAAATCTTCTGTTGTCCGGTCAATTTTTGAAGCCTTCTCAAGGGCTGGTGTCTGCAGCATCTCTTTCTTTTCAATGCCGGTGCCAGCGAGTGAAAACTGCTGCCCGAGAATATCGATAGAAATGCCAACACCTGCGCGCAAGACGGCCAATTGCCTGTGCAACTTCTGATTTTCCGCGTCCAATTCATCCAGGATCTGTTTTTGTTGGAGCAATCCTTGCATAACTAGCGCGAAACTGCTGTCAATCGTTTCCATAGCTTCTCCTCATTAAGCATACTAATTGTTCCAGTTACCGACAGGTCTGCATACATAGGAGTAAATATAAATTCTTCCTATACTTAGAATAACGTAGCTTACTGCATTTGATAACGTTGGTTATCGTTCAATCGTGTATCACTATGTGTCAATGCATCTAGACACTCTTTTTCCGCATTCTTGTAACGCTTGCTGAATTTCATCGTCGTGACTGTTAGTGGTACAATATTGGCGTCACAACGACAATCACAACGCCTTGAAGAGCAGTATCACTTAACGACGAGTAAAAGGAGCGAAGAACATGAACGACCGCATCCGTGAAATTTTAAGCTGGTATGACAGTGAAAACCCCGGTGTCCGTACGAACCTGGCTCGCATGCTCAATCATGGTCGCCTGGGCGGCACTGGCAAAATGGTCATTCTGCCCGTAGACCAGGGATTTGAACATGGCCCTGCACGCAGCTTTGCACCCAACCCTGCCGGGTATGACCCTCGCTACCATTTCCAACTCGCCATTGAAGCTGGCTGTAATGCATATGCTGCGCCGCTGGGCTTTTTAGAGGCAGGTGTTGCCGATTATTGTGGGGACATCCCCCTGATCCTCAAGTGTAACAACCATGACGTGTTGAACGACGAGCGCGACCCTATCTCAGCCATCACCTCTGGAGTCAGTGATGCCTTGCGCCTTGGTTGTGTCGCTGTTGGCTTCACTATTTATCCGGGGTCAGCCGAGCGCACCACCATGTATGAGGAGTTGCGCGAAATTACTGAGGAGGCCAAATCTGTCGGCCTGGCGGTTGTCGTCTGGTCGTATCCGCGTGGGAGCAGCCTGAGCAAAGAAGGTGAGACTGCCGTTGATGTTGTAGCCTACGCTGCCCAGATCGCTGCCCAGCTTGGTGCAGACATCATCAAGGTGAAGTTGCCCAGCGAGAAAGTAGAGCTGCCCGAGGCGCAGAAAGTGTACCAGAAGTACGAAATTCCTATAGCCACACTGGCAGACCGCGTCCGTCACGTTGTCCAGAGCGCCTTTGCTGGCCGTCGTATCGTCATCTTCTCCGGTGGCGTTTCTGCTCCCGATGATCAGTTCTACAACGAAGCACGCGCCATCCGCGATGGCGGTGGGTTCGGATCGATCATCGGCCGCAACTCCTTCCAGCGCAAAAAGCCCGAAGCCCTGAAGTTCCTCAGTACCGTAATGGGTATCTACGAGGGCTCCGTCCAGTAGCTGATTTGATATTCACAGGGGCTTGTGTAGTATCCTGGTACCTGCCAACCCGCCCCTGGTACCCGCAAGGGGCACCACTACATTTGACGCTCAGAACGTCCAAAAAATGTAGT
>WNFA01001747.1_pt1 | contig 17743 bp, 21 predicted proteins | sample 5400481 | NCBI WGS metagenome assembly WNFA01 (sample SAMN13153340, study PRJNA577476) | soil metagenome | isolation source: 120 cm saprolite under Douglas fir tree site 2 hole 1 replicate 2 | place: USA:California | collected 2015-04-18
AGTTCCGGCCCTGTCGTGATGGTCGAGATCACGGCGATATGGAATGCGCCATATTACAACACATGCGCCGCGCGCACACGAAACATGAGCTGGTCCAGTTCGGAGGGGGTCGTGGAACGCGGCGGCCCGCGACGCGTCCCGCAAACGTCAGGCTCGCCTGCTGGGCACGGGAGCCGAAATACAACTTCGACGGCGCGCAACGCGCCTTGCGTCATGCGGCCGGGCTGCTCACGCCCACGGCCGGGCGGCCTTGGCGTTCTGCTCGTAGGTCTCGATCTGGCCGCCCTTCACCATGGTGAGCCCGATGTCGTCGAGGCCGTTGAGCAGGCAGTGCTTGCGGTGCGCGTCGATCTCGAACTTGACCACGCCGCCGTCCGGACCGCGGATTTCCTGCTTCGCGAGATCGATGCTGAGCGTCGCATTGGCGCCGCGGTCGGCGTCGTCGAACAGCTTCTCCAGATCCTCCGGTGAGACCTTGATCGGCAGCACGCCGTTCTTGAAGCAGTTGTTGTAGAAGATGTCACCGAACGAGGTCGAGATCACGCAGCGGATGCCGAAATCCATCAGCGCCCACGGCGCGTGCTCGCGGCTCGAGCCGCAGCCGAAATTGTCGCCCGCGACCAGAATCTTCGCCTTGCGATAGGCCGGCTTGTTGAGCACGAAGTCGGGATTCTCGCTGCCGTCGTCGCGATAGCGCTTCTCCGCGAACAGGCCCGTGCCGAGCCCGGTGCGCTTGATGGTCTTGAGGTACTGCTTGGGAATGATCGCGTCGGTGTCGACGTTGATCATGTGCAGCGGCGCCGCGACGCCCTCAAGCGTGGTGAACTTGTCCATGTGTCCGGCCTTTCGGTCGCCATTCCGAACGCGCGGCCCGGAACGGCGGGATAGGTCATAGCGTCTCGCGAGCGCGGGTCAAGTCCGCCGTGCAGGGGCCAAGCGCGTGATGAGCGCTTTTATGCCTTGCAGGTCGGAAAACTAGGTTAAAATCCGCGCACATCGGTACGGGCGAGCCGAGCAGCATCGAAGGGCATCCAGGATGACGAGCGCGAACGATTTGCGCGACGAAAGGCTACGCATCATTGCGTGTCTGGCGATTGCACTGCCGGCGCTGTCGGCGGTGCCGTTCGTCGGCACGCGCTTCGGCGACTTTCCCGAATTCGTCGCGCTGTTCATCGGCGTCGCGCCGATCATCTACCTGGTGTTCTTCGCGATGTTCAATCTCAACCGGCGCATCGCCGAGATCGAGAAGCGGAAATAGCCGGTCATCCGGCGGCTTCCTCGATTCGTTCCATGTCGTCGTCGGACAGCCCGAAATGGTGGCCGATCTCGTGCACCAGCACGTGCGCCACGATGGCGCCGAGCGTCTCCTCGTGCTCGGCCCAGTAGTCGAGGATCGGCCGGCGGTAGAGCCAGACCATGTTCGGCATGTGCTCGGGCGCGCTCTCGGAGCGGAACGGCAGCCCGACGCCCTGGAAAAGACCGAGCAGGTCGAACTCGCTCTCGGCATTCATCTGGTCGAGTACCTCGTCGGTCGGGAAATCCTCGACGTGGATGACGAGGCCGTCGCAGAGCGCGCGAAATTTCTGCGGCAGGCTGCGAAACACCGCTTCGGCGAGCAGCTCGAGCTCGGCGAGCGACGGCGCCTTCACGGGCCGCCAGGCGAGCGGATCCGCCAGTGGATTGGGATTGTCGGACATCGTCGATGAACTGCTTTACATCATCCTTCGCGGCCAGCCTCGGTCGATCTGCACGAGCATAAGCCGGCACACGCCGGTCCTCCATGCGATTGACGCCGGTGCGGCAATCGGCGAGCGTAGCCGATCGCACGAGGAAACAACCCATGCTGCTCCGGTTGACCGCGCTGTCCGCCATCGCCGTGCTCGGCCTGCTGGCCGCGGATGCGACCGCCCATTCGGCGCCCGCGCGCGGCGCGTCCGTCGCGCCGGCCGCGACGGCGCCGACCGATGTCGGCGCCCAGCGCCGGCGGCGCGCGCCGACGCGAGTCCTGGTCGTGCCGTTGAGCCGCTACTATCGGCAATGCGTCGACTGGTACGCGCTCGAGCATCGTCCGAGCGGCGACGTGATCACGCCGCAGACGCGTTGCCGCTGGGTCGCGCGGTAACGCGCTTCCGCGATTAAGCTTGATTTTGGATGCCGCTGGCCGGTGCGACCCGGCGGCAGCATAAAGTTTGTCGCGAGTTGAGCTGGATCAAACAACCGGCTCGCGGCCCAACCGTTAATTGCGTCTGGCTCGAAAAATCATTGGAGGAGCACCATGTCGAAGCGTATCGCGTTTCTCGGCCTGCTCGCCGTCCTTTCGATGACGATCTGGTCGCCGCCCGCCGAGGCGCGCTGGGGCGGCGGTTGGCGCGGCGTTGGTTGGAGCGGCGGTGTCGGATGGCGCGGCGCCGGCTTGGGTTGGCGCGGCGCCGGCTTGGGCTGGCGCGGCGCGGGTTGGGGCTGGCGGCGTGGCTGGGGCGCAGTGGCGTTGGGCCTGGGCCTCGGCTACGCCGGTTACTACGGCGCTTACGGCTATCCCTACTACGCCCGTTACTATGACGATCCGTATTACGGCTACGGATACGGCGCCTATGGCGGCTACGGCGGCGTCTTTCCGGCCCATGCGTCGTGCGGCTATCGGGCAGTCGTCGGACCGTATGGCTACGTGCACCGGGCTTACGCCTGCTATTAACGGCCGCAACCACGCGCACGCGTAGGCGTTCACTCTTTTGCGTCTCTGCCGTCATTGCGAGGAGCGCGAAAGCGCGACGAAGCAATCTCCGCCACTCATGCATGAGCAAGTGAAACGAGATTGCTTCGCTTACGCTCGCAATGACAGGAAAGCTCAGCGCCAGTTTCTCACGTCGACGAACTTGCCGGCGATCGCGGCGGCCGCCGCCATGGCGGGCGACACCAGGTGGGTGCGGCCCTTGTAGCCCTGGCGTCCCTCGAAGTTGCGGTTCGAGGTCGACGCGCAGCGCTCGCCCGGCTGGAGCTTGTCCGGATTCATCGCGAGGCACATGGAGCAGCCCGGCTCGCGCCATTCGAAGCCGGCGGCGAGGAAAATCTTGTCGAGGCCTTCGGCCTCCGCCTGCTCCTTCACGATGCCCGAGCCCGGCACCACCATGGCGTTGACGTGCGAGTTCACTTTCTTGCCCGCGACCATTTTTGCGGCGGCGCGCAGATCTTCCAGGCGGCCGTTGGTGCACGAGCCGATGAACACGCGATCGATCGCGATGTCGGTGATCTTCTCGCCGCCCTTGAGGCCCATATAGGCGAGCGAGGTCTCGGCGGCGCGGCGCTTGTTCTCGTCGGCGATCTCCGCCGGCACCGGCACGCGGCCGGTGATCGACGTCACCTGCTCGGGACTCGTGCCCCAGGTGACGAGCGGCGGCAGCTTCGCGGCATCGAGCCGGATCTCGCGGTCGATATGCGCGCCCTCGTCGGTGACGAGCGTCTCCCAGTAGCGCATCGCCTGGTCCCAGGCGTCGCCCTTCGGCGCCTTCGGCCGGCCCTTGAGGAACGCATAGACCTTCTCGTCGGGCGCGATGAGGCCGGCCCTGGCGCCGGCCTCGATCGACATGTTGCAGACCGTCATGCGGCCTTCCATCGAGAGCGCGCGGATCGCCTCGCCGGCGTATTCGATGGCGTAGCCGGTGCCCCCGGCGGTGCCGATCTCGCCGATGATGGCGAGGATGATGTCCTTGGCGGTGACGCCGTCCGGCAGCTTGCCGTCGACGACCGCGCGCATGTTTTTCGACTTGGTCTGGATCAGCGTCTGGGTGGCGAGCACGTGCTCGACCTCGGAGGTGCCGATGCCGTAGGCGAGCGCGCCGAACGCGCCGTGCGTCGCGGTGTGGCTGTCGCCGCACACGAGCGTGGTGCCGGGCAGCGTGAAACCCTGCTCGGGGCCGATGATGTGGACGATGCCCTGGCGCTTGTCGAACTCGTTGAAATATTCCAGCCCGAACAGCTTTGCGTTCTCGGCGAGATACGCGATCTGCGCGGCGCTCTCCGGATCGGGATTGGGGAGGTTGCGATTGGTGGTCGGAACGTTGTGGTCGACCACGCACAGCGTCTTTTCCGGCGCGTGCACCTTCCGCCCCGAGAGACGGAGGCCCTCGAACGCCTGCGGGCTCGTCACCTCGTGCACGAGATGGCGGTCGACATAGATGAGGCAGGTGCCGTCCGGCTGCTCGTCAACCAGATGGTCGTCCCAGATCTTGTCGTACAAGGTGCGCGGTTTCGGCATCGAACGTCCTGTCACGTCATATATGCGGCTCGGGTGTCATTGCGAGGAGCGCGCAGCGCGACGAAACAATCTCCGCCAAGCATGCATGTGCGGCCGAGATTGCTTCGCTTCGCTCGCAATGACGGCAAAAAGCGGCAATCACTTCACCGCGGCGTCCCCGGCCACGTGCTCCTGGCGCTCGCCGATGCGCGCGGACTTGCCGCGCCGGCCGCGCAGATAATAGAGCTTGGCCCGGCGCACCTTGCCGCGGCGCACCACCTTGATCGAGTCGATCATCGGCGAATGCAGCGGAAACACGCGCTCGACGCCCTCGCCGTAGGAAATCTTCCGCACCGTGAAGTTCTCGTTCAGGCCGTGGCCGGAGCGGCCGATGCACACGCCCTCGTAGGCCTGCACGCGGCTGCGCTCGCCTTCGATCACCTTGACGTTGACGGTGAGCGTGTCGCCCGGGGCAAAATCGGGAATCTCCTTGCCGGCGGAAAGCTTCGCCACCTGCTCTTTTTCGAGCTGTTCGATCAGATTCATGGGATGTCTCCGTCGGCTGCGCCCGTCATTTGGGGCGTCCCGCCGTTTTCGGGCCTGCTTCTACGATAAAGTTTCCGGCTTGTCACCCCCGGCAGGAGGGCCAAGAAGGCCGAAAACCGGTCATTTCTTGCCGCGGCCGGCCCACAGATCGGGCCGCCGCTCGCGGGTCAGCTTCTCGGCCTCTTTCCGCCGCCAGGCCGCGACCTTTCCGTGGTCGCCCGAGACGAGAACCTCCGGGATCGGCTGACCCTCCCAGGTCGCCGGCCGGGTATACTGGGGATATTCGAGCAGGCCGTCGGCAAAACTCTCTTCGGCCCCGGAGGCTTCCTTGCCCATGACCCCGGGCAGGAGGCGCACGCAGGCGTCGATCAGCACCATGGCGCCGAGCTCGCCGCCGGACAGCACGTAATCGCCGATCGACACTTCTTCCAGATTCCGCCCCGTGATCACCCGCTCGTCGACGCCTTCGAAGCGGCCGCACAGCAGCACCACGCCAGGCCCTTGCGCCAGCGCCGCGACCCGCGCTTGCGTCAACGGCGCGCCGCGCGGGCTCATGAGCAGGCGCGGGCGGGCATCGTCCGCGACCTTGTCGATCGCGCGCGCGATGACGTCCGCCTTCATCACCATGCCGGGGCCGCCGCCCGCCGGCGTGTCGTCGACGGTGCGATGCTTGTCGGTTGCGAACTCGCGCAGGTCGACCGGCTCGAGCGCCCAGATGCCCTTCTCGCGCGCCTTGCCGGCGAGGCTCGCGCCGAGCGGCCCCGGAAACATCTCGGGAAAGATGGTGAGCACGCTGGCGCGCCACATGGCCGGCTACTCCGTCTCCGCCGGCGGGACCACCATGAGGCGCCCGCCCGCGACATCGACCACCGGCACGATTTGTTCGGTGAACGGCAGCATCACAGTGTCGCCGCCCGCGTCCGGCCGGAACTCGAGCACCGGTCCGGCGCCGAAATCATGCACCGCCATAACGGTCCCGAGCTTTTTTCCGTCGCGATCCATCACCGCAAGCCCGACCAGATCGGCGAGATAGAACTCGTCCGCGTCCGGCGCCGGCAGCCGCTCGCGCGGCACGTAGAGGTCCTTGTTGCGCAGCATCGCCGCGGCATCGCGGTCCGCGACGCCCTTGAGGCGGGCGACGAAGCAGTCGCCGGCCGGGCGCAACGCGTCGATCTCGACCGCGCGGCCGTCCTCGGTCTGGAACGGCCCGTAACCGCCGACGGCCGCCGGATCGGCCGTGAACGACCACAGCTTGACCTCGCCGCGCACGCCGTGCGGGGCGCCGACGCGCGCGACGCAGACGCGGTGACGCTCGGCCGGGCGCGGCGCCACGGCTTAAGGTCGTCAGCTCGCGGCGGGCGCCGCCGGAGCTTTCGGCGCAGCCGCCGCCGCCTTCGCGGCCTCCTCGGCCTTCGCCTTGCGCTCCTTGCGCGGCACCGCCTTCTCGGGGTTGTTGCGCTTCGGCCGCTTCAGGATGCCGGCGTCGTCGAGGAAGCGCATGACGCGGTCCGACGGCAGCGCACCCTTCGCCATCCAGCCCTTCACCTTGTCGAGATCGAGCTTGAGGCGCTCCTTGTTGTCCTTCGGCAGCAGCGGATTGAAAAAGCCGAGCCGCTCGATGAAGCGCCCGTCGCGCGGGCTGCGCGAGTCGGCGACGACGATGTGATAGACCGGCCGCTTCTTGGTGCCGGCGCGGGCCATCCGGATCACGACTGACATGTGTTGGTCCTTTCTCGATTGATCACACGATTGCTATTTCTTCTTTCCCAGGCCGGGAAATCCGCCGAGGCCGGGCAGCGGCTTGCCGCCGAGACCCGGCAGTCCGCCGGGCGCGCCGGGAAATTTTGGCGGCAGCCCCGGCATGGTGGGCGGCAGGTTCGGCAGGCCGGGCATTCCCGGCACGCCGCCCGGCATCTTCTCGGCAAGCTTCGCCATTTCCTCCGCGCTCGGCGCGCCGCCGCCGAATCCCATCATGTTGGCGAGGCCGGCGAGCGGGCCACGCTTGCCGCTCCCCATCATCTTCATCAGGTCGCTCATGGAGCGGTGCATCTTCAGAAGCTTGTTGATCTCCTCGACCTTGGTGCCGGAGCCCGCCGCGATGCGCTTCTTGCGGCTCGCCTTGAGCACGTCCGGATTGCGCCGCTCCTTCGCGGTCATCGACTGGATGATGGCGACCTGACGCTTGAGCAGGCTCTCGTCGAGATTGGCCGCCGCCATCTGGTTCTTCATCTTGGCGACGCCCGGCATCATGCTCATCAGGCCGCCGAGCCCGCCCATCTTCTGCATCTGCTCGAGCTGCTCGCGCATGTCGTTGAGGTCGAACGCGCCCTTGCGCATGCGCTCGGCGGTGCGCGCCGCCTTCTCGGCGTCGATCGTCGCCGCCGCCTTCTCGACCAGCGAGACGATGTCGCCCATGCCGAGGATGCGGTCGGCGACGCGGGCGGGATGGAAATCCTCGAGCGCGTCGAGCTTTTCGCCGGTGCCCATCAGCTTGATCGGCTTGCCGGTGACCGCGCGCATCGAGAGCGCGGCGCCGCCGCGGCCGTCGCCGTCGACGCGGGTGAGCACGATGCCGGTCAGTCCCACGCGCTCGTCGAACGAGCGCGCGAGATTGACCGCGTCCTGGCCGGTGAGCGCGTCGGCGACGAGCAGCACCTCGTGCGGCGCCGCGACGCGCTTGACCTCGGCCGCTTCCGCCATCATCGCCTCGTCGAGCGTGAGGCGGCCGGCGGTGTCGAGCAGCACCACGTCGTGGCCGCCGAGGCGCGCCGCCTGCAGCGCGCGGTTCGCGATCTGCACCGGCGTCTGGCCGGCGACGATCGGCAGCGTCTCGACGCCGACCTGTTGCCCGAGCACGGCGAGCTGCTCCATCGCGGCGGGGCGGCGCGTGTCGAGCGAGGCCATCAGCGTCTTGCGCCGCATCTGCTCCGAGAGGCGCCGCGCGATCTTCGCGGTGGTGGTGGTTTTGCCCGAGCCCTGCAGGCCGACCATCATGATGGCGACCGGCGCCGGCGCGTTGAGGTCGATCGGATCGGCGTTCGAGCCGAGCGTCTCGATGAGCTGGTCGTGCACGATCTTCACGACCATCTGCCCCGGCGTGACCGACTTGATCACCTCGACGCCGACCGCGCGCTCGCGCAGCTTGTCGACGAAGCCGCGCACCACGTCGAGCGCGACGTCGGCATCGAGCAGCGCGCGCCGCACCTCGCGCGCGGCCGCGTCCACGTCGGCCGCCGAGAGCGCGCCGCGCCGCGTGAGCCGGTCGAGGATGCCGGAGAGCTTTTCGGACAGGCTGTCGAACATTCCTGCGCCTTCTTGCAACCTTGCACTTTCTTCTCCCTCTCCCCGCTCTTGCGGGGAGAGGGAGAAGAAAAGAACCCAAACACCCATCGCGCCCGAGGGCGCATCGCGCTGTCGGGCGTTGACCTCCAGCCTCACGGGACCGGTCGGCAGATCGGCATTACGGCTCTATATGAGAGCGGGCAGACCCTTAAGGCAGCCGTGGCTCCAAGTCAACGTATTCCAAGTCGACGTGTCGAACACATCAACGTTGAGCCGCCATATCATTCCAGCGTCGAGCCCTCTTCGCCGAGCAGCTTGCCCCGCACCGAAAGACCGACACGCTCCAGGATCCCGATCGCGCGCCCGACCCGGCCGCGCGGCAACTCCTCGGGCTGATGGGTCTTCTTATGCCGGACGAAATAGGCGCAGGCCTGCTTGAATTCCTCCAGGGTCACGCCGGTCGCGATGATCTCGGCGACCGTGGCATCGTCGACCGGGTGCACGAGCGCGACCACCTCGTCTCGGCTCAATTCGGACATTCAACATCCCTCCAGAAGGCGTCGCCCCGCGACAACTCTAGCAATCACTTCACCGGCACGTAGACCTCGACCACCATCTTGTCTTCCGGCGTGGTGATCGGGTCGGTCACGTACTGCTCGATGAACAGGTCCTTGGCGTCGATCCGCTTCTCGTCGAGGAAATTGGTGATGGCGTCGTAGGTGGCATCCATCGCGTCGTAGGAACCGCGGTGGATGAACTTGTAGGCCTTTCCTTCGGGCGAGCGGCCGACGCCGATGTCGCCCTGCGGCAGATCCTTCGGCGCCTCGGCGACCGGGATGGCGGCCTGGAACTGGAAGCTCGCGTCGCTCGTCTGGGTGTAGATCGTCATGGGCGGGCCGGCCGGCTTGACGCCCTGCTTCTGCAGGAACGCGATGACCGTCTTGAACCCGTCCACGATGGTCTCGAACGCGTTGTCCCACATGCCGGAGCCCGAGAAATAGACGATCGTCTGGGCGGTCAGCGTCACCTCCTCGCCGAAGGCGTCGCCGGGCAGCAGGTTGTCGGGCCGCGACTGCGGGCCCGGAATGGTCTGCGCCGCCGACATCCCGCAGCCGAGCGCGAGAACCGTCGCAAGGATCGCCAGCGTTGCACGAACAGGGGCCATCGGTTTCTCCCGCCGGCGCCGCGCGGCGCCCATCCCTTCACGAAACCCCGACGAGTCGCTATTTAGCACGATAAGGCCCGTTGCTGGCCAAAGAACGGCCGGGGCCTTATAAACTTCGCATAAATTCAGGCACTTGGGCTTGCCATGAGCGCGCTCGCCAACCGCCCCTTCCGCAAGATGAACGGTCTCGGCAACGAGATCGTGGTGGTCGACATGCGCCAGACGCCGCTCGCCATCGCGGCCGCCGAGGCGCGCGCCGCGGCCGGGCCGAACGGCGCGCCCTACGACCAACTCATGGCGCTCTATCCGCCGCGCACGCCGGGGACCGACGCCTTCGTGCGCATCTTCAACAATGACGGCTCCGAGGTCGGGACCTGCGGCAACGGCACGCGCTGCATCGCCGACATCGTGTTCGGCGAGACCGGCAAGACCGCGCTGACCTTCGAGACCAAGGCCGGCCTGGTGAACTGCTGGAAGGGCGTGACGCCGCTGACCTCGACCGTCGACATGGGCGCGCCGCGCTTCGACTGGCGCGAGGTCCCGCTCGCCGAGGAATTCCGCGACACGCGCGCGATCGAATTGCAGATCGGCCCGATCGACGCGCCGATCCTGCATTCGCCCTCGGCGCTGAGCATGGGCAATCCGCACGCGATCTTCTGGGTCGACGACGTGCAGGCCTACGCGCTCGACCGCTTCGGTCCGCTGCTCGAAAACCATCCGATCTTTCCCGAGCGCGCCAACATCTCGCTCGCCACCGTCGTGTCGCGCGAGCACATCGTGGTGCGCACCTGGGAGCGCGGCGCCGGCCTCACCAAGGCGTGCGGCTCCGCCGCCTGCGCCGCGACCGTCGCGGCGGCGCGCCTCAAGCGCACCGGACGCAAGGTCACGGTGACGCTGCCGGGCGGCGATCTCTTCATCGACTGGCGCGAGAGCGACAACCACGTGCTGATGACCGGGCCGGTGCAATACGAGTTCGATGGCCGCTTCGATCCGGCGCTGTTCGCGGTCGGCGCCGCATGAGCGTCAACGTCCTCACCTTCGGCTGCCGCCTCAACGCCTACGAGTCCGAGGTGATCCGCCGCAATGCGGAAGCTGCGGGCCTCGACGGCGCCGTGGTGGTGAACACCTGCGCGGTGACGGCCGAGGCCGTGCGCCAGGCGCGCCAGGCGATCCGCCGCACCAAGCGCGAGCGCCCCGATGCCCGCATCGTGGTGACCGGCTGCGCGGCGCAGACCGAGCCGGCCACGTTCGCCGATATGGCGGAAGTCGACCGCGTCATCGGCAACGACGAGAAGATGCGCGCCGATGCCTGGATCGACACGCGCGCCTTTCTCGATCGTGCGCCCTTCGGCATCGGCGCCGAGGAGAAGGTCGCCGTCAACGACATCATGGCGGTGAAGGAGACCGCCGCGCATCTCATCGACGGGCTCGACGGCCGTTCGCGCGCCTTCGTGCAGGTGCAGAACGGCTGCGACCACCGCTGCACCTTCTGCATCATCCCGTACGGGCGTGGCAATTCGCGCTCGGTGCCGATGGGCGAGGTGGTGGCGCAGATCCGCCGCCTGGTCGAGAACGGCTATCGCGAGGTGGTGCTCACCGGCGTCGACCTCACGAGCTATGGCGGCAACCTGCCGGGCGCGCCGAAGCTCGGGGCCCTGGTCAAGCAGATCCTCAAGCACGTCGGCGAGCTACAGCGGCTGCGGCTCTCCTCGATCGACTCGGTCGAAGCCGACGCCGACCTGCTCGATGCCTTCGCGACCGACGCGCGGCTGATGCCGCATCTGCATCTCTCGCTGCAGCACGGCGACGATCTCATCCTCAAGCGCATGAAGCGCCGCCATTCGCGCGCCGACGCCATCGCGTTCTGCGATCAGGTGCGCCGGCTGCGCCCCGACGTCGTGTTCGGCGGCGACATCATCGCCGGCTTTCCGACCGAGACCGAGGCGATGTTCTCGCGCTCGCTCGATCTCGTCGACGACTGCGGGCTCACGCACCTGCACGTGTTTCCGTTCTCGCCCCGGCCCGGCACGCCGGCGGCGCGCATGCCGCAGCTGCGGCGTGAGGTCGTGAAGGAGCGCGCGCGGCGCCTGCGCGAGCGCGGCGAGGCGGCGCTCGCCCGGCATCTCGCGGCGCAGGTCGGCGCGACGCGGCGCGTGCTCACGGAATCGCGCGAGACCGGCCGCACCGAGCATTTCACGCCGGTGCGTCTCGCGGCGCCGATCGAGCCCGGCGTCATTGTCGACGTTGCCATCACCGGCCACGACGGGCGGCAGCTGACCGCGGCGTGAGCCGATTTCCGGCGCACTGATTTCGCTGAGTTTTTCGGCCTAGGTTCATTTCGCCAAAATTGAACCCGCACGACCTCCACAAACTCCGCCGTCATTGCCCGCGCATAGCCGTTCGAAGAACGGCGTCGCTTCGCTCGCCTATGCGGGCAATCCAGTACACCTCGGCAGGCGACATGGAGTACTGGATCGTCCGCTTGCGCGGACGATGACGCCGTGCCATTGGGCGGGATGAGTTAGGTTCGTTTTGCCAAAGCGCCCACGGCGATCCAGCGGCTTGATCAGATCAGGAAGAGATCAAGCCCGCCGAATGTCATTGCGAGGAGGCGGAAGGCCGACGAAGCAATCTCCGCCACGAGTCATGCGCAAGTGAAGAGGGATTGCTTCGCTTCGCTCGCAACAACAACGAGAGCCGAAAGTAAGATCGTGAAGAAAGATTTCCGTCGCCTCCAGGCGATTGAGCGAGCAGAAGAATTATCGTCGGCCGCCCGATCTTACGCATCTTTCAGGGGATACCGGCTGGCGCTTGCTGCGACCTGTTTTCACGCCGGCGAGTTCCCACAGCGGAAAACGTGAACCTGGCGCCCGGCAACTCAGACACACCCGGTGTCGGAGGCGCCATGCGCGAACGGAACTGGAAAGAATTGCTCGAGCTGGCGCGCCTGTGCGCGCGCCAGGCGCGCGTGACGCTCGATCGCGCCACCGCGGCGAAATTCGAGGTTATGTCGCGCGAATATTTCGCGCAGGCGAAGGCGCTCAATCCCGACCTGCTCGAAGACGAGGCGGGTTAGCCGAATCGGCTCGCTTCGCCGTACCCGGCGTGACGGCTCGCTTGGGCACCGGCGCCGACATCGAGTTTGCCAGCTCCCGCGCCTCCGCAATGAAAATCTCCACCGCCGGGCTGAGCGTCCGGTTCTTCAACGTAACGATCGCGACCGGCCGCGATGGAATGCCTAACTCGACCGGCAGCGCCTTGAAGGACCAGGCGCTCGGATTGAAGCGAAGCGTCCAGCTCCACATCAGCCCCAGATATCGTCCGGTCGACAGCAGATAATTGCGCACGTGCATCGAATATGTCCGGACCACCGGCGGCGGCAACGTAATCCCGCGCGCCTGAAGACCAGTCGTGATAAAGGCGTCGACGGGAGTGTTCGACGGCGTATCGACCCAAGGCTCGTTCATCAATTCCTTCATTGCGATCTTGCGCCGATCGGCCCATCGGCTGCCGTGTCCAGCGACCACGGCCAATCGATCCTCGAACAGGATGTCGGCGTCGAAATCGTCGTCGAGCGGAGGATGCAGAATACGTCCGACCATCAGGTCGACGCTGCGTTCGCGCAGCTCGCGAAAGCCCATCGCGGCCGGCTCGACCGGCAGCACCTGGAACGCGATCTTCGGATGACGCCGCGATATCCGATCGATGATGGCGGGCACGAATCCGGACGCCAGGTTCTCGGGGCAGCCGACCCTCACCAGCCCGCTGGTGGGATCGGCGAGCGATTCGATGTCACGCACGCCCTGGTTCAATTCGTCGAACACGACACGCCCGCGTCGAAGCAGCGCATCGGCATAGATCGTCGGCTCGACGCCGCGCGGGCTGCGGTCGAGCAGGCGCACGCGCAGCGCCGCTTCCAGATTGGCAATTGCCTCCGAGATGGACGGCTGCGACATGCGGAGACGCGCGGCCGCTTTCGCCATACTGCCGGCCTGGACCACGGTGGACAGGATATGGAGGTCGCGCAGGCGCACCCGCCGCCCGATCCGGCTCTCCCATTCCATGATGGGCTGTGGCATAGGTGCTCCCTATATGGATGAAGCTAAATCACGCCTTCTCCTATAGCACGATCGGCGAGATAGATCCGCCGAGTTCAGGACCATCGGCGGAGACGGACATGATTTCCCGGCGCTGTTTCGCGACAATCGCAGCTGCTTCGATGTTTTCCCTCGGCGCACCGCCGCGGCCAGCATCAGCCGAGGCCTATCCGTCGCGTCCGATCACGGTCATCTGGCCGTTCGCGGCGGGAGGGCCCGGCATGGCGCTGCTGCGCATCCTGGAGCCGCGCATGGCGGCCGCGCTCGGCCAGCCGCTCGTCATCGACACGATCAGCGGCGCCGCCGGCAGCATCGGCACGGGCCGGCTCGCGCGCGCCGCACCGGACGGCTATACGATCGGCATCGGCCAGTGGGACACGCTGGTGCTCAACGGCACGATGCACGCGTTGCCGTACGACGTGCAGACGGGTTTTGCGCCGATCGCGCTGTTTGCGAGTAATCCGCAACTCATCGTGTCGAGGAGTTCATTGCCGGCAGGCAACCTGAAAGAGCTGATCGCCTGGCTGAAGGCCAACCCCGACAAGGCGTCGCAAGCGACCGGCGGCGCGGGCAGCGCGTCGCACATCAGCGGCGCCTATTTCCAGAACGCGACCGGCACGCGCTTTCAGTTCGTGCCCTACCGCGGGGCTGCGCCCGCGATGCAGGACCTGCTCGCGGGCCAGGTCGACTTGATGTTCGATCAGGTGGCCAACGCCTTGCCGCAGGTGCAGTCCGGCAAGATCAGGGCGTACGCCGTCGCCTCGAGGACGCGGCTTGCGGCCGCGCCCGATATTCCGACCGTGGACGAAGTCGGCTTGCCGGGCTTTTACATTTCAGTGTGGCGCGGCCTGTTTGCGCCCAAAGGCACGCCCAAGGAGGTCATTGCGAAGCTCAACGCGGCCGTCGCGGACGCGTTGTCCGATGAGACCGTGCGCCAGCGGCTCGCCGATCTCGGTCAGGACGTGCCCTCGCGGGACGAGCAGACGCCGGACGCGCTCGGCGCGCTGCACAAGGCCGAGATCGCGAAATGGTGGCCGATCATCAAGGCGGCCAACATCAAACCGGAATAGTGATGGAGCGGCTTTTCCGCCCTTGCTATAAGCTGCCCACGTCACGCCGGAGCGAAAAATGGAATTTTCCGACCACCTCGTCACCACCGAGGCGCAGCTCGAGCAGATGTACGGCGAGATCCATCCGCCGGCGCGGGTCAAGGAGATCGACCACGTCAACGCGCACTATCGCGCCTTCATCGAGGCGGCGCCGTTCTTCGCGCTCGCGACCAGCGGGCCCGGCGGCATGGACTGCTCGCCGCGCGGCGATCCCGCCGGCTTCGTGCGCGTGCACGACGAGAAGACGCTGCTCATCCCCGACCGGCGCGGCAACAACCGCATCGACAGCCTGCGCAACCTCGTGCACGACCCGCGCGTCGCGCTCCTGTTTCTCATTCCGGGCTGCAACGAAACCATCCGGGTGATCGGCCGCGCAAAAATCTCCACCGATCCGGCGTTGTGCGAGAGCTTCGTCATGGAAGGCAAGACGCCGCGCTGCGTGCTCGTCGTGTCGGTCGAGCGCTGCTACTACCAGTGCCCGAAGGCGCGGGTGCGCTCGAAGCTGTGGGACGCGAGCCGCCATGTCGACCGCGCGAGCCTGCCGACCTCGGGCACGATCCTGGCCGGCATCACGGACGGCCGCGTCGGCGGACCGGAGCACGACCGCGGCTATCCCGAGCGGCTCAAGGCGACGATTTACTAGCTCGCGGATTCTTCCCCTTTCCATCCACACGCGATCAAGCGCTCGCGCATGTGCGGCGGCACCGGCGCGACGACGCGCACCGGCGGCTTGTTCTTGCTGATGGGCACCACCACCTCGCGCGCATGCAGGTGCAGGATCGGCCCGACGAAGCGCGCCGCCGTGCCGTAGATGTCGTCGCCCACGATCGGCCAGCCCATGGCGGCGCAGTGCACGCGCAGCTGATGGGTGCGGCCGGTGATCGGCTCAAGCGCGAGCCAGGTGAGTGTCTTGTCCTCCGACGGGGCACGGCGGTTGGTCTCCCTCTCCCCGCAGGGGACAGGGTCGGGGTGAGGGGCTCTCGGAGGCTGAAGTTGAAAATCCGAGCGCCCCTCACCCGGCTCGCTTTGCTCGCCACCCTCTCCCCTGCGGGGAGAGGGAAACGGGGCCCTGCCCAGCACCTTCCACGTCGTCACCGACGGCAAGCCCTTCGGGTCGGGCTTCATCCACCAGCCGCGGGTCTCGTCGAGCCGGCCGAGCGGGATGTCGATCGTCCCCTCCTCCGCTTGCGGCGAACCTTCGACCACCGCCCAGTAGGTCTTGCCGACCTTGCGATGCTTGAAGAGGAGCCCCAGATGCGCCAGGGCCTTGCGGTGGCGCCCGAGCACCAGGCAGCCGGAGGTCTCCTTGTCGAGCCGGTGCGCGAGCGCGGGCGGACGCGGCAGGCCGTAGCGCAGCGCGTCGAAGAAATCTTCGAGGCTCGCGCCGCCCTTCGGCCCGCGGTGCACGGAGAGGCCGGCCGGCTTGTCGACGACCAGCATGAGGCCGTCGCGATAGAGCACGCGCGCGAGCATCTCGTCGGGGGTGAGCCCCTTCGGAGCGCTTCGCTTCGTGTGCAGTTCGCCCGCGCTGGTCTCTTTCACGCTCATCCTGAAACCATATCTTTGCGCATGATCTTGTCCGAAAAGTCTGCAACTTTTCGGGATCATGCGGTATCACGACCCCCGACATGAATGACAGCGCGAACCCGAAGCCTAGCTGGTGGCAGCGGCTGTCCGCCGGCCTCAAGCGCACCTCCACGTCGATCGGCGGCGCCATCGCCGACATCGTGGCGAAGCGCAAGCTCGACGCCGAGACACTCGAAGAACTCGAAGAGGTGCTGATCCGCGCCGACCTCGGCGTCGCTACCGCCGCGAAGGTCGCGGCCGCGGTCGGCGAGGGCCGCTACGACAAGACCGTCACGCCGGACGAGGTGAAGGCGATCCTGGCGGCCGAGGTGGAGAAGATCCTCGGCCCGGTCGCGCAGCCGCTCGCGATCGACGCCGCCGCAAAACCGTTCGTCATCCTGGTGGTCGGCGTCAACGGCTCGGGCAAGACCACCACCATCGGCAAGCTCGCGGCGCGGCTGCGGCAGGAGGGCCGCAAGGTCATGCTCGCGGCCGGCGACACGTTTCGCGCGGCGGCGATCGATCAGCTAAAAATCTGGGGTGAGCGCACCGGCAGCCCGGTGGTGGCGAGCAGCCCGGGCGCCGACTCGGCGGCGCTCGCCTTCGAGGCGCTCGAGGCGGCGCGCGCGCAAGCTTTCGACGTGCTCATCCTCGACACCGCCGGCCGGCTGCAGAACAAGGCGGCGCTCATGGGCGAGCTCGAAAAGATCGTGCGCGTGATTAAGAAGCTCGACGCGAGCGCGCCGCACGCGGTGCTGCTGGTGCTCGACGCCACCGTCGGGCAGAACGCCCTCTCGCAGGTGGAAGAATTCTCGAAAACCGCCGGCGTCACCGGCCTCGTGATGACCAAGCTCGACGGCACCGCGCGCGGCGGCATTCTGGTCGCCATCGCGGCGAAGCACCGCATCCCGGTGCATTTCATCGGCGTCGGCGAGGGCGTCGAGGATCTCGCGCCGTTCGCGGCGGCGGATTTTGCACGCGCGGTGGCGGGAGTGGAAACGTGAACGCCCGCCAAAAACCGCGGCGTCATGCCCCGCGAAAGCGGGGGTATGTAGGTTGGGTCGAGCTGTTGCGAGACCCAACAATCACGAGTACGGAGATTGCGGTGTTGGGTCTCGCTTTGCTCGACCCAACCTACAAAGCCCGCTGGCGCGGGCGATGACGCCGCTGGGTGTTCAGACGCATGAGCGACAAACCGAAACTCAATCCAATCCTCAAGCTCGCGCTCGACATCGGGCCGCTGGTGCTGTTCGTCGCCGCCAATGCGCGCTTCGGCATCTTTGCGGCGACCGCGACCTTCATGGTGGCGATCTTGGTGGCGCTCGCCGTGTCCTATGCGATGACGCGTCACATCGCCGTCATGCCGGTCGTCACCGCGGTCGTCGTGCTGGTGTTCGGCTCGCTCACGCTCGTGCTGCACGACGAGACCTTCATCAAGCTCAAGCCGACGATCATCTACGCGCTGTTCGGCCTCACCCTGCTGGGCGGCTGGCTGTTGGACAAGCCGCTGCTCGCCATCGTGTTCGACGCCATGTTCCACCTCACCGACGAAGGCTGGCGCAAGCTCACGCTGCGCTGGGGCGTGTTCTTCCTGGTGATGGCGGTGGTGAACGAGGCGGTGTGGCGCACGCAGACCACCGATTTCTGGGTGAACTTCAAGGTGTTCGGCTTCACGCCGCTCACCTTTGTGTTCATGGCCCTGCAATATCCGCTGCTGATGAAATACGCGACCGAGAAGCCGAACCCG
>WNFA01001748.1_pt1 | contig 17740 bp, 16 predicted proteins | sample 5400481 | NCBI WGS metagenome assembly WNFA01 (sample SAMN13153340, study PRJNA577476) | soil metagenome | isolation source: 120 cm saprolite under Douglas fir tree site 2 hole 1 replicate 2 | place: USA:California | collected 2015-04-18
CTGCGATCGCATAGCCCTTGTCGTCGGCGAACTCGGCAAGATGTGGTGGCAACGGACTGGACATCCGGAGCAGCATTCGCGAGTACTCGTCGTTGAGATCGGTTTCGGAGGTCGGAAACAGGATTTCCGGGCCGCCCTGGCTGGTTACGTGCAGGTTGAACAGCAGCGCCTGGCCGTCTTTGGTCGCAATCCGCCGCAGCGCGTCTGCCATTTCCTCGGGCGTGCCGTCGGTCGATTGACCGTCGGTTACGTGAAGAACGGTCGGCGGGTAGGAAGCCGGGTGCGCTTCGCACCACTCCGCCACCGTCTCCCTGGTCTTGTCGAGGGCCGCCCGCATCGGAGTGCCGCCCACGCTTTTCGGGTCGAACCAGATCGGAAACTTGGTCTTCAGTTCGAGGATGCCGCCGGCGCCGTCGTCCACCTTCTTTTGCCGCTCCTCGACGCGAAGTGGGTGTTCGCTGATGGCGTTGATCGGGTGCACGATGCCACCCGATAGCGCGCCGCCGAACCCGCTCGCGACCTCCTTTCCGCCATAGGCAATCACGCCCACGTCGAAATAGCTGCGCACGCCGTCGGCCTTCGAGCACGTGGTGATCAGCGTGTAGAGCGTCTTGTTCAGGACGTCGGCCACGAAGTCCGCCTTCGAGCGGCCGGTCTCGGTTATTTCATCCATGGATCCGGATTGATCGATGACGAAGAGAAAGCAGGTAGGATTGTCCCTGCTGATTTCGGCTTGGTAAGGCAAGATATCCCCCTCGATTTGGGTCGGTCAGCGGTCGGCGGCGATGGCCGGACGGGTTCCGATGTCAAAAAAGTCTGCGATGGCTTCGATTCCGGCATTGAACACGAATCCGCGGGCGCCGGGGCGAACGTCATAACCCTTGGCCGCCGCGGCCTCCAAAGCGTGCGGCGGGAGCAGACTCGACATCCGAAACAACGACTTGCCGAAGCGATCCTGGATGACACGCTCGTCATTCGGGAAGATCAGCGGTTCGCCGTCGCCCGCGTCGACATGGAGATTGAACAAGAGGCAGGCGCCGTCGTCGGTCGCAAGACTTTTGAGTCGATCGGCAATCGGCTCCGGATTGCCGTCGGAAGGATGGCCGTCCGTCACGTGCAAGACCGTGGGCGGAAAGGCGGCCGGGTGCGCATCGCGCCATTGCTCCAGGATCCCGATCGCCGCGTTGAGTCCGGCGCACATCGCCGTCTTGCCCTGGCTGCGCGGCTCGAACCAGATGGGAAATCGCACCGACTGCTCCGCCACTTCGCCGTTAGGTCCGGCGATCTTCTTGGCGCGCGTCTCGACCCGCAGCGGGGCTTCGGCGAGGCGCGAGACGGCTTGCAGTGCCTCGCCGTCCAACTCTCCTTGAAAGCCGTTGCGAGCGTCCTCCCCGCCATAGGCGACCACCCCCACGTGAAAATAGTCGCGGACGCCGTCGGCCTTGGAGCATGTGGTAATGAGCGTGTAGAGCGTTTTATTGAGCACATCCGCCAGAAAGGCGGCCTTGCTCTGTCCGCTTTTCAAGCGATGATTCATCGACGCGGACTGGTCCATCACCATCACGATGGCGGTCGGCGACGTTCGGCTGATTTCTGCCTGGTAACTCAAGGATCGCACCCCCACGGATGGCCGCCGCAACCGCGACCTGTAACGACGGCGACTTGCACGCCTGCCAACGGACTCAACGCAATGCGATGCTCCGCACGCCAAGCAACGCGCTTCCCGCACCGGAGTTCCACACGATCGAGGCCATTCGTGATTTTTTGCAAAGCTCGGGGATATGCAGCATTTCTGCGACCGAGACGCGGCGAGATATCGTAAATGAATCAACGATGCCCACCGATATTGCAGGTGGAGCTTGCTGTTGATCGCCTGGGAGATCGTAAAAAGATCCGTCCAGGTAGTGGCGCGGCGGGAACCCAATGCTCGTTTCCACGTTGTTGCATTTGGATTCTCGAAAGGCGGTTCAAACGCCGGAGCCACGGGCCATGAAACAGGTTTTCGATCAGCTCTTGAAATTCCTGCAGCAAGGGATTTCTGCGATCTTCCATTTCGTCGAACTGATCTGGACCTGGTCGGTCGACCAGATCAGCAAGCTCATGGCCGTGCCATGGCAGGAGTGGCCGCTGTTGAAGCAGGTTCTGCTGCTCCTGATCCTGGCTGGAGTGCTCTGGGCGCTTTACAGGGCAGGTTGGGCGCTTTTGGAAGCCGGCGCGGCGATCTTGGCTGCATTCGCTGGCCTGCTTGGCGTGCTCGTTCAAACGCTACCCCACGTATTTTTAGCGGGAGTTATCGCGCTGGGAGGCGTGTGGCTTGTCAATCACCTCGACAATTCGTCATTGCGGATCCCGACTTGGATGCAGGCCAGCGAACAAAACAGCTCGCCGCAAAATCAAAATCAAAATAACTCGCCGCAAAATCAAACTAGCGTGCCGCAAAAATCACCGGGGAGCACACCTCAGAACCAGTAGTTCTGAGGCCGTTTCCAGCCGTCCCAGGCATCATCGCTTACCTCCTCGTTGCTCCAAGGCTCACTACCTTTTTCTAGCCATCTCGCTAGGATGCTTAGTCTGAGAGCCCGGAGAGTTCGATCTTGCAGACACGCACCGACCGTTTGACGCCATTGCCTGAGAATGTGCTGAGCCTGTCGGTGGCGCGGCGCGCTTGGAACGGCGTGGGCGTCGACATCAGTGAATTCCATTGCACGGGCCGGGTGGTACATCATCTGCGCAACGAGTCCGAAACCCGCCTCAGCGTTCTGCTGGAAGAGGTCGGAAGCCACTGCGAACCACGCCTACACGAGGACCAGCCCTGTCCGATCGGCTATATACCCAGGCACATGCATTTCGCGCCGGCCGGCATGGAGATGTGGGGCTACAGCGCCGACACGCGCTTCGTGAAGGACGCCACCCTGGCCTTCGATCTTGCAGTGCTGCGCCAGCGGCTGACCACCGAATTCGACGCCGACGCGACCACCACGCCGCGGCTGCGCTTTTCGGACGACCGGCTCTGGACCCTGGTCAGGCTGCTCTCCGATGCGGTGAATGACCCCGATCCGTCGACGCAACTCTATGGCGACGGGCTGACCGCTGCGATCGCGGCGCGGCTCTTCGCCGAGCCACTGGAGCCTGGCGCAGATGCCAAGGGCTTGGCTCCCTGCCAGCTTCAGCGCGCCGTCGAGTATCTGGACGCGCACCTGCCGAAGCGCGTCAACCTCGCGCGTCTGGCGGCGCTGGCGGGCCTGTCGCAGTCGCACTTCAGCCGGGCGTTCAAGGCTTCGACGGGGATGGCGCCCTATCGCTGGCAGCTCGACGCGCGCATCCGGCGCGCGCAGGCGCTGCTGATCGACACCAGCGCCTCGCTCGACGATGTGGCCGAGGCCACCGGCTTTGCCGACGCGGTACATTTCGGGCGGACATTTCGGAAACTCACCGGAGCGACGCCGGCGGCGTGGCGACACGACCGAAAAAACTGATCACGACGCGATAGCGGATTCGGACTGCCGACAGCAGAATCGAACAGTGTCTTCCCCAGGCAGCTGGATAATAGTCGCTCGACCGGACAGCGAGCGAAACCATATTGAGCGCGTGACGACACTCGCCTTCCGGAATTCTTTATCCCGGAAGGCAGAGATGACCGCTGAATCCATCGACTATGACAGCCTCATGCAGGCAAACCTCGCGCGGGTGTTCGGCGAGCGCGACGCCTCGCGCCGGATGAAAGCCATCGCGGAGCTCTATGCTGACGATGCGATACTGTATGAACCGGATGCGGCGGCGACGGGCCATGCCGCCATCAGCCAGGCGGTGAAAACGCTCCTGTCGAGCCTGCCGCCAAACTTTGTCTTCACCGCGATCGGTCCGGCCGTTGGCCACCACGGTCTTGGGCGGCTGCGCTGGCAGTCCGGTCCACCGAACGGTCCCGCGGCCGTGACGGGAACCGATGTCGCCCGGATTGAAGGCGGCCGAATCCGAACCCTCCACGTCTTTATCGACCCCGCCGCTGCCTGAGCGGCCACCTTCATATCCCAAGGAGTAATCATGCCCGCCCAGACCGGCCTCGACGCTCTGCTTCGCCCGGAAGACAGCATCCTCGTGCTGATTGACCATCAGCCATACCAGTTCGCCAACCTGAACAGCCACGAGCCGACGATGATCGTCAACAACGTCATCGGCCTCGCCAAAACGGCGAAAGTCTTTAACGTGCCGACGATCCTGACCACGGTGAAATTTTCCCAGCGAGAAAGTTGCCTGAGACGCCTTCATTTCAGCGGCACAAAATCGTACTCGCCCATACCCTGGAGGACGAGAAACACCGCGGATGCGTCACCGGCATTGGTGACCAGATGCGGGCGGCCCGGCCGGACGGAATAGGTTTGCCCCGCTGTCAGGCGCACTTCTTCTTCGGGTTCGCGGGTGAAGATACAAATTTTTCCAGTCACGACGTAAAACGTGTCCTGTACCTCGTTGTGATAGTGCCATGGCACTGTTTGGGTCGGGCTTATCTGCATTTCAGCGATACGGAAACCGGGGCGTGTGGCGTAATGCTCACGACGTTCGACCTGGTAGATTTGGCTGGTATCTTTCACTGCTGGCTGCAATTCATTCTCCTTAGGTTGATCATTCTATCGTCTTGATCCGCGCCTCGCCGATGACTCGTGTCCATCGCGCCGCCTCAAATCTAATCTGTGCGCCGAATTCCTCAGGCGTGTTCACAACCGGCTCGAAGCCCAACGCGATTAGACGCCCCCGAACGTCTGGCATCGCGATTATTCTGGCGACCTCGCGATACCAGCGGTCGATGATATCCGTCGGAGTCCCCGCCGGAAATAGTAAGCCTTGCATGAATATAGATTCTTGGCCGGGGAACCCGGCTTCCGCCATTGTCGGTACGTTGGGGATCGCCGGGGATCGCTCGCCGCTCGTTACCGCGAGCGCTCGCAGCTTGCCGTCTTTGATGTAAGCCGCCGCTGCGGGCAACGAAATGAATGAGATCGGTGTATGCCCGCCAATTGTCGAGATCATTGCAGGCGCGGCGCCGTTGAACGGCACGTGAATGAGATCAAGGCCGAACGAAAGCTTGAACAATTCACCGGCTAAATGTGACGACTGCCCTACACCGGCCGATGCATAGCTATATTTTCCGGGGTTAGCCCGTACTGCAGCGACAAATTCATTTACATCGTTTGCCGGAAATGAGGGGTGAACCACCAGCACATGCGGCGCAGCGGCTATCATTGTTACCGGTGCAAAATCCTTGATTGGATCGTACTGGATTTTTGCATACAGGCCGGGATTGATGAAAAAGCTCGAAGTGACCACGACGATTGAGTAGCCATCGGGCTGTGATTTTGCGGCTACGGCTGTGCCAACGTTGCCAGCCCCGGCCGGGATGTTTTCGACGTAAAAACGCTGGTCCCAGCTCTCGGCCAGCTTCTGCGCGATAATGCGAGCGATAGTGTCGTTCGGCCCGCCCGCGGCGTAAGGCACAATCATGCGCACAGGACGGGCGGGGTAGCCTTGCGCCCATGCAATTGGCGGCAGAGCGGGAACAATGGCAGCGGCCGCGGCGAAGCGCAGAAATTGTCGGCGGATGAGTTTCATCGCTTCCTCCTTCGATCGCCGCCGGCATTGCGCCGTGCGGAGAACGTTGAATTCAGATTGAAACTCTAGCCAGGCGGCATATAAGGGGAACCCAGAAAATGGCTCTAACTCTATAGGTGCCACTTATGGCTACCGTGACCATGGAGTGGGAAAGCCGATTGGGCCGGCGTCTCAGAATCCGCGACGTCTACATCCTGGCAACTGTCGTTAAATGCGGCAGCATGGCCAAGGCTGCTCCTTTACTCGCGATGTCCCAACCGGCAGTGTCGGAGGCGATCGCCAGCCTCGAGCACATTCTTCGCGTCCGCCTTCTCGACCGCAGTCCGCGAGGTGTTGAGCCCACAATCTACGCCGATGCACTACTCAAACGTGGACTTATGGTTTTCGACGAGTTGAGGCAGAGCGTTAGAGATATCGAATGCTTGGCAGATCCGACTGCGGGACAAGTTAGAATTGGCTGCGCTGAATCATTTATGGCGGGGTTGCTACCAGCCATCATCGAAGAGTTGTCGTCGCGCTATCCTAAGATCGCTGTACATGCGGATTATGCCCAGCACGCGACCACTGACTTCCGAGAACTGCGAGAACGCAATGTCGACCTTGTGCTCGGACGAGTATCTGAGCCTTTTCCTCATGACGACTTGAACGTGGAAAATCTCTACGAGGAAGAATATTTTGTGGTCGCGAGTTCACACAGCCCATGGGCACGTCGTCGCAAGGTCGCACTCTCCGAATTGACGAATGAGCCGTGGATTCACATGCCACCCAACAATGTCATCAGTTCATTAGTGGCGGACGCGTTCCGTCGGCAAGGCTTGGGAGTGCCACAGGAGACGGTTGCTTCATTGTCGATGCATTTACGCACTCATTTGCTCGCCAGCGGTAAGTTCCTCACGATCATGCCAAATACGATGTACCAATTCAACGCGGAGCGATGGTCGCTTAAGGCATTGCCGATCGATTTGGGCATCCGGGCGCGACAAGTTGCAATTATCACACTCAAGCATCGAACATTAAGCCCGGTAGTCCAACTCTTCCTCGAGCAAGCTCGGGCTGTAGCCAATTCAATACCATGGCCGACACGTTCAGCAAAAAGGAACTGATGTCCGCTAATGGGATGGTCCGGCCGTGCTCCTGCCCCGCCAGCAAGCGAAGCTGGCAAGGGGCGCCAAAGGCAAGGAGCACGCCATGTCAGGGCTTTGTTCCGCCCCGCCGGTTCTAGTCGTTCCCGGGATGCTGCGCAGCGCCGTCAGCGCGTTTGCGCGCGTCTTCGACGCGCTATGGCGGCGTGGTGCGCTGCTGATCCGCGGTCCACCTCGCTAGTGTCGAAGTAGGTCCCGGCTCTGCGGAGCAGCGTGAAGGACGCTGCACCGCGTCCGGGACACGAGCGGAACGTGCTCTGGTGATTTGTCCGTCGGGCATTTTTGTGTCGAGTCCCCTTTGCAAAAATATTTCGCTTCACCCGTCGGGCAAATCATCTCTACAAATTCGCGCCATCCCACCCCGCAAGAGGGGCGTATCATGATCGTCACGAACGTAGGGGCGGGATGCGGTGGACGCGGCAGCGTTTTGCGCGCGATGGGATCGCAGGGCGGGTTCTTTGAATCCGTGAGCGGTCAACAGCACGCCGACGAGAGATGTTGTTGCGGACGGCAAAATCGTGTGGTCCTGACGCCCCGACGCTGGCGTCAAGTTCGCGGAGTTGCGTCGGCCTAACCGGGCTTAGACAAGACCATATCCGCGGACGACGGTGGCAAAAGAGCCCGGTCACCGGGGAGAGCCCGACATAAGCCGTTAAAACCATTGCGTGCGGGAATGCCGGGTGATTCCGGTGTACCTGTGGCGACTACCCGTGTGCTTTCTACACTGCACACGGGGCTGCGGGTGCAGCGGGCACCCGGCATTCCCCACGCCCTCTGTTTTCTGGGGCGAAAGTTTCATCAACGACTCGGGCGCATTGCGTCGCGGGGTCGTGAAGTCGCGTCTTGAATATAAGCGCGCCGTACCCCCAGCCGTCATCGCCCGCGAAGGCGGGCGATCCAGTATTCCGAGGCGTCAGTGATGGAATCGAAAGGCTGCGGCGTACTGGATCCTCCGCTTTCGCGGAGTATGACGGTTCTCGCGAGGAGCGAAGCAAAGTCCCCGGCATGACCGCCCCGCGCTGCCGCTCTTGCCGACCCCTGGGATTACCGGCATCCTGCCCGCAAATTCGGACGCTTTCGAGCGCCGCAAAAAGCGATCAGGGCAGGGGACGCACACCATGAAGCGATGGCGGATCGGCGTGATCATGGCTGCGTGGCTGGCGCTTTTCGCCGCACCCGGCGCGGGGTCTGCGCAAGAAAGCTTTCCCAGCCGGCCGGTGCGCATCGTCATTCCCTATTCGGCGGGAAGCGTGGCCGACGTGTTCGCGCGCATCATCGCGCAAAACATGGCGGTGCAATGGAACGCCTCGATCATCGTCGAGTCCAAATCCGGCGCCAATGGCTCGATTGCCGCCGAGGAAGTCGCCCGCGCCGCCCCCGACGGCTACACATGGCTGCTGGTGACGACATTCTTTACCGCCAGCCCCTCGCTGTATGCGGCGCTGCGCTGGGACCCGGTGCGCGATTTCATTCCGGTTGGGCAGATATGCCGGGCGCCGAATTTCTTCATCGTCCCCACCACACTACCGGTAAAGAATGTCGCGGAGTATGTGGCCCTGGCCAAGGCCAAGCCGGGCACGCTGAACTACAGCCATCCCGGCAAGGGTTCTACCGGGCATCTCGGGTTCGAGCTGTTCAAGCGGCTGGCCGGGATCGACGTCACAGCGGTCGGCTATCGCGGCTATCCGCAGATGGTGCCGGACATCGCGAGCGGCCTGATCACCTCGACCTTCCTGTCCGCCAACCAGGCGTTGGCGCAAGTGCAGACCGGCTCGATCAGGATCATCGGCGCGCTCAACGATGGCCGCTCGAAATATTTCCCTGAGGTGCCGACCATGGCCGAGCAGGGGTTCGCCGAGGCGCAGGTGACGCCGTGGTTCGGCGTCGTGGTGCCGGCGGGAACGCCCGGGCCGATCGTCGAGCGCATCAGCAAGGCGCTGGAAACGGCCCTCGCGATATCGGACGTGCAGCAGAAACTCGACATCGCCGGATGCCAGCCGATGAGCGCGCCGCTTTCAGAGTTCGCAGACATCATCAAGGCCGACGTCGCGCTGTGGGCGAAGGTCGTCAAGGACGCCGGCATCACCGCGGATTGAACCCGGATAGATTGAGTTTGGAATGATTGCTACCTGATGGCGAGCAGCCCCGCGATCGTTCGCCGGGCGGCGCTATCCGGTCTGCACCGCCGTTGTCGCGATGTTGCGGGTCTGTTCCCCTTTGGGTTCATTCCGCGGTATATATAAGGTCTGTCCGGAGCCGGTCCCGATACCCATGCCCTTTGCCGCTATCGTCCAAAGGATCCGATCGTTCTCGCTCTCGATCGGTCAGCTGACATTCGGCGGCTTCCTGCTGGTGCTGGCGGTGATCATGATCACCAGTACCGCCAGCGTCATCGCCATCCGGCATATCGATGCGACGTTCGCCGAGCTGCAGCGGCTGCAGAGCGTCGGCGACCTCGCCGAGGATATCGATCGGCGGATGAACGAATTGCGGCTCGCCGCCCGCGACTTCGTGACCGATCCGGGCGCGCAATCCAGCCAGGTCGGGGGGGCCGCCGCCTCGCTCAGCGAAATCCTCAAAAAGACCCGGCTGGAGCTCGCCCCCGAGCAGCAGGACATGATCGACGGCGTCACCGCGCGGTTGTCGACCTATCGCAACGGTATCGAGCGCATTTCGGGGCTGATCTCCCGCCGCGCCGATTTGGTCGCCGGCCTATCACCGCTGCGGGAGCAATTCGATGCGGCCATTGCGGAGACCCCCGACCCGGTGATCGCGGCGACGTTGTTTCAGACCCAAAGCCGCATCGCCTCGGCCCTGCTGGCGCATGATCCGTCCGCAGCCGAGCGGGCCGCTCAAAGCATGCGGGTGCTGACGATATCAAATCCCAGGCTTCGCGCGACCGTCGACCATTACGCCGACGCGATCATCGCGATATCGATCTGCGAACGTCAGATCGCCGATATCGACAGGGAAGTTTTAGGCTCGGAGGGTCGCCTGATCGGGCAAGTCACCGAACTGTTGCGTGAGGTCAGCGCGCGCCGCGGCCACGTGCTGTCCCGTGATTTCGCGAGGACCCTGACCGAGGCGAAATGGCAAAGCATCATCCTGGGCACCTCCGGCGTCTTTTTCGGACTTTTTGCGGCACTCTTCGTGGTGCGGCGCACCGTCCGTCCGCTCGCATCCATCGCGGCCTCGATCCGCGCGCTGGCGGGAGGCGAGAAGGACACATCGATTCCCGCCACCGACGTGCACAATGAGATCGGCGATATTGCGCGTGCCGCCGAAGTATTCCGCCGCACGCTGGTCGATGCCGACGCCGCGCGCGAGGCGGCGGTGCATGCCTTGGCCGAGCAGCGCCTCGCCGAGGAGAGCTATCGCAAGCTGTTCGAGGGGTCGGTCGACGGAATTTACGTGACGACGCTCGACGGCACGCTGCTCAACGCCAACCCGGCGCTGGCGCGGATCATGGGTTATGAGACGCCGCAGGATTTGATCCACGGCATCCGCGACATTGCGGACACGGTTTACATTCATGCGGCGGCGCGCGCGCAATACGAGTCGCTGATGCGGCGCGACGGGAGGGTTCGCGAGTTCGAGTATCAGGTGCGCGCGCTCGACGGTGCGATTCTGTGGCTCTCCGACAGCGCTACCGTGGTTCGCAATGAGGCCGGCGAGGCCGTCCGCTATGAAGGGACGGTGCGCGACATCACGGATCAGAAGCGCGCCGAGGATGCCATCGCCGAAGGCCGGCGGCTGCTGCAGCAGGTGATCGACACCGTGCCGGCGGTGATCAACGTCAAGGACAAACAGCTGCGCTACGTGCTGATGAACCGCTACATGGCCGGTATCTTCGGCGTCGAGCCGGCGGATGCGATCGGCCGCACCACGAGCGATCTGATGTCGCGCTACGGCGCGCAAAAGACCGACGAGAACGACAAGCGGGTGCTGGCGGCGGGCCGGGGGCTCGGATTCTACGAAGAGGAATATATGGATTCCTCGGGCAATGTGCGGCAATGGCTGGTGAACAAGCTTCCGCTGCTCGACTGCGACGGCGAGATCGAAAATATCGTCACCGTCGCGCTCGACATTGGCGAGCGCAAGCGCGGCGAGCTGGAGATGCGCAAGGCCAAGGACGCCGCCGAAGCAGCATTGCGGAACTTGCGCGAGACCCAGAATTCGCTGATCGAGGCGGAAAAGCTCGCCGCACTCGGGCGGCTGGTGGCGGGCGTCGCCCACGAAGTCAACAACCCGGTCGGCATCAGCCTGACGGTCGCGTCATCGCTGGAGCGCAAGACGGCAATGTTCGCCGACGAAGTCGCGCGCGGCAATCTCAAGCGCTCCAGCCTGAATGAATTCCTGGAGAGCAGTCGCGATGCGTCCTCGCAGCTGGTGGCCAATCTCAATCGCGCGGCCGAACTGATCCAGTCGTTCAAGCAGGTCGCCGCCGACCGGAATTATTCGGACCAGCGCATCTTCGACCTCGGCGATCTGACCGAGCAGGTGGTGATGAGCCTGCGGCCGGGCCTGCGAAAGCACCGTCTGGCGCTCAACGTCGACTGCCAGCCCAATCTCACCATGAACTCATACCCCGGACCGTACGGCCAGGTGCTTACCAACCTGTTCCTCAATTCGGTGGCGCACGCCTTTCCGGATGGCAGGCCCGGCGCCGTCGATATCCAGGTGCGGGAGTCCGGCAAGGACAACGTCGAAATCATTTTTTCCGACAATGGCTGCGGCATGTCGCTCGACGTTCGGCGGCGTGCGTTCGACCCGTTCTTCACGACGCGTCGCGATCAGGGCGGCACCGGGCTCGGCCTGCATATCGTCTACAGCATCGTGACCAACCGTCTCGGCGGCCGGCTCGATCTCGATTCCGAGCCCGGCGGCGGCACGCGAATCCAGATGATTCTTCCTCGGGTCGCGCCGCTGGAGCAGGCCGCGGAATAGTGTTGCCTCTGGCTGCCAGCTAGTCGATCTCGACCAGCTTGCGCAAGGTCGCCTTGAAGATCTGGCTGGCCTTGCCGACCAGAGCCGTCCCGTCCATGACAGCCGCCGTGTCGGTGAACGTGCCGGAGACGCCGATGCCGACGGGGCTGGGCGCGCCGAACAGCGGATTGGCGTCGGGGCTGGAGGTATGGCGCTGGACCAGAACCTCGCCCTTGAAGGTATCCCCCTTCGACGTATAGCTGCCGGTGTAAAACAGATAAGCATCGCCGCCGAAGATTTTGCCATCCCGGAACAAGACCACGCCGCTGCCCTTGCCGGACCGACCGTCCTGCAGGCTGACGTGGATCGAATACAAACCGTTTTTCATGATGTCCCGGGGTTCGGCATCCGTCAAAGCGGTGTCGATGCGCTGTTATGCCAAAGCAGGGTACGCAGCGTCAACGCGGCAGGTTGGCCGGTGCAAACTCTTCGAATCTCGGCGCGCTGTATGACGTAAAGATGACAGGATGGCTCGGCCAGAAATTGGCCCGCGAAATGCATAGACGTCACTGCACTGGCCGGGGTGCTGGAGCAGGAGACACGTGAGCGACTGGGTCGATTCCGGCGGCGACGCGCCGTATTTCTGTACCGACAACGGGGAACTCCAAGATCTGGAAAACCAAGATCTGGAAAACAAAAACCCGGACCATTCGCACCCCCGCCGCGCGGGGCGCCAGAAAGCGCCGCTGACGGTCGGCCTTGCGGCGGCGCTGCTGGCGCTGGCGTCCCATCTCGGGCATGCGCGTGACCGCGGCCAATATGCCAACGCCAACCCCGAACTGAAAGCGTGGTTCGAAAGCCTGAAGAGCGGCAAGGGGCCCTGTTGCTCCGATGCCGACGGCACCGCGGTCAGTGACGTCGACTGGCAATCCTACAGCGGGCACTATCGTGTGCGGCTCGACGGCGAATGGGTCGATGTCCCCGACGAAGCCGTGATTACCGAACCGAACCGCATCGGCCGAACCATGGTATGGCCGTTGCGCGGCTATCTCGGGCTGACCATCCGCTGCTTCATGCCGGGCAGCATGACGTAGCTCCGCTCGCGTTGGCCCTCACGCATATTTCCGGTCGCGCTCCAGTAGCTCGACCGAGATGCCCTGCGGCCCGCGGATGAAGCAGATACGGACGCCCGGCCGGATTGTCGTCGGCTCCTTGGTGAATTCGACGCCCTTGGCCTTGATCTCGGCGGCCACCGCATCGATGTCCTTCACCGCCAACCCGAAATGGTCGAGCCCCTGATAGGGCGTCACCGGCGGCGTGTTGACGCCGTCGCCGGCCGTGACCGGCGCGATGAACACATTGGCGCCGCCAAGCTTGACGTCGATCCGCCCGGGCCCGCGGATGATCACACCGCCGAGGATGTCCTCAAGCCAGGCCGCGGTCGCCTCCGGATCCGGACTGCGCAAATGGATATGATCCCAGGTGACGATCGGCATCGTTGCTCTCCCCTTGTTTTTCTTGCGAGTCGCTTGTGGCCACGCTCCACCTCGGCTGCAGCCGCGCCAATTTAGCGGTAGCGTTCGCGCATGGCCATCCCCTCGATCCCCCGACGGGCCCATCTCGTCATGGCATTCCAAGATTGTTGGGTTTGAACGCAACCATTTTCGTCGTCATTGATTGAGTGTAGGATAAACCGGCGGAACCGCGAAATCGGCAGTCGTGTGGAAGGCCGTGCGGTGTAATGCCCGCGCGGTCTTTTTACGATGCGGCGCAATAGGCAAAATCCGCTTCGCATGTCGATGGCATGACCAATGAACACCGGGCTGCATGGTATCGAATGGACAGAGCTAGCCGGGCTCGACGGGCTCGCGAGGCTAGCCAGGGTCAGCGGCGACGATTTTTCGGATCAGCCTGAGAGGGTGGAGGCCAGAACCTTCAGGCGGGGAGTTGTCTGGTTGCCGGCCGCCCTGATGATCGGGCTCGGGGCGTCGTGGATGCTGATGTCCGGCTCTTCCAGCAAAACTGCCAAGAGCGAACCGGCGCGCCTGGTAACGGCCGCAGCGCCGCAACCGCCGCCATCGCCCGCCACGAACATCCCCCAGGAAGGATTCCCGCCGAATCCGGCGACAGCGCCCGTGGAAACGACAGCGACACTGCCCTTGGAAGCGATCGCACCTGTGGAAGCGGCTCCGGTCGACGGCCTCAAGATTTCATCGCAATACTGGCGCCGGGGCGGACTGGGATCGAAAGCCCTGGTCACATTCACGCTGCGCAACGGAAATGGTTACCCGGTCAAGGATATCGAGATTTCCTGCGCCTTTGCCCGCCGGGACGGAAGCCATTTGACAGACCGCAAACGGACGATCCACGACACCCTCAATATGAAGAGCCGCAAAACCTTTGCCCGCCTGCACGTCGGCTTCGTCAACGTTAACGCCGACCGGGCCAAGTGCTCGCTGGTTACCGCCAGCCGGGTGTAGCGGCGGCTATCAGCCGAGGGGTAACCACACCCGGTAACATCGCCGTTACGTGGGCACGGCAACCCTAGGAACCGATCGCGCTATCCCCAGTTAAGTGAATGGTCCGCGCGCCCGCGCGGAGGGAGCGACCCTGAAATGCCCTTAGCGCGATATTTTTTGTTCGTTGGCGGAGTTCTGCTCGCGCTGCTGCTTCTCAGCAATGAAGTCCTGCCGAAATTGCCGGTCGAGGCGGAGAGGGCGGAGGCGGGCCCCTCCAAATCCGGCATCAGGATCCAATCGGATCGGAAATGGCCTGAACGGGTGGTTTTCGATACCAACCTTCCGACGATCGTTCCTCCGCAGACGGCAACGATAGCGGTCAGTGCTCCAGCCCAGACCACGGTCGCCGACGTCTCAGCCAAGTCGCGCGCGCTGCAGTCATTTGCCGAGCTCAAGCCGTCCGAACCGAAGAAGCCGGTGCACAAGCGCAGAATCGCAAAAGTCCGCGTGGCGCCGCCGATGGTGATGGTCGCCCAACAACCGCGATTTGGCTTTTTTGACAACAATACCTGGTAAACCAGCTCGCTGGCGCGCTCGGAGGGCGACCCGGTGAAGCGGGTTTCCAACGAATCCCAGCAGGCCGCGGCAGATGCTTTGATTTGAGTGTTCAGCGGCCCGTCACGCTCATCCGATGCAGTTTTGATGTAGGCGTCGTTGCCGGGGCGACGATCGGCTGCCGGGGTTTCGTGCGTGCCTTGATCTTGCGCAATGCGGTGTTCGCCGGCAGCCGGTAGCTTGAGTGGTTGGGAACGGCTTGCGCCTGCCCCCAGGAGGTCTGCGGCATGCGAACAGTTCCGAACCTGTCGATCTCGCCGGAAAAGGCGTTTTTCATCATCGCAAAAGCGCGCCAATCCGACAGCGGGGCCAGCGGGCCGGGCGCTCAAGCATCAGCCGCGACGATGCTTCTTGGCCTTCTTTCCGAATGCAGGTTTCGCTAGTGATGCGCCGGCAAGCTGCGGTTGTCTGCCCTGATGCCGTTGTTTCGTCCTGGAACCCGCTTCCTTGTCAAATCTCGAGCCGCTTGCGTTGTGAAATTTGCCGTTTTGCTTCGGCCCATCTCGATATCTATCGTTCTGACGAGCGCTCCGGTCGGCCTCCTTGCCTTCGTGTCGAGGCGCGTGCAACCGCTTTTCCGAAGGCGCCAGGCTCTGGGGAGCATCTGCCAGCGGCTCGATGCGGATGTTGTCTTCCTTGTCGGGGCGCCGGATTTTGCCGGCGAACGCTTCGGCGACCGCTTTGGAAATTTCGAACTCGGTGGTTGTTTCGAGAATGCGGATGGCGCCGATGTCATGCTTGTCGATACCGCCACGACGGCAAATCATCGGCAACAGCCAGCGCGCCTCCGCGTTTTTCTGCCGTCCGATGGCGGCGCGAAACCACACGCTGCCGTCCGCCATGCCGTGACGCGGCGATGTTTTTGCCGTCTTCGATCGTGGCGCGGTCGCGCGATCGTCGCCGCGCGACGCCCGGCCGTCTTTTTCCCGGCCGCTGCTGTCACGGGATCGGCCAGCGCCCTGACCGGGGTCGAGAATGTCCTCGGGCGAGGGAAGCCGCGCCCGATACAGCCGCGCCAGCGCCGTGGCAATATCCTCGGGCGACCGTTCGGCGAGCAACGCCCGCGCCAGAATGAGATCGTCTGATGTCGTCTCCTCCGCGAACAGCGCATCGCGCAGCATGCGCTCCTGATCGAGCTTGCGAATTTCATCCGCCGTCGGAGCTGTGCCCCAGACGACGTCGATGCCTGCCAGATTAAGCAGCAATTCCGCGCGCCGCCGTCGCGCGGCAGGCACCAGCAGGACGCTGACGCCCTTGCGGCCCGCACGGCCGGTGCGGCCGGAGCGATGTTGCATGACCTCCGGGTCATTCGGCAGATCTGCGTGAATGACGAGGTCAAGGTTCGGCAGATCGATGCCACGCGCCGCCACGTCGGTGGCCACGCAGACGCGGGCTCGTCCATCCCGCAAGGCCTGCAGCGCCTGGGTTCGCTCGTTCTGGGTCAATTCCCCCGATAGCGCGACCACGGAGAAGCCGCGCTCCAGAAGCGTCGCCTGCAAATGCCGGACAGCGTGTCTGGTGTTGCAGAACACCAGCGCGCTCGGTGATTCAAAAAATCGCAGCACGTTGACGACCGCGTGCTCGACATCGCCGGCGGCGATACGGATAGCTCGGTACTCGATATCGGCGTGGCCACCTTCGTCGCCCGCGACCTCGACGCGAAAGGCCTGTTGTTGATATTGCTTTGCCAGTGCGACGATGCCGCGCGGCAAAGTCGCCGAAAACAGTAACGTGCGGCGGGTGCCCGGCGTGGTCTTGAGGATAAATTCCATATCCTCGCGAAAACCGAGATCGAGCATCTCGTCGGCCTCGTCGAGCACGACGGCCTTCAATTCCGAGACGTCGAGACGGCCGCGCCGCAGGTGATCGCATAGCCGCCCCGGCGTGCCGACCACGATGTGGGCGCCCTCGGCAAGCTCGCGCTGTTCGCGGCGCGGATCCATGCCGCCGACGCAGGAAACGACGCGCGCATCGGCATATTGATAGAGCCACGCCAGTTCGCGCTGCACCTGAAGTGCGAGTTCGCGCGTTGGCGCGACGATCAATGCAAGGGGTGCCGCAGCTCGCCCGAACCGCCCGGCACCATCAAGAAGCTTCTTTGCGATGGCCAGCCCATAGGCGACAGTTTTGCCCGAGCCGGTTTGCGCCGAAACCAGCAGGTCGCGGTCGGCAGCGGCATCCGCCAGCACGGCGGTCTGGACAGGCGTCGGAGAATCGTAGTTGCGCTCCGCCAGGGCTCGGGCGAGCGGCGGGTTCGTGGGCAAGAATGTCACGAGATGGCAGACCTTTGTCGGCGCTTGGCGCCGGAACATTAGACAGGGAACGGTCGAAGCAGCTGCCTGGAAGATGCGCAGCCGCGTGGCCCGGCGGATTTGGGTGAGGTGGGTATGCTTTAGGCCATTGGAAGCCAAAGCGCCATTGATTGCTGGGGCTTCCTGCAAGATCAGCCCGATTCTGCCGCAAACACGCCTCCGGGTTACAAAATGTCGAATTCGGACACCTCAACGTGCTTGCGGCGCGGATTGCGGGCAACCTTGCGAAATGATCGGCAGATCCGCGGCCTGAACGTGAAATTGAATTGCTTCATAAGGCAGCATTTCAGGTGTTGCGCCGTCATGGACGGCAGGTCTGGATGAGCATGACGGCTAGGCTTGCACTGTTGCACCTGCCGGTTCAACTTAACCATGGCGCGCTCGCGCAAATTTCCGCTCCATCTCGCCCTCGGAGATGGATAAGGCATGTGTCCGCATTCCCGCGGCGCGTTTCGCCTGGGTTTTGCTGGGAGCTTCCCGCCCTCTCGATACAGAGGGCGCAGGGAATGCCGGGCGCCCGATGCGCCCGCAGCCGCGCGTGTAGTGTAGTAAACACGCGCGTTAGTCACCACGGTCACACCGGAAAACGCCCGGCATTCCCCGCGCAATGGTTTTAACGGTTTGCTTCGTGCTCTCCCCGGTGACCGGGCTTGTTTGCCACCGTCATCGACGGATTGCTCCG